>Ga0182024_10021613_pt1 | contig 11666 bp, 9 predicted proteins | sample P32metaG_FD_120480 | JGI IMG/M metagenome (GOLD analysis project Ga0182024, IMG submission 120480) | Permafrost microbial communities from Stordalen Mire, Sweden - P3-2 metaG (Illumina Assembly) | ecosystem: Environmental > Terrestrial > Soil > Wetlands > Permafrost | place: Sweden: Stordalen... | reverse complement strand
TGGCGAACGCCACTGGCTCAAGGGCGCCGCTCTCCTCGGCCTGGCGATAGACCACCGCCGCGCGGTCGCGCTTGGCCGGCGGAACATAGAAGTCGGTGTCGGCCATGCCCAGCGGCTGGAAAATGCGCTTGATCAGGAAATCGCGAAAATCCATGCCGGAGATGCGGCCGACAATGAATCCCAGCACGTCGGTGGCGTGGCTGTAGTGAAACCGATCGCCGGGCGCATAGGAAAGCGGCAGGCCGCCCAGGGCCGCCATCCAGGCGTCCGGCGTCATGCCGCTGTTGAGGACATCGCCCAAGGCGCGCTGGTGGGCGTGGGCGATGGGACCGATGGAGGTGAAACCATAGGCGAGGCCGGCGCGATGGGTCATCAGGTCTTCGATGGTGATGTCGCGCGGCGAGGGATGGGTCTCATCGAGGGGCCCATCGGCGGCGTTCAGCACCCGCATGTCGGCGAACTCCGGCGCCCATTTGGTGATCGGATCGCTCAGGGAGAGCCTGCCCTCTTCCATCAGCATCAAGGCGGCGACCGAGGTGACCGGCTTGGTCATCGAAGCGATGCGAAAAAGCGTGTCGCGCGTCATCGGGGCGCCCGCCTCGATGTTTCGACGTCCCAGGGCGTTGAACTGAACGACTTTACCCTTGCGCCAGATCAGCGTCACGGCGCCGGAGAGGTCCCCGGCGTCGATCACGCCTTGCAGAAGTCCCGGAACCGGGCCCAACGCCTCCAGGTCGAAATCGCCCGCCGTCTTGACCACCGCGTCCATGTTCTTCTCCAACTTCAAGGGCGCCGCGCACCCGGCGATGCCTCGCGCAGTAGCATCAATGGGCGGGCGCGGAGAAGACTCCCACCAAATCACCCGACGTCAGAACATGGCCCCGCATGGCGGCCAACAGGGCGTCGCGATCGGCCCCTGGAGCCAGGGCCAAGGCGCCGTCCAGAGCGAAGACCTGGAAATGGTAGTGATGAGTCCCCGAAGGCGGTCGGGGTCCAAAATAGCCCACGGATCCGGCGTCGGTTCGTCCTTGCGCCGCCCCGGGCGGACGGGCGGGCCGGGCTCCCCGCGGGACACCTTCGCTCAACGCGGTCACCGCGGCTGGAATGTTCCAGATCAGCCAATGCGCCCACGGCCTGGGAGTGGCCGCGTCCGGGTCCTCAAGGACGACTGCGTAGCTCTTGGCGCCGGCCACCGCGGTCCACCTCAGCGGCGGGGATAAATTCGCGCCATAGGCGCTGTCGCGCGCGGCGATCGGTCCATCGGCGGCCAGGGCGCCGGAGGATACGGTCATGGTGATTTTGGAGATCGGCGGCCCAACCAGATCGCGACTCAACACCCTTGCCGCCGGCCGCGCCTGGGCGCACGCGGCCAAGGCCATGGCGATCATCACGGCAAGCCAGATGCGCAAGGCGGTCTCCAGGCAATCATCGAGGGGCCTTTGATCCCGCATGATCGGCCGGTCAAGCCCATCGCGGTGGCATGGCCAGACCCTCTAGCTTTCGCCGGCCGGATAGGCTTTACACGGCGCCGCCAAATCTCCCCCGAATTCCTTCGCCGCTAAGTCTAGGAGCCTTCACCCGATGAACCTCGCGCGGGCCAGCTATCTGTTCACCAGCGAGAGTGTCTCCGAAGGTCATCCCGACAAGGTCGCCGATCGCATTTCGGATACGGTGGTGGACGCCTTTCTGGCCGCCGATCCCTTTGCTCGCGTGGCCTGCGAGACCATGGTCACCACCAACCGCATCATCCTGGCCGGCGAAGTGCGCGGGCCCGAAGGCGTCGTCGCGAGCCTGGAGGAAAAGGTCCGCGCGGCGGTCAAGGACATCGGCTACGAACAGGCGGGTTTTCACTGGCGGACGGCGGACTACGCCTGCCACCTGCACAGCCAGTCGGGTGACATCGCCATAGGCGTCGACGCCGCCGGCAACAAGGACGAGGGGGCCGGCGATCAGGGCATCATGTTCGGCTACGCGACCAGCGAAACCCCCGAGCTCATGCCGGCCACCCTGCAGTACTCACATAACATTCTGAAGGCTCTCGCCACGGCGCGGCATGCGGACGCTGGCATCGGCCTGGAACCGGACGCCAAGAGCCAGGTCACGCTCGTCTACGAGAACGGCAAGCCCGTCCGCGCCGCATCCATCGTGCTTTCCACCCAGCATCGCGAAGGCCTCTCGCCGGCCGACATTTCCGAAATCGTCAGGCCCTACATCCTCAAGGTCCTGCCCGAGGGCTTCATCGACGAGGCGACCGCCTGGCACATCAATCCCACCGGCAATTTCGTCATCGGCGGGCCGGACGGCGACTGCGGCCTGACCGGACGCAAGATCATGGTCGACACCTACGGCGGCGCAGCGCCGCATGGCGGCGGGGCGTTTTCGGGAAAGGACCCCACCAAGGTCGATCGCTCGGGGGCCTACGCCTGCCGCTATCTGGCCAAGAACGTGGTCGCCGCGGGACTGGCCGACAAGTGCACGATCCAGATCGGCTACGCGATCGGGGTGTCGCATCCCTTGAGCTTCTACGTCGATCTGCATGGCGGCGGCGAAGTCGATCCGGCCAGGCTGGAAAGCCTTTTGCCCCAGATGATCGGCGGGGCCACGCCGCGCGCCATCCGCGAACATTTGGGCCTCAACCGCCCGATCTATGCGCGCACCGCCGCCTATGGCCATTTCGGCCGCGAGCCGGAGGGCGACGGCGGCTTTTCCTGGGAACGCACCGACTTGGCCGAATCCCTCAGGGCGGCGTTCTAGCCCGGCTTGTCAGGGGCGACGGCGGCGCTTGGCGGCCAGGACGATCGCCGCGGGCCCCGCGGCCCGGCCCACCAGAACTCGGGTGACCGCAAGGCCGAACAGGCTTGAGCGGCTCATGCCCCACTCCGCCGCCGCGCGATCCACCCGCTCAATGAGGCTTCGGGGCAGGTAGACGTTGACGCGCTCGGAGGGGTCGGGGGGAGTCGCGCCGACGGCAAGGAAGGTGACGAAATCGCATTCGGCGGGAAGCTCGATGGCCTCCAGGCGCGTGGGATCGGGCAAGACCGCCTCCCGTTCGGCGCGTTCCTGCACGGCGCGGGCCAGGACATCGTGGGCCTTGGCCATGGCCTCTTCCTGCGAGTGGGCCGCCGCGACCGCGCCGGGGAAATCGGGGAACCACACCCCGTAGACTCCGCCCTCGTCGCGTTCGAGCACCGCCGGATAGAATCGTTGTTTCAAGACAGCGCCTCCTGGCCGTATGGCTGGGTGTGGGAAATAGCACACCTCGGACTCATCGAGAAGTCGCGTACCTCGCCGCCATGATGGCCGGCTCGCGGCGGGAACCGCCGTGGAACACCCAGCACACGCGAACGTTATCGCCACACTCCAGCCGCCATCCCGCGCGCTGGAAACCAAACCAAGAGGCCTCCATGTCCCCCAAGACTCTCCGCGCCGCCGCCGTGATCATCACCCTGTCGGTTGCGCCCATGTCAGCCGCCCTGGCGCAGACCGCCGCGACGCCCGACACATCGACGGCCGCCACGACAACCACCGCCGCTCCCGACGCCACGGGCGCCACCACCACCACGACCACGACCGCGCCGCCCGACGCGACCACCGCGACCACGGCCCCGGACGCCACCACCGCGGACATGCCGCCGCGCCACAGGCATTTCTTCAACTTTGGCTGGCTCGGTCTGCTCGGCCTGTTCGGCCTGCTCGGCATGCGCCGCCGTGTTCACACGACGGTCTGACGAGACCCCATGGTCTGGGCGCAAACGGGCGCATCAGACTAGAGCGCCGGCCCGCCCGCCGGGACGCGGCGGCGGGCCGGTGGATTCGCGCCTTGCCACGCCGCGCCCAACCGCTCTCTATTTCGGCCGCCGGCTCCTGGCCGGACGATTTTCCCTGGCGATAGGCGGCCAACGGATGCAACACTCCATCGCGTGAATCCCCCGCGCACGGCGACGCGGCTAGAGGATCGGCGATGGTTTACAAGATCAAGGTGAACGGGCGGGTGCGCCAGGTCGATGTCGACGGCGACACTCCGCTGTTGTGGGTGCTGCGCGACTCTCTGGAGTTGAAGGGCGCCAAGTTCGGTTGCGGCGCCGGCTTTTGCGGCGCCTGCACCGTACACCTGAACGGCGCGCCGATCCGCTCCTGCACACGGCCGATCCAGACAGTGGGCGACGCTTCGATCACCACCATCGAGGCGATCGGCGAGACGGCGCTGGGGCGGGGCGTCCAGCGGGCGTGGCTGGATCATGACGTGGTCCAATGTGGCTACTGCCAGGCCGGCCAGATCATGTCCGCCGCGGCCCTGATCAAGACCCACCCGCAACCCACCGACGCCGACATCGATGCGGCCATGGCCGGCAATCTGTGCCGATGCGCCACCTATCTGCGCATTCGCGCGGCCATCAAGGACGCCGCCGGCGCCGCCGTGAAGGGGGCCTGAGATCATGAACAAGCCCCTCGCAAGCCTCGGCCTCGATCATGCGACGCGCCGCGCCTTCCTGAAGGTCGGACTGGCCGCCGGCGGCGGTCTGCTGATCAGTTTTTCCGTCCCCCTCGAGGCCCAGGCGGAAGACGGCGAGGGGGTAAGCCTCAACGCCTATCTTCGCATCGCGCCCAACGGGGTGGTGACCATCGCCTCGAAGAATCCGGAGATCGGCCAGGGCATCAAGACCGCCCTGCCGATGATCATCGCCGAGGAGTTGGACGTCGATTGGAGCGCCGTGCGCATCGTGCAGGCGGCCACCGATTCCAAGGCCTATGGATCGCAATTCGCCGGCGGCAGCACGGCCACGCCGCTCAATTGGGACCCCATGCGCCGGGTGGGCGCGGCGGGTCGCGCCATGCTGGTCAGCGCGGCGGCCCAGACCTGGGCCGTGCCCGAAGCGGAGTGCCAGACCTCGGCGGGCGTGGTGCGTCATGGCCCCAGCGGCCGCACGCTCACCTACGGCACCCTGGCCTCCAAGGCGGCGTCCTTGCCGGCCCCCGACCTGGCCAAGGTCAGTCTGAAAGACCCCAAGGATTTCAAGATCATCGGCCACTCCAAAGGCGGCGTCGACAGCCCCCTCGTGGTCGCCGGCAAGCCGCTGTTCGGCATCGATGTGATCGTGCCTGGCATGCTTTACGCGGTTTACGAAAAATGTCCGGTGTTCGGCGGCAAGGTGGTCAGCGCCAACCTTTCCGACGTCGTGGCGATCAAGGGTGTGCGCAAGGTCTTCATCGTCAAGGGCGGCGAGGAGCTGAACGGCCTGCTCGACGGGGTGGCCATCGTCGCCGATAGCTGGTGGACCGCCAGCAAGGCGCGCAAGACGCTCAAGGTGGTCTGGGACGAAGGCCCGACCGCAAGCCAGAGCAGCGCCGGATTTGCCGCCCGCGCGATCGAGCTCTCCGGGCAGCCCGGCGGCAAGTCGCTGCGCGCCGACGGCGACACAAACGCCGCCCTGACCGGCGCGGCCAAGGTTGTCGAGGCGGCCTACGCCTATCCCTTCCTCGCCCATGCGACCCTGGAGCCGCAGAACTGCACCGCCGACGTGCGCGGCGGCAAGGCGGAGATCTGGGCCCCCACCCAGGTCCCGCAGCGCGGCGCCGCCCTGGTGGCCAAGACCCTGGGCCTGGCCGAGGCCGACGTCACCGTCCACATGACGCGCTGCGGAGGCGGCTTTGGGCGGCGGCTCAACAACGACTACATGGTCGAGGCGGCGAAGATTTCGCAGGTCGCCGGGGCGCCGGTGAAGCTCCTGTGGAACCGCTCCGATGATCTGCGCCACGATTTCTATCGACCGGCTGGCTGGCACTTCCTCAAGGCCGGCCTGGACGGCTCGGGCAAGCTGATCGCCTGGCGCGATCATTTCATCACCTTCGGCGCGGCCGACAAGTTCGCCCCCAGCGCCGACATGAGCGGTACGGAGTTTCCCGCCCGGCTGATCGACAACTGCCTGATCGAAGCGACGCTGATGCCTTGCGGCGTCCCCACCGGCCCGCTGCGGGCGCCGGGCAGCAACGCCCTTTCCTTCGCGTTCCAATCCTTCATCGATGAGCTCGCCCACGCCGCGGGCAAGGACCCCGTCGCTTTCCGCCTGGAACTGCTGGGCGCGCCACGCCCGATCGGCAAGGCGGGCGAGCTCATCTTCGACACGGGCCGGGCGCGCGGGGTGATCGAGCTGGTCGCCCAGATGTCCGGCTGGGGCGCCGCCCTGCCCAAGGGCGAGGGCATGGGGGTGGGTTTCTATTTCAGTCATCGCGGCTATTTCGCCGAGGTGGTCAAGGCCAGGGTGGCGCCCGAAGGCCGGATCACCGTGGAGAAGGTCTGGGTCGCCGGCGATATCGGCAGCCAGATCATCAATCCCACCGGCGCCGAAAACCAGGCCCAGGGCGCGGTCCTCGACGGGCTAGCCGAGGCGCTTGGTCAGGAGATCGTCATCGAGGCAGGCGCCGCCACGGCGTCCAATTTCGACGGTTTCCGGCTGTTGCGCATGCCCCAGGCCTGCCCGGTCGAGGTGCGTTTCCTCAAGACCGACAACCCGCCCACCGGCATGGGCGAGCCGGCCCTGCCGCCGGTGGCGCCGGCCCTGTGCAACGCCATCTTCGCGGCCACCGGCCACCGGGTGCGCCGCCTGCCGATCGACACCGCGGCGCTGAAGTGGACGTGATCGCGGCCCGGCTTGGCCCTCTAGTTTGAGAGCGCGCCGTCCGGACCGGTGAGCCGCCAGCGGCCCCTGCCCTTGATGAAAGCGGCGTAGTAGCCGGCGAAAAGACCCATCACCGCCAGGTTGGCGACAAGGCTCAACCGGCCAACGGTCGGGTCGGCGAGGTCGGCGACGATCATGGCGCCCAGGGCCGCCAGGCCGAGGAGCGGCGCCCAGGGAAACCACGGCATCCGGTAATGGCCCCCGGCCGTGGAGCCGGCTCGCCGCCCGACCAGGGCGCCGACGCAGACGCCGGCGTAGATGACCACGATGCCGGTGGCGGTGAGCACGACCAGAAGACGCAATCCCATGAAGCAGGCGCCCGCCGCCAGAGCGCCCATGACCACGGTCGCCACATGGGGCGAGCGAAACCGCGGATGAATGGCCCGAAAGGCCCGGTTCAAAGGCGCCGGCCACACGCCATCGCGACCGGTGGCGTAGAGCTGGCGCGCGTTCTGCAGGGTGACCGCGATCATCGCATTGACGATCGCCGCGGCGACGCCAAGGCTGACGATCTTGGCGAACAGCGGCCCGGCGGTGGCGATGAAGGCGGACGCCGGCGAAGGCGCGGCGAGGATCGCTCCAAGATCGGGCGCGCCGACGATCACCGCAGTGATCGGCAGGGCCTCGCAGACAACCCCGATGACCAGTGCCCACAGAATCACCCAGGCGATCCGCCTTGGCGCGTCCCGCAGCTCCTCACCGAAGCACACCGCGGCGCCAAAGCCGTTGTAGGCATAGACGGCGCCGGCCGTCGCCACCCCGATCACGGCCAGGGAGACAGGCGCGATAGCGCCCCCGGCGCCGGCGCCCACCGGATGGATCAGCGCGTGAATCGCCGAGGCGTGCGGGTGGGAAAAGCCGACGGCGCTCATGGCGGCCAGCACCAGGATCTCGGTGGCGAGGAAGGCGCCGGTGACCAAGGCGTTGGTGCGGATGTTGAGGATGGCGATCAGTGTCGACAGGACCACGGCCGCCAGGGCGGCGGCGAGCACGGGCGTTCCGGGGATCGCCACGTCCAGATAGGCGGCCAGGCCGAGGGCAGTGACCGCCTGAGCCAGGGCGCCGCCGACGATGTTGAGGCCCAGAGCCATAAATCCCCACGCCGGCCCCAGGACCCTGCCCAAAATCGAGTATTCGGCCCCGCTGAGCGGAAACGCCGAGGAGAGTTCGGCATAGGCAAGGGCTACCGGGATGCAGACGATCATCGCGACGGCAAAGGCGATCACGGCGCCCGAGCCCGCCTGGGCGATGACGTCCGAGCCGATCACGAACACCGAAGCGGCCGGCGTGATGCCCGAAAGGGTGAGAAAGAGAGCGCCCGGCCGCCGCATCGCCCGCTCCAGAGGCGCGACGGGCGGCGCCTCGCCGATGGGCGCTGCCGACGCCGCCACCGGTTAGCGCTTCTCGCTGTCGAGGTGGGCCATCTGGGCGGCGGGATAGCGATCACCGGCCGCCGACCCCCTGGGCGCGGCCGCCTCGAGCGCGGCAATATCCTCCGGGGCAAGGATGACGTCCAGGGCGCCCAGGGACTCGGCCAGTTGGTCGCGCCGCCGCGCACCGATGAGCGGGATGATGTCGTCCCCCCGCGCCGCCACCCAGGCGATCGCCGCCTGAGCGACGCTGAGACCCCGCGCCCGCGCCACCTTTCGCAAGGCTTCGACCAGGGCGAGATTCCGATCGAGATTGTCGCCGGAAAACCGCGGGCTGAATTGCCGAAAATCGCCGGGCGCCGCGCCGCTCTTGCGCCAATGGCCGCTGATCAGGCCGCGCGAAAGGACGCCATAGGCGGTTACGCCGATGCCCAGCTCGCGGCACGCTGGAAGGACATCGTCCTCGATGCCTCGGGAAATCAGCGAATATTCGATCTGCAGGTCGCAGATCGGATGCACGGCGGCGGCGCGCCGCAGGGTGTTGGCGCCCACTTCCGAAAGGCCAATGTGCCGCACGTAGCCCGCCTTCACGGCCTCGGCGATCGCCCCGACGGTGTCCTCGATGGGCACAAGCGGATCGAGCCGCGCTGGGCGGTAGATGTCGATATGGTCAAGGCCGAGCCGTTGAAGGGAATAGGCGAGGAAGGTCTTCACCGCCGCCGGCCGCGCGTCAAATCCCAACCAGGCGCCGTCCGGGCCGCGCAAGGCGCCGAACTTGACGCTGACCGCGAAGGAGTCGCGAGGCACGCCCTTCAGGGCTTCGGCGATCAGCATCTCATTGTGGCCCATGCCATAGAAATCGCCGGTGTCGAAAAGCGTGATTCCGGCGGCGAGCGCCGCGCGCACGGTGGCGATGCTCTCCTGGCGGTCCGAAGCGCCGTACATGCCCGACATGCCCATGCAGCCAAGGCCAAGCGCCGAGACCGATGGACCGGTTTTTCCAAGTTGGCGCTGGCGCATGTTGAGGGGGTCTCCCATTCGCGGGCCGTGCACAATCCTATCATGCCGCCGGGCCGGTGGCCGACTCTCTCCGCGCCGGATAGAGGTCATGATCAGGCGTCCGGCGCCGAAGCCCCCCGTGCGTGAGGAACCAAGCCGTTGAGCGTTTCAGAGGGTCTCTACCAGCGTGCCCGGACCCGCCTTGGCAAGGTCAGCATCCCCACCAAGCTTTTCCAGGCGGTCGGCGCCCTGCCCGAAGCCCTGAAGAACTTCGCCTTCGGAACCTTTCTGCTGTTCTATTACAATCAGGTCCTGGGCCTGAACGTGTTCAAGGCCTCGGTCGCCATCGCCGTGGCCCTGACCATCGACGCCGCCGTCGATCCCCTGATCGGCTCGTTCTCCGATGGCCTGAAGACCCGGCTCGGCCGCCGGCACCTGTTGATGTATCTCTCCGCGGCGCCGATCGGGTTGGGCCTCCTTTTCGTCTTTTCGCCGCCGGCCGGCCTGCCGGAAAACCTGCTGCTCGCCTGGCTCTTCGCCACGGTGGTCTTCACCCATGTTTCCATGAGCCTCTTCGTCGTGCCCTGGACGGCGCTCTATGCGGAGTTTTCCGACGATTATGACGAGCGCACCAGCATCGTCACCTGGCGCTACGCCGTGGGCTGGCTGGGCTCGCTGGCCTTCATCACCTCGACCTGGCGCTTCATTTTCGCCAGCACCCCAGCCTACCATCCAGGACAGCTCAATCCCGGCGCCTATGGCCACTTCGCGCAGGTCCTGGCCATCGTGGCGACCGCGGCGGTGTTGCTCACCACTGGGCTCACCCAACGCGAGATACCCTTCCTGCTGCAGCCGGTGAACCCAACGCCGCGCTTTAGCCTGACGCGCGTGTGGCGCGACGTTTCCAGCACCTTCGTCAACCGCGACTTCCTGGTCCTCTTCGCCGGCGCCCTGATCTACGCCGGCATCACCGGCACGACCGACAGCCTCGGCCTCTACGTGAACACCTATTTCTGGGGCCTGGCCCCCGAGCAACTGCAGTGGTTCCCCCTCGGCATCGTCGGGGCCTTCGCCGCCTTCTTCAGCCTGGGCTTCATGGAGCGATTGTTCGACAAGAAGCTGGTCCTACTCGGCAGCTTCGCCTTGCTGATGATCGACGGCGTCACCGTGATTGGCCTTCGCCTGCTGCATGTCCTGCCGCCCAACGGGTCCCAAAGTCTCCTGCTCATCCTGGTCGGCAACGAGATCTTCCGCACCTGGCTTGGCACGGTGCTGGGCATCATGTTCGTCTCCATGCTCGCCGACACCATCGACGTGCAGGAACTGATCACCGGCCGGCGCCAGGAAGGCGTGTTCGCGGCCGCCCTGGCCTTTTCTGCCAAGGCCACCCACGGGGTGGGCGCCATCGTCGCCGGTTTTCTCCTGGGTGAGGTGGTGCACTGGCCGGCGCGGGCCAGCCCGCACGCCATCGATTCGCACATTGTCACCCGCCTGGGCCTGGTGGCCGGCATCCTGACGCCCCTGGCGTTGATCCTGCCATTCCTGCTGGGCACGCGCTACCGCATCACCCGCCAGGGGCACGAGGTCACCCGCGAGGAACTCAATCGGCGACGGGTGGGGGCGTTGGCGAACTAATCCGCGCTGCTTTGGCCCCCGAGTTTCCAGGACGGTCGCGAAAACGTTCCGCGAGAGGGGACAAAGTGGTGGTGCTGTCAGTCCAACGGCACTCGTCTCCGGTGGGCGCGCAAGCGGCCCCAGAGAACATTGATTTTGTGCATAAATCTCTCGTGGTATAACCCCAATTTCGTGCCCGAGGACGCCTATACTCATTTGCTTCGACAGTGCCGTAATGGGAGATCCGACATGAAAGCGATCAAGGGATTGGCGATCGCCTTGGGTGTCTTGATCGCGGCGTTGCTGGCGTTCGTGTTCCGTCCTGCGTTCACGATGCCCATCCTGCGCCGCAATGCCGTCGCCTCGCTTGAGCAATTCAGTCTCAACGGTGCACGCGAGTGGGTGCTCATCCGCGGCCAGCGCGGCAAACCAATCGTGCTCTTCCTGCACGGCGGCCCCGGCATGTCCACGATGTACCTCGCCCACGCCTTCGAAGGGCCCCTCGAACGCGACTTCCTGGTGGTTCAGTGGGATCGCCGGGGGGCGGGCAAGACCTACCCCGCGACGATGGACCCAGCCCGCATCCGCACCAGCCAGGAAATAGCCGACGCCGTCGCCCTAATCGATCTGCTCAAGCGGCGCTATGGCCAGCAGCGGGTGATCCTGGTCGGTCACTCCTATGGTTCCTATCTCGGGGTCGCGCTCGCTCAGCAGCATTCCGAACTCGTGCGCGCCTATGTCGGGACCGGGCAGATCGCGTGCGATTCCGCCGGCGATGCGGCGATCCAGGATCCGTGGCTGCGAGCCCAGGCCACCGCAGCGGGAGACCGCAAGACCTTGGCTACGATCGGCGCGCCTGATTGGGACCCGGAGTCGGCGCTATTCCGGTATGGCGCCGAGGTGCGGAAGTGGAACAGCGTCACGCCGATCATCCTCACCGGGCTGGCGGCGCCTGAATACACGATGAGGGATGCGCTCAACGTTCGAAAAGGAGTGGCGTACACCC
>Ga0182024_10021612_pt1 | contig 11666 bp, 9 predicted proteins | sample P32metaG_FD_120480 | JGI IMG/M metagenome (GOLD analysis project Ga0182024, IMG submission 120480) | Permafrost microbial communities from Stordalen Mire, Sweden - P3-2 metaG (Illumina Assembly) | ecosystem: Environmental > Terrestrial > Soil > Wetlands > Permafrost | place: Sweden: Stordalen... | reverse complement strand
GCGAAACCTACGTGCTCACCCGCGGCGATTTCACTCGCCCCGACGTCGCCGCCGGACGAATCGCACCGGCGGTTCTCTCCGCCGTCGCGCCGCAATCGTCCGCCGCCGCTCAGCCGCTCAGCCGGCTCGATCTGGCGCGCTGGCTCGTCAGCCCTGAAAATCCTTTGACCCCGCGGGTGACGATGAATCGCATTTGGATGCGTTATTTTGGCCGGGGCCTGGTCGAGACCGACGAAGATTTTGGCGCCCAAGGGGCCGCACCGACGCACCCAGAATTGCTCGATTGGTTGGCCGGCGAGCTGATCCGGGGTTCGTGGAGCGTCAAGCACGTCCATCGGCTGATCGTCACCAGCGCCGCCTATCGACAGGCATCGACCAGCCGGCCGGAGCTGACCCAGCGCGATCCACGCAATTTGCTGCTGGGTCGTCAGCAGCGCGTGCGGCTGGACGCCGAGATTCTGCGCGACGCGGCGCTATGCGCCAGCGGCCTGTTGAATCCCACCCTGGGTGGCCCCAGCGTTCATCCGCCGCAACCCGAGGGAGTGTATGCCTTCACTCAGGTGCGGAAATACTGGAAGACCGACACGGGTCCCGATCGCTATCGCCGCGGCATGTACACGTTTTTCTTTCGCAGCTCGCCCTATCCGCTGTTTTCGACTTTTGACGCTCCCGATTTTCAAACGGCTTGCACGCGCCGCCCGCGATCGAACACGCCGCTGCAAGCACTGAACATGGCCAACGATCCGGCATTCCTGGAAATGGCCCGGGCGCTGGCGGCCCGCGTGACGCGCGAAGTGCCCGGCGACACCGCCGAGCAGTTGGCCGCGCGCATCGAGCGCGCATTTGTCTTGTGCTTGTGCCGGCAGCCCGCCGCCGAGGAGCAGTCGGTGCTGAGGGCCTATTACCTCGGGCAACAGGCCAAGTATGCCCGGGATCCGCAAAGCGCGGCCAGGTTGATCGCCGCGGCAGGCCAGGGCGACCCGCAACTTTCCGCCGACGATCCCGCCGCCGCGGCTGCCTTGGTCTGCGTAGCCCGGGCGATTTTGAACACCGACAATTTCATCGTCCGAGAATAACTGTCCGCGAATAACTGCCACGAGAAACAACCTGCATGAGCGACCAGCGAAAACAAGCCGAACTGGCAGCCCGCCAGGCACGCGACATCACGCGGCGCTACTTCTTCGGCCAGTGCGGCGTCGGGCTGGGGGCCATCGCGCTGCAAAGTCTGCTCGCCCAGGATGGCGCTGCCGACCCAACGGTGAGGCTCGATCCGACCAATCCTCTGGCCGAGCGGGCGCCGCATTACGCGCCGAAGGCTAAACGCGTGATCTATCTGTTCATGGCCGGCGGGCCCTCGCAGCTGGAACTGTTCGACGACAAGCCCAAGCTCCGCGAGCTGACCGGCCAGAAGCCGCCCGAAAGCATGCTCTCGGGCAAGCGATTCGCCTTTTTGAAAGGAAACGAGACGCTGCTCGGCTCGGCGCGCAAGTTCGATCGCCACGGCCAGTGCGGCATGACGCTCAGCGAGCTGCTTCCTTATCACCGGCAGATTGTCGACCAGGTGTGCTGGCTGCAAGGGATGAAGACCGACGTCTTCAACCATGGCCCGGCCAAGCTGTTCATGAACACCGGCTTTCAGGCGCCGGGGCGGCCGAGCATGGGCTCGTGGGTCACGTATGGCCTGGGCAGCCCCTCGCGCGATTTGCCTGGCTTCGTCGTGCTGCAAAGCGGTCCGCGCGGGCCGCGGGCCGGCGCCTCGTTGTGGAGCAGCGGCTTTTTGCCATCCTCGTTTCAGGGTGTTCCGCTGCGCGGCAAGGGGGAACCGATCCTACACCTGCAAAGCCCCGACGGCGTCGATCGGCAGCAAGAGCGCGAGTTCTACGAAGCGGTCAATTCGCTGAACCGCGCGCGATTGGCCGAGAGCGGCGACCCGGAAATCCTCACCCGCATCAACGCCTACGAAATGGCGTTTCGCATGCAATCCAGCGCGCCGGAGCTGATGGATCTGTCGAGCGAGACCAGCGAAACGCTCAAGGAGTATGGCGTCACGCCGGGAGAGCCTTCCTTCGCAACCAATTGCCTGCTGGCCCGCCGCTTGGTGGAGCGGGGCGTCCGTTTCGTGCAGCTCTATCACACCAATTGGGACAGCCACGGCGGACCTGGCGAAGACTTGAACGCCGACTTCGAGAAAGTGGTCCGCCAGGTCGATCAGCCGAGCGTCGCCTTGCTGTTGGATCTCAAGCGGCGCGGCCTCTTGGACGACACGCTGGTCATCTGGGGTGGCGAATTCGGCCGCACGCCGATGGGCGAAGTTCGCAGCTCCATCGGCCGCGATCATCACGTCGATGCCTTTACGATCTGGCTGGCCGGCTCGGGCATCAAGCCCGGCATCATCCACGGCAAGACCGACGAGCTGGGCTTCGCCGCCGAAACCGGCGCCGTCCACGTTCACGACCTGCACGCCACGCTATTGCATCTCTTGGGCTTCGACCACGAGCGGCTGACCTTCCGCTTTCAAGGCCGCGACTATCGCCTGACCGACGTCCACGGCCAGGTGATCCGCGATATTCTTGCCTAGTTCGCCTCGGGACGGAACGATCTCCGGCGTCATTGTCTGCGGGGTCAATAGACTGCCCGCTGTCTCAATTATTTGCGGGTCAGATGCCCATGGGTCCGCGCTCCAAACGGTAGCGTCAGAAACTAGGTGCGGCTCTGACCGGCGATAAGCTGCGCCGCGACCTTTTCGCTTTCAACCTGAGCGATCCAACCTAAGTACGCAATTCATGACCCTTTCCAGCCTCGGCGCTATCTTGCGCACGAGGTTTTTTCGTTTCCAAACACCCGCCCCCCCAAAAAGGACCTACTCATGCGACTCGCCGAACAACTGCGAGATTACGTCAACTCCGCCTTTACCGGCCTCTGGATTCACACCCAGGAGCCCGACGAAGCCGAACGCGAGATTTTGGAGCACACTCGGTCAGCAGGTTGGACCACAGCCGTCTGGGATATTGCTCGCGGATTGCACGTGGTCGGCGCAACCGGATCCCCGCCGGCCGAAGCAACGGGCGGCGATCCCTTGGCAGCCTTGCGGGCTCTGCGAAGCCTGGCCCAGCCGAGCGGCACAACGCTGCTCGTTCTGCACAACTTCCATCGCTTCCTGAACAGTCCCGAGATCGTGCAAACAGTCTTCACAGAACTCGTCGGCGGCAAGGAGCGGCGGACGTTCATTGTTGTTCTCTCGCCGGCCGTGCAGATCCCGTTCGAACTCGAAAAACTCATCGTCGAACTGGAACACGCACTGCCGGACCGGGCACAGCTGGAGCGGATTGCCACGGAACTCGCCGCCGACAATCCCAGCGACCTGCCGACCGGCGATGATTTCGAGCGTGTGCTGGACGCTGCGGCCGGGCTCACCCGTTACGAGGCAGAAGGAGCCTTTGCGCTTTCGATCACCCGGCACAATCTGATCCGGCCCGAAACGATTTGGGAATTGAAATGCCAAACGCTAAAAAAAAGCGGCCTGTTGACCCTCTATTGGTGTCTTGTCGCCCCGACTTTTCCTAAGCCTTTCCGAAGTCATTTTTTAGACTGCCTGCCGGCGGTGGCCGCAGACGAGCAGCGCTAGGCCGCCGATCACGAGCATCACCCAAGCCGACGGCTCTGGCGTCGGCACCACCGCGATGCCAGCCGGGAACCCCAGTCCGGTGACGAGTGAGGCGTCGACGAGTGCCCCTGACGTGGTGTATTCGCCAACCGTGCCGATATTGCCATTCGTGACAAACAGGTCCCCTCCCGAAACTGCGATGCCTTGTGGACCGTTCAGTCCGGTGACGAGTGAGGCGCTGACCGTCGCTCCCGTGGTGGCGTCGTATTCGCCGATCGTGCCGTCGGTGTTTGCGACGAACAGGTCGCCCCCCGACACCGCGAGGGAATTGCCGTTCAACGGCGGGAGCCCCGTAATGAACGAGGCGTTAACCGTTGCCCCGGAGTTGGTGTACTCGCCGATCGTCCCGGTGATTCCGGCCGAGGCAAACTGGTCACTTCCCGATGCTGCAATGGCACTGGGGACACCCGGGCTGACATTGCCGACGAGGAAGGGGTTGATCGCTGCCCCGGTGGTGGCGTCATATTCGCCACTTGCGCCGTTGTTGTCGCCGACGATGACGAAGATTTCACCCGCGCGAGCAACGATGGGCATGGCCGAGAGTGCGGCAGTGGCCAGGGAAGCAAGCAGGACACCGAAAATCGATTTCATTAGACTACCCTTTCGATCGAGTTTGGACAAAACCGATTGACTGGTGATAAGCGTCGCGCGCGCTGCGTGGCGACGGATTCGCAAAGACCGCCGATCAGAGGGGCGCACGCAAAGTCCGGGGCCACCAGCTCGAGCGCCGGAAGTGGTTTCGCGAAAACTGCTGCCCTTGAGGGGGTAGCTGCGTCAAAAGAGGCTGCATCATCGGTGCAACAGCGAAACCGGATTGCATCAGAATCTACTTGAGCGCGTCAGCTCTCGTCAAGATTTTTTGCAATTCCGACGCAATTTGGTTGGCCAGATCGATCGGTTGTTCATGCCAGCCGTCGCCCTCCCAAAGCCCTGGGCGAGGCATTCATATCGGACGCGGAGAGATCCCCGCGACGAACGCGGAAACAAGAACGCCTGGTGAGGCGTCCGCTGGACGAGGCGACCGCATTAAACGGGGCACACCGAGCCCGACGCGGCTCTTTTTTCCGAGGGTGCCAGCCACTCAACTTCGTGCGCCGACTTCCACGGCGGGCAGCGTCAAAGCCGCGGCCGCGGGAGGAGATTGCCCTCCGTCGAGAATGCCGGAGCGTCTGAATTGTCGACGGATCGCACCGCTCAACTCGAAAGCCGCCAGCGGCACCAGCCAACTCGCCCAGGCCGCCAACGGATAACTCCAGGTGCCTCCGACATCGGTCACGATCGAGAGTCCACCGATGAGCCTGAGAACTACCGCCGAGCATAATAACAGATAGCAACGCCACATCCAGCGACGATGCTCGGCAAATCGTTTTTTCACCGCGGACTGCCAGCCGAACAAGGCACAAGCTGCGGTGACCACCGCGAGCACGGAGAACCCGGCCGCTGCGACGGCTCCGGTCTCGGCATAGCGGGCCATCCATAACCCGCTGGGGGCCAACAGGAACAGGACCAGCCCGATTTGCGTCTTCCCTAGCGACCGATGCCACTTTGGAAATCGCGACCGGAATCGTTCGCTGATCAGGACCATCCCCAGAACGAGCGTGACGGGCCCGGACGCTATATGCGTAAAAAACGCCCACTGATAGGGGCCTGAAAAGTAGGATTGCCGCCCGCACAGAAACTCGGACTCAAAATTTGGTGGCAAGTAATCGCGATAGACGAGCACGACACCCACGGTGACTTTGAGGATCAGCAACCCTGCCAGAAAGGTCAACACACGTTGCAGATTCGTTAAGCGGGACTTTTGCATGTTGCAAAGATCGATTCGAGCAACGACCGGGCCAGACGCGCGTCTTGGTTTTCCGTCGACCGACCGCCTCGTCGTGACACACCGAAGCGGCGGTGAGCGATCCTGAATCAAAGCCGATCGTAAGGCATGTCGAGAATCTCTTTGAGCATTCCCATGTCCCCCGTTTTCAGGCCTTGACTGAACCAGTGAACGCGTTGTTTCGCCGTTCCATGCGTATAGTTCTCGGGAGATGTGAACCCGGTTGTTTCTCGCTGCAGCCGGTCGTCGCCGATGGCGTTGGCCGACGTGATTGCCGCCGCGATATCGCCGGGTTCAATGAAGTCGAACTTTTCTTGTCCGTAGTGTGCCCAAACGCCGGCCAGGTAATCGGCCTGCAGTTCGAGCCGGACGGACCATTCGTGGGATTCCGCTTTGGGCGAGGTTCGCCGCTTGCGGTCGACCAGTTCGGTGTAGCCCAGCAGGTTCTGCACGTGATGGCCAACTTCGTGAGCGATCACATAGGCCTGAGAGAACTCGGCCTTCGAGCCGCCAAGTCTTTGATCGAGCTCGTCAAAGAACGAGGGATCGAGGTAAACGGTCTTGTCCATCGAGCAGTAGAAGGGGCCGACGGCCGAAGGCGCAAGTCCGCATCCGGTTTGCACGCGGTCGGAAAACAAAACCATGCGCGGCGGCTGATAGTGCTCTCCCGACCGCTGGAATTGCTCTTCCCACACGACCTCGGTGAAGCGCAAGATCGTGGCCATGAATTCTCGCTGCTGTTGCTCTTCGGCAGTAAGTTCCCGGTCCTCGCCCGCGGCATTGCCGTTCGGGTTGGCTTCGTTTTGAACCTGGTCGAGCAGCTTGTTCAGTCGTTGCGGGTCGACGCCAAACACCAACCCCAGCACCATCAAGACGAGAATCCCAAAGCCGCCGACGGCGACTCCCCTTGGTCCGATACTCCGTCGATCTTCCAGATTCTCACTTTCCTCACCACCTTTCCAACGCATGGTTACTGCGCTCCTTTCGCCAGGGTTGATCCAGCGGCTCCAATGATCGCGATGAGCCCGCCGCCATCGAAAGTGCATGATCGCCCGGCGGCGGCTAATCGAGGCTTCTCTTCGGGACGTGCGAGTTGAAGCCGCGTCATAAGCGTGAACCTCATCCGGTCCAATCTCGGTCGCGAAATGCTATTGCCGAAAGGCACTGAAACTGCGCCTAATTGATTGTCGTACATGGTGAGGCGTTGTCCAGCAGCCAGAGCTGGAATGCCCCGAAAACGCGATTTGTTGGTGAGATTGCCGCGCCACGCGATTTGCCTCCGCCTCCGGTAAGAATTGCCGAGAACGTCATGAATGAAGTTCGTCGAGACCGTTGCCTCGGATGTTTCCGGCCGCGTCGCGACTGTTATTGTGCCGCGATTCCCAGCATCGACAATCGGACGGAACTTGTGATCCTGCAGCACCGCCGCGAACGCTTTCACCCGTTCAACACGGCGCGGATGGTGCACAGAGCCCTGGGGAATTCCAGCCTGCTGGTCGATCACATCCCCGGTCTGGCCGCCCGGCTTGTCCTCAGGCCGCGAGTCGGGCTGCTCTATCCGGGTCCGGAAGCTGAGTTGTTGGCAGATGTGCCGGCGGATCAGCGGCCCGAGCATCTCATCGTCATCGATGGCACCTGGCACCACGCCAAGACGCTGGTGCGCGATCTGTCGGCGCTGCACAATGTGCCACGCTACCGGCTCGCGCCCCATGAGCCAAGCCGTTACCGCATTCGACGCGAGCCCAATGCGATGTTCCTGTCGACGGTCGAGGCCACCGTTGCCGCCTTGCGTGTTCTCGAACCCGAGACGCGCGGCTTGGATCAACTTCTGGGCGCGTTTTGCAGTATGGTCGAGCGCCAACTGGCCCATCCGAAGTGTGCCAGCGGCTGGCGTCGCAACGCAACTCGATATCGAGGCGGCCGAAATATTCCGGCGGCATTGCTTGGTGATCTGGACCAGATCGTCGTGGCCTACGGCGAATGGGTGACTGACGACCTGGTTTGCAAGGGGGCGGCACGGGTGCCCGTGGTTTGGGCGGCCCAGCGCCTTGGAACGGGCGAGCGATTCGCATGCGCAATAAAACCTCCCGCCCCCCTGCCCTCCTCGATCCTGCGACACTTAGAGCTGACCGAGGAACATTTTGCCCGCGCTCTGCCGCTCGACGAAGTGCGGGCAGCGTGGGAGCTGTTTCAGCGTCCAGGCGATGTTATGGCGGTCTACAATCAGAGCAGTGCTCGATTGCTTACACAAATTACGAACCGCTCGGCCGCCTGTCTGGTGCTCAAATCGGTCGACTTCAATCCAGAGCGACGCTACAGCACGCTGGATGAACTGGTGGCTGGCGAAGGATTGGCGATCGCGCCCGAGTGGCCGCCTGGCCGCGCCGGCAAGCGCCTCGCGAACGTTGTGGCGTTGATCGAACACCTTCGCCTATTGAGAAGCTGCCACGTTTCATGATGGCGCGTTCTCACCCTACCGCCTGAAATGCCTTCCGTCATTGTTGAAGCCGCGCCGGATGTCGCGGCTGGCGCTCGAAGTCAGCGAAGTACGGATTCAGCGATTGCAGGAAATTATCAGCGCTGACTGATTCGCCGCGAGCGTTGGCCGGCGAACAGACGACAATGATCAGACCGCGGAGCACTTCGGCCAGGCGATTCCGGCATGCAATGCGGAACGCCGGAAACGCTTGCGTATTCCGCAGGACGCGATTCGCTTCCTGCCCTTGGGCTCATGGAGCGCAAATCCGGAAATCTTGGCCGTCGCGTTCGCGGTTTTCCGGCACAACAGCGACGACTTTATCAACCGTTGAGGAACATCATGAGCATTGCAGAGTATACGGCGAATATGGCTACGGTTGCCGTCGATGAACTTCTGGGCGTGATCGAACGGATCGAGCGGCTTGAAATTAAAAAGGCCGCGATTGCTGGCGAAATGCGGGATGTGTTCGCGGAGGCAAAAGGATCGGGATTTGACGTAAAGGCCATCCGCGAAATCGTCAAAATCCGGAAACTGGATGCGGCAGTGCGCGAGGAGCAAGAGGCGATGGTCGACGTCTACAAGCGGGCATTGGGGATGGCCTCCGATCTGAATGAGAGGCAGGAGGCCGCCTGACCTCCCCCGCCCACTAGATCGCATTTCGCCATCGGCGCCGCTCAACTCGTCGGGCTGGCGCTGGCCATCGTCATTGGCATCGGACTAGACCATGGTCTTTTGGGCATTCCCGGAAGTCAAGGAAAAAACGACCGCGAATATTCCTTCCTTTGAAGCGTTTCGGAATCAAAAGCCCCGATTTTGCGACTGTCCGATTCCGCCGGCGCCTATCTTTCCGAGGCGTGCGCGTTTCATGTCAGCAAAATGCCCCCCTGCCCCAGAGGCATTTTTCGAAGAAAATTTGGACTCCGACTTGCCGTTCGAACTGGACACGTCTAATAATTAGAGCGGACGTGGCCCAAGGAGTTTGTAAACCCCTTCAGGGGGAAGAAGAGCTCCTCAGAGCTGCGTCCATTTTTTGTTGGTGGCCGCATTAAATGTGAGGCGGGAGGGCAGGAAGCGAAAGCAGGGTGATTCCAGTCGGTCGAGGCCTGCATTATTCTTATCTTTGGATTCGAGCCGTGTGCGCTCTGTTTGGGTCGGATTGAGAAGCGTTCGCCCCTGTGATGGTTACTCCCTTCTCGGATAGGGCCACAAAGAAATAGCCTATGGCGCTTCGCCTGCTCATCGTTGACGACAATCGGGATAGTGCGGATAGCCTGGCGTTGCTTCTCGAGCGTCAGGGCTTCGACGTTTGCGTTGCCTATGAAGGGCAGCAAGCGATTGAGTCGGCGCTCTCTTTCCGTCCGGATGTTCTCATTGTCGACCTGATCATGCCAATGCTGGATGGCTTTCAGGTGGCGAAGAAATTGCGGGGAATGCCCGAATTTCAAGATTCCACCTTCGTGGCTCTCAGTGGGTGCTCCGATCAGCCGCACTTTGACGAAGCCTCGAAGGCGCAGTTCGATGAGTATCTTGTCAAGCCGCCTAAGATAAATCTGCTGCTGGCAATTCTTTCCGAAGTGGCCGAGCGCGTCGGAAAGTAATGCATCTTCGACTGGGCACTCCGCCCCACCTCTTGCTCTGGCGCTAAAGACGCGGCGCATTGATTCTTCAGCCGACGGCCGGGTGGCGCAGGATTTGCAATCCGGCCACGAGTCCCATCGGTGCTCTGGCAGGGATCCGCCGCCTGCGCTCAATCACTTCCGGTCACTCGTCGCTGAACGGCCTCGCACCGGCAGGGGCGAACGACCGCGGACGACCGGGGTGAATCCCGCCTCGCGCCACGGCGAGGCGCGGCGCTCCGACTCGCGATCCGATGAGGTGGCTGGCTATTTTCGGATCAACTTGGTCTGATTTGTGCCAGTGGGCTCGGCGACTTGCGCTCGTGCCGGTAGACGGATGGCAGCCAGACCGCGGATGAAAGATACCAGGTCGATTATGATGTCCGGCGCTCACGCGCAAGTCCGCTCGCGGCGGCTCCCCATCGGAGCGGAGGCTCAGTTGGAAGGGGGCGTGGGGTTTCGCGTTTGGGCGCCACGCCGGAAAAAAGTCGCCGTGGTGTTTCCCGGCCATGGCGGCACGCCTGCTTTGCCGTCGGTCGAGCTGGCGGCCGAGCCCGGCGGATACTTCACGGGAATGTCGCCCTCGGCGCGGGCAGGCACCCGGTATGGACTGCGCCTGGACGACGCGTCGGCGCTATTGCCCGATCCAGCTTCGCGCAGCCAGCCCGACGGCCCGCACGGTCTGTCCGAAGTGGTCGATCCGGGCGCGTACGTCTGGCACGATCAGGAGTGGCGAGGGCCCGATCTCAAGGGGCAGATTCTCTATGAGTTGCACATTGGTACCTTTACGCGCGAAGGGACTTTCGCCGCGGCGATCGAGCGGATTGCGCACCTGGTCGACGTCGGCGTGACGTTGATCGAGGTGATGCCGGTGGCCGAGTTCCCCGGCAAGTTCGGTTGGGGATACGACGGAGTCGATTTCTTTGCCCCCACGCATCTGTACGGCACGCCGGACGATCTTCGCCGGTTTGTCGATGCGGCACATCAGGCCGGATTGGGAGTGCTGCTGGATGTCGTGTACAACCATTTTGGGCCGGTGGGAAATTACCTCGGTCAATTCTCGGCCGATTATCTCTCGCAAAAGCATCACACCGATTGGGGAAACGCCATTAATTTCGATGGCGAGAACTCGGGTCCAGTGCGCGAGTTTGTGATTTCGAACGCCGGTTACTGGGTCGACGAGTTTCATATCGATGGCCTGCGCTTGGATGCCGTTCAGGCGATTGTTGACGACTCGGCCGATTCGATTTTGGCGGCCTTGACCCGGCGTGTGCGCGAGGTGGCCGGCGGACGCAAAACGCTCGTCTTCGCCGAGAACGAGTTTCAAGATTGCCGGCTGATCAGGCCGCCCTCCTTGGGAGGCTACGGACTCGACGGCGTCTGGAACGATGATTTTCATCATGCCGCCCGCGTGGCGATCACCGGACATAACGAGCACTATTACAGCGATTATCAAGGGACGCCCCAGGAGCTGATTTCGGCGGTGAAATGGGGCTATCTCTACCAGGGACAATGGAACGCTCGGCAGCAGCGCCGGCGCGGTTCTCCGACGTTCGGTTTGCAGGCCGACCGGTTTGTGACGTTCCTGCAGAATCACGACCAGGTGGGAAATTCGCCGCAAGGGAAACGCGCTCATGAACTGACCTCGCCTGGCCGTCACCGCGCGCTGACCGCGTTGTGGCTTTTGTCTCCTGGAACGCCGCTTCTTTTTCAGGGGCAGGAGTTTTCCGCTTCAGCGCCGTTTCTCTACTTTGCCGATCACGAGCCGGAGTTGAGCGTCTTGGTGCGTGAAGGCCGGCACGCGGAACAACGAAATTTTCGCCGGCTGACGGGCGACGACACGGCGGAGCTGTTGGCCGATCCTTGCGATCCGTCCGCATTTGAGCGCTGCAGGCTCGATTGGCGGCAGCGCAATTGCAATACCGAAGCCCTGACGCTGCACCGCGATTTGCTGAAACTGCGCGCCGTCGATCCGGTCTTTGCCTCGCAGCGGGCCGATCGAATCCAGGGCGCCGTGATCGCCAGCGAAGCGCTGTTGCTGCGCTACTTTGGCGCCGATGGGGACGACCGCTTGCTGCTGGT
>Ga0182024_10021611_pt1 | contig 11667 bp, 9 predicted proteins | sample P32metaG_FD_120480 | JGI IMG/M metagenome (GOLD analysis project Ga0182024, IMG submission 120480) | Permafrost microbial communities from Stordalen Mire, Sweden - P3-2 metaG (Illumina Assembly) | ecosystem: Environmental > Terrestrial > Soil > Wetlands > Permafrost | place: Sweden: Stordalen... | reverse complement strand
TGCGCTGCCCCTACCACGGCTGGAAGTTCGATTTCACCGGGCAATGCATCGAGGTTCCCTCCGAGCCCGAGGAAAGCGGCTTCGCCAGAAAGATCAAGCTCATGTCCTATCCGCTGGTCGAGCGCGGCGGCGTGCTGTGGACCTATATGGGCCCCGAGCAGCACAAGCCGCCGCTGCCGGAGTGGGAATTCGCCACGGTCAAGCCGGAGCAGCGCTTCGTCTCCAAGCGCCTGCAGGAGAGCAACTGGCTGCAGGCGATGGAGGGCGGCATCGATTCGAGCCACGTTTCCTTCCTGCACCGCGGCAACATCAACTCCGATCCGCTGTTCAAGGGCGCCAAGGGCAACCAATACAATCTCAGTGACGCGCGGCCGGTGTTCGAGGTGGTGGAAAGCCCGGGCGGGCTCTATATCGGGGCCCGCCGCAATGCCGAGGAGGGCAACTACTACTGGCGCATCACCCAATGGGTCATGCCGTCGTTCACCATGATCCCGCCGCGCGGCGGCCATTCGGTGCACGGCCACTTCTGGATTCCGATCGATGACGAGCACTGCTTCGCCTGGAGCTACGACTTTCATCCCATCCGGGCGCTCACCGACGCCGAGCGCGAGGCGATGAGGAAGGGCAAGGGCATCCATGTGCTCAATATGCCCGGCACCTACCGTCCGGTCGCCAACAAGGACAACGATTATCTGATGGACCGCGCCGCGCAGCTGCGCGGCGACACCTATAGCGGCGTCGAAGGCATCGCCATGCAGGATGCCTCGCTGCAGGAGAGCATGGGGCCGATCGTCGACCGCACCAAGGAGAATCTCGTCTCCACCGACAACGGCATCATCATGGCGCGCCACCGTCTGATCCAGGCCGCCAAGGCCCTGGCCGAGAAGGGCGAGAGGCCGCCCGGCGTCGACCTCGCGCATCAGCGCGTGCGCTCGGCGGCGCTGATCCTGCCGCCCGACCAGGTGTTCAAGGACGCGGCGCGCGAGGCCCTCACGGTGCGTCCCGGGACGGCGGTCGCGAGCGTCTGATGAGGTGAAGTGAGCCGTAACGGACCGGCTCTCGCCGAGCGGCCTGACACTAAGAAGAGGGATTCTCCAAGCTGAACAACTCGGCCTGGTCGTCGTAGGAATACAGCTCGGCGTAACGACCCCAGTGGATGACCGTGCGCAACGTCTCCTGCGCGGCTTCCTCGGTTAGGGAGTCCTCCAGCTCGGGCTCGAACCTCACAAGTGGTGCGCGATGGCCGGGCCGCTCGTCGAGAACGCGCCGGATGTGCGCGGCCAGCGGAACATTGGCTCGCAGGCGCTCGGCAAATATGCGCTTGCGCTGCTCTACTTCAGAATCGGCGAAGGTCCGGCCGGTAGGCGTGAGACGGATGTCACCCTGCTCGAGCTCCGCAAATCCCAGTATCTGCAAAGATTCGGCGATGTGAAACAGTTCATCGGCCTCGAGTTGCAGGCGGTCACCGATCTCCGGCAGATCGGCATGCCCGTTGAAATGCGGCGATGCCAGAAGCTCGAGCAAGCCCGACATCAGATTGGTTCCAACCGGGGGAAGTTGGCTCGCCATGGAAAGTGCGCTGGGTTGACCTTTTGTCCGGTCGGTGGAAGGGGCGCGTTGCGTCATTCTTATGTAGATATCATCGACCATTTTGCGGAACGCCGGATCGAAGCGATTGCGCGGATAGGGCAGCGTGACCTTTATCTCGGCGGCTACGCGTCCCGGGTTGGAGGAAAACACCAAGATGCGGTTGCACATCAGCACCGCCTCCTCGATGTTGTGCGTCACCAGCAGGACCGATTTGATCGGAAGCTTCTTTTCCTGCCAGAGGTCCAGGAAATCCGTGCGGAGGGTCTCCGCGGTCAGCACGTCCAACGCCGAGAAGGGCTCGTCCATCAGCAGAATTGCGGGGTTGACCACAAGTGCGCGGGCAAAGCCCACGCGTTGGCGCATCCCGCCGGATAGCTCACGGGGATAGGCGGACTCGAAGCCGTCCAGACCGATCGTATCGATGGCGGCAAGCGAACGGCGGCGCATCTCCACCTCGGCAATACCGAGCGCTTCCAATCCCGCCTCGACGTTCTCCAGAACCGTCAACCACGGAAACAAGGCGAACGTCTGGAATACCATGGCGACCCCGGCACAGGGACCCACGACCGGGCCTCCGCAATACATCACTTTGCCGCCGGTAGGCTGCATCAGGCCGGCGATTATACGCAACAGCGTGGATTTGCCCGAGCCGGAACGGCCGAGCAATCCGACGATTTCTCCCTCCTGCAATGTCAGATCGACATCGTTGAGAACGACGATTTCTCCGCCCGAGGGTTTTGGGAAGCAATGGCGCACCCCGGCGCACGAGAGCAGCGATCCGGCGCCAAAGCCGGGGTTTTCGATGGCGTTCATGCAGGAATCAGGCTCCCGATCAATCGAGGCGGAGCTTGCGCTCGGAAAGGCGATATAGCGGTCGCCACACGGCGCGATTAAACAGCGTCACGAACAAGGAAAGCATCACGATCCCCAAGACGATGCGAGGGTAGTCGCCGGCTTCGGTGGTCTTGGCGATGTAGGCACCCACCCCGTGCGCGGTCAGCGTGGTATCTCCCCACTTCACATATTCCGAGACGATGCTGGCGTTCCACGCCCCGCCCGAAGCCGTAATCGCCCCGGTGATGTAATATGGGAAGATGCCGGGCAGAATGACGGTGCGCCACCATTGCCATCCCCGGATGCGAAAGGTGCTTGCGGCTTCCCGCAGGTCCGTGGGAAATGCCGAAGCTCCCGCGATCACGTTGAAAAGAATGTACCATTGCGTCCCCAAGATCATGAGCGGGCTCACCCAGACATCCACGTTCAGGTCGAAGCGGACGATCAGCACGACGGCGACGGGGAACAGGAGATTGGCCGGGAAGGCGGCGAGGAATTGGGCCAGCGGCTGGATCCTCTCGGCCCAGCGCGGGCGCAACCCGATCCATACGCCCAGCGGCACCCATATCAAGCTCGCCAGCGCTATCAAGATCGCTACCCGCAGCATGGTTGCGGCGCTCAGCAGGAACACCTCCCACAGGTCGCTCCAGGTCAATTCGGCGCTGACGAATTCCACGACCTGCCACACGCAGTAAGCGGCAACGGCTGCGACAATTGCGTACCATGCCACGTCGATCACACGTGATGAAATGGCTCCTTCGATTGGTACCTTTTTCACCGGCAACCGAATTCGCAGCGAGAACCGAAACGCGTTGCCGAACGGAATGGTCAGCAGCCGCAGGAATCTCGTCTTTTGGACGAGGTCGAGCATCCAGGATTCAGGAACCGACTGCGCGGCAGTCTGCTCGGATCGGAATTTATCGGACCATGCCACCAGCGGGCGAAACATGCATTGATCGTAGATGACGATGACGACCGTCATCGCCAATATCGCCCAGCCCACGGCTCCGAGATTTTTCTGGTCGATGGCCATCGCGACATACGAGCCGATGCCGGGCAGAGTGATCGTCTTGTCGCCGACGGTGATCGCCTCGGACGCCACCACGAAGAACCAGGCGCCCGACATCGACATCATCATATTCCACACCAGGCCCGGCATCGCGAATGGCGCATCCAGGCGCCAGAAACGTTGCCAAGCAGAGAAGTGAAATGCTTGTGCAGCCTCTTCCAGATCGCGTGGAACCGTGACGAGAGATTGATAGAAGCTGAACGCCATATTCCACGCTTGGCTGGTGAATATGGCGAATACGCACGCCAATTCCGCGCCCAGCACCTTGCCCGGGAACAAGGACATGAAAAAAACCACGGTGAAGGATATGTAGCCGAGAATCGGTACCGACTGAAGGATGTCGAGAATCGGAATTAGAACCAAGCCGGCGCGCCGGCTCTTGGCGGCGAGCGTCGCATAAGTGAAAGTGAACACCAGCGACGCCACCAGCCCCGCCAACATGCGCAACGTCGTTCGCAATGCGTATTCTGGCAGGTTGAGCGGGTCGAGGGAAAGCGTCGCCTGCTGCACGACTTCCAAGGGCGCCTGCATCTGGCGGACGCCGATGAACGCGAGCGCCAAGCCGCCGAGGATCAACGGCGCCGCCACCAGATCCCACCGGTTCGGCAGAAAAGCCCGGACCGTACCGCCGACGGCGAGGTATGGGTGGTCGGTCATTCCATCACCTGTTTGCGGCCAAAGCTCCTGCGCATGACGTCGAGTCGCGGCGGCCGAGGATTCGTCATATTTCTCAAAGCGTTATCCGGGAGGATCAGATTTCGTGATCGCAAACGTCGCCGCGAATCACGGAGTATTGCTCATGGGGCAAAGCCTGAGAAGGGAAAGCGGGGTGAGGTGATACCGCTTCTATGACGTTGGCATGACGATGGGCCGCGTGGTCTCGCGGTGGACCCTTTGCCATTACGCCACCTTCCTTCGAGCGCGTCCACTCAAACTACTGTTCCGAACAAGGCCCCAACGCCCGCGGTCAACCCCATGGCCAGTGCACCCCAGAACGTGACCCGGATTGCACCCACCGCCACGCCCGCGCCGCCGGCGCCCGCGGCCAATGCGCCCAAAAGGGCGAGAAACAACAGGGAAGCTCCGGGCACAAAGACGATCAGGCTTGGCTCCGGCACCAAGGCGGTGACCAAGAGAGGCATGGCGGCTCCAACCGCGAAGCTGCCCGCCGACGCGAGCGCAGCCTGAATCGGACGCGCACTGAGAGTCTCGGAGATGCCGAGCTCGTCGCGGGCATGGGCGCCTATTGCGTCATGGGCCATGAGCTGTTCAGCCACCTGTTTTGCCAGCGCAGGATCGAGGCCGCGACCGATGTAGATCGCCGTCAGCTCCCTGTGCTCGCCTTCGTCGTCGGCTTTGAGCTCCCTGCGCTCACGCTCGAGCTCGGCCCCTTCCGTGTCGGCCTGCGAGTGGACGGACACGTACTCGCCTGCAGCCATCGACATGGCCCCCGCGACCAAGCCGGCGACGCCTGCGACCAATACGTTGCTGCGCGTCCCGTGCGCCGCCGCGACGCCCAAGACGAGACTCGCTGTGGAAACGATCCCGTCGTTCGCACCCAATACCGCTGCACGCAGCCAGCCGATGCGCTCCGTGCGGTGTCGTTCCCTGTGGCCTATGGGCATGCTCGAGCCTTCTCCATCGAGTCCACGGTCAGATTGAAACCTGGCGGCCGATCTCGACGACCGCATCGGCGGGCAAACGGAAGAAGTCGCTGACGTGGACAGAGTTGCGCTGCATGAACGAGAACAGCTTTTCCAGCCAGCCCGGAACCGCGTTGCCGTCTTCGCGATGCACGATGGTCTCGTGACCCACGTAATACGTGACATCGTCGAGACCGACTTTGCATCCGAGATCGTGGGCTTGGTGCAGCAGGGCGGGAATGTCCGGCCGTTCCATGAAGCCGTAGCGGGCGCAGGCGCGCCAGAAGTTGGGCGCGATCTCCTCGAATGTGATCCGACCGGGATCCCTGACCCTGGGCACGGACTCCGTCTCCACGGTCAACACAAACAACCGTTCATGCAAAGCGCGGTTTTTCTTCAGGTGCCAGACCATGACGGGAGGGGCATCCCGTTGCGTTCGTGTCAGGAACACGGCCGTACCCGGCACGCGCGGAATGCCACCCTTTTTGAGCGTCGCCATGAATTCATCTATCGGCATTACGGTCTCCTGGAGCCGCGCCGTCACGGCCACGGCTCCGATATGCCAGACCACCATGATGAAATAGACGCAACCCGCGAGCATGAGGGGTACATATCCGCCCTCGGCGATCTTGGCGAGGTTGGCGATGAAGAATGCCGTGTCGACGACCAGAAAAGCGCCGGCGAGCGCGCCGGCGGCGAGCATGCTCCACCGCCAGATCTCACGCATGGCTATGAACAGCAGCACCGAGGTCATCAGCATGGTGGCCGAGACCGCGATGCCGTAGGCGGCGGCGAGATTGTCCGATTTTCCGAACCCGATCGTGAGAGCAACGGTCACAATCATCAAGAGCCAGTTGACGAATCCGACATAGATCTGGCCGTAGCCCTCCGCCGAGGTCTGGGTTATCTGCAACCTCGGGAGCCAGCCGAGCTGAATCGCCTGCCGGGTCATCGAGAATGCACCGGTGATGATCGATTGGCTCGCGATGATGGTGGCGATCGTGGCCAGCACGACGAGGGGAATGAGCAGAGCCGAGGGGCAAAGTCTGAAGAAGATATTCCCGGACGTGGGTTCGCCTTGCAGGACGAGGGCTGCCTGCCCGGCGTAGTTGAGGACAAGGCTCGGGAATACCAGCGCCGACCAGGCCAGGCGGATCGGCCGCGCCCCGAAGTGGCCCATGTCGGCGTAAAGAGCCTCGGCTCCCGTGACGCAGAGAAAGACGCCGCCAAGCACCAAAAAGCTGCCGGAGCCACCGGAGAACAGATAGTTCAGGCCATAGCGCGGATCGATCGCCGCCAGCACGGCGGGGTGCTGCGCGATCCCCCAGATGCCGAGAACCGCAATGGACAGGAACCAGAGCGCCATGATCGGCCCGAATGCGCGACCGATACGTGCGGTGCCCTGCGGCTGGATCGCAAACAGGCCGACCAAGATGGCGACGGCGGCTGGAACCACATAGGGCTGGACGGCCGGCGTCGCGATATTCAGGCCTTCGAGCGCGGAGAGAACGGAAATTGCCGGTGTGATGGCGCCGTCGCCGTAAATCAAGGCCGCGCCGAACAGGCCCACGGCGACGATGACCGGTCGCCGTTCGCGCTTGACGCCGAGGAGTGCCATGAGGGCGAGGATGCCCCCCTCCCCATCATTGTCCACCCGCATGGCAACCGACACATATTTGATCGTCGTCACGACGATCAAGGTCCAGATGACGAGCGACAGTGCCCCCAGAGTGACGGCAGCGTCGGGGCTCTCGCCGGTGAGCGCGAGGACGGTTTTGAGGGTGTAGAGCGGGCTCGTCCCTATATCCCCGAACACGATTCCGAGCGCCGATATGCCCGCAAGCGGAAGGCTGGCCGAGGTCGTGGGACGGTCGCCCCGCTCATGAACGGTGTCGGTCACACGAAACTCCCAAAGTGCGAGATATTGAAGAACCCAGGCGCGAGAGACTACCGACGGTTATTGATGGAGATGTGTCCGAGATGCCGGCAAGGACCGGATCATTCCCATCGCGGCCGAGCGATACCACTCGTGTGACCGGCGGCCAATGCCTGGAAAGTCCGGTCCGCGAGCCGCAAGTCCGTCCGTCGGACCCGAGAAGTGAGTTTGCCGCGGGTCGAATTGCCGGGTTTTCCGCGACCTTTCTCCAAGGTCGCGATCGCGCGCTGCTCGCCGAACTCGATGGTATTCGACCGGTTAACGCGCGCATCAACTATTGCAGCAAATGCTGCTAAATAGCGCGGAAAATGCCCGGTTCGTTTTTCAATCGATCTTGAAGCGAATTTGCCAAAGTTCCCCGGACAAACGGGGACGCACATGCAACGGTTTTATAAGAAGCTACCGCTGGTCATCTCGGGCATCGCTGCTTTCGCCATCGGTGCGATGGTGTCCACCTTGGCGGCCACGCCCAACACTGACGCTTTGAGACTAGTGGATGCTTCCTTCGCGCCGGTCGGAATCGCCAGGCCGGCGCCCTATGGCTGGCTCCATTTCTGCGCCGCTCAGCCGGCCGAATGCGAACCGGCGCCGGCGTTGCCCGAATTGGCTCAGCTGACCGCCGGGTCATGGGCCGAATTGAACAAGATCAACACGATCGTCAATGGCGAGATCGGACCGATCAGCGATGAGGAGCACTACCGGATCTACGAGCAGAACATCTTGAATTGGTGGACCTATCCGGACGACGGCAGGGGAAACTGCAACGACTACGTCTTGATGAAGCGCAGGCTTCTGGTCGAAGCAGGGTGGCCGAAGTCAGCGCTGCTGATGACGGTCGTGGTCGATCAACACGGCGACGGTCACCTGATTCTCACGGTGCGGACCGATCGTGGCGACTTGATCCTGGATAATATGAGGCAGGAGATCGTTGCGTGGGATCGAACCGGCTATCGGTTTGTGAAGCGTCAGTCGGAGCTCGATCCCAACAATTGGATCTCGATCGAGAGCCGGGGCGAGTTGCGGACCGCCGCTGCCGGCAATCCGCGTTGATCATAGACACCCGTTCAAGCTCCAATATTTGTCGATGAGCTCGCTTCCGTCGCGGTCGAGGAGCGCGAAGCTTCCAGGAACGACCACGAAGAAGCGCTCGAAACGTTCTGCGTCCGCGGGCTGCCGACCCGCGACTTCCCCGCAGACCACATAGCCCGGCATGCGCTCGCTGGGCTTGACCACGATACCGCGGAAGCTCGGAAAATCAGTCCTGTCCAGCCGCCGGATGACCGCGGCCTTCGCCGCGTCGGGAACATCGCCCTCCGCAACGGGCGGCTCACCGGGAGCCGCCACCAGCAGTATGATGGCGGAGCCCGCGAGCGAGGCGGCGACGACGATACTCATCGAACACGTCCGAGCGCAGCCATAGCCAGATCCCGCGGGGTACGGAGTTGTTGCGGTCGTGGGTTGCAGGATCGCAGCTCAGAGTAAATCCGCCGCTAACGGAGTTGGCTAAAATCCGGTAAACGCGCGACCCAAGTCACGTGGAAGGCCGCCGGCGCCCGAAGCCCCGCCGGGCGGGAAATCACTTTCCGGTGCGACGGACGCTGCGCGTCAACGCGACGAGCGACTTTTCGCCGTGGTAGACGTCGGTCACGCTGCCGTCCTCCGCGACCCGGAAACGGACCGCGGTCTTCTCCAGCCCCACATGATCGAGCATGGTGGTATCGGCGTAGATGATCTCGACCGTCGGATTCAATTTCTCGACCTTGACCGCGACCGGAATCGGTACCAGGGGGGTGTTGGGAAAATATTTCACGTAATAATTGACGTTCACCGTGTATTCGCCGGGTACGATCCCGCGAATGCTCACGATCTCCTGGCGGATCGGGCTCGCTATCTTCTTGCCATTCACGATGACGCTGTCGTTCATCGCGCCACGGTCGTCCCGGTCGAGCACCAGGAAGCCGGCTTCCCGCTGGTGATACCAGGCGATGTTGCCGATCGGATCCTCGACATAGAGATCGATGTCGTCAGGGTGATTGTCCGGCCAGCCCATCGTGATGATGAACTCGGCCTTGCTCTCGATCTTGCCCTGCTTGGCCTCCGGATTCATCACCAGAAGCGCGAGGAAAAACAGAAACGCGACCACCTGCAGCGCCTTGAACAGCATCACGCTGAAGGGATCGAAAGGCCGCTCGCGCGGATAGTTGCCGAAGCTGTCCATCATGCACGCTCGCAGCGAAGAATGCCGCCAGTCGGTTGGTCTCAGCAGTCAACCGGATTTCATATCTTACGTCATCTGAGAGGGAGCAGCAACGAGGTCGCTCTGGCGCGTGAGGCCGACGTTATTTCTCGGAAGACTACCATGTGAAGGTGCGAGGCTCGCATCGCGCTAGGACAACGAGAGAGTGTGCCGGCTGTATGCGGCGGTCGTCATCCGAGCGCCCGGCAATCTCTTGCCCGCAAACCCCGCCATGAGGGCTGTCCGTGCGGGCTCTCGTGTCGTCAGAACTTGATCGTGCTGCGCGCTCCGACCAAGAAGGCATCGTGAATCGCCTGGGCCGGATTGAGCGGGTCGGGCACGTTGCCGCCCGGATGGACGAGCTCCTGGAGGTCGCCCTGGAGGGTCCACCAGGGCGCCAGCTGCAGACTGTAGTCGAGCTCGAGCACGATCTCCTGGTCGCGCACCGGGAAGAAGCCGCCAGTGAACATCTGCGTATCCATATCAAGCGTGGCGGCGTCCGGGCTGATCCTAGAGTAGGCGATGCCGAAGGTCAGCACGTCGTCATCGCGGCCCGGAAGCGGAGCCTTAAGTCCGAGCCCGCCGTCGACATAGAACGACACCAGGTTGCGGTCCGACGGCGAGGCGCCGGCGCGAAAGAATGCATTCAGGCTCTGGGGACCCTTCTGGGCGCGCCAGATCATCTGGTCGGCGACCTCATAGATTCCCCAGTTGCCCTGATGCGTGAGCGGGGCGACGCTGGCCGGTGACGCCAGCGAAACCGGCATCCCGGCCGCGTTGAGGCCGAAATGCACATCCGCAGAGCTGGTGGTCGCGTACCAGCCGCCCAGCTTGTAGACGCCGGGCATCCCTTTGGCGTCCTTGGCCTGGTTGATGCCGTATTGCAGCTCCTCCATGAACAGCGCGCCGCCGCTCGTGCTGAAGGTCGTGCCGTAGCGATCGCATTGCTGCGGCAGGCCGACGCAATTGGCGCCCGCCGGGGCTCCGCTGAAGACCGCCGACAGAGAGGTGATCTCGTCGGTCGGCTTGAGCTGGAGCCGGATGCCGGGGGTGGCGAGCGGATAGACCGGTCCGCCCTGGAACTGGTCGGCGGCCAGGAGGGCCGCATAGCCGAAGGTGGAGCTGATCAGGTTGCTGGCTGTCGGGCTGATCAGGAATTCATCGTCCGCGGCGATCTGGCCCACCCGCAGCGAAACTTTGTCGTCCATGAAATTCTTCTGGAACCAAGCGGTGAACAGCCGGGTCGAGGGTTGCGCCTCGATATTGCTCGGATCCGCGATGCTGCCGATATAGTCGACCGCCGGCAGGCCGTTGGCATGGCCGATCTGGTAGAACGTCGTGTGCGCGGAAGCCCCGCTCCAGCCGAAGAGCTTGTCCAGGTCGGTATCGATGGAGAACTCGAAGCGGTGCTCGTAGTCCACGCCCTGGCGAAATCCGCCCGCCAGCATGCCAAAGGTCTCGCCGATATAGTTGAACGTAAAATCGATCCCGCGATTGCTGGCTTGCGTGCGCGCGCCGCCCCAATCGCCGGAGAGCTTGTCGCGCTGCCAGATGTCCATCGGCTGCGGGGCCGCCCCGTCCGCGCGCGCCGGCGAAGCGAAGGCGGCCGCCAGAACGGCGAGCATCATGGCCGCACGCGGGGCTCCGATCAGCCCAAATCGCCGCAAAGCGTCGATGTCCATGCGGTCCCCCCAAAGGCGGCAATGGAACGGCGGCGACTCAACGTCAACCAACGCACGAGGACCGGGCCGCGCCCACTCCCGAAGCACCCCACGCCCGGACTATACCCGGACGCCTGAGAAAGTCAGCTGTCTGCTCTCAGCTGCTGGGGATGAAAAAGTACTGCTTCAGCCGGTCGGTCTCCGGCTGACCGACATACTTGCCGATCTCCTTGTCGAACTGCGTCCAGGCCTTCCACGGCCGATATTCCTCGAACTCGGCCGACATGCGTGCACCGACGCGGGGAATCAGCAGGAATTCCTCCTTGGTGCCGGTGTTCAAATTGATCGGTACGAACGCCTTGCCGTAAAACTCCTTCGCCTGGTCCTGCGTGAGCTTCTGATCCAGCAGGTATTTGTTCAGGTCGACCACGGTCTTGAACGGCCGCTTCTCGATCATGCCCTTCACGATGTCCGGGGTCATGTGCGGCAGCGGCTGGAGGTCGCTCTCGGTCGCCATGTTGACGTCGACCAGCTTGCCGACCTGCGCGGAGGCCGGGGATCCCAGCAGCGCAAGAAACGCCAGCATACCCACGATCGCGCCGAGCGCTCGGTTCATAAGCGTCATGTCACTTCCTCCCTCTGTAGCGGATATCCGTGAACGCGTAGGCGAGGCCCAGCAGTCCCATCTGCATCATCAT
>Ga0182024_10021610_pt1 | contig 11667 bp, 12 predicted proteins | sample P32metaG_FD_120480 | JGI IMG/M metagenome (GOLD analysis project Ga0182024, IMG submission 120480) | Permafrost microbial communities from Stordalen Mire, Sweden - P3-2 metaG (Illumina Assembly) | ecosystem: Environmental > Terrestrial > Soil > Wetlands > Permafrost | place: Sweden: Stordalen... | reverse complement strand
TTTCCGTCAGCGTACATTTCGTGATTGCCATTGAGTGCGAAGCTGCCTTTCGCGCCCATCGGCCACTTTACCGGTGCATAGGGACTCGTTTTCTCCCCAAGGAAGTTTTCTCGCACCTCATTGCTGTCGCCAACGTAATACACGTCTCCCAAGTGGATCGTGAAATCCGGATCGGATTTTTCCATTGCTGCCGCGACGATTCTCGCTTCATCCGTCCCTGTGCCCCAATCGCCCGCTATGCTGACCTTCACGCGGTCGTCGATCGGATAAATACCGGTTCCCTTTCCGTGCGTTGTGTAGTCTCTGAAGGCGTGCTTCTTATGAAACCAGTATTTCGCAACCTGGGGTATCCACTTGAAGAGCCTGCCGGGAAGGAAAGCCGCGATGGGATCGTACTTCGCGGTTGAATATCCAGCCAGCGCGGCGTGGAAATGAGCTGAGATTCTAGAATGCACGAGCCCTGTAAAATTTCCGAGGTCCTTGCCGGAGCCTTTCTCGTCGGGCGTCCCGTGTCGGCGCTTGGCGCTCTTCTTGGACTCGCCACGCAGCTTAGCCGAGACGTCCATTCTTGCTTTCACAGGCCCCCGCTAAAGCCTTGGCTCGCGAGGCATGTCCGAGGTCTTCTCCCAGATTGAATCGGCACGTCTGGATCCATTTGAAGTTATCTGAATGGCTAAAGAACGACGCGCACTGAGACTACCTCAGCGTGGTGTGATGCAGCTACGCGCGTTTTTCGGTTCGGGAATGTATTCTATTCGGCGCTGGGGCTTGGCCCGCTTTCAGCCTTGCGCGCTCAGCTAGTGCGGCCGATTTGTCCTTTAGACTATCCAGATCTTCTTCACTCAATTCTTCGAGATTTATGAAGGTATTGAGCACCTCGTACAGCCCTAAGCAGCGGGGCAACATGCACTGCGCAGACCAGGGGCTCGTCTACTTCTCGAACACCTTCTGAACCTGGCCGACCTTCTTTTGGACTTTGCCGGCGACCTTTTCGTTTTGGCCTTCAGCCGCCAGGTCGGGGCTGTTCGCGACCTGTCCCGCCTTCTCTTTGGCTTTGCCTTTCACTTCGTGAAACGCGCCCTTGATCTGATTCGTTGTGCTAGATTTCATAATGTTTCTCCTCTTTTTCTTTCCGAAATACTTTTTCTTACTGTTTGGTCGCCCGTCAACGGAGCCAGTGCCTACTCACCTTATTCTTCCAGCTTCGCGGATTGACGGTCGTTTCATCCAGACCCGAACGACCGGGGCAGCCGGAGCCTCCGCCAGCCGCCCCGACACAACTCTACCGGTGCTACGCGACCTTGCTGGTCGCGGAATAGTCCGCGCTGGCTTCGCCAGACGACGAGATATCCTGGGCGCCCGTATGCTTCAGCAAATCTTTGGCCCGCGTTATCTGGTCCGACGTGTCGCAGTGCACCGAAAGAAGAACGCCGCCTTTTTTGATGTGTCCTTCGTAGCGCTTGGCTTCATACTCGGGGATACCCATCCCCACGAGGGCGCCAATCAGACCGCCGACAGCGCCGCCGACTCCGAGCCCGGCAAGAGCGCCCATGATCGGGCCGGCCGCGATAAACGGACCGACCCCCGGAATCGCAAGAGCGCCGATCCCGGCCAGCAAGCCCAGCGTTCCGCCGATCACGCCGCCCGTCGTAACGCCGGCGGTGGTACCTTCCGGAGCTTTTGTGTTCTTCTCGTGGGCAAAGTCTTTCGATCCTTGGTTGTCCTCGAGCAGAACCGAAATGTCGTCATTGGAGAAACCTTCCTCCCGGAGGCGGTCGACGACCCTTTCCGCCTGATTTGCGTTGTGGTAGATACCAAAAACCGCTGTCTTTTTTCCTGCCATGATTGATCTCCTTTTGACTGTGAACGAACGTGGAACTTCGGGTGAGGCCTTACGGCTTCACTGACATTTGGTTAACGACCTTTTCCGGGCTGCCGGCCCCTTCGGTAGCCTTTGCCATGATCGACTTCACCTCATCGTCGGAGTGCACCGGGCCTTTTAAAGTCACGGTGCCGTTTTGACTGATGATTTTGACGTTATGGGCGTAGCTGGAGAGATTCTTGTCGGCAATGACGGCCTTGCGGATCTTCGCGGTCAAAGCACGATCGGCGGCATTCGTCTTTTGTTGATCCGCGGTTGCTTCCCCCGGATTCCGGTCGCGTTTGTTAACAGCCGTATTGTCAGGTTTCGTTTGAGGGTCCGTCGATTGGGCATAGACCGGCCCCACCAAAGATGGGAACAACAGGGCAAATGTGAGTATGTTGGCTTTTGTGGACTGGAAGAGATGCATAACGACTTACCCCAAGCATGTGGAGGCCCAGTCAGGAGGTCGAAGGACTCGGTCAGTCGGAACAGAAACCGAAGTACAGCAAGTTCTGCACTATGGCGAGCGGAAGCGGCTGCGGTTAGACTGAGGCACCCTGGAAGAGATCCCGCCATCATAACAGACGAACGTGAGCGGTACGGGAAATCGGAGAGATCTTCAAGAGTGGCGGCGCTTCGGTCTCGTCGACTTTCTGGCCGGAGGTGCCCGTTGAGACCATCCACGGTCACTTGACCCTATTTCGTCGCGGCCCTTTAGAGCTATCCCCGCACTGGCACGGGCGTGTAACCCGCAGAATCTTCGCCCGCGGACAGAAATATAAGGTAAAAACTTCCTCTGGCCCGGGTTTCTGCCTCGTGGCCGGATACGTTTGGCTTGGACCTCCATCTGCACCTGCCCTGGATGGAGAGTAAGTTAAAAATGTCGACTATATTGATTGTTCTTCTGGTGTTGTTTCTGCTCGGCGGCGGGGGCTGGGGGTATTCTCGTTTCCGCCGGTAATCTCCGCTGGCCATTTGACCAGATCTGGAGAATGGAAACCCGGACACGAGTAAATGCGGGCCGCAGGCGAGCCCAAAAGGTCGTGTCCGTCTGCGACTCTGAATGGGCTTTTGCGTTTTCCACTTTTCCGCGTCTCGTCGGGGGCTGTGGGAATCGCGGCGCGATTTCCACGGGCGGTGTGAAACGAAAGTGAAACCTGGGTTTGGTTTTCCTCGCGCCTGTCATTTCCCCAGCCCTCCCCGGTTCTCATGCGCTACGCCTGTGATGGAGCCCCGCGAACAGCTTGCGTTGGCTTCCTGCATCTCAGCCGCCCGCCTGAGTGTCGGATTTCGACCTGGCAGATTGGGCCAGTTGGGTCAGATCGGGGCGAAGGAATCCGGCCACGCCGGGCAGCTGCCCGGAGGATCTCGTACGTGTCGCTTGAGCCGCCCGTAATCCTGGCCACGCAAGGTCTGGTTCACCCCACTCGCCAAGCTCGACAACAACCCGAAAACGAAATCTATGGGGTGGCTTCCTGTGCCTTCTTATAGGCTGCCTCCCCCGCATCGACGGCCGCGCGTAAGTTCTCCGTCTGGTATCGAACCGCTCTCCTTCCATGCTCAACCGCACCGGTGACTACATCACGCGCGTCGGCCGCGCGTTGCTTGACATAGTCGGTCCCTTCATTGGCCTTCCTGCTAAGATACTCCACGGTCTCGGGACCCGACTTCGGAGCAAGAAGCACCGACGCTACAGCTCCCACAGCGCACCCAAGACAAAAACAGAGAAATCCTCGATTATTTTCCATTGTCTTCCTTACTATTGACGGTCGTAAACAATACACACTTCCGAACCTCAGGGAATTCAGCGTTCGAGGCGAGTTCGAGATTGAACCGGCCACTCGTTCGTCGATTGCGATTAATGGTGGTGGCCCAAAAGGAACCAAGCCACAACGAGAACACCCGGAACACCAAGCATCAATGCAACGATATATCGCACCTTCTAACCTCCACGCCGTACTTAGCAATTCGAATACCGAATCGGCCCGTCGTTTCACAGCCGATTTGGGGTGCCTCTCGGGAACGGGTGAAACCAGCGAAGGAGTTAGGATTTCGGTTGACGGCCGTTGACAGAATGCTCACTCTATTTGGTCATGTGACGCCGGACCGTCAGAAGCGCTGGCCCCTTCCGTGCAAAGTGAAAGCGCTCAGGTTGCTGGCTACTTGGATGGGTTTTTAAAGAACCAGAGCCAGAAATACTGCTCGCCGGCGCCGTAGGTGTAGCGCGGCTCGAAGCCGCAGCGCTCCGCCATGTCCTTGGCTTGCGCCTCGGAGAAAGGCACTCCCAGCCAGGTTTCCTCGGGCGAGGTTGGCACCCGCAGATTGCCCTGCACCTGAAACTTGAACAACGCTCCGGGACGCAGCAGGCGGCTGACTTCGCGCACGTAGTTCTCGATGATTTCGCGGCTCGGCACATGTTGGAACACGATGAAGGAGTATGCGAAATCGAATTCGAGCGGCGGCACCACGGTGAGGTCGAAGCCGTTGTTCCGATAGACATGCACGTGCGGCATGTCCGCGACGGCATGACGGGCGCGCGCCACCATCTCTCCACTGACATCCACCGCGTGGACTTCGCCGAAGATCCGGCCCAGCGCCCGCGTCACCCGCCCGGCCCCGCAGCCGATCTCGAGCACGCGCATCTGGCGCGGGTCCTTGCCCTGATAGACGTTCTCGGTGTCGTTGAGAATATCGCCTGCCAGCGATTGCTCGCCGGAACGAAAGAACTCTTCGTCGCTCCATTCGGCTTGCCCCGTGGCGACGTAATGGCGCGCGTTCTCCTTGGCGCGCTCATCCCAATCGCGGCGCATGTTCTCGAGTTGTTGATTGAGGCTGATAGGCTCCGCCATGGTGCCGGGAGTTGGTGGAAATGGGATGCTGCACACCCCTCCTTCACAGTGTACTATGCGCAAGCCGATCTACAATCAAAGCAGGCAGCCTATGTCCGAGCGTCGTTACACCGAGAGCCTCCACAAGGACGGCTGAAAGTGCATTTGGCCGCGGATGAACGGAGATGGACGCCGATAGGAGTCTTCACTCAGAGCACTCCTAATCCAAGCCGTTTTGGTACACTCGATGCTTCACAGCAAAGGCCACGATTGAACACGCTCTATTACGGCGACAACCTCGAAATCCTGCGCCGGTACGTGAAGGACGAGAGCGCTGATCTCGTCTACCTCGACCCGCCGTTTAAGAGCAACCAGAACTACAACGTGCTGTTCCAAGAGCTGGACGGCACACGCTCGAAAGCCCAGATGAAGGTTTTCAAGGATACGTGGGTCTGGGATGATGAGGCGCGCCGCGTTTACGAAGAAACGGTGGAGTCGGGCGGAGCGGTGGCGAACGTCATGCTGGCGCTACATACTTTTCTTGGGGCATCCGACATGCTCGCGTATCTCGCCATGATGGCTCCGCGCCTCATGGAGATGCGCCGCGCACTCAAGCCGACTGGGACACTTTTTCTGCACTGCGACCCCACCGCAAGCCACTACCTCAAACTCATTCTGGATTCGGTTTTCGGGCCGAAACGGTTCCTCAATGAAATCTCGTGGAAGCGTTCCAGCGCCCACAGCGACTCCAAGCAGGGAATGAAGCGCTGCGGGAGGATTCATGACATCCTCCTACTCTACTCCAAAGCCGATCAGTATACCTGGAACACGCTCTACACGCCATATACGAAGGAATATCTAGAATCGGAATACCGGCATAGCGGTCCCGATGGACGGCGTTACAAAGAAACGGACTTGACTGCGGCAAAGCCGGGCGGCGACGTGGAGTATGAGTGGCGTATCAAGCGCCTCGTAAAGCCAGGTGCCAGGTGGGAAGCAGACCTTGCCGATGAGTATCAGCATCCCAAAGAGGGTTACGAGTACAAGTCCGTCACTCCCTATGATGGACGGTATTGGGGCTACTCAAAGGCGAACATCATCCAGTTCGCAAAGGAGGGCCACCTGATTCACCGCAGCACGGGAATGCCGCGCCTCGTGCAGTTCGCGGACGAGATGCCAGGAATCCCGTTGCAAGACCTCTGGGACGACATCCCGCCGGTCGCAGGCAAGCAAGACCTTGGCTATCCGACGCAGAAACCCATCGCCCTGCTCGAACGGATCATACAGCTCACGACCAATGTCGGCGACTCGGTTCTCGATCCGTTCTGCGGATGCGGCACTACCATCGCCGCCGCACAGAAGCTCGACCGGAAATGGACCGGCATCGACATCACTCAGGCCGCAATCGTCGTCATTAAGAAACGATTCAAAGACAATTTCGGTGCAAGTGTTGGACTAAAGATCGTCGGAGAGCCGACTGCGCTACCAGACGCCGAGGCTTTGGCAAAGAGCGAACCGTACCAGTTTCAATGGTGGGCCCTTGGGCTGGTTGGTGCGCGGCCGGCCGAGGAAAAGAAGGGCGCTGACCGCGGAATCGACGGAAGGCTCTACTTCCACGACGAGCCGAAGGGCCGCACCAAGCAAATCATCTTCTCCGTAAAGGCCGGAAAGCTCCACGCAAACTACGTGCGCGATCTGGTCGGCGTCATCAACCGCGAGAAGGCGGACATTGGCGTGCTGATCTCATTCGATGAGCCGACCAAGCCCATGCGGACCGAAGCCGCCGAGGCCGGATTCTACAGCTCACCCAATGGGAAGAAATACCGGCGGATCCAACTGATAACGGTCGCGCAGCTATTGGAGGGAAAGCTCGTCGATTATCCCTTTGAGAACGTCACCTACCGCAAGGGAGCGCGCGAAGAGAAGCCGCCATCCGAAAACCTCGAGATGCCGTTTTGAGATCGGCTGCGGGACGCTACTGAATCCGGAGCAACGCACCCGAAAGTGACGGGACTTGGTGGACGACGTGGGACTCGAACCCACGACCCCGGCGTTGCGAACGCCGTGCTCTCCCAACTGAGCTAGTCGCCCATCCCACGAGACTACCAGCCTAGGATATCATGGCCTCTCGCGCGCTCACGCGCTTTCGCCGCCGGCTGTGAGGCTCCTCAGCTTGGCGGCCAGAGTGGTCCGCTTCAATCGCAGCATGCTGGCCGCGGCGCTCTTGTTGCCGTGGGTCTTACGCAGCGTGTCCTCGATGATCTGGCGTTCGATCTGGCCGATGGTTTGCTCGAAATCGAGCCCGGACTCGGGAACCGGGATGGGGGCGCTGGGCGGACCTTGCGCCGGCGGCCGCGCCACTTCCGAGCCGAGGGGGAAATCGGAAGGAACCAGCACGCCGCGCCCGCCGCTCAGCGCCACCGCCATCTCCACGGAATTCTCGAGCTGCCTCACATTTCCGGGCCACGGGCGGGCTTGCAGGTGCGCCAGCGTCTCTTGCGCCAGCTCCGGCACGGGGATCTCCTCGAGGCGGCAAATCTTGGCGACGAAGTGCCGCGCCAGCAGCGGAATGTCCTCAGGGCGTTCCCGCAGGGGCGGCATCGAGATCGGGACCACGTTGAGGCGGTAATACAGATCCTCGCGGAATCTGCCCTGGCGAACCAGCTCGGCCAGATTGACGTTGGTGGCCACGATCAGCCGCACGTCCACGTGAATCGTCTCGGAGCTGCCGATGCGCTGGAACTCGCGCTCTTGCAGCACGCGCAGAAGCTTGGTTTGCAGGTCCAGAGGCAGATCCCCCACCTCGTCCAGAAACAGGGTGCCGCGGTGGGCCTGCTCGAAGCGTCCCATGCGTTGTTGAATCGCGCCGGTGAAGGCGCCCTTGACGTGGCCGAACAGCTCGGCTTCGATGAGATTCTCGGGCAGGGCGTTGCAGTTCACCGCCACCATGGGCTGGTGCGCGCGCGGGCTGGCCAAGTGCAGCGCCTGGGCCACCACCTCCTTGCCAGTGCCGGTTTCGCCGGTAATCAGGACCGTGGCGCGGCGCATGCCCACCAGCCGGATCACCTGGATGGTCCGCTCGATGGCCGGGCTCGAACCGATGATCAGTCTGCGCCATTTCTCTTCGGCGGCGGCTTTCGCCTCCACGATGCCCATGGAAGCTGTCATGTACTTCCATCGTCGGATTGCGGGTTCGCGGCATTGTGGATTCGACCTACCTCGCCGTAGCGTCCTGGAGACTATTCCGCGTACTGCGCTGTGGTGTCAGGGACTACATCACGGCCCGCACGGTAATGCGCTTCCATGAGGCTCCGCGTCAAGAGTTGACAGGTCTCTTATTACGCGATACGATACTACGTAAAGCTGAATAGAGATGTCCGACCCAACTCTGCTCGTTCTGGCCAGCCTTTGCGGCGGCGAAAAGCACGGTTACGCCATGATGGAAGATATTGAGCGCTTTGCCGGTATGCGTCTCGGACCTGGAACCCTGTATGGCGCGATTACCCGTCTCGAAGAACGCGGCTGGATCGAGCCCGTCGCGGCGGAGGATCGCCGCCAGCCCTATACGCTGACCACCTCCGGCCGCGAGCATCTGAAGACGCAATTAGACACGCTGGATCGAGTGCTCAAGACAGCAGCCAGAAGGCTCAAGCACGCATGAAGCGCCTGATTCGTCTTGCCGCGAAGCTGTATCCGGGACCATGGCGCGACCGCTACGGTGAGGAGTTTGAAGCGCTGCTCGACGACGCGGGCGTCAATGGACGGATAGCGTTCAATGTTCTTACAGGAGCTGCGCTTATGCAGGTTCAACGGTGGCAGAAAGTCGGGACCGGGGCGTTGCTCGCCATGGGTGCTCTTTTCGCGGCGTCATGGTGGGTGGGGCAGCGGCCGTACATCTCACCCGGCACTCACCAGGTCTTCCGCATGGATACGACCCCTGGGGCGTTGCTGGAGTTCCTCGTCATACTGGTCCTGGCAATCGTGGGCATGATGACCTTGGCGAGGGTGCCCCGAGCCGGCCGGGTGTTTGCGGGAATCGCCGCCGGTTACATGGCGGCGGTCGTGCTGGTCTCGCTACTCACCCCGAGGACGATCGTCAGTATCGGCGATAGTTACTGCTGGGACCTCTGGTGTGTGGGAATCCAGAATGTGAACGCTACCCCGCAGGGCCAGAACATTTTCTACACGGCTGAAGTGTCGCTCTTCTCGGATGCCACTACTGTCCAACTTGAGGTGACGGACCAACCGAAGCGATTCTTCTATCTAGTGGATGAGCAGGGCCGGCGCTTCCCGATCCTTGCGTATGCATCCCTCGCTGGTCCGAGTGTCACCGTGAAACCGGGCGAGTCCGTGAAATCCTCATTGACCTTCCTCGCGCCGGCAGACGCGCGGAAGCTCTATCTGACGGACGACCTCAAGTGGCCGCCTTGGGTGAACCTGTATTTTGGTAGCGATCTCAATCCGTTCCACAGGCGAACGCTCTTGCGTGTTGTTTGACCCCTTAGCGCACCGCACCCGCGCGGTCGCCTGCGGAGGAATGTGACACAATAATAAAACCCGGTCCCGCATGACGCACCCGAATGTTCCCGATACGCCCGAGGCGTCTCCTCAAGACACCTCCTTTGGCGATATCCTTTCTGAGTTTGAGCAAGCCCATCACGCCGACGGCGGAACCGTCGAAGGCACGGTGGTGTCGGTGACTCCCGACGGAGCCTTCGTCGATCTCGGCCGCAAGATGGACGGAGTGCTGCCACCGGTTCCCGGCATCGAGCTGAAGCCCGGCATGAAAGTCCTGGTCTCCATCCGCGGCCGCGACCAGGAAGGCAACTACCTGCTCTCGACCATCAAGGTGGAGATCCCCAAGGACTGGAGCGCGCTCGAAGCGGCCTTCGCCAACAAGAGCAACATCGCCGGCACGGTGCTCGAACTGGTGAAGGGAGGCTTGCGGGTGGACGTCGGCGTGCGCGCCTTCATGCCCGCGTCGCGCAGCGGCGCTCGGGATCAGGCCGAGCTCGAAAAGCTGGTGGGCCAGGAGATCGAATGCCGCATCACCAAACTCGATGTCGCCGATGAAGACGTCGTGGTGGATCGACGCTCGGTGCTCGAAGAGCGCGAACGGGAAGCCAAGCGCGAGGCTTTCGGCAAGTTGCAGGAGGGCGCGGTGGTGACCGGCACGGTGCGCACGCTCACCGATTTCGGCGCGTTCGTGGATCTGGGCGGCGTCGACGGGCTGCTGCACGTTACCGACATGGCCTACGCACGCAACGTGAAGCCGTCGGATGTAGTCAAGCAGGGCGAGCAGATCGAGGTCAAAATTCTCAAGATCAACGCCGATACGCGCAAGATCGCGCTGGGGTTGAAGCAACTGGCGCCCGACCCCTGGTCGCTGGTGTCTGAGAAATACTCGCAGGGCTCGCGGGTGCACGGCAAAGTTTCGCGCGTGACCGATTTCGGCGCCTTCGTCGAGCTGGAGCCGGGCATCGAAGGTCTGATTCACGTGACCGAGATGTCCTGGTCGAAGAAGAACGTCAAGGCCGCCGACGTGGTCAAGCCGGGCGAGCTGGTGGAAGTGGCGGTGCTGGGCGTCAACCCCGCCGACAAGCGCATCGCGCTGGGTCTGAAGCAGGCGCTCGGCGATCCGTGGGAGGACGCGATTAAAAAGTATCCGGTCGGTTCGGTGGTGGAGGGTCCGGTCACCAGTCTGGCCAAGTTCGGCGCGTTCGTCGATCTGGGCGGCGGCGTGGAAGGCATGATCCATATCGGCGACATCAGCCGGGAGAAACGTTTAAATCACCCCAGCGAAGTCCTGAAGCAGGGGCAAGTGGTGAAGGCGCAGGTGCTCGAAACCGATCGCGAGCGGCGGCGCTTCAAGCTGGGCATCAAGCAACTCGAGCCCACCAGCATCGACGAATACGTGGCTGAGCGCAAAGTCGGCGAAACCGTGTCCGGCCGCATCGTGGATATATCCGGCGTCCGCGCCAAGGTCGAATTGGGCGAAGGCGTGACGGCTTTCGCCAAAATCCCCGAGCTCAAGCATGAAGCCGCCTCCGGTTCCGGAAAAGCCGATTTATCGGCCATGACCGCGATGCTGACCCAGAAGTGGAAAGCCGGCGGCGGCGGTTCGGGAGCCGCGGCGGAGGCTCCGCGCGCGGGTCAAGTCCGCACCTTCCGCATCACCAGTCTCGACCCGGCCACCAAAAAAGTCGATCTCGAATTCATCGGGTAGCCGGGCATCCGCATCTCCGAGACCGGATCGCGCCGGATTACTTGCGCTGGAAGACAAGGGTTATCGGCTGGCGCTCCGGTCTTACGACGCTGACCGTCATGGTTCCGTCCGCGGCCAGTGTGTAGCTTTCGAGCGTAGTCGCGCCGGATTGCGTGGTCGTCACCTTCAGGATGTCGTGATCCCACTTGGTCTTGGTCTTGAGGTCCTTACCGGCGTGAATCGTGGAGTTGTTTTCGCTACCGGTGCTGTCGCTGTAAAAGGATGTCTCATTGGCGCCTGCATACACAAAACTGCGCGAGACGACGATGACGCCCTGCTGATCGTTTATCGTCACGGTGCCGGTTTGAACGACGGGCTGGCCGGCAAAATCGCTCCTGGTGGGCTCCAGTGTCCAGGTGCCGTTCAGCGCGCTGCGGTCGCGCGCGAACGCGGAGAACGCGAAGACCAGAGTCGCCAAGAGGGCTCCGGTAAGTCTAGAAGTTGAATATGGCTTCATGATTTCCTTTCAGCGGCGACCGTTTTCAACGGAAGCGTATCTGTAGCCTGTTAGAGCACGCACGCCGCCGTTGGTGAAAACGCAAACCCATGCGGGGTATGAAGGCGATGGACGCTCTGGTTTGGTTCCTGCTGGGATGTGTCAAGTGTTTTGTGTAAACGGCCACGTTTTTTTGTAGCGCATCCCTGGTAAACTGAACGGACCTGAGCGGAGGGTAGGGCTCTGCGGAGACGCAACCCGAGCGCCGACTCAG
>Ga0182024_10021609_pt1 | contig 11667 bp, 11 predicted proteins | sample P32metaG_FD_120480 | JGI IMG/M metagenome (GOLD analysis project Ga0182024, IMG submission 120480) | Permafrost microbial communities from Stordalen Mire, Sweden - P3-2 metaG (Illumina Assembly) | ecosystem: Environmental > Terrestrial > Soil > Wetlands > Permafrost | place: Sweden: Stordalen... | reverse complement strand
TGGGGAGATCGGGCAATCTAGCGCTTGCCGGGGCCAAACTAATGGAAGTGGAGAATGAAGTGCATCGCGCGTTGGAGACGCTCGATGCGTTGTCCTTGGAGAGCGTCTAGTGAAGATTCTTGCCGGGGAAGATGATCCGGTTTCACGGCGCATGATCCTTTTCGTAGGGGAGGAAGCTGCCAAGCCGGCGACAACTCAAACCTGAAACTATTGCAACATCGAAGCATCCAAAAGCATAATCAGCCGACCGGTGCTTGGGGATCAGGGAGTCGCAGAGTTGCAGATTGGTATCGACAGCTTCGCAGCCGCAATTCCAGATCCGGTCACGGGTGTCGCCCTTAGCGCCGTCGAACGCATGCATCATTTGCTCGAAGAGATTGAGTTGGCCGATGAGGCTGGCTTGGACGTCTTCGGCATCGGCGAACATCACCGGCCCGAGTTTCTCGACTCCGCCCCTCCGGTCATCCTTGCCGCGGGCGCTGCGCTTACCAAACAGATCCGCCTTACCAGCGCGGTCACGGTCCTGAGCGCCGCCGACCCCGTGCGTATCTTTCAGCAATTCGCAACTCTCGATTTGATATCGCAGGGCCGTGCGGAGATCGTCGCGGGCCGCGGATCTTTTGTCGAGGCATTCCCGCTCTTCGGCCTCGAACTCGACGACTACGACTCGCTCTTTGCCGAGAAGCTCGAACTGCTGCTCACGATTCGTGAGAACACGCAGGTCTACTGGTCGGGCAAGCACCGCGCTCCGCTCACCGGGCAGAGCATCTACCCGCGCCCCTTACAGAATCCACTGCCCATCTGGATGGGCGTTGGGGGGACGCCTGATTCGTTCGCTCGCGCCGGTGCGCTGGGGCTTCCTTTGATGGTCGCCATCATCGGCGGCGAACCTCACCGCTTTCGCCCGCTCATCGAACTCTACCGCGAGACGGGGCGCCGCGCGGGCTACCCCGCTGAGCAGCTGCGCGTGGGACTTCATTGCATCGGCTTTCTTGGCGACACGACGCAGCAGGCCGCGGACGACTTTTTCCCGGGTTATGCACATACCTTCACCGAGATCGGCAAAGAGCGCGGATGGCCGCCAACCACCCGCGCACAGTTCGATGCCACGCGTGGTCCAACAGGGGCCCTGATTATCGGTGACGCCGAAACCGTCACCGGGAAGATCCTTTACATCCATGAGGCTCTGGGCGGTATCTCCCGCATCACCTTTCAGATGGGTGTCTCGACGCTGTCCCATGCCAAGATGATGCATGCTATCGAGATCCTGGGCAACCGGGTCGCCCCGATGGTGCGCGAGGAACTCGGGGTGAGCACCGGCGCCGGAATGCCCAAATGAGCAAGCTCCATCGCTGTGCATGGTCGGAGAGCGATCCGCTGCTCCGCGCATACCACGACCAGGAATGGGGAGTTCCCGAGCACGATAGCCGTGCGTTGTGGGAGCTGCTCATGCTGGAGGGATTCCAAGCCGGCCTGGCATGGATCACCGTCCTGCGCAAGCGTGAGGCCTTCCGCCAGGCGTTCCATCACTTCGATCCCGAGATCGTCGCGCGATTCGGTGAGCGGGACGTGACACAACTGCTCGGCGACGCCGGCATCATTCGCTCCCGGGCCAAGATTGAGGCAACAATCAAGGGTGCCCGGATTTACCTGGAGATGCAGGGCAGTGGCGAGGATTTCTCCAAGTTTGTCTGGAAACTGGCGGGCGGGAAGCCAATCAAAAACAAAAGAGGCGATGTACCGGCGAAAACCGCTCTCTCGGAGGAAATCTCGGCGGTGCTCAAGAAGCGCGGCTTCAAGTTTGTTGGCCCGGTTATCGTTTATGCCTGGATGCAGGCGTCCGGCATCGTCAACGATCACGATCCACGGTGCTTCCGGATCGGCAATTGAGGATCCACCCGGTAGTAACTGAGGAAGCTGGCTACCCAGGGCCGGCGGAGCGCGTGTAGTCTCCGCTCTTGCCGCCGGTCTTGCGAACCAGGACAATCTCGCGAATGGCGATAGATTTGTCCATCGCCTTGCACATGTCGTAGATGGTGAGCGCGGCCACGGCTGCTGCCGTCAGCGCCTCCATCTCCACACCGGTGCCGGCGACTGTTGCAGCGATGCTGTGGATCTCGATGCCGCCGGGAACAACGGCCGCCGAGACATCGATAAAACTCAGCGGTAGCGGATGACACATGGGGATCAGGTCGGCCGTGCGTTTGGCTGCCTGAATGCCGGCAAAGCGTGCGACCTCCAGCGGGTTGCCCTTGGGGTTTTGCGGCAGGGCGGCGAGCACTGAATCAGAGAGTACGACAAAGGCTGAGGCTTCGGCCTCCCGCCGCGTGGCCGGCTTGGAGCTTACGTCGATCATATGCGCGCTGCCTTCGGCGTCGTAATGCGAGAGCTTGTCCATGGTTTGCTCAGGGTAGTGCATTTCTACTGTAGGCGCTATAACAGCACGGTCACGGTTTCGCCGGCGCCAAGAAGGGGGCGATCGGCGGGAACCACAAGAAAGCAATTGGAGCGGCTGGTGCTCACGAGGTCGCCCGAGCCTTGCCATGCGACCGGCTCCACGGTCACATCGATGGGATCCGAGCCCGGCACGGTGCGCAGCATGGCCGGCAGGAAGCGCGTCAGGCCAGTCTTGGCACGAACGTCACTCGCCAGCCGAGCCTGCGCAAAACGGGGACCGCGGGAGGCTTCACCACAGAGAGCGCCCAGCAGCGGCTCGACAAAAAGCGAAAACGTAACCATGGTGGAGACAGGATTGCCCGGGAGTCCAAAAAAATAGATCTGGCGATGATTCCCGGTAAGCCGCCCGAAGACGACTGGCTTGCCGGGCTGAATCAGCGCCCCGGTAAAGAAGAACTCGGCGCCCAACGAGAGCAGGACCTCCTCGACCAGGTCGTACTTTCCCATGGAAACCCCGCCGGAGAGCAGCAGCAGGTCGGCTTCGAGTGCGGCGCGGATGATGGCTTCAAGATGCCCGCGCTCATCGCGCGCGATGGCGAGCCGCAGCGGCCGCGCTCCGGCGGCGAGAACCTGCGCGGTGAGCGAGTAGCTGTTGGAGTTGCGAATCTGGTGGACCTGCGGCTTTTGGTCTATTTCGACCAGTTCGTCGCCGGTGGCGGCGATGGCCACGCGCGGTGGGGCGAAGACGCGAAGCTGCGCCGCACCGCAGGCCGCGGCTGCGGCGATCTGGGCGGCGAACATACGCATGCCCACCGGCAGGATCACTTCCCCTGCCTGGGCCTCGGCTCCCATGGGAACGATATTGTCGCCGGGCGAGATGCTGCGGCCTTGGGTGAGGCGAAGCGTGTCGCGGCCACGCTGCACGTGTTCGATCATGACCACGCAATCGGCGCCGGCGGGGACTGGCGCGCCCGTCATTATTTCGACTGCCTCTCCGGCGGGGATTTCAAATCCAACCGCCTCGCCGGCGCGGATCTGGCCGACGATGTTGAGGCTCAAGCCGGCGGAAAGATCGGCAGCGCGGCAGGCAAAGCCGTCGCGGGTGGAGCGACGAAAAGGCGGCTGATCGCGGTCCGCGCGGATCGCCTCGGCCAAAACCAAACCGAGAGCGTCGAGCAGGGGCACGGACTGTGGAGGGTTCGGAAGATCGCCGGCCAAAAGGTCAGCATGTTCGCGGACGATGCGGCTGGCGTCCGCGAAGCTGACTACCCGCGATGGAGCTGCTTGGTTCAAGACTAGAGGCACACGAGGGTAGGAAGTCAGGACGCCGCCAGGCGGAACAGCGTCCCGATGATCTCTTGGCCCCGCAGTGACAGCACTGGTTTAGTGTTTGCCGGCGGTGTATTTGTTGTTGACCTTCTCCCCGATCTCGGCCAGAATCTGCGTCGCTTCGGCCGCCATGGGACCGTTGGGGGCGAGTTCAAGGTACTTATGGTAGGCCTCCGAGGTGCCCGGGGGGGCGACGATCTTTTGCGTCTTGGGGTCGACCGTGGCTTTGGAGATGAGCGCCTGTCCCTTCAGGTAATAGGGAATAGGCTTAGTGGGGTCAGCGGCGATAGCTTTGTCCGCGGCGGCGATGGTTGCATCGGGTTGCCCGGCGCGGCTGAGGATGATGGTCTCGTTGCTGTAAAACATTCCTGCATTCGTGGGTTGAAGCTTGGCCGCGGCGTCATAGGATGCGGTGGCGTCGGGGATCTTATTGGTATTGGCGTAAACCTCACCCAAACCGTTGTCGGCGGCCGCTTCGATTTCAGGGTTTGGCTTCTTGGACGCGGCATCGAGCTCCAGTGCCTTCTTGAGCGAAACCGCGGCGTCGTCATATTTCTTTTGCCCAGTCTGGGCAATGCCCAGCTCCAGCCACAGGACAGGAACATCCGGCTTTAAGGTCGTGGCCTGCTGCATGACCGTGGCCGCATCGTCGTACTTCTTCTGCTGGTTATCTGCGCGTGCCTGCTTGAGCATGTCATTCAGCTTGCCGATGCTCTGGTTCTCTTTATTGATTTCCGCATTTTTCGTCTTGGCTTCTTCGAGCGCCTTCTTTTGTTCCGGAGGCAGCTTGTTTACATACTCAGCGCGGCTCAGATCGAAATCCTGCAGGGTGTCCGTACCAGCTGTAAACTTCACGTTGTCAAAGCGGTCGATGGCTGTAGTGGGCGGCTGGTCAGGTTTTTCGGGCGGTTTGTAGAGCGTGACGAAGTACGTGCCTGGAGCAATTCCCTCGCCCTTGTAGTCGCCATTCTGGTCGGCCTTGAAGGTGAATTTGGCGGTCTTGCCATCGGTGCTAAGGATCACGACGGCGTTGGCGATGGGTGCGTTTGCCGGGTCCTGCACGTGACCGTGGACCTTGGCCGTGGTGTCTTGGGCACGGACAAGCGTCGGAACGAGAGCAAGCGTGACGAGAGCGAGCCAGAGAGTGAGTTTCGAACGCATGGTAGTTCTCCTCGAAGCGGGCAGCAGCCGCAAAATACACCACAGGCGGATAGCCACCCGCATAGCACGACCAAGTTAAATGGAAGGGCACCAACAATTCAAGGCCAAGAGCGACCGTGACCCGCCGCTCGATACCAGTGGGATGCTTTAAAGCGGCTTCACAGTTACTGTGACCGCATAAAGATTGCGAAGAGAGTGTCTTTTCGTTCGCTACCCACCTCCGGCGAAACCGCTCAGCCGACCGGGGAGACCGCCTGGTGCTGTTCCCACCAAGCGCCAAATAGCGCCAGGGCGCGCTCGCATTGCAGACGGTGCCGCTCCCGCTTGTCGCGGATCTGCTTGCGCAACTGCTCTTCGAGCGGCAGCAGCAGATCGAAGGTGATATTGGCCGGCTGGAAGTCTTTGGCCTGGGCATGGGTAATGTAGTGCACCAACGACCCCAGCGCGGTGGGGCGAGGCACGGCCACAGCCTCCCGGCCGTGGGCAAGCTGGGCGGCATACAGGCCGGCGAGCATGCCCGTTGCGATGGACTCGGTATAGCCTTCAACCCCCGAAAGTTGCCCCGCGATCAGGGTGGACGGGTGCTCACGGAGGGTGAGCGTGCCACTGAGCACGCGGGGCGCATTGATATAGGTGTTGCGATGGATCTGGCCAAAGCGCAGGAACTTTGCCTTTTCCAGGCCGGGAATCAGGCGCAGGACGCGCGCCTGCTCGCCGAATTTTAGGTGGTTTTGCAGGCCGACCAGGTTGTAGGAGTCTGCGCGGAGGTTCTCGCAGCGTAATTGCACCACGGCCCAGGGCATTTTGCCGGTGCGCGGGTCGCGCAGGCCGACCGGCTTCATGGGGCCGAAGCGCAGGGTTTCGCGGCCGCGCCGCGCCAACTCCTCGATGGGCAGGCAGCCCTCGAAGTACTCCAATTTCTCCCACTCCCGGCTCTCTACTGCTTCGGCCGAGACCAGGGCATCGTAGAAGCGCTCGTATTCCTCCTTGGACATGGGGCAATTGATGTAGTCGGCGGTGCCTTTGTCATAGCGGGCGGCAAAGTAGACGCGCTCCATGTCGATGGAATCGGCTTCGACGATGGGGCTGATGGAGTCGTAAAAGGCGAGCTGGCCGGCGCCGGTGAGCCGGTCAATCTCCTCGCAGAGCGGGGCCGAGGTGAGCGGGCCGGTGGCTACAATGGTGAGCTGGTTCTCATCGAGGGAGGTAATCTCTTCCCGATGAACGGTGATGCGGCTTTCCTGCTCGATGGCGGTGGCCACCCGGCGAGAGAATTCGACCCGGTCGACGGCCAGGGCGTGGCCGGCAGGGACGGCGCTCGCGTCCGCACAGGTGAGCAGGGCGCAGCCGGCGCGACGCATTTCCTGCTTGAGCAGCCAGGGCGCGGTGAATTCACTCTCGGACTTAAGCGAATTGGAGCAGACCAGCTCGGCAAAGTCGGCCGTCTGATGCGCCGGTGTGGAGCGTAGCGTGCCGTCAACCACCGCGCGCATCTCGTAGAGGTCGACTTGGCAGCCCTGGCGGGCAGCCATCAGGGCAGCTTCCGGGCCGGCCAAACCACCGCCGATGACACGAATGCGGGCTCGGCCCCCGCCGTTCAACGGGACTGCTCCGATGCCGTCGCCAAAGCTGCCAAGGAACGAATGCCTTCGTCCGCCACGCGCATGATGCGCCACTCGTCGAGAAACTGCGCCCCCAGCCCCTCGTAGAAGTCGATAGCAGTCTGGTTCCATGCCAGAACATTCCACTGCAGCCGGGGACATCCTCGCTCAGCGGCGCGGGCCGCTACCCTCGCCAGCAGCGCTTTGCCGATGCCTTGCCCACGGAAGCGGGGCAGCACGAAGAGATCCTCCAGGTGAATCCCCGGGCGCCCCCGCCAGGTGGAGTAATTGTAGAAGTAGAGCGCAAAGCCGGTTGCTTGGCCGTGCTCTTCGGCGATCAGGCACTCGAAGCAGGGTTGCTCGCCGAAGCCGTCGCGCAGCAGGTCGGCCTCGGTTGTCTTGACCGCGTTTGGCGCCCGTTCGTATGTGGCGAGCGCGCGGATAAGATCGAGAATCGCAGGTATGTCAGCGGGAGTAGCGGCGCGGATGGAGTGCATCGTCTGATCCTTAGTTTATAACGCTAAGGTAGAGCCGCCTTTAAGAAGCTTCGCTTTGCTGGAGACGTGCCTGATGTCTGCGCGCCTTCATGCGGTTGCCGCAGGTTTTCATGTTGCACCACCGCCGGGTATGGTTCTTGCTGATGTCGAGAAAGAGCCAGCGGCAGGTTGGATCGCCGCACTCTCTCACTCGCTCCGCTTCACTCGATAGCAGCAGATCCGATGCCGCCTCGGCCAGCTTCCACAGCGGAATCTCCGCTTCCTGCTCTAGACCGGACCAACTCCAAACCAACCGCGAGTCTCCAGGGCGAAGCCTGCGGCGCAGTGCCATGGCTTGAAAGTGCCTTTCCAGGGTTTCCACCTGCATAGCCGATGGCTTGCTACCATCCATCCACGCGTAGAGGACCGTTGCCAGCGCTTCGCGCAGCTCCACCACGGACGAAAGCACCCGCTGCCCATCCTTTTCACGGACGGTGCGCGCGAGTTTCCGCGCTTGTTCCGCAGTCAGCAGGTGCGACTGTGCTGCCAGGCGGAGAAGGTCTCCGTAGGCCGGTAGCAGCTCCTCGGGACCGTTGGCGGAGAAACGCGAATCCATGGTGTTGACGAGGTCGAGCGCCGCATGTCCGGCAAGCAGGTTAAACGGCTTGGGAACGGGGTTGCTCATAAATTCAATTATAACTCTCAAAAATAGTTTTAGAGGTTACCGTAAACCGGGTTACAATATAACCAGTCATGGCAAATACAACGGTTATAACGAGCAGCGCCGCGAAGCAAGAGGGCAGGTTCGACATCCGTGTCTTTCTCGCTTTCGTGGCCATCTATGTTTTGTGGGGATCGACCTACCTGGCGATTCGGATCGCGGTACAGGAGGTGCCTCCACTCTTCGCCGCCGGGACGCGGTTCTTTTTTGCCGGCCCTTTGCTTTACGCCGTAATGCGCTTTCTCGGCCGCTCGCGTCCCACGGGCAAGGAGTGGGGCAGCCTTTTGCTGATCGGCTCGCTGATGTTCGTGGTCACTTATGGGCTTGTCTTCTGGGCAGAACAGTATGTGCCGTCCGGTTTCACGTCGGTTCTTGAGGCGACCCTGCCGTTGATCACCATCGCGCTTGAGGTCTTTGTTTTCCGCCAACAGAGCTTCCGCTGGAGGCTTCTGGTCCCCATCGTGCTCGGATTTGTGGGTGTCCTGTTGTTGCTGCTGCGCAATGGCCAGCACATTGCCATCCTGCCCTGTCTCGCCGTGCTGGGCGGAGGGACGGCATGGTCGCTGGGCGCTGTGCTCACGCGTGCGATGCCGCTGCCCAAATCCAAGGGAATTACCGCCGGGGCGGAGATGATGATTGGCGGCGCGATTCTGCTCATTCTTTCCGCGTTGACCGGGGAGATGCACCCGTTCCCGCACATTTCCGTAAAAGCCGTGCTCGCTTTGGGCTACCTGGTGGTTGCCGGCTCGCTGCTGGGCTTCAGCGCCTTTGTCTGGCTGCTTGGCCGCATGCCGGCCACGCGCGTCGCCAGCCATGCCTATGTCAACCCGGTCGTCGCCGTCGCCCTGGGCTACTTTGTCGCCGGAGAGGTGGTCACCGCGCGGATGCTCTTCGGCACCGCGCTGATTGTCGCCAGCGTAGCGCTCATTCTCATCAAGGACAAAGCGGACGTGCCTGAGAAAAACAAAGCTGAGGCGCCTGAGTTTCGCGCTGAACTGGAAGAGGTCGTTAGTTGAGGTAGATCTCGTCGATGTAGCACCATCGCCAGTCTTCCCCAGGTTCGATGGATCGCATGATCGGGTGGCCGTCTGAGTGGAAGTGCGCGGTGGCGTGGCGGTTTTTGGAGGAATCGCAACAACCGACCTTGCCACATTCCAGACACATGCGGAGATGAACCCAGGTGTCTCCGATCTTGAGACATTCCTCGCAACCCTTGGTGTGCGGCTTCACTTTCTTAATATGATCCTTGATGTGCGTGCACTTTGCTGCGCTCATGGAATCCTCTTTCTAGTACCTCTGCGACGCTGACGAATCTCGATGCAAACAGTCGTGGTATCCCACCCTTTGCAAACAACGCAAAGGACCCCGGATTTCCTACTGCGCTGCCCCAACCATGGCAGCGTGTGCGGCTTTCTATAAGGAAAGCCGCATGAGGTTCGTTCACCCCACCAAGCCTTACAGGAAATCCGGGGGAATGGGGCACCCGTTCTTTCGCTGCACTATCTACTCTGCCAGAAGGCGGCCGGGTGGCCCATTCAAGCCTTGTTCTGGCTTGAGCGGGTGGGATAGCAGTCTGTGTTTAGCCCGTACGTAAGTTGCACCACTAAGGTGTTTTCACCACTGGAAGTTCAATGAAGCTTGCTTTTTCTGGCTGATGATAGATACGCTGCGTGGCCTTTTGGTAGTCTGCTGGCTTTGCCCAGAAAATGTTAGGCACGAATGTCTGTGGGTTTCGGTCGTATAAAGGAAACCAGCTCGACTGTACCTGCACCATGATTCGATGCCCGGGAAGGAAGACATGGTTTGCTGTGGGCAGTGCGTAGCGGTAGAGCAAGGGTTGGTTGGCCGCGATGGGCTTTGCCTGCTCCAGGCTCTCGCGATAGCGTCCGCGGAAGATGTCGGCGGAAATCATGAGTTGATATCCACCTAAGCCTGGCTGGCTGGCCACTTCGCTGGGATAGAGGTCGATGAGCTTGACCACCCAATCGGAATCGGTGCCGCTGGTGGAAGCGACGAGATTGGCGAGCGGTTGTCCGCTGATCTTCAACGGCGCGCTCAAGACATCGGAGACAAACACTTCGACATCGGGCCGCCCCGACTGCTCGCGCTGGTCGTCGACGAGCCATTGGGACCAGGTCATCCCGGCATCGTAGCCCATAGGCTGGATTGGCCGTGCGCGATAGGGTACGGGCTTCGCGGGATCGGAGATGTATTCCTCGAATGCCGCGTCGTCCGGCTTGGGCGCGGTGAAGCTCAGCTTCTGACCTCCAGTGAGATAGAGCGGCGTAGGTTGAATTTCACAACCGCTGGCACAGCCGGCAGGCCAGGAAGGTAGGGCCCGCCAGGCATTGGTTCCGGTTTCAAATGCAGAAACGGGAGGGATATCTGTCTTCGGCGGGTCACTCTTCAGATACCGGTCGAGGAAAGGCCGAAGGATCTGCTGGCGAAAGTAGAGCCCGGTATCGCTTCTGAAATTCAAAGCGCCGAGGGTGCTGGCGTCGTCGATCTCCTGGCCGTGATGCCACGGGCCGATGACCAGAAACACCTTGTCGCTATCCTTGTCCTTCGGCTTGATGGCTTTGTATACGGCCATGGCGCCGTAGATGTCTTCCTGATCCCATAAGCTGGCTACCAGCATTACGGGTACTTTGAGTGGCTGGTTGGCCAGTATCGTATCAACGGCCTGGTCTCTCCAGAAGGCGTCGTAACTCGGATGCGCGAGAACTTTGCGCCAGAACCCGATTTGTTCGAGCCCATGGCTGCGCCCGAGTTCACCCGCGGATCCAGCCTGCATGTAGTTGTCGTAATCGTCGAGATTGGCCGCCCACCACTTGGCCTTATTGTCGCGAGTCGCCACCTGGTCGAAGATGTAGGGAAGATTCTGTTCGCGGAACGCACCATAGTGGAACCAATCATCGCCCATCCAGCCGTCGACCATGGGATTCATCGGCACAGCCACTTTGAGGGCCGGATGGGGATTGACCAGCGCCATCAAGGTCAGGAACCCATCATAGGAAATGCCGAGGATGCCAACCCTGCCGTTGCTCTCCGGAATATTCTTCACCAGCCAGTCGATGGTGTCGTAGGTATCGGTCGAGTGGTCGACCGGTGTCGGATTTTGCGGACCATGCAGGGGGCGGTTCATCACGTAGTCGCCCTCAGAGCCGTACTTGCCGCGCACGTCCTGAACCACCCGGATATATCCGCCTTCTACGATAACCTCGGTAGCGTTGTCGTAGCCTTCGAGGGTTGGCCCGAGGTGGGGACTGCTGGTATGGGTGGTCAGCGCGTTGGCATCGTAGGGCGTGCGCGTAAGCAGGATCGGCGCGCCCTGCGCTCCTTTGGGCACCAGGATGACGGTGTGTAGTTTGACCCCGTCACGCATGGGAATCATCACTTCACGCCGTACGTAGTCGAAGTCAGCCACCGAAGGTGGCTCGAGCTTGGCCGGCGTTTCACTGGGGAAGTCAGGGTATTTTGCCGGCGGCGTTGCAGTTTGGGTCCAGGCTGCTGGGGACAAAAACAAGGCGCCGAACAGCGCCGCTGGCAAGGTACGCGTCAGAGCGCGTCGCGCATTTTTTCTCATACGCAAACGTACTACGGATAAGGCCAGGGAGGACGGGCGAATTCCTAGCGGGGAAGTGGGAGAAAAGAGAGCAGAACTTCTAAGAGCCCCGGCATTTAAGAGTCCCGGCTTTGCCGGGACGGCTGAAAGGAGCCCAGCACGTCAGTGCTGGGTAGGTTTAACAAACTCACCGAGTCCCGGAGGGACGGCTGAATCTATCTTCCTCAGTTCCTCCGCGCGGATGAGACATGCGTTCAGCCGTCCCTTTTGGGACTCTTTTCGGATTGATCCGATTACCCAGGACTGACGTCCAATAAGCGTTAACCTAATACTTGCGTTTGCCCTCAGCCTCTTTTATGCTCATGTCAAATGAAATCAGTGGCGAGGAGCAGCGTGGAGTTTGAGAATTGGGAAATC
>Ga0182024_10021608_pt1 | contig 11668 bp, 7 predicted proteins | sample P32metaG_FD_120480 | JGI IMG/M metagenome (GOLD analysis project Ga0182024, IMG submission 120480) | Permafrost microbial communities from Stordalen Mire, Sweden - P3-2 metaG (Illumina Assembly) | ecosystem: Environmental > Terrestrial > Soil > Wetlands > Permafrost | place: Sweden: Stordalen... | reverse complement strand
CGATGCGGAAGCGCTCCCGCTCCTCGGGGCCGGCGTGGGAGCCTGACAGGATCATTTTGAGAGCGACGATTCGGTTGAATCCGAGTTGCCGGGCCTTGTAGACGACGCCCATGCCGCCGCGGGCCAGCTCCCCCAGGATCTCATAACCGGGGATGCGCGGCACGACGGCCGCCAGCGCCGCCGCGGAGGGTCCGATCTGGAGGGCCGTTCCGCCGCCGACGACCGACGACGGGTCCGCCGGCCGGTTCGTCGAGAAGCCGCCGAAGACGCCGTCGATCAAGTCGGCGTGTTCGGGAAAGCGCAGCCGGTATTCCGCCGCGGTGGGCTTCTCGCCGAGCGGGCCGCGGTAGTCCATCTCCAGGCCCAGCAGTTCGCGCAGCAACCAGGGCTGGTCCGCCGCCTCCGCCTGGGGGAGGAATTCCTCCAGCCGCGGCCGGCCGCCGGATCGCCACTCCGATTCAAAACGATCGCAAACCGAGCTGATGCGTCCGGGCACCCCCGGCGGCAGCGATTCCGCGGGGCCGATGTGCTGGCTCATGGCAGCAAAACCTCCTTACTCCAGAGATCGCGAATCTCCGCAAGCTTGCGATTCACAGTGCGCGGCACGCAGCCGAGTAGCTCCGCGATCTCCTCGACGGTGTAGCCCTCCAGCTTCCTCTGGGCGATCGATCGCAGCACGTCGCTGCCGAGCTTGGCGAGCAGGCGGCGGGATTCCTCGGCCACCTGGGCGGCGAACTCCGGCGTCGGCTCCGAGCCAATCACCCGCGCCAGCACCCCTTCCGCGTCCTCGGCGTCGGCCCCCGGCAGGTCGGACTCGGGGCGGACCTGGCCTCCGCCGCGCTTGACGCGGAACTCGTCCCGGATCTGGTGGGCGGCCTTCTGAGCGGTCAGCACCAGCAGGAGGCGCCACAGGTCGTTCCGGTCGTCGAGGCGGGGGAAACGTCCCTTGGCGACGCCGCGGAAAAAGCTGTCAAAGGCGCTGAGGGCGACGTCCTCCTCGTCGGCGGCGCGGCGCGGGGCGGCGCCCAGGGCGCGGCGGGCGCGCTCGACGAGCAGGTGGTAGTAGCGCTCCCAGAGCGGCTGGACCGCGCCGCGGTCGCCGCCTTTGAGCAGGTCGAGCCAGTGGGTGACGGAACCGTCGGACGCCATCGGCCGGACGCCTCCAGGTAAGACAGGGAACCGAAGGGCGATTGTACCAGCGGCCGGCCAGGAGCGCCAAAGACATTCCGTCGGGTATTTTTTCGTGTTTTCGTGTCAGGGTTTCGCGGCCGACGGGCGTTCTGGTAGTGCGGGACGCGGACCTATCTCGGAGAAACCGAGGCCGACGGTCGGTCTTGGGGCAACCAATCTCCACAACCGGGATGGCGATCCTTGCGACGGGACCGCCCCGTCGGCCGGCGGTCGCCGCCTCGATTCCGAACGGCGCGTTTCCGCGTCCCGTCTCGGCGGGTCAATCGTATCCGTTCACCTGCCCAATTACCGGAGCGAATTAGACACGCTGATGACCGAAGACTTTCACATCGTGGCGTGGGAAGCGATTCCGGTGGAGTATCGGGAGGTCGCCTGAGAGAGGCTAAGGGCGGTATCGGCGACTGGGACGGGGCAGCTCGCATTTCCGGCTCGCAGAGGTCGTCTGTTCATCCTGGCTCCCCAACATTTCACCAAAGGGCGCTGAGAGCATGGCCAGACATCGAGCATGTCTTTAACCACGATTAGGCGGTCCCGGAACGGCGACGGTATATAGCACAACACGGCCGGCGCGTCACTCCTTCGGCGCGACCACCCAGACGTTGCGGTAGTACACCGGGTTGCCGTGGTTTTGCAGGTTGATCGGGCCGGGCGCGTCGGCCTCCTTGTCGCCGTAGCCGGTCTTGGCCGGAATTTCCTGCTTGTCCTGGACCTTGACGCCGTTGTGGACCACCGTGACGACGGCGTTGTCGGTTTTCTTGCCGTCGGCGTCGTAGCGGGCGGCCCGGAAGTCGATGTCGTAGGTCTGCCACGACAGCGGCGGGTAGCACATGTTCACGGCCGGCGGCGTCTGCTCGTAGACGGCGCCGCACTCGCTCTTGTCGCCGGCCAGGCCGAAGCTGTCGAGAACCTGAATCTCGTAACGTCGTTGAAGGTAGACGCCGCTGTTGCCGCGCTCCTGGCCGCGCGCGTGCGGCTTGAACGGCAGGCGGAACTCGACGTGGAGCTTGAAGTCGCGGAATTTTTTCTTCGTGGTCGCGCCCTCGGCGAGCAGGTCACCCTCGACGATCTTGCCGCCGGCCCACTCGTCGAGGCCCGTGCCGTCGAACAGGACGAGGGCGCCGTCGGGCGGCTTGGCCCCCTCGGCGGGACTTTTGCGCGCGACGCGGGTCAGCTTGAACTCCACGCCGTCGGCGCGGGCGCCGGTGAGTTTGCCGTCGGCGATCTCTCCCTTCCAGCCGGCGCCGTCGAAGGTGGTCTTGCCGTCCACGGTGCGGGCGGCGGCCTTGACTTTGTCCTTGCCGTCCCAGCCGTCGCCGGGCAGGCCGCCGGTGAGAAAGTAGGCGGTGAACTTGCCGTCGCCCTCGGCGACGACCTGGGCGGCGAGTTTGTCCTTGGCGGCGGTTTCGCCGACGTACTCGCCCTGGACGGCGAAGTCGGGTCCGGCCTTGTCCGGGTCGAGGAAGACGTCGGCCGGCGGCTTGGCCGCGGCGAGGCTAAGTCCGGCCGTGATCAGGAAGGGCAGACAGCGTAGCATTGGGGTGTCCCACGGTTGTGTCGTTGGCGCTATTCGATTGGGTATAATCGATGGCGGCGCGGTTGTAAATGGTCGCGGCGCGAACCGGCCCCCGACTCGCCGCTTCCGCCGCGACTTGCGGGCCGCGAAAGCATGGCGCCCCTTTCCTACTTCCCCGGCCTTATTTCTCTAAAACAACCGTCAGCTTCGGCGTGTACTTCGCCTGCTGATATTCGGATGCGTACACCTGAAACCGCGTGTGGGACCCGTCGTCCACGGCCCGGTCGGGCACGGGGACGACGGCCAGCCCGTGGTTCGCCGCCGCGCCGTCGAGCCACGCCCGCACCATGTCGGTCACGTCCAGCCGGTATTCCAGCGGCGGATCGACCGTGTCGGAACCCATGTCCGGCTTGACCACGACCGGCGAACTCGCGGCACCGGCGTCGTCCTTGAGCGAAAACGTCTTGCCGCCCTGCCACGCCTTGCCGTCGGCCGGCCGGTCCCACGTCGCCGACGCCTCCTCCCACGCCGTCTTCAGCGGGAAGGCGCATACCTTCGTATTGCCCTGGCTGCTCGGGTCCCAGACATAAAAGCTGAGCGTCGCCTTGGCCGCCTTGGCGTTCTTCGGCAGGTCGAGCTTGTCCAGGTCGAAGCGCACCAGAAACGCCCCGCTTTCGTCGCCCTTGCTCACGGCGTTGGAGCGGGCCTCGCCGCCCAGCTTGCGATCCGGCTGTTTCGGGTCGATCAGGGCGTCGCGCACCGCGTCGCGCCCTTGCAGGACCTTGCTTGGACCTGTTTCCGTGGTGGGCGACGGCGAAGACGATGGCCCGCCGGGGACTTCGCCGACGGAAACGTAGCCGGGTGCCAGATGGGCCGGGTCGCGCGGCGGCGTGCGCAGGTCGATCAGGCGCCGCTTCGCCGGCGGCGCCGCCTCGGACAGCGCCTCGCCCACCCGCACCCGCAACGCCCACACGTCCTGCGGCTTCAACCGGGTGAAGGCGACGACGCCCGCGTCCTCGCCGCCGGTGAAACCCGTGCCCTTTCGTTCGCCGGACAGGTGCAGCGCCTCGCGCACCCGCTCGCCGACCGCCCAGCGCGGCTCGCCCTTCACCTGAGCCAGCATCGTGAGATATTCCACGTCTTGCTCTCCGCGTCGGTACGCCTTCAATCGGATCGACGGGACCGGCCCCTCGTTCGCGTCGCGGCCTGGGTAGAACAGCGACAGTTCGTCGGCCTTCTTCCACGAATCGGCGTTGCCCACCGTCTGCCACGGCAGCACGCCGTCGGCGCCGCGCGTCCAGGCGTCGATGGCCCAGCCGACCGGCTGCACGTTGGCGTCCTCGACGGCGTTGCTGCCGGCGTACTCGACCACGATTTGGCCCTCGGCCTCCTTGCGGTCCATCACGATCCGCGGGTACTGCCGCATCGCCGCGCCGACCACGTTGTAGTCCAGCAGGCCGTCCAGGGCGTCGCGCTGCCATTGGGGACGCGAAATGTCGCAGCGGAACGCCAGTTTCGCCTTGCCGGCCGGCGCAAGGTTGACGCCCTCATGCCACGCGGCGCCGAAGTAGCGCAGCGCCCAGTAGTCCTGGAAGTTCGACGGCTCGTCCAGCAGCCAGGGGCAGGTCCCATGCGACCATCCCCGCTCCTTAAAATTGTTTTTTCCGTTGAAGAAGCACTGGAACAGCGTGTCGTCCCAGCCCTTGGCGCGGACGTGCTCGGCGAACTGGCGCGAGACCTCGACGAAGTTGTTGCGGTAGCTCGCGGGGAAGGCGCGGTCGGCCCAGTAGTCGCCGTTGTAGTTGCCCTCCATCGGCGTCGGCCAGTTCTCGAACAGCGGCAGGTAGAAACCCTCCAACGGCACTCCCTTGCGCGGCAAATCGGCGAACGCGGAGCCGTCGAAATAGGGGCCGAATCGCTTGTCCCACGCGGCCCAATCGAGGCGCTTGCCGTCCCAGCCGGGGGCGCAGCCGGGGTCCACGTCGCCGCTGTGGTGGTACGGTACCTTGTTGAGGACGGTGCGGTGCTCGTGGGCCAGCCGGTAATAGGCGCGCTCGTTGTCCGGCAGGCCGTAGCAGTTCATCTCCGGCAGGAAACTGAGATAATCCGGCAGGGTAAAGTTCCAGACGCGCAGCGATACGTCCAGCGTCAGCGCCTCGCCGTCTGCCTTGAGAGTCAGCTTGCCCTTGTGGGCGCCGGCCGCCGCGTCGTGCGGGACGTAGACCTCCACGTATAAACTGCCGTACTTGTCGCCGGCCGCCGGCACGCTCAGGCCGTCGTCGCCCAGCGGGACGATCGGATCGGGCAGCGGCCCTTTGCGCGTCTCCGGGATGGTGAAGTACCGGCCGAACGTCGTCTGAATCTTTCCGCCTTCGTCGCTCTCAAACGTCAGCATCGGCCGCACGCCTTTGGCGGCGCCGTGCAGCAGCACCTGAAAGCCGACGAACTCGTTGCGAGCGGCGTGCAGTCGGACCTCTTTCGTCTTCGCGCTCCAGAGGTGGTTTGCCGCGAGGTAGCCGTCGGCCTGCTTGGGGATCATCTCGCCCGTCACCGGCTGCACCTTGTCCAGTTCGTCGAGGACCGCGACCTCCGCGGCGCCCAACCGCGGCAGCGGGGCGGCGTCGGCGAAGGGGGCGGCCGGCTTGCCCGGCAGCGCCGCCGCTTCACGGCCAGAGACTTTCACCGTCGCCTCGGCCGCCGGGCCGACGTTGCCGGCCCCGTCCACGGCCCGCACCGCGACCTTGACCTCGGCGCCCGCCGCAAGCCCCAGGTCGCGCAGGCGCATCCGCGCGTGGTCGCCGACGGCGCCGGCCAAGGGAATGAGATAACGCGGAACTTCTTTGCCGTCGATGGTCACGAAGAAGCCGACGGTCCCGGCCGGCCCCTCGTCCTTGGGCGTCACCCACGACAGCCACGCCTCGCCGGCCGGCAGGTCGCCCGCCTCGCCGCGCAGGTTCGTCGGCGCGGCCGGCGGCGCCTTGTCCTCGGCGCCCAGGTAGACCGTCAGGTAGGGGGCGTGGGCCGGCCCGGCCTCGCGGCTGTGGACGAAACGGTTGGGCATGTGAATCGGCGTGAATTTGTCACCGTCGCGCTTCCACTCCGACCCCGTGTCGTCGAACAGCAGGAAGCCGTAACTGACGCCGGCCACGCGGGCGGCGACGACCGACGGATCGACGGCCACTTTCTGCCAGCCGCCGGCGTCGGGCGGGAAGGCGTCGGCCATGCGCCAGCTCGTGCCGCCCTGGCCGAGCATCACGGCGCACAGGTCGCTTCCCGGCACGGTCCACGGAACGTCGGGGTACTGGCGATAATGGTGGCACGAACTGCCCTTTTGGGGGGCGTAATTGGAGGAAGTACCCTCGACCCACTCGGCGCCGAACGCGCCCACCGTGACGCGGCGCAACGGCTGGTCGCCGGCCAGGTGCAGGTGCAGGGTGGCGCCTTGAATGACGCGGCCCTTGAGCGCGGCCGGGTCCACGTCGATCAGCGACATTTCCTGGTTGGATTTGAGCTTGAGCTTGTCGGCCCCGCCATTGTTGCCGTCCGCCTCGGCTCCGACGTTGGAGAACCACGTGTCGCGCGTCACCGGGAGCTTGACCGCCTCGCCGGACGGCGGCGGCACGGCCGGGTCGGCGGCCGGCGCCGAACCGGCGGCGTCGAATACCGTCTTTTTGACCTCCGCGATTTTCTCCACCGACAGCCATCCGCGCAGCAGGTAGCCGCTGTTTCGCAGGTTCTCGGCCGTCGGGGCGGAATGGGCCGTGGCGCCGCCGCGGTCGGCCGTCGGGTGGACGTCGCCCTTATTGAGCAGCGTGCCGTCCCAGTCGTCCGGCCGCCGCGTCAGGATTTCGCGCTCGAAGTCGATGAGCGGCAGCCCGCGGTCCTTCGCCAGCTTTCGCAGCTCCTCATTGTAGGATTTCGCCAACTCCGGCTTGCCGACGTGCGGCGGGATGGTGGACAGGACGCAGACCGCACCGCGGCCGAGGATGAGGTCCACGGCCTTGGCCATGTCGGCCGTGAAGTCGGCGACGGACCGGCCCTGCGAGGCGTCGTTGGTTCCGAGCATGAGCACCACGGCTTGCGGCCGGTAGGTCTCCAGGATTTTGTCCAGCGGCGGCATCCTGTTCTTGCCGCCGGCCAGCATCTCGTCGATACGGATGCCGCCGCAGGCCGTGTACGATCTACCGCCGTCGGGGTGGTCGAAGCGGGCCAAATGCCAGCCGTCGGAGTCGTCGTTCGCCCCGGCGTGCATCCATTGGAGGGCGGCTTTGTCCTCATCCGTCTTGCCTTGGCCGAAAAGCGCCCATTGGCTGTAGGGATTGGCGTAGGTGATGGAGTCGCCGATGTGGAGGACCACGCCGGGCCGGCCGTGGGACCGGGCGGCGACCTTCCTCATGGCCGCGGCGTAGTCCCACGGCTGGGGCAGCGGCTTCTCGGCGGCCGTCGCGGCCGACCAGGCGAACAGAAGGGCTAAGGTGGAAGTGTAGCATTTTTTCATAAGAGACCCCACGGAAGGAGGAATGGCGATGCGGCGGTCCCCACAGGATAGCACAGGACGGCGCGCCATTCCACCGGCGGCGACGGGAGTTCGTGTCGCAGGTTGATCTCGCTGTCGCCTAAAACAACACGGGTCGGCGATCAAACTGAGACACAACCCACTTTCCGAACACGGCGGCGGCGGTTGCCGCGCCCCGGAGCGTGGTATGGCCGACGGTGAACTGCGGCCACGCTTCCTAGGGAATGACGCCGCCCCCTCCCCCTACCGTTGCCGGCGGAGGATGAAAAGGACCGTCCTATCGTCCGAAAGGGTTGAGAAGGCCGTGGGGCGCTTCCTCTCGGACTCCATCTGGACGCAGACGACCAGCACATCGCCGTCCAGCGCGAAGATGCCTCGAAAAACGTGGCCGTTGCTCAGCCTCGCGTCGAAGCACTTGGGCGTGGCCGCCTCGTCGGTCGTCAGCTCCGCGTCGGCGGACTTCAAGCCGGACAGGCGGATCGTCAGCCTGTCCCGCTTGACCTCAAAGGCAGTGGGCGTAAGCGGCGTTTCCGGTCCCGCGCCGAAGATGTCTCTCTGGTAGAGAACGGCCTCGAACACCCACCGGCCTTCCAGCGCCTTGGGCGCGGCGTCGGCGGGCGCCGGCGTGGCCGTGGCGGTCAGCAGCAGCGGCCAACAGGCGGAAATCATGTCGGGCCTCCTTCATGTTTAAGGGTTCCATACCGTCGGGTGAACTTGCATGCGAGGAGGCGCGGCGGAGAAACCCGAGGAGGACATCCTTGGCCCTCCAAGTTTTCCCTCGCCGCGCCTAGGAATACCCACCGTGACCCGAAAGGCACCTTTAGGGAAGCCTTCTTGCGGCGGCCCCGTGCCGCCCTGCCGTCAGGGCTGTGCGGGCATCGCCCCGTTTATCGCGCGCAGGATCGCCGCGGCCGGGTTGGCGAACGCTTGCGGGACGAACGTCCTCAAGTTGAAGGAGATGGTGTATTGGAACGTGCAGGTCGTGAAGATCAGGTCCTGAGGCCATTGACCCGGTTGCATGAGCGGGACGACGACCGGGATGGTCACTTGGCCATTCGTGGATCCGCTCACCAGCGGGGCGCCGCTGCTCGCGCCCGTGAGGTTCAGGGTGGCCGTGGTGACGGCGGTTCCGGCGAGGTTGAGATTATTAAGCAGCGTTGCCGCGGCCGCACTGGGATTCGAGGGCTGATTTGCTGGAGATGGGGACGATCGACACGTTACTGGTGTTGAAGCTGATGCCGCTTACCGAAATTTGCACCATCCCGACGGGCGCGAGAGTGGTCAGCAGGGGCGAGAGTCTGGTCTGTAGCCACGTTCCCAGCGGCAGGCCAAGGGCGGTGCTTTGCACGGTGAGATTCGGCGCGGTCGGCCCCGTCGAAGAGGGCGGCGCGTCGATAGGGGGCGGTTCCGCACTCAGGATCACGGGAGTAATGTCTTCGGCGAGGGTGGTCGGCTCGCTCATTCCCGTCGGCCCGCTAGGGCCGCTGACAGGTCCGCTCGGCCCAGTCGTGCCCGTCGGGCCGCTGACGGGTCCGGTCGGGCCGGTGGTCGGACCCAACGGGTAAAGGTTGCCGAAGGCCGGCTCGAACGGCAGGATCAAGGGCAGCGTGTTCGACGGCGCCTGGCCCGGCGCCGTCACGCCCGGCGGCACGAGCGGTACCGGTGACAGCGGCCCGTCGGGGCCGATCAGGCCCAGGCCGACGCCGAGCGTCGTCGGCACTTCCGCGACCAGGTAGCCGCCGTTCGGCAGCTGGTAGGCCGATGCGCCTTGCAGGAACGCCGGATCCACCGCCGCGATGCGGATCTGGCCGTCCTCCGGCGCCGCCGCGTTCAGCGACACCCCGTCGTCCGGCACGAGCTGCAGCACGACGTTTTGCAGCGACGCCGCGGACTGCAGCTCGGAGAAAATGTTCTGCTCCCAGACGCCGGCATTAGCGGAACCCACGTCCGCGAAGAATTGGCTCTGCTCGTTCCCGATCGGCGTGCCGTCGGGAACGAAACTGACCGTCATCACGGTCGGGCCGCTCGGGCCGCTGGTCATCGTGGGGCCGCTCGGGCCGCTGGTGTAGGTCGGTCCCGTCGGGGCGGTGGTGGCCGTCGGGCCGCTCGGGCCGCTGGTCATCGTCGGGCCGGTCATGCCGGTCGGGGCGGTCGTCACCGTCGGGGCGGTCATTCCGGTCGGGGCGGTCGTCGCCGTCGGGCCGCTGGTCATCGTCGGGCCGGTGGGGGCGGTTGTCGCCGTCGGCGACAGGTACAGGTTCCCGAACGCCGTCGGGAAGGGCAGAATGAACGGCAGCGTCGCCGACGGCGGCGTGTTCGGGGCGACCGTGCCCGGCGGCGCCTGGCTCACCGGCGGCTGCGCCGGCGCCCCGTTGGGGCCGGTCAGGCCCAGGCCGACGCCGAACGTGACCTGGCTTTCGACGATCAGGTCGCCGCCGCCCGGAAGCGTCATGCCGGGGCCGGCCGTCTGGAAGGCCGCATCGACTCCGGCGATGCGCAGCTGGCCGTCCTGCGGGGCGGGGCCGTTCATGGAGGCGCCGTCGTCCGGCACGAGTTGCAGGTTGAGGTTGTATTGCGACGCCGCACTCTGGAGCATGTTGAAGACGTTTTGCTGCCAGGCCGCGGTGGAGGCCGTGGGGTTGAGGTCCGCGAACAGTTGGCTCTGTTCGCTCCCGATCTGCGTTCCGTCCGGAACGAAGCTGACGGTCAACGTGGTGGGCGTGAGCCGGTCTTCGAGTTGTCCGAGGCGGAGAGGCGGAGAGGCGGTGTGCGCTTCATGGTTGCGACGATCCTCGGTTCCCGTGATAGTGAATGACTTCCTCGTCGGACACCGGAGCGAACGGCGTAGGCGGCCCGCATTTTTAGGTGCGGCCCGAATACGCCGGGACGATAGTACCAGAGAAGTATGAAGAATCAATTAGGACATTGAGAATAATTCCGCCGATTCTTCCTTTTCCGTCCCCGGCACTTTCCGCGAGTACATGAATAAGACGGCGGCCGAATTCAGCTGCCAAGCGAATTTCGTCCGAACCAGCGCTTTTGCCGACGCGGGATGGAAAGCTGTTCCGGCTAAGGAAGAGAGATAAGGGAGGCGTGAGGCGGCGTCCGGCCCCCCCGCCATCTTCTTTTGGCGTCGTCGCGCGCTTTCGGATACACTGGCCCTGTCGCCCCTGACGAGGCCGGTTCCGGAGTTGGTCATGCCGAGCGTCCTCATCACCGGGGCGAACCGCGGCCTGGGCCTGGAGTTCGCTTGCCAGTACACGGCGGCCGGCTGGCGCGTGTTCGCCTGCTGCCGCAACCCCGCCGCCGCCGCCGAGCTGCGCGCCGCCGCCGACGGGTCGGACGGCCGCACCACCGTCCACCCCCTCGAAGTCGCCGACCACGGCCGCATCGCCGCCCTCGCCGAGGAACTGCACAACGAACCCATCGACGTGCTGCTCAACAACGCCGGCGTCTACGGCCCCGACAATATGCGGTTCGGCCACATCGACTACGCCGCCTGGGCCGACGTGTTCGCCGTCAACGTCCTGGCGCCGACGCGCATGACCGAATGTTTCATCGACCACGTCGCCCGAAGTGACAAGAAACGGATCGTTTGTATCAGCAGTCTCATGGGGAGCATCGCCCGCAACACGTCCGGCGGCCACTACCTCTACCGGAGCAGTAAGGCGGCGCTGAACATCGTGGTGAAGGGGTTGGCGTTCGACCTGCGCGAGCGCGGCGTCGTCGTGACGGCCCTGCACCCCGGCTGGGTGCGCACCGACATGGGAGGCGCCGAAGCGGACCTGGCGCCGGCCGAGAGCGTGCGCGGCATGGTCCAGGTCATCGACTGGCTGGGGGCGTGGGATTCCGGCAAGTTCCTGTCCTACGACGGCTCGGAACTGCCCTGGTAAGCGTAAGACAGGTTTCTAACCGGGCTCTCACATTTATTTCATTTTTTGCTTGACACGCACTCCCCGACATCATCGTAGCCTCCTCCATTATGGGAGGTTCCGTTCTCGTCCAGCCCGCGAAGCGTCGGGCTACTTATTTTTCGCCTCCCTTCGCGGCGCGTGCGCCGCGAAGGGAGGTCGTTCTCCGCCGTACTTATGTTCCTTGTTTTCGTCCCGAGGACAGATCCATGGCCAGACTTCGGACGGGCTGAAGCTGCGAGGCTTCACGCTGATCGAACTGCTGGTGGTCATCGCCATCATCGCCATCCTGATCGGCCTGCTGTTGCCGGCCGTGCAGAAGGTCCGCGAGGCGGCGGCCCGCATCTCGGACGCCAACAACCTCAAGCAGATGTCGCTCGCCCTGCACAGCTGCAACGACGCCAACGGCGTGCTGCCGGGCATCTGCGGCCAGTTCCCCGGCGGCCAGGGAGCGGGCAGCCCTTGGGGCGACCCTACCGTGAACGGCACGAACAGCCCGCCCGCCACCTCGGTACTGCCGGCGAACAACGGCACCCT
>Ga0182024_10021607_pt1 | contig 11668 bp, 9 predicted proteins | sample P32metaG_FD_120480 | JGI IMG/M metagenome (GOLD analysis project Ga0182024, IMG submission 120480) | Permafrost microbial communities from Stordalen Mire, Sweden - P3-2 metaG (Illumina Assembly) | ecosystem: Environmental > Terrestrial > Soil > Wetlands > Permafrost | place: Sweden: Stordalen... | reverse complement strand
GTATCCAGCAACTTCAGGCTGCTCGCCGTATCCAGCAACTTCAGCCTGCTCGCTGTATTCAACAACTTCAGCCTGCTCGCTGTATTCAACAACTTCAGCCTGCTCGCTGTATCCAGCAACTTCAGCCTGTTCGCTGTATCCAGCAACGTCAGCTTGTTCGCTGTATCCAGCAACGTCAGCTTGCTCGTTGTATCCGGCAACTTCGGACTGTTCTTCGTAGCCAGCAACTTCAGCCTGTTCGCTGTATCCAGCAACGTCAGCTTGCTCGCTGTATCCAGCAACGTCAGCTTGCTCGTTGTATCCAGCAACTTCGGACTGTTCGCTGTATCCAGCAACGTCAGCTTGCTCGTTGTATCCAGCAGCTTCGGACTGTTCGCTGTATCCAGCAGTTTCATATCCATCAGCGTCAGCCTGCTCACCATATCCGGCAGTTTCGCGTTGCTGGTGATAGGCTGGCGGTTCGGCGGGAGTTTCGTAAGATGGCGCTTCGAACGCCTGCGTTGGTGGATTTATTTCGAATGGCGAAATGGGGGATCCGGTCTGAAAAGCGTCGAACTGAGCCTGAGCCGCCAGTGCTGCTGCTGCGTCGTATTGCTCATGGCTAACCTGCTCAATCGCTTGTGCGTTGTGTTCATAGTCCCCCTCGGTTTGCCCGTTGCCGGACATGGGAGTGGTGTACGCAGAAAAACTCTGCTCGGCGGCGACTTGTTCTTGCGTGGCCTGTGTTTGCGGTACATGGGCCTGGGCTGTAACCTGATCGCCGTCACTATGGTTGCCGTTATCGTCGTAATTAGTCGAATCTGGTTGTAAGGCGGGCTCTTCGGTTGCTTGTTGTGATTCGGGTGGTGTGAACGCGGGCTCTTCGGTCGTTTGGATGACGCTGGTGGGCGTTTCGGGCGGCGCTGAAACCGACTCTGCAGCGCGAGCCTGTGCCATTGCCTCCTCGACGCTGGATGCCGGGGCGTCGCCGGAGTCGAGCTTCGTCAGCAGGTCGTTCATCGACCATTGCAGTTTTTTACTTGGGGGCTTCTGTTGGTCGCCCGGCTGCGAGGCTGACTGAGGAGTGCCTTTGGGGGGAACGCCAGCTTTGCCTGCAGAAGTGGGTGACAGTCTCGAACGCTTATTAAAACCGCTCATGCCAAATGTACCTAGTCGTTAGCCCGACCATTTATGTAGTTCCCAGAAGCTGTTGTGCTTTAAACATCTAAACGATCCAAGTGATGCACTGCATCGCTGTACTTAAGGTAACAAAATGAAGTGTGGCCACCCGGTGACAGATTGTTTTGCTATCCTGGTTGTTTTGCGGTGAGGAGAGCGGGCAATTGCCACATATCAGCCTCTAGTCCGGCGTTTGCGCAGAGCACCAGAAAGAGTGCCTCGTTTGACAAGAAATACGGGAGTGAGGGAGATGCGGACGAGAATTTTTAGCGATCACTTCAGATCTGCGGTGCCTCTTATTGGACAAGGCACCTGGAAATTGCCGGATGACGATGCTGCTATTGCTCAGGCGAAAGAGGCGCTAAGGATGGGAATCGAGTTGGGCATGACGCACATCGACACTGCAGAAATGTACGGAGAGGGGCGTTCAGAGGAGATTATTGCAGAGGCGGTCCGCGGTTTCCCGCGAGAAAAATTGTTTATCGTCAGCAAAGTTCTGCCTTCAAACGCTTCGTACAAGGGAACGATCGAGGCCTGCGAGCGATCGCTGACTCGACTGAAGATGGATTATCTTGATTGCTATCTTCTGCATTGGCGTGGGTCGCATCCGATCGGTGAAACAATGAGAGCGATGACGGAATTGGTGGCTCAAGGAAAAATTCGCTCGCTTGGAGTCAGCAACTTCGACATCGAGGATCTGGAAGAAGCGCAAAGTCATCTGGGCAAAGAAAAATTGGCTTGCAATCAGGTTTTGTACCACATCGAAGAACGCGGCATCGAACGCGCTCTGATTCCATACTGCCACCAGCGTTCCATCGCCGTCGTCGGCTACACTCCTTTTGGCAAGAAGCCGGTGCCCTCGGAAAGCACCGAATCTGGTGCGGTATTGGCAGCGGTGGCGAAGAAGCATGGAGTGACAGTGCGTCAGGTTTTGCTTGCCTTTCTCGTCCGTCTGGACGGCACCTGCTCCATTCCCAAAGCTTCTCATCCCGATCATGTGCGGGAGAACGCCGGTGCCGGAGACTTGATTCTGGACGCCGAAGACGTCGCCCAAATCGATGGTGCCTTTCCAGCACCGAAGCAGCGCACTCCTCTAGCCTGGGCTTGATCCAGAATCACACCGTCACAAGCGCATTGAGCAGTCCATCGTAGAGATCGCAGTTGGCTTCGAGCACTTTGTTGAGACCGAGTTCGACTGCATCTTGCGCGTCGTAATTCTCGATGAAATGCACTGCCAGTGCCAGTGACTCATCCAAATGCTCGGCTTCTACATTGACGTGATCGAACCAGATGTGATCGGCCAGTCCTTTATGTTGGAACGCCTGCTGCATTGCGCGAAACTCTTCCAATGCCAAGATTTCAGTTGCGGTAATAGCCCCGGCCGCAACCGCTGCTCGACAAAAGTTTGCCGGCAGTTTCGTTTTGTTTGGACAATAGTATTGGACGATTTCGCGCAGATAACTGCGCACGCCGTTTTGGATTTTCACCTGATTGAATTGTGCCGGCGTCACTGCCGCAGCATATGCCAGTTGCATCAACTGCAGCTGATGTCTGTGCGCCGAGTTGCCGTTGCCGTATTCGTTGCGCACATTCTCGAGTACATATCCAACTGCTGTTTCCGGCATGATCGCCGCCGCTTTGAGCAACAGCCGTCGCAACACTGTGGCGTGAGCATCGTAGTTGCGCAGCAGTGCGGCGACTTGCGCGGTGGTGATGTTACAGGTGCGCAAATAGGCAAATAGCGGGTGCCTGGCGCAGCGATGCTGCAAGGCAATATCGGCAATCGATTCTTGCCGATGTTCGTTTGAAGCGGCAATCGAAGTCGAGGCGACCGATGCAGTCATCAATCTTTCTTGCCAGAAGCCAACTTCTGTGCGCCGCTGCCTACGGCTTCAGCTTTTTTTTTGTCCTGTTCGGCGGCGCCGCCTGAGGCTTCCTCAGCTTCCAGAAGCCACTGCGCTTCGAGTGCCGCCATGCAGCCGGAACCGGCTGCCGTGACCGCCTGGCGATAGACTTCGTCTTGCACGTCGCCGGCGGCGAAAACGCCTGTGATGTTGGTTTTGACGCCATCTGTTTTGATGTATCCGCTCTCGGTCAAATCGATCTGATTGACGAACAGGTCTGTGTTCGGTTTGTGGCCGATGGCGATGAACACGCCGTCTGCTTCATAATCTTGCGATTTTCCCGTCTTTAAGTTTTTCACTCTTAGGCCGGTGACCATGCCCTTAGATACGTCGTAAACTTCTTCCAGAGCTGAATCCAGCAGATACGAGATCTTGGGATTGCGTTTGGCGCGATCAACCATGATCGCCGATGCTCTGAAGCTGTCGCGGCGGTGTATGAGCGTGACGTCGGTGGCAAAGCGAGTCAGGAATCCGGCTTCTTCTAATGCCGTATCGCCGCCGCCTACGACGAAGACTTTTTTGTCTCTGAAAAAGAAACCGTCGCAGGTGGCGCAAGCCGAGACACCATGCCCCATCAGCTTCTGCTCCGATTCCATCCCGAGCAATTTTGCCGACGCGCCGGTGCAGATCAAAAGTGTGTCGGTAATGATTTCTTCACCGCTGGTGCGGATTGAGAACGGGCGCTTGCTCAGGTCGACGCTCTCAGCGTTGTCGTAGATGAAGTGCGTGCCAAAACGTTCTGCCTGCTTATGCATTTCTTCCATAAGCTCAGGACCTTGAATGCCGTTGGGAAAGCCAGGAAAATTCTCCACGTCTGTGGTGATCGTCAGCTGTCCGCCAGCTTGCAGACCCTGCACAACGAGCGGATCAAGATTGGCTCGCGCAGCGTAGATTGCAGCTGTGAGTCCGGCGGATCCAGATCCGAGAATTGTCAGTTTCTTTCGAATAGGCATGCAGGTTTTTCCTAAAGTAACTCCCGCGCGTTCTATTCTATGTGGCGGGTTCAGCCTCTCATTTTATTGGCTGATGCCATTATTTTAGGCTGTTTCACGATTAGTTATCATTTCCGAGCCGGGAAATTGCCTAAAACTGTTCCTATTCCTTTGTCTCGCTGGAGATCACCTCGGGGCGAAGCCCGTAAGGCAGAGCTTTTCGGAAATCAGTAAATTCTTTCATATGCTGCTCGCTTTGAGCCGATAGACGTGAAATTACGTCCTTGGCAAGCTTGGCAAACCGCTGATCATCTTCCAGCAGCCGGTGGATGCGGTGAAGGTCGTTGTACTTTCCTAATATTTGCTGGGCCCGGACGAGTTGCAAATTGGTCAAGCCGAAAAACTCAGTCAACAGATAACGCCAAGACTTGATCGAAAGCCGCAGCCGGTGGTGCGATGGTGGATCCGTCGCTGCTTCTTCCAGTTTGCGCGCCTCTTCTTCATGTTCATAAAGAATCGGCTCCAGATGGTCATAGGCTGTCTCCGCCAGCTTGCGCAGGCGATTCTGCGCAATCTCGCGCCGCAACTGGTGCGGGCGGGTGCGGATGAACTTGCGCAGGCGCTTGACCAGTGCATCCATATCGATTCGCTTGAGCTTCGAGCGCACCTTCTTGGCGATCTTGGCCCGCTCCTGGCGCCAGGCTGTCAGCACCAGTTGGGGCAATCCGTAGGTCCGCCCCGTTTCCAGATTAACGTCCCAATCGCGCAGCTCGCCCAGCAGTTTGTGCAACGTTTTCAGATCCTTGCCAACCTGCTTCCAGAACTTTTTCGTGCGCCAGTCATCGCGCTCCAGGACGTTCCAGACCGAGTCCCAGCGTCTCAGCGCCACGCGGGTGTCATGCACCCGTTTGGCACTTGTCTTGATGCTCAGCCGCATCAGTTCGCGCGCCACGCTTTCGCACATTGCAGCCGCCGTTTCTTCCTCAAACTCCAGCCAGGAACGCTGGTTTAGATGTGGAGGTACGTTCTGATTGTTCACTAATGGGCCTGAGAACCTGTTGCCGTGCACAGCATTTTACCTGAGCAGGTCTCCAAACAGCTCTTTCGAGCGCTGAATCACAAGCTCTTTGCCACCACGCGAATAAACTGCATGAGCTCGCTCGAATAGTGAGGGCATAGTTACTTTGGAAAAAGGTGGCAGATGATAAGGGTTGCGGCAGAATCTTATCAATGATTCAACCGTTTTGGACCAGCGGTAGTCCTGCGCCACTTTTGCCGATGCCTGGCGGCATGCAAGCTGCGTCGATCCGCTAGCGATGATGCGCTCGATCGCATTGGCCCAGGCCTGATCGTCCTGGTATGGCAGAGCATAGCCGGCACCACTTGACTGGATCAAATCGGCGAGATCGTCTCCGGCGGTCGTGAGAATCGGCAAGCCCGCCCAGAGATAATCAAGAATGCGAGTCCTGAACGAGAATCTTGTCTCGATTAAATCAAAATGAGCCGAGACGGCGATGTCGGCGTCCAGCAGGTAATTGACCCGTTCTTGGTAGTCGATCCATTGCTCCGAGAAAAAGACGTGTTTATTGAGCAGCCCCAACTCTTCTGCCAGCGCTTTGCTGCGTTTGGCCATCGGCATCAGCGGCACCTGAGGATTGGGCGACTTCATGCCCATGAAGAATAAGCGCAGTTTCGGCAAGCGATCTTTTAATCGATCCACGGCTTTGATGATCGTCAGCGGATCGAACCAGTCCCAGATGCCACCACCCCATAAAAGTACGTGGTCGTCTTTGCCGATGCCGGCGATCTGGCCTTTGATGCCTTTGCTTGAACCGGTGCGGCTCGGCTCCTGGTCGGGCACACCATACGGCACGACGTCGATCAACTTTCGCAGCGAGGCATCGATGCGATAGAGTTCCGGGCAGATGCGGCCAAGCGCACAGAAGCGGCCGAGCCAATAGTCGCGCTGTCGTTCTGAGGCGCAGACGGAAAAGTCTGCCGCCAGCATGTGTTTTTCCAAGACCTGATGCATCAACCTGAAGCTTGACGATGCGGTGGCCGGATCGCCTTCATACTGTTCCAGCAACGAGAACAAGTAGGGATCGTAAAGATCGACGACGAGGTATTTTCCAGTTTTAGTCAAAGCGGGAAACTGTTTCAACACATTTGCTTGAATGAAAAGAATGTCACTGGATTCAGCCAGCTCATACAGCCGGTTTCTCCCGCCTCCACAAATCAATTGCAGCTTCGAATCCTCTGCCGCTACAGAATCATGATTGGATTTATTTTGGTCCGGGTGCGGTGTGTAAACACTGACAGAAAACTCGCCAGCGAGCTGCCGCCCGATCTCGAGACTGCGAATCGCCGGTCCCGCCATTTTTCCGGCGACCGGTTCTAGGGTGATGATGAGAATTTTGCGCTGTGGCAAATGATGCTCTGCTCGTGTTGCTCGATAGACAGGAGCAAATTATATACTGCTCACTTGTGCGTTCGGGGCGCCCGTAGCGGGTTGTTGCATTATCGTCGCTTAACGCTTAGCTTGGAAACTGCAATTGAACGAGATAAAATAGCGCCACCGGTCAATCAGGCTGTGGACTGGCGGAGGCGACGAGCCGACGCAGAGAATTTTGAAGACAGCGACACGAGGCACGGATCCGATGGAGCGTTTAGATCAATGAAATACGAGCGCGGATTGGCCAGTGTAGTGATTCCCAACTGGAATGGCTTGCGCTTTCTTGCCGGCTGCCTCGATTCGCTGAAAGAGCAGACGTATGAGCACATTGAAGTAATCATCGTCGATAACGGTTCGCACGACGGCTCAGTCGAGTTCTTGCGCGAGCACTATCCGCACGTGCGTTTGATTACATTTCCTCATAATACCGGATTTAGTGTCGCGGTAAATCGTGGCATCGTAGAATCGCGCGGCGAATACGTCGCTTTGTTGAACAACGATACGGTGGTCGACAAAAACTGGCTGGCCCATCTGATCGGCGCTCTGGAAGAACACAAGGAGATCGGTAGCGCCGGCTGTAAAATGCTGGCATACGACGATCACGGCTTGCTCGATGGCGCCGGCGACGGCTATCGCCGCGGTGGACTGCCAGGCCGGATCGGGCATCGAGAGCGAGATACCGGGCGCTTCGATACGCCGCGTTATATTCTCGGCGCCTGCGGCGGCGCCGCCGTCTATCGCCACCAACTTTTCGACGATGTCGGTTTGCTCGACGAAGACTATTTCGCCTATCTTGAAGACGTCGATTTCGGACTGCGGGCGCAAAGCGCTGGTTATAAGTGTCTGTACGTGCCCTCGTCGATCGTCTACCACTTGGGCTGCGGCACCACAGGCAGTGGCTATAGTTCGTTGGTAGTCAGGCTCTCCTCCCAAAACAATTGGAATACGATCGTCAAAAATATCCCCAACGAACTTTTGCTGAAATTCCTGCCTGAGATCATTTACTGGCAGCTTTATTACCTGGCAGTCGTGGTTGTCAGGGGAGGGCAGGTGATTCCCTGGTGCCAGGGAACTTACGGGGCCTTTAAGCTGCTGCCGAAAATGCTGAAGAAACGCAAAGAGATCGAAAATCGCCGCAAAGTTTCTTTGAGATATATGCAGACGATCATTTTCGAATCAGAACAAGATTTGAAGAGTTCAAAGACGCGTCTCAACAAACAAACATTGGCTCTATTGGCATCCCGCGGCCGCAACGCCGTTGCGAGCAAGTAAAATAGAGCTGTGAAAATTACAGTCAATAAAGACAGCGATATTCCCATTCGCGATCAATTGATCGAGCAGCTCGGCTTGCAAATCGCTTCCGGTACGCTCAAGGGCAAAGAAAAGCTGCCCAGCATACGAGCTCTGGCTCAAAGACTCGGTATCCACTACAGCACAGTGACGGCCGCTTACAACCACCTGGCTGATGCGGGATTGCTGGAAGTGCGGCAAGGCAGCGGCGTGCGCGTTGCCGGTCGGCCGCCCAGCGACGCTAAGCAGGTGATCTCCAGTTTGGATGAGTTGCTGCGCGACTTCTTAGCCAAAGTCTCAGAGAGCGGAAGCTCTCGCGAAGAGCTGCGCAAGCGGCTGCAAGCAGTGATGACTCCGCAGCCGGTCCGCCGCATTGTTGCCGTGGATCGCAACAGCGATTTTCACGAATTGCTCTTGCGTGAGCTAAAACCTCATTTCGCGATCCCTATAGAAACGATGACGGTACAGGAGATTCTGCAAAATCGGTCGGTGGTCGAAGACGCGCTGGTAGTAACGAGTCTATACCATCTGTTCGCCTTCGAGGATGCAATTTCGGATCCGACTCGATTGATCGTATGCAACATAGAGCCGGCCAGTGGTGAGCTTAGCTCGATGGCATCGTTGCCGCCAGGCAGCCTGGTTGCACTAATATCGGTCAGCCCGACGATCATGAATATGGCGACCAAACTTTGTGCCTCGATGCGTACAGACATCGGCGTGCGTTCGGTTCTCGTATCGGATCGCACCGAGGTTGAATATCTGATCAAGCATGCTGATCTGATCGTCTGTGACAGCTCCAGCGAGGACGTGGTGCTGCCGCTTGTCGGCAAGAAGAAAGTGCTTGTCTTTAAATTGTATTCGCCATCGACAATTCAGCTTGTCAAAGAGCGATTGGCCAAATGGGGCTAAGTTGCCGTGAAAGGCGAAAATGCTTACGTGATGATCGGCAGTCTCTAATGTTTCAACGAGGCACGACGCCGAGCCCGGGCAGATCCTGCAAGCGCAGATAGCCGTCGTCATAGCGCGCGCCAACGTATGGATCATTGGCCAGCAATAAAGCGCCGTCGAGATCGAGATGGTCGACCAGGCTTTGCAGTTGGGCCGCAGCGGTGACACCAAGCGATGATTCGATCATGCAACCGAACATGATTTGCAGGCAATGAGCCCGAGCGACGTGGATCACTTTGAGCGCTTCCAACAGACCGCCGGTTTTTTGCAACTTGACGACGACACCATCGATGACACCAGCGAGGCGGGCAACATCGGTTGAACGAGAAATGCTCTCGTCGGCAAAGATCGGCAATGGCGACTGATCTCGCACCAGTTGCCAATCTGCAATCGGGGCGTGCTTCGGCAACGGCTGCTCGATGAATTGCACGTTGTGCTCGAAGAGAAACTTAGCCATGGCGATCGCTTGTTTCGGTGTCCAGGCACTGTTGGCGTCAACGCGCAGCGGCATGTTGGGCGCTACTTTTCTCACTCGAGCAATGATCTCTTTGTCGTAAGCGGTGCCTTGTTTGACTTTCAAAACCTTGTATCCGGCTTCCACAGCCTCGTGAGTTTTCTTTTCGATCATCTCCAGACTGTCGATACCGATCGTGAAATCGGTGATTGGCTGCGACAATGCCGACAGCCCCAATAACTTGTAAGTTGGCTTGCCGGCGAGCTTTCCCGCCAGATCGTGCATGGCCATTTCGATGCCGGCTTTGGCGGAGTTGTTGGCGGCGACAGATTGGTCCAGGCGTCGCATCGTCTCGGCGATGGCAAATGGATCGTCGCCGAAGATCTCCTCGCCTTGCCATTGATGGTACAGCGCTTGCACCGTATCTGGTGTTTCATTGTGATAGGAGGCCGGCGAAGCTTCGCCTAAACCGACGAGATCTTTGTAATGCAGTTTCACCAGAATGTTTTTGTGCGCTGCGGCTGAGCCGTAAGAAATACCGAATGGATGCGCTGTCTTGAGCTCCATCAATTCGAATTCGAGAGTGATGTGGCTGATTCGCGTGGTTTTCACGTCCGTATCTCCGCTATGTGTAGGGACTGGCTTAGCCAACCGGGGTTTTGCTCAATGTTTCCTGATAGGCGGCAATGGCGTCGAACAAGGGTTTGGCGCCGAAGCGCACCGGATCGCAGGCCGGCAGCCCAGTGCGTTGGGCCGCCTGGGCGACGGCATTGTGGGCGGTCTCGTCATCCATGCCGACGGTGTTGACTGCCACTGCCACGACCTTGGAGGGGGCGACCAACTGCGCCATTGTTTCTGAGACCTCCACCATCATTTTCAAGTCTGGTTGTGGGAAATCAGGCAGCGCGTTGATGCATTTGCGGATCGCTTTGTGGCACAGAATCATGGCTTTGGCGCAGGAGCCGTGCATCAATGCCAGGGTGACACCGGAAAAACTGGGATGGGCCAGCGAGCCCTGTCCTTCGACGAAGACAAAATCATTGCCCGGTGCCGCTTCCAGCACCATCTGTTCCGTTGCCCCGGCCATGAAATCGCCGATCACGCGATCGATGGCGATGCCTTTGCCGCCGGCGATCATAATGCCGGTCTGCCCGGTGGCGACGAACGCCGCTTTTTTGCCGCGCCGCTCAGCTTCAGCGATCAGCTCCAGCGAGGTGGTCATTTTGCCGACCGAGCAGTCGCTGCCGACAGTCAGTACGGTGAAGGCTTCGACGTTGCGAGCCAGTCCTTCGCCCACAGGCAGATGATTGGGAGCGCGGCGTACGTCAAGGAGCTGGCAGTTATGCTTGGCTGCCAATTGCGCAATCTCTTCGTCATCGCAGAGCATGTCGTGCAGCCCATTGACTATGTCCATGCCCTGACGGATCGCATCCTTAATGTCCGACCGCCATGCCTCCGGCAGCTTGCCTCCGCTCCATGCCGTTCCCAACAAAAAGGCATCGGGCTTGTAAGCCAGCGCCTGAGAAAGCGAACTGACGATCGGAGCCGGGCAGTCGATGCCGACTGCCTGCTTGATGGATTTGCCGGCACAAGTGCTGTCAATAACCGCTGCGACCGGGTTTTTGGCATATCTGATCACGCCTTCGGCTGTTTTCGAGCGACCCTTGCCGAACTCTCCCTCGGCATAAATCGCCAGCCGAGCGCCTGGGCTTAAGTACATGGTGTCCTCCTGACGTGCATAGCGCCGAAGCCTGCTATTCTTACCGTGCAGGCGGCGGGAGCCAACTGCGGCACAGTGCGGGTCGTCAATTTTATTGTTAATCGACGACTTTGAAACTAAGGTGCCATAGAATTATAAGGGGGTAACTCTTCGGGTTTGGTGGTTTTACGTAATGCGTTGAAGCAATTCGTTTTGCCTGCAGTTCTGGAAGCAGTAGCGTAGCAAGAGCGGCGATCAGCCGACGCGGTATAGGCGAGGGATGAGGCGACGGAGCGCTTAAAAACCACTGAAGGATTCTTGAAGTTTTTTGGCGCAGATACTGTTTTCCACCCCTCTCATGTCAGTATTAATCTTGGGGAGCACCGGCTGAAATGTCTATGGACGAAACCGGAAAAGTAAACAGCGAGGAATCGGGCACGCAAGACCCGAGTTCGAGCAATGAGGAGGAGTCGTCGCCTGCGGCCGACACGCCGGAAGAACGCAGCACGCGCATGAATGCTGCCAAGGCCTTCTACCGGGCGATGTACGCCGGCGAGGATGTGGTTCCCGACGATTTTGGCATGGGCAAGGCGGCCGGCGGAGGCGACGACGACTCCAAGCGGGGCGGTCCTTGTCCCAACTGCGCTCGCCTGGAAAACGCAGCCAACGAGTCTCAAGCCAAAGCGGCTGAGATGGAAAACCTTTACAAGCGCATGGCGGCTGACTTTGAGAATTACCGCCGCCGGCTCGATCGCGAGCGCGAAGAGTTTGCCGGGGTCGGTACCCAGAAAGCGATTGAGGCGATTTTGCCCGCCCTTGATGACCTCGACC
>Ga0182024_10021606_pt1 | contig 11668 bp, 10 predicted proteins | sample P32metaG_FD_120480 | JGI IMG/M metagenome (GOLD analysis project Ga0182024, IMG submission 120480) | Permafrost microbial communities from Stordalen Mire, Sweden - P3-2 metaG (Illumina Assembly) | ecosystem: Environmental > Terrestrial > Soil > Wetlands > Permafrost | place: Sweden: Stordalen... | reverse complement strand
GGAGTCGATTTCGCCAGCCATTATTCTGCGGCGGGTCTGATAGGCTTTTAGCGCCATCTGCACCGGGCGCGTCGCTGAAATACCAGCTTCGAAACCGGCATTCGGCTTATTGACGCCGGTGATGGCGTCCAGGAAATTCCGCGTGTGAGCGCCCTCCAGATTTTCCGTGGAGTTCACCGTTTCGCTTGCGCCGCTGCGAGGCGTGAATGTGTACCCGTCGCGGGAAAGATCAAGCAGGCCCTCGGTCCCTTCGAACAGCACGCTAGGACGATCATTACGAATCGAGAGTACGGAGGATTCAAAGCTCAGGTTCCAGTCGCGGTATTCAATCAGCGCGCTAGTGGTATCGGGATTGCGGCGCTCGTCCTTGAGGACATAAATTCCTCCCTGAGCCACGGCGGACTGAGGCGCAGCATCATCCAGCATCCATTGCGCTACGTCCACCCAGTGCGTGAGAATGTCGGCCAGGAGCCCTGCCCCGTACTCGGGAAAATAACGCCAGGAATCATACCGGACCGCTTCGTAAGGAATGTGCGGCGCGGGTCCGAGAAAACGGTCCCAATCTAATCCCGCGGGCTTTGGCCCAGGCGGGATCTCACGCCTTTGCCATGCGAAGTTGTGCCACACGCAGCGAGCGTATAACACTTTGCCCAGGCGCCCGGTTTGGAAGATTTCCCGCTTCGCCCGCCAATAGTGTGCTCCACTGCGTTGCTGCATGCCGCACTGGAGAATCGTGCCGCTTCTTTCAAGAGCTGCGGCCAGTTGGGTTCGTTCCTGCCATTTGTGGATTGTGGGTTTTTCCAGATACACATGTTTGCGCGCCGCGAGAGCCGCGGTTGCCAGGGTGGCGTGCAAGTGATCGGGGGCGGCGATGACAACCGCATCGACGCCGGCGAGCGCCAGCGCCTCTTCATGCGCCACCAATTGCTTCACGGAATCCGCGATCTTCAACGCTGCCACTGCACGGTTTCGCTGGACATCATAAATGTCGCAGATGGCCACCGGTTCGGCGCGGCTGTCGCCGAGCAAGCCGGCTCCAACTTCACGTCCGCGCCGCCCAACGCCAATCAGCGCCACGCCGATGCGCGAGTTTGCTCCAGCCACGCGGCGATAAGAAGCCGCGGTCATTGTTGTGGCCGCGACAGCTTTCATCACGTCGCGTCTGGTAAGCGGGAGGGGCATCAATTTTTAATATATCCTGTTGTCGATTCGGATTTGTTCAGTTCCTTGTTTCAATCAAACTGTTTGCGCAATGCGGCCATGGCCGGCGCCACCGCGCGCTCACCCGGCTTTGATCCATCTTCTCGCTCCTCTTCTGCCAGAACCCAGCCCTGCCAGCCAGTCTTCTTGAGCACGGCGGCCACCTGCGCTAAAGGAAAATCGCCGGAGCCGAGCGGGACCTGCTTGCCATCGCGATAGTCACGCAAGTGCAGACCAATGATCCGCCGATGATTCTCTTCGAGGAACGCGGGCACATCGGCGCCACCTTGGAACGCATGACCGGCGTCCAGCAGGAAGCCGATCAGGTTCGGATCAGTGAGGCGCAACAGGCCCTGGAATTCCCACGCCGAGTTGCTGAATTCCTGGTCGTGATTGTGATACGCCAGCTTCAGTCCGCGCTGCTTCGCCACCTCCCCGGCCTTGTGCAGACCCTCCACTTTGCGCGTCAACTCATTTTCGGTGGACACCGGTGCCCCACTCAGTATCAGCCGTTGCGCCCCCAGTGCCGCGCTCGTTTGGCAGACTCTTTCATACAACTCCGCGGGTGCGATGTGCGTCTTCTCGTCATACCGCAACAGAAAAATGTGGACACCGAAGAATTGGAGTCCGGACGACGCGATCTTCTGGCGCGCGGCCTCGAGATTCTCGGCTTGCGATTCCAGATTGCGGAAACCGGTCTCGAAGCCAGCGAAGCCGAGCCCGCGAATCTTAGCAAGCACGGAGAGCAGAGTATCGAAGTGAGCCGGGTCGATGGGCCACGCATTGGTCTGGCAGCCGAGCGAAATTCCAGGCGTTGCTCCTGCCAAGAAACATGATGACGTCAACCCCGTGACGAAAGCTCGGCGACCGATCATTGCTAACGTCCTATTGTCAATCTACATGATAGACTAACACTTCAGATGCATGCTCCCAGCGCGCCCGCAACGGATTCACGTGTCTCGGCGCCGGATCGCCTGCGGTGGACCATCCTCGCGCTGCTGTTCTCAATTACCGTCATCAATTTCATAGACAGGCAAACGCTCTCCATTCTGGCGCCCAAGCTAAAAGAGAGTTTTCACTTCAACAGCACCGAATACGGCCGCATCGTGGCATGCTTTCAGTTCGGCATGATGGTGGCGGAATTCCCGATGGGAATGTTGATGGACCGTCTGGGCTCGCGGTTCGGTTTTTCCTTCGCCGTGCTGTGGTGGTCCCTCGCAACGGGTCTGCATGCTTTCGGCCGCTCGGTGTGGACTTTTGGTCTGCTGCGCTTTTGGATGGGAACGGGTGAGTGCGCCAATTATTCCGGTGCGATGAAAGTGGTGACGCGCTGGTTTCCTGAGAAGGAGATAACGCTCGCGGTCGGAGTGTTCAATGGCGGCTCGATGATTGGGTCCATCCTGGCGCCGCCCTTGATCGTAGCGCTCAATCAATGGTTCGGATGGCAGATGGCTTTCCTGGTGCCGTCCGTCTTCGGAGTGATTTGGGTGATCTGCTGGCGCCGGGTTTATCATATGTCGGCGAGCCAGGAGCGTAGCATGCCAGGCAGCGCGGCCACTCAAGCTGTGAGTGCTCTGGCATTGCTGCGCTACCGGCAGACCTGGGCATTGATGTTGTGCCGTTTTCTTGCGGGACCCGTGATGCAATTCTTCTGGTACTGGATGCCGGATTATCTCTACAACGTTCGCGGCATGAGCCTGGTGGCAATCGGCGCTTTCAGTTGGCTGCCCTATCTGTTGGGCGACGCCGGCAGCATCGGAGGCGGTTGGGCGGCGGGCAAGCTGCTTTCAAAGGGCCACGCGCCGGCGAGGACGCGCGGGATCACGATGACGATCGGCGCAATATGTTGCCTCGCTAGCCTGGCCGTGGTAGCTGCCCCGAGTGTCGCTTGGGCCATCGCTATTATCGGCGTGGTGCTGTTCGGCCACACATTCTATTCCGCCAACATGTTCGCTTCCATCAGCGACCTTTTTCCACCCGCCGCCGTTGGGCGTGTCACCGGACTCACGGGCCTGAGCGGCGGGTTGGGGGGCATTTTGTTCCCGCTCGCCACCGGCTATTTGGTGGATCATTATTCGTACGCACCCGCGTTCGCCATTGCCGCGGTGCTGCCGCTTGCCGGAATGTGCGCTCTGTTCTGGCTCGCTCCGGGCCTCGTTCCTGTACGGTTTTCGCACGCGGGTTCTGGCGCCAACAGGCCGTGAGCAGCTTCACGTCAGACGTGAGAGCTATTCTACGCCGAGGCGCTGAGCGGGTAGTGTTGCCATGGGTTGGAGTTGCTGTCCTGTCAACCGGTCACGGTCCCCCCCGGTCCGAAGAATCTCTCGTCTGCCAGCGGCCAAAGTCCCGTTGCTTTTTGCGTTCAGCTTCCTTCATGACGCGTTGTCGTTTCGAGCGTTTTGAGCAGACCGCTATCCGGGTTTTCGAGATAAACAAGGTAAGTTGACTGAACGTGAAATCCGCTAAGTTCCCAAGAAAGATGGAGCGGGAGTGGAAATGGAGTGGAAGAACTTGGATTGATCTGGGGCGCCTAATTATAGGATTGAGGGACCGCTTGTGGCCAGCCGATAGATCTTGAAGTGCGCATTCGAAAAAACGGGAATCGCTTCCAACGAGTGCAGCACCAGTGTTCGATCGACGATCGGATCCATTGCAAACTCCGGACCGTCCAGATGCGCCACGATGACATAAGATGCATGCACGCGCACGAGGTAATTCCAGATCTCGTCCGGGTCCGGATCGCGGTCGAGGTGCATTGGCTAGACCGTGCTGGGATGCTCCGTCAGCAACGCGAGAAGCCGAGGCTTTCGGAAAACCACGATTTCTGTGGAAACAGTTTTGTCATGAATGAAATCGCACACCGCAGCGAATTCGGGATCTCCCAATCCTTCGCGAATCGGCCCCCAATTGGTTTTCCAATAAGCCGTGCCAAACAGCAAGGCGACTGCGCCCATCCCCAGCGCAATCGCGGCAGAGCGATAACGCCAGCCGCCAACGAGATTGAGAAAGCCGATTAGCGCGTATCCTACCAGCAACGGGTAAAGCGGCAGGAGATACAACTGAAATCCAGGCGAGAAGTAGGGCAAAATGACGACCAAGTAGCATGGAGGAAAAAGCTCTGCCGGTCCTACATGCTTGCGAACGTCTCGAAACAACCCCAGAGCTGCAAGAACGGCAACCAGAACAAGCGTGACATTTCCGGGCCAGCGCGGGTCCTTGCCCCACCAAAATATCTCGAATCGCTTGGCGAATGCCAACGCACTTTGCGCGATCCATAAGGGACTGAAGTTAAACAGCTGTGCGTAACCGGACGTGGTATGAAGCAAGAGAATTATCGGGCTTAGCAGCAGCCCCGCGGTTAGAATTAAGATGCACACTTGGCAGCAATTTCACGCGGCGCTGAAAACGGAGACCCATTTATTTTTCATGTCAGCGCAAACGCGGGATTTGCGCAACCGCGGCGGGCCACCGCAACACCGGTTTTGTCGCGACGGGACCGGTTGTGTTCTACCAGATCTGCCCTGGGTTGTCAGAGTCGATTGTGTTCGTGCTCATCGTACTTTCTTCTTGAACGGGGTTGCGATCGTCACAATCGATCCCTCAGGTTCGGAGAAATTACAACCAGAATCTTTGGCGATTAGGCAGGCGAGGGAAGCCCAAGGGCAATCGGTAGGCTGGTTCCCTTTTTTATAGACCGACAAGATGGCGGTTGGAAATCGGCAAACCGTGGAAAGCGCCGATGTCGTACACCGTCATACCGCTGAGATCCTGACCTCGCTATGCAACCCAGCGAGAATCGCTTACAATGAACTTTCTGCGCGGGTGGGGCAACCCGATTGGCTTTTCGGGAAGTTTGGTTTTCTAGATTCAATGAATTCCTCCAGGAGATCACCCGCGCGCGCCCTTCCCCTCGCGCTAGCATTGGCCGCAACGTCCTGCCTGTATCTCGCCACCATTCGCCCGGAACACCATTGGGGAGGGGATTTCAGCGTTTACCTGGAACAGACGCGAAATCTGCTGAACGGCCTTCCTTTTTCGCACACCTCGTATCTGGGGACACCCGAGGCCCTGGTGCAACATCCTTCGCCTTATCCGCCGATGCTCTCCGTGCTGATGCTCCCGGTTTATGCCAAGTGGGGTCTGAACTATGTCGCGCTGAAGGCCCTGCTACAGGTTCTGTTCCTTTTGTCGTTGCCCTGTTTCTATTTCATTGGAAGGCTGTGCGGTCTGGATGTCGCAGGTTCCCTGTTCGCGATGCTGACCTTCGCCTGCTCGTCCATCATGCTGAACATGAAGGAAAGCATTTGTTCGGAAGCTCCATTTCTGCTGTTCAGCGGCGCCGCGCTGGCGCTAATCCTCTGGGTGCGCCAAAGCAAAAACGACGATCGGAGACCGTTGCTGTGGGGCTTGGTAGCCGGCGTTTTGCTGCTGCTCGCTTATGCCAGCCGTGCCGCTGGGATGGCCTTGATTTTGGCATTTGTGCTGAGTGAGCTATGGAGCGCGCGGCGGCTCCGCGTTTTCGGTATTGCCGCCATCTTCACTCTCGCCATCGGCTTGGGCATATATACTCGCTGGGTTTACAACGGCGGCCTGTATGGAAATGAGTTTTATTTCTCCGCCAGCGCTTACAAAAGAAATCTCGTGGGCTATCTAAAAAGTCCGGCGCAGTTGTGGGGAAGCGTCCATGTGAACGTATTGCGCTATGCCCTGGCGGGAGTAAGCTTGGTGCTCGCCGGTATTGCTTTGTGCCGGCGGACTCTCCAGCGGCCCGGTGTGTTGGAATTTTATTTCTGGATCACTCTGGCGATGATCACCAGCCTGACGGCCGGGGCTGGCTACCGCTATATGCTTCCGATTTTCCCTCTCTATTGCGTCTACATGGTGGAAGGAGCCAGTTTTTGCGCTGAGAGGTTCGTTCCCTCGAGGGCGAGGATCGCGGTTGCGGCGTTCTATGGTGTGTTTCTGCTGGGCACGGCATCCAATGTAATCGCAATCCAAACCGGGCCTGTCAAAGAAGGGATCGCGCGGCCCGACTTCGTAGCGGCCTGCCAATTCATTCAGACCCACACCTCCCCGGACGAAGTTCTTCTTTCCTGGAATCCGCGCGTCCTGGCCTTCTATACCCAGCACCGGTCGGGCCTCTACCCCAAGACCGCCGATTTCGCACAATTCCTAGAAAAGTTACATGCGCTGAATGCCGCATACCTGCTGGATTTTGAGGGCGATCCGAACCGGCAGGACGTCGAGAAATTTGTGCGTGCTGCGCAGCCAAGGGAGGTGTTTCACCATGGCGGTTTCCATATCTACCGCGTTCCGGCCGGCGGCAACTCAGGGGTAACGGAAGTACAATAGCAGCGATTGCCGTTTTATCGTCGAATCTGGCCATTTCTTCCGATCCTGCTGGGCCTCCGGCTGATCGTTGAACAATTTACTTGCTGTTTCTCCGAACTGGAGTGATGAATTGTCACGACCGCAACCCGGTCGGGAGAAACGGCATGAACACCACGACTGAATCGGAAAAGAACATAGAATTATCGTGATTGAGAACCATGTAATGCGTCGCGGCCGCGCGTTCCGTAGATCGAGCATCGGAAACACCGGCAGAATGGCCAGACCGGTATTTCGAGTGGCGCACATTCCAAACACGCAGATGCCAATCAGGAAGGCGAGCTTCAAAGACCGGTCGCCGGTGGAAGAAAACGCGCGTTTGGTGAGCCATAACGTCAGCAGCAAGAGGGCGACAAATGGTTTTTCGCCCAACCAACAGAATCAGGGCGTAACGCCACGGTTGGGGAAGCCGATCCGAGAACAGTCCGTCCAAGAAATACAACCCGCCGGCGAAAATCAAGATGAGCACAATCTTCATCGCCGCGAGGTTCAATCCGAAAGCCGCATAGTGAGCAAAATCGTCCCCCCACTGATGGCCGGGCCGCACGAAAACCACTTGCAGAAATGCGACGAGTCACAATAGCAGAATAAGGTAACGGTTCGACTTCGTCACGCGAGCAGAAAATCTATCATACGCGGGAAATCATCCCGGCCCTGGCTTTGATCGCCTATCGGTCCGGATACCATGCCGCGCCGACGTGCAAGAGCGAATCCGAAGGAGCACCCGCGCCGGCTACCCAAGCTACCAAGCCGAGTGTCCAATCGTAGGTAGGTAAGGTTGCTGTCGGCTGCACGCGGCCGTAGGTTAAGTAAGGATCAACGGCGATGCGGAACGGAAAATGTCGAGCCAGGTTCTCGGCGACGCGAACGTGATACCAGGCGCCGCCTTCCTGAAAATTCACAAAGCCGGACTCAGCCGGCCGGGGGCGCGGCGTGGATTCCTGGGAGATCGAACTCATGCCGCCTGACGATTTGAGATAAATTTTAACATAAAACTCCGGCCACTGGTCTTAGCGAAGGCGTGCGAATCTGAATGCAAGCACTTCTAGAATGAGGTCTATCTTTCGAGCCACCACGCCCGCGGACCAGGTCGCGCTCCTCCATCTATTCGTGCGAGCCTTTCAGAACAACGCTTCCAGCGGGTTGCTGGATCCCGCGGTGCTGTTCTGGAAGTATTGGGAACCTCGCGAGGACTGGGACCAACCCCGCAGCTATGTTTTCGAAAATGAATGCGGGATAATCGCACACGCCGGCATCTGGCCAGCCGAGCTTCCAGGGTCCGTACGGGGTATGCACATGATCGACTGGTGCTCCTCGAAGAACTCGCCCGGCGCTGGTTTGGCACTCCTCCAAAAGTTGACGGCCCTGTTTGATTTCATTTACACGATCGGCGGCTCCGACCAGGCGAGCCATATTCTCCCGCGTGCGGGTTTTGTCGAAACTACCCCGATCTGGACAGCCGCGCGGCCGCTGCGGCCGCTTCGCCAGATGTTCACACATCAAACCATGGACTGGAAACTCCCAGCGCGTCTAATCCGGAACTGGCTCTGGTCTAAATCGCCCGCCGCAGACACGACGGGCTGGGTGACGGTCCCGATGCAACCGTCCGAGCTTCCCTCCGATATTGCCTCCGGGTCTAAACAGCTTGCGCCGCGCTCCTCCGCATTCTTCGAGTTCCTGGCGCGATGTCCTAGCCTTCGTTACCAGTTTTACGGCATCGTGCACGAAGGGCGGACGGAAGGTTATTTCGCTCTCGGTGTCCTGAGGGGCCAGGCCAGGGTGGCTGGCGTGTGGCTTCGAGATCCCTGCCCGGAAGGCTGGCGAATCGCTTACGCGCTAGCGCTCGAAGTAGCGTTATGTATTCCAGAGGCTAACGAGATCGCGGCGTGCGGTTCGATGGGGCCCAGCAGAGATGCGGTAGTGGAATCCGGGCTCCGAGTGATCTCAAGTACGCCTGTATACTTGTGGAGCAAGAAAAGCAGATTTACGCTTCCGAACGATTTTCAGTTTCAAATGTCGGATAACGACGCGGCGTTTCTCGATCTCGGCCAGTCGTCATACTACACCTGATTCCGAGCTCGCTCGAGATACTCCACCAGAAGCTTTTCGCGCGTTCTCATCCACGCGATACGGCGCCCTCCGAACGCGATAGCCGGTTGGGGATGGCGAATCAACATGGCCTTGAATGCTTTCATCTTGCTGATCTGTTGATCAAGATCATCCACCTCAAAGCAGAGATGATGCAAGCCACCGCCCTTTCTCTCGAACGCCGCGACAGGCGACTGGGGACCCAAGGGTTCAATTAACTCCAGTTTGACTGCCGGAGCCGGTAAGTCCAAGAATATTACCCGCGCCCCCTGGATAATATCGTCAAAGGCCGGCGAGACTGAAACCGGCGAAACGGCGCTGCGCCAGCCGTCAATGCTCAGGGCGATCGAGCTGACTACGTAGCCGACATGATGCAGCGCGGGTTCAGTCACGGCCTTTGATCTCACGCAAACGATCGAGTAGCGCGGGAAACGACGTGGCTCCTTCGAATTGCTCGAAATCAATGCCGATACCGAACTCTTCGCCGATTACGCTTAATAGGTTGATTTGCGCGATGGAATCCCAGTCGCTTATATTGCCGGCGGCTGCTGAGGGAATCTCATCCAGAGGCAGGTTCGGAAAAACCAACCCAAAACAGGTGACCAGGCGGTCTGACAAGTTATCCATGGCTCACTTCAGTCACCTCATGAAAAAGTGTGGGACGGAGTGCCATAAAAACGTTTGCGCTCAGCTCAAACCGTTCCGCCGTCAGGCCGTGTGGAAAAAAACGAGTGAAGAATTCTTGCAGCGGTCCATTGCGCTCGGTTGGGCGGAATGCAAACTCAATGCAATCGACCCCGAACTTCTCGAAGAGGCGCTCTAAAACGTGGTATTCGATATGTCGTGAGAAAGCCCGGCAACTCATAACCCAGATATCAACATACAGCTTGTTGCGCAAGCACCGCCCCACCACGACAGCAATTTTGCCGAGTGGTCCGAAACGATCCTCGTAGTTTGCAGTGAGCAGGAATGCGCCCGGCACGTTCCTGACTGCTTGCCATTCACTCTCCGTATAGCGCTGCCCGTTTAGGTTAAACTGACTCGTTTTGTTGACCAGCTCGAATGCGCGGTTATCGTTGGCAGCCGTTCCGAATTTCAGCGTTAACTTCGCGTCCAGGCCAGCCAGGAAATCAAGAGGATCACCGGAGGATTGCGTCTGGTTGATCGAGGGGGCATTTCGTAAGCTCTCCAAGCGGAGCCGGTCTTCCGCGTGGACGTCAGTCTTGGCGAAACGCGCGCGTAACATGCTTAAGAAATTCACCGCTTCGGCAGCATCGTTGTGAGGAAATCGAAAGCCCTCGATAGCCGGATATTTGGCCTTGACTTCGGCCAGCTCCATTGGGCTGTCGTCAACCATCACCACGTCCTCGGCGGAAAGGTTCCAGGCGCGCAGAATCCTGGCAACGCTGTCGGATTTAGCACCCCAGCCCGACTCGATCGGGAACACCTGCGTTTCCTTTAAGAGCATGTCGCGGCGAGCGAAAGCTTCGCGAACCAGTGCAGCATCATTCTTAGTTGCCACCGCGATCAGGATACCGGATTCTGCCAAAGATGCAAGGAGTTGCTGGTAGAGCGCATGCGCCTGCGAGCGGCTTTCCACAGACCAAGAGACTCCGCTCGGGCCGGCCTCCCCCAGGATCCCTTTCCAGAGCGTCTCATCGAGGTCCGTGATGAGGCCTTTCTTTGGGATGGGTGGGTACAGGCATTCCACGCAGAGTTCCGCGAGCGCCGCAGCGTGCGAGGTGGTGTAGGGAAATCCGGCGTGAAACTCCAGATTTACATCGCGCCGGTCTCGAAACGCGGACCGGCTGGCCAACATGGATTCGTTCAGTATTTTCAGCCCTCCAATGCCGCAGAGCTTGCTGAGCAAGCCGATCATTTGGTATTGCAGCTGAAGCTCCAAGCTCCCGGACTGCGCCAAAGGCAGATGTGTGAGGGGCGGGATGGGTAACGTGGGAGCCACTACTACCGTGGGCATCCGGCCGGCCAGCTCTGAGATACCTCGCTCCAACCGGGAGATCGTGGCGGGGAAATGCTCCAAAATGTCGGCCAAGATTGGGCTGTCGCAGCCGGCTGAAGAACGGAGTCCAAGCCGCGCATCAAAATCGCTCCACTCCATCACGACCACTGCGCTTTGAGCTTCTTCCCGGCTGGCGCGCTTCAGATTACCCTCCACATCGCCGAACAAGCCGCTGATTATGCTGGCTCTCTCGCCCGGGAATCGGTTCCGGATGTAAGCTTCGACAAAGGTTCCGAGGTGCAGCGGTGTGAATCCACACACCAGTTGAACCTTTTTGCAGCGGCTATCCGGCGCGAGGGATAGCTGATTGATGCGCAGGGCTTCGCTCAGGCGCATGCACGTATTCGATTCTAACAATCTTGTGCTGAGCAAGCAGTTCCTAATTGGCCACTCGCTTGTTAATTGCAGTCAAGTGCAAACCCGCCAAAAGTTCAGAAGCGAAAAAGTACCCCATCGTCGAGTCGAACGGCAAACGTCTCATGCGCAGCGGATCGGCAGGCAGTGCATTGAGACCGTACATACAGGTGACAGAAGATACGAATCCGGACTGGCGTACGCATTCGACGGCCGAGTCGCCAATATCGATAGCGCGCCCGTTCGGATAGGAGAAGTGAGCGACTTTGTGGGATGATGTTGCCGGAAATCGGCACCCCCGTGGAGGGATTCACGACTTGGACGGGCTGGCCGATTCGGATCGCGGTTTGCGGGTGATCTCGAATCTTTTTTCACGTGGCCGTGCCTTCTGGCCGAGTTGCGAACGCCTTTTTGTAATTGTCCCCCACCACGCTCTCCAGGAGGATGCCCCGCGCATGGCAGAAGCCGTCCACGGCCCGCTTGGCTCCCGGCCAGTCCGGATCGTCATATTCATCGAACAGCATCACTCCCTTTGGGCCCAGCCGCGGATAGAAGAAGTTGAGACATTCCAGATAGGAGTCGTAAATGTCACAGTCGATGTGAACAAAACTGAAGGAT
>Ga0182024_10021605_pt1 | contig 11669 bp, 10 predicted proteins | sample P32metaG_FD_120480 | JGI IMG/M metagenome (GOLD analysis project Ga0182024, IMG submission 120480) | Permafrost microbial communities from Stordalen Mire, Sweden - P3-2 metaG (Illumina Assembly) | ecosystem: Environmental > Terrestrial > Soil > Wetlands > Permafrost | place: Sweden: Stordalen... | reverse complement strand
GTGCAGTCCGCCAGGGGAACGCACTGGACCGTCACCATCAGCCAGCAATACGGGCAGCAGCACACCATCGCCAAACTGCGGCTGAGCGTCGGCGGACCGCCCGCGGAATCCCCTGACGCCCGACCGCTTGCCGAGCGGCGCCGCGAGGCGCTGGACAAGGCGTTTGCCGCGTGGGATGAGCGGGAGTCGGCTAAGGCGGTCCAATGGACTGTTCTTCGTCCCGATCAAATGGAAAGCAGCAAGCCGTACCTGACGCTGCTCGGAGATGGTTCCGTTCTGGCTGGCGGCGACGTGGCCAAGAGCGTCACATACGATCTGACCTATCACCCGGACCTTCGCAACGCGGGTTCGACGGGTTCGACAAGCTCACCGCAGGCAAGCTCACCGCAGGCAGGCTCACCGCGGATCACCGCGGTGCGGCTGGAAGTGCTGCCGGACGACAGCCTGCCGGGGCATGGGCCGGGCATGACGTTTTACGAGGGGCAGCTTGGCGACTTTTTCCTGAGCGAGGTTTCGCTCCAGGCGGACGGCAAGCCCGCGAAGTTTTCCCGCGCCGCGCAGGATTTCGGGACGCCGGCGTCTGCCGCCATCGACGGCGACCCGCAAACCGGTTGGTCGATCGCCGACGGGGAGGGCAAGCCGCACGTCGCCGTCTTCAGCCTGGCCGAGCCGACCGGCGCGGCGCGCGAATTGAAGCTGCATCTGCTCTGCGAGCGGTATCACGCCGCGCCGCTGGGGCATTTCCGCGTTTCGATCAGCACCGACCCCAGGGCGGCGCAGGCCGAGGCGATGCCGCCGGATGTGGAGGAGGCGCTGGCGACACCCCGCGAGCAGCGTTCGAACAGTCAGCGCGATCTCCTGCTTCAACATTTCGTGAGCATCGCCCCCGAACTGGCCGAGGCGCGGAAGGAAATCGACGGCCTGCGGGCCAGCCTGCCGGCGCCTACCACCACGCTGGTCATGCGCGAGCGGCCGCCCGGTCATGGCCGCCAGACATTCCTGCACCATCGTGGAGAGTTCCTTTCGCCCGAGGAGCAGGTCGAGCCGGGCGTGCCGGAGTTCCTCCCACCGCTGCCGCCTGGCACTCAGGCGAACCGGCTCGCGTTCGCACGCTGGCTGGTCGCGCCCGATAACCCGCTCACCGCACGCGTGCAGGTCAACCGCCAGTGGGCCGCGTTCTTTGGCCGCGGCATCGTCCGAACCCTGCAGGATTTCGGCTACCAGGGCGAAATGCCCTCCAACCAGGATCTGCTCGATTGGCTTGCCGTCGAGTTCATGAAAGGCTCACCTCAGGGCGGTTCGGCGCACGGCGCGAAGCCATGGAGCTTCAAGTCGCTGGACCGGCTGATTGTCACCAGTGCCGCCTACCGCCAGGCATCGGAGGTAACTCCGGAGCTTTTGGCGCGCGATCCCGACAACGCGTTGATCGCCCGCGGCCCGCGCGTCCGGCTGGAGGCGGAGTTGATCCGCGATGCGGCCCTGAAGTCCTGCGGCCTCATGTCGGAAAAGATCGGCGGTCCCAGCGTATTCCCGCCGCAGCCGGCCTCAGTGACCACGGAAGGCGCCTACGGCCAGCTTGCCTGGAACGCCAGCACCGGAGAAGACCGCTTCCGCCGCAGCCTGTACACGTTCACCAAGCGGACGGCCCCGTTCGCGTTGTTCAACACGTTCGACGCCCCCAGCGGCGAAGCCTGCGTCGCCCGGCGTGAAGTCTCCGACAGCCCGTTGCAGGCATTGTCGCTTCTGAACGACACCGTCTTCGTCGAGGCCGCCCAGGCGATGGGCCGGAGCCTGGCTGAATCGAACAAGAGCGACGAGTCGCGGGCAACTGAGGCGTTCCGCCGCTGCCTGGTGCGGCCACCGGAGACCGAAGAGTTGGAGATGCTGGTCGCCTTCGCCCGCGAGCAGCGGCAGCGATTCGTCAGCAAGAAATTGGATGCTGCTAGCATCGCCGGGCCGGGCGCAGGCGATGTGATCGAGCGGGCAACATGGACCACGGTCGCACGGGCGGTCCTGAATCTGGATGAGGCGGTGACGAAACAGTGACCAGACCCTATATTGCCGCCCGTGTTTTTGAGGCATCGCTTCAAAAAACCGCGGATCCTCCGTGAGGCTGATCCCGGCCTGCTCCGCCTGACGCAGGCGTGCAAGACGGTACTGGCCGTGGTGATTTCGATCTGCCTCTACTGGCATGCCAGCCTCCAAACTCGGATGTTCGCCGCGGCGGGGTCGGCTTACATCATGCAGTGCTCCAGCACCGGCCCCTTGCGCCGCAGGCAATTGACCATGCTCATTTCCGGCCTGGCCATCGCCGTCGTGGTCGGGCTCGCGGGCGTGCTCACCGGCCGTCCCATCTTGCAGGACCTCCTGATCGTCTCCGTGGCCGCACTGGCGTATTACTTTCGGCGTATCCTGCCGGACAAGAACCAGTTCCCCGTCTTCGGGTTCACTCTGTGCGTCCTCGCGTCCGTGCTCAGCACTGACTGGCGGCAGGGACTGCACGACCTGCTGGCCGTGGCAACGGCAATCCCGATCGCGTTTACGACTTACTTCTTCATCCTCCCGCCGAACATCGTCCGCGCGGCCCGCGACGAGATCCGGCACTTCTGCCTGCATGCTGCTGAACTGCTCCAGGCCCCATGGGACCAGCATTCCTTCGAGTTCCTGGCCTCCCGGCCTGCCTTTCTCAATGGGCTCGCCGACAGCCAGCCCGACCACCCCGCGGCGCCGCGGATTCACGAGGCCGCCAGCGACGAGCACGCCCTGCTGGAATCACTGCTGCTGATCCGCCGCTCCACGGCGGGCCGCTCCGTTCCGGGTTCCCATACCCCTCAAGAACTCCAAGCCTCGCCTGCCTTCGATGACCTGCTCGATCTCCCCTCTCGCCAAGCCGCGGAGCAGATGGCGGCGTGGCCGGCGCTGGGGCGCCTGCGTTCGCTGCACGCCCGGCTCACCGAGGCTGCCCACACGCTCGCGACACGGCCCGAAGGGCGTGCGTCATGAAGCTGGCGCTGGATTACGAGGCCCGCGTCCCCATCCGTGCCGCGGTCGCCGTCGCGCTGGCGCTGGCGTTGGGCGAGGCCTCCGATCCTCGGCTACGCTGGTATTGGGCGGTGATGGTGGCCGCCGTCCTCGTCAACGGGACCTGGGGCGAAGGCACCAAGCGCGGCCTGACGCGTTTCGCCATGACTATCCTGGGCGCCGCCGCCGGGTGGGACTTGAGTGTTCTAGCGAGCCATAGCCATGCGGCTCGCATCGCGATCTTGCTCGCATCCGTTGCCCTGGCGGTCTATTTCCGAGGCGTGAACTACGGCTGGTTCACCTTCTTCCTCACGGTCTACGTCGTCTCGCTGTTCGAAGTGCTGGAAACGACGACCAGGTGGATCACGTTGCTGCGCGTGTACCAGACGTTCGTTGGCTGCGGCATTGCCATGGCCGCCGCGCTGTTCGTGCCGATGCAGCGGGCGAGCGAGCAATGGGAGTTGGACGCCGCCGAGCTGGTCAAGGTCTGCCGGGCCGCTGCCAGGCGTTCCTACGACCGTCTCCTGGAATCAGCCGGGGCCGCCGGGGCTGCCGGCGCCGTGCACCAAACCGGCGTCATTCCCCAACTCGATAAGCTTCGCAACAGCGCCGAGTTGGCGGGCTATGAAGCGGTTCTTGACCGGGCCGCCCACCGCCGCCGAAAGGACTTCATGGAGCACGCCTGGCAACTGGCCCAAGCCACCCTTTCCCTCGACTCTGTTGCGGCGAATGAACCGCCGGCATTGGCGCGGTCCGGCTTTCGGGATGAGCTGGCGCGCCTGCGGGCCATGATCGCCGGCGATACCGAAAGGTCCGTTTTCGACGCTGCTTCGTTCGACGCGTTCCGTGACCGCGTGGCCGACGCCCGCCGCGACGGCGGGCTGACCGCGGGGGATTACCTCATACTGAACGCCGTCGCGCAATTTTCGGCAGAAATTGCCGCGATCGCACATGAAGCCGAACGCGGACTCGGACTCAAAGGCAATGCGCTGACATGAACAACCATTCCCACCCGGCAACGGTACTATGCGCGGGCAACGCCCTTGAACGATGGTCCGCGGTGCGGATCCTGCAACCCTTCGCGGAGGAATCGATGCGACGTCTGTTCTTCATGTCAGTAGCGATAATCTGTGCAATGCTTTTGTCGGCGGCCCGGCCGGCTCGCGCCGACGATGCCAAGCCTGCCGCGATCAAGGCGCTGATCGTCGATGGTCAGAACAACCACGATTGGAAAAAGACCACGCCGGTGCTCAAGGCGGCCCTGGAAAGCAGCGGGCTGTTCGCGGTTGACGTGGCCACCAGCCCGGCCAAGGGCCAGAAGATGGACGATTTCAAGCCCGATTTCGCCAAATACGGCGTCGTCATTTCCAACTACAACGGCGACGACTGGCCCGCCGCCACGCAAAAGGCCCTGGAGGACTACGTCAGCAACGGCGGCGGCTTCGTCTCAGTGCACGCCGCCGACAACTCGTTCCCCAAGTGGCTCGAATACAACAAGATGATCGGCGTCGGCGGGTGGGGCGGCCGCAACGACTCCTTCGGCCCCATGCTCCGCTGGCGTGACGGCAAGGTCGAAAAGGACGCCAAAGGCGGCCACGGCACCCACGGCAAGTTCTTCTCGTTTATCGTCGAAGCCCGCGACAGGGAACACCCCATCATGCGCGGCCTGCCCGACAAGTGGCTCCACGCCCGTGACGAACTCTATTCCACCCTGTGCGGCCCCGCCGAAAACGTCACGGTCCTGGCCACCGCCCAGTCGGACTCCACGCACGAAAACGAGCCGATGCTCATGGCGATTTCCTACGGCAAAGGGCGCGTGTTCCACACCACCCTGGGCCACAGCGTCGAGTCGATGCAGGATGTCGGGTTCGTGGTCACGCTCAATCGCGGCGCCGAATGGGCCGCCACCGGCAATGTCACCCAGAAAGTCCCCGACAACTTTCCGACCGCCGAAAAGGTCAGCGTATGGGAAGGGACGAAGTGATTGGCGTGTGCCATCTTGATCTTAGCAGTCCCCCGATGCGTCGCGACGTTCGAGCGTCGTTGGTTTCGCTTTGAGCCCCACGTCGAACCCGCGGGCCCTCCGGCGCGCCCACATTCGCCGCCTCATGTACTTTTCAAAAAGGTCCAAGGCCAGCAAGATAGCAATCGCCGGGGCCACAAATACCACAAATATGCCGCCGAGGACCATCCAGAGCACCGGGTCGAAAAGCGGATTCGGATGCAGGCTCATTGGGCGGTTTCCGGTTCTGGATATCACAGCGACCCGCCGGGTCTTGCTTCGACTTGGCGGTGCTACCAAGTTGCCTCAGAGATTGCCTGACTCCCAAAATGCAATGCAGCGCCGGTCCCAATCTTCACTTTCGGCAAAGGCCAGGGCACAACGTTGTTTGTCACCCCGTGATCGCCGCACCCGCATTACGCCCCCTCAATCCCATCGCTCCCGAAATAGACGGAGGCACCGCTCCAGATCTTCACCTTCGGCGACCGCTCGCGAAGCTGCGCTTCGGTGTTTGCATACAGCGGTGAGATCTCCAGCGTGGCGTCCGGCTCGCCGGACTTTTCCGGCAGCGCGACGCCAGCGCCGCGCAGCCAGCGGGCGGCCCGGCGAACCTGATCGCGCCGGCACGTGGCCGGCGAATCGGTCCCCTCGGCGTTCTTCACCGGGCTGAATTCCTCCGCCCGATCGGTGGTGTAGACGATCGCGTTCCTGGCCAGTGGGATCGCGTCGAATACGAACTGCTCCAGCTTGACCGCGTTGGGCTTGTCCGGCTTCACCACCTGGCCGCGATCGTCCACGAACGGCACCTTCTTCTCAGCTCGGTGCCACGGCAGCGTAAGCTTCCCGCCCTGGTTGAGCCGCTCGATGAACGACACCGCCAGGGCGTGGATGGCGATCGATCCGGCATTGAAGCGCAGGCTGCCATCGGGGTTGGTCTGTTTGGCCAGTTCCTCGGGCAGATCGCTGTATTCGATCACCTGCAGTGCGCCGTCGCCGACGACGAAGTTGCCGACCTTCTCCAGCGGACCGGCTTTGGGCACGGTCTTACTGCTCATCTCGCTGCCGGTCAGGGCGTGCAGGCCGAGGAACAGCGGGTCGATGCAGTGGACGATGGGATTGTCTACCTGGAAATAAGAGAGATGTTCCACGCCGCGCTTGCGCATGTCAGCCACCGCGCCACTCTTTTCCAGCGCGCGAAGGCTTCCGCCATGCCCGTCGGGGCTGAGGGCCAGCGAGTCCTTCTCGCCCAGCAGGAGTTTCCCATCCATGGAAAAAGCCGGCATCATCCCCTGCTGGAAAAAGAAGACGTCGGCGGCGTTGTAGCCGAACGAAGCGTTCTTTTTGAAAAAATCGCGGGTCGGCGCGTCGTTGACGTCGCTGGTCATGATGTACCACGGCACCGTCCGCCCGGCATCGCGCGACCAGCCCAGCAACTGCTCGGCAAAGACCTGGAAGAGCGGCTTGTTCTTGACTGGGGTGATGGGGTACTCGCCCTTGGGCCCGTCGTAGCCGAGCCGGGTGCCCTGGCCGCCAGCCACCAGAAACGCGCCCACCTTTCCCCCGCGCAACAGCTCATCGCCTTTGCGCCGCGCGTCGTCGTAGAGTTTCTTCTGGTCCGGGCCTGCCTCGCGGGGGTACGCCTTGGCCGGCTGGATGTCCGCCGGCAGCTTCAATTCAGGCTTGCGGCGGACATAAGAGTCGGCCAAGTCGCCAAGCATCTCCAGGTGCTGCGCCGCAAGCTGCGATAGCAGCTTCTGCTGACCGGCCGGCGGGAGGTCGTCATAAAACCGCAGCACGTGCTGCTGCCCGATCGAGGCGAGTTTCTCGCGAAGCGCGGCGACTTTGGTGTCCATAAAGCGGGCTCCATTAAACAGGGCGACGGGTACTCTCGCGCCTTGGCAATCCTTATCGCAACATCACTGGATTAGCAACCGCCCTTAATCCTTTGCAAGCGCGCCGACGCGTTACGTGGATCAGGCCGCGGAACTTTTTGGTCATCGCCCCGTCTAACCCTTCGAGAACAAACGTTGGCGTCGCCGCGTCAGGGGCCCTGAACGAGGAGATCGTTAGAGAATCGAGCTTTAACCGGGCAATTCTTTCCATGCGATTCAAATCCACTCTTCTGTTCGCCGCGATGCTTTTGGGCCTGCCGCTGATCGTTTCAGCCCGGAACATCGATCTGTCCACGGTCCCGAAACGGGACACGGTGCAACTGACCATCTACAACAGCGAAGACCTCACCCTGGTGCGCGAGACGCGAAGCGTGACGTTCAAGAAGGGCGTGAACCCGCTGCAGTTCAGTTGGGCCAACACGCTCATCGATCCCACATCGGTGCAGCTCCGTTTCCTCTCCAGTCCGGAGAAGCTCGATGTCCTCGACACAACCTTCCCTCACGACAAGCCACAGATGCTCTTCTGGAACGTGCAGAGTGATTTCGACGGCGAGGCGACTATCGAAATCACCTACTTCACCAGCGGCATCACCTGGTCGGCCGACTACCTGGTGGTGGCCGGCAAGGACGAAAAGGAAGTGGCGCTGGATGGGTTCGTCCGTGTCACCAACCACTCCGGCGAGGAATATGAAGATGCCCACGTCCGGCTCGTCGTGGGAACGATCAATCTCGTCCAGAAAATCGCCGAACTGGCCGGCGTCAGCATCGACCACGTAAAAGACCTGCCCCAAAGGGACCTCTACCGCTTCAAGAACGAAGCCGCCGCAACAGCCTTCGGCGGCGGGGCCTTTTTCGCAAACAAGCTTGACGAAAAGCAAATCGTCAAGGAAGGGCTGAGCGAGTACTTCATCTTCTCGATCGAAGGGACTGAGACCATCCCCAACGGCTGGTCCAAACGCCTGCGTGCCCTGGATGCCGGCGCGGTCCCGGTCACGATCCAATACCGCTATCGCCCGCAGGAGTACGGCGAGCGACTGGTTCGTATGTACCTCATGAAGAATGACAAGGCCTCGGGGCTGGGCGCCTCGCCTCTGCCGGACGGCACCGTTCGCGTGTTCCGCGACAACCAGCGCGGCGGCCTGTCATTTCTCACCGCCCAGAGCATCAAGTACGTTCCGATCGGCGACAAAATCGAATTGAACCTCGGTCCGGACCCCAACGTGCTCTTCGAACTGGTGAAGCTTCTCGCCTTCCGCGACGACATCTGGATGCAGGTCAACGGCGCCAGCGTCTTCCGGAAGGTCGGCCAGCCCGGCTTGCAGATCGAGGCGAACACTTCGGTGGCCGGGTGGGACGATCACGAGATCTTCAGCCAGCGCGTTCGCAACTACACAGCCAGGCCGATTGAGGTGGAGGTCCGCCGGGGATTTCCCGGCGACGTAGTTTTCCGTAGCGGGCTGAAGCCCGTGCAACACGACTACCAGACGGTGCAGTTCACGGCGCCCATCGATGCCGGCAAGAAGACCGACCTCCTTTTTGAGATCGTCCGCAGTCAGGGGCATAATGCGAAGCAGAATAACGTGACGCTGGAAGACGCCCAGATCAAGCCGTAGTAGGTTGGCTAGTCCACTTTCACCCCCGGCGCGCCGAGCATCCGCAACTGGGCGTCGATTGAGGCAAGGCCGGCTCGGACCTGGTTCAGACTGGCGGTGCGCCGGCTGACAATCAGCATGATCACCAGAACGATGCCGGCGACGGGAAGGCCGAGAAACGCGGCGATGTAAAGGATTGCGAAGACCCCCGCGAACACGGCGGCCACGCCGGAAGGCGAGTGGTTGGCAACGGGTACGGTCATCGCCGGCTGCGGCCCTGCCGAGTGCGCCATGATCACCGGGATGCCGAGCGACAGGCTGATCATCAGGAACCAGACCGCCCATACGCCGATGGTCCAGAAGGCCAGCCGTCGCACCCGCCGCTGTTCGGCGGCGATGATATTGCGCAGCCGCGACACCTCCTCGTCCACCGCCGCCTTGCCGTTCTGTTTTAATAGCTCGCTCTTAAACGTTGGTTCACTCATGTTCGTTCTCCAGTTGGCGCCGCAAGGCGCATTTGCCGTAATGGATCCGCGAACGGACCGTGCCGATGTTGCGCCCGATCACCTCGGCGATCTGCTCGTATGACAGGTCCTCCATAAACCGCAGCAGCAGCACCTCGCGATGCTCGGGCACCAGCCCATTCAGCGCCGCGTGGACTCGCGCCGCATCGCTGGCACGAAAGATGTCCTCGTCGGGTGTCTCGGCCGCCGGCTCCTCGTCCAACGGCACGTCCTTGTGGTTCACGGAGATTCGATTGATCGCTTTGCTGCGGGCGATGCGATAGAGCCAGACCGTAAATGCCTCGGGGCTTTTCAGGCGGGCGATGTTCCGGACCACAGCCAGCCAGACTTCCTGCTGCAAGTCGTCGGCGGCCTGGTCCCGGCCGGTCAGCCGCCGCAGGTAATAGCCCAGCGATGGGTTGTAGCGCCGGTAAAGCTCGTCCCACGACGCTCGATCTCCGATCTGGCACTTCAGCACCAGGACGCTCAAGCGAAGTTGGTCGATTGGGCCGATCAATGTGAAGAAAGACCGGTTCGGGGCCGGCGCGTTCAAATGCGCCCTGATTTTTGACGCACGTGCCTGGCTTTGATCACACTGGCGTCAGCTTTTGTGGGTCAGAAAAATGTTAGCCGTCTTGTTCCCGCCCCCGGTACTCCGGGGGAAGGTTAGGGGATCTGGCGACGGATCAGGAATCGATGGATTCCACTTTTTGAGTTGATATATTCCGGTATAGGAATACAATACTCCCGGGTGAAGCGTGCGAGAACGACGGCCAGTGTGTTCGACACCGTCGCCCGCCGACAGGAAATCATCGACCTGCTTGCAGCCGTGCCGACCCGGCCCTGTTGCGTCGGCCGTGAATGCGTTGACCCACTTTCTCGTAAAGGAGACTAAAACCATGAAAGCGATGGAACTGATTCAGACGGCTCTGCAGATCAGCGATCAAGGCATTACCCGGCTGGTTGAGGACATGCGCGACGCCCCGCTCACTTTCCCAACGCCGCGCGGTGGGAATCATCCGCTGTGGGTGATCGGCCACGTCGCCTACGTCGAGGCCAACATCCCACATATCGTTTCCGGCGAGCTGAATGCGCTGGACCGCTGGGCGGTGCTGTTCGCGCCCGGCACCGAGCCGAAGGCCGACGCTCGCGTCTATCCGCCGATCGATGAGCTTCTGAGCGCCTTTCGAGAGGTGCGGGCGCAGAACCTGAAGATCCTCGAAGCGCTGGGCGAAGCGGGGCTCGATCAGGCGACGAAATCGCCGCCGCGCGGGCTGGAGGAGGCATTCAAGACGGCGGGCCAGACGTTCCTGGTGATCGCCATGCACCACATGAGCCACCGCGGCCAGGTCGCCGACGCGCGGCGCGCCGCCGGGCGAAAGCCGATGTTCACGCCGAGGATGTAGTGACGCCGAGAGGGCGCGCCTTGATGCCCACGTCGTTGAACCGGGCTTCGCGCCACCGAGCGGGCAAAGAGTTGGGTCAACGGAAAAGGAGACTGTACATGGCGAGCTCCATGACGTCGTTTTCCCGATTCAGGCGGAAAGACTTGCCGAACACAGGCGACTTCATCCAACCTCCCGACTTTCGCACCGGGAGATAGCCCTTGGAGCCATGCCGCAAGATGTCGAAAACGAGGTCATTGCGGCGTGGGTCGATGAGCCAGTATTCCGGGATGCCGGCCCGCCAATACAGGCCGCGGAGCAGGACCGTGTCTTTTTGTACCGAGGTCGGGCTGACAACTTCCAGGACCATGTCGGGGGACCCGACGACTTCCAGCGAGTTCTCGCGTCGCGCGAGGCGAACGCGCTCTTCACGGAGGGCCGCATAGCTCAGGAACATGCCATCAGGTTCGGTGGCAAGATCGGCGTCCACATTCACCAGGCCCATCCCGTCGACATAGAACCGCCCGAGCCCCAGGTCTTTGACAACAGTGCCCAGAACCCGGTTGACCTCAGCCTTAACTTGATTGTGGCCCTCTCGCTCCATGCTGGGATCCGCCCAAATTCGGCCGTCCAGGAAGGCGTACTGCCCTTGTTGTGGAAAATCGTGCGACTTGGCCCAACGTCGGAATGCTGACAGGTCCCGCACCCATTCAGGGATCTGTACGGCCTCGTCTTCCTCTTGGGCAACAAGTACGGTCATCACTGCCTCGCTGTCCGTTTGAGCTTCGCGTGATCGAAACAACCCGGGAACCTTACCAACTTGCCCACGTTCTTCCAACTGACAGGTTCTTCGTTTCTTCGTGACCTTCGTCTCGTAGCGCAGCGGAAGGTCTCTCCTGCGTCAGAAGCTCGAAATCAGAAACTTCGGATTTCGGATCTCCGACGCAAAAGAGACCCCTCGCTGCGTTCAGGATGACAAGAAGTCGCGTGCCTTGTCGCCGGTTTTACGTGCCGCTCGCTGTCGGCCCTGGCAGCAGGTAGGCGTCATACAAATCGATCGGGGGGTTATTCATGGTCTCCACACCCTTGCCGGAGAGGCCCTGATCGTCGCCTGCGGTGTAGATGTTGTCGCGGGTGGATTCACCGATGCGCTGCGGGCCGCAGAACGGGGTGTTCTGGAACTCGACGTGCCCGTCACAGTAGAGGACTTCCTCTCCTTCGTTGCCGTGGTTGTTGCTGTTGCCGCGGGCCATGTCCTTGGCGCCGCTGGTGGC
>Ga0182024_10021604_pt1 | contig 11670 bp, 9 predicted proteins | sample P32metaG_FD_120480 | JGI IMG/M metagenome (GOLD analysis project Ga0182024, IMG submission 120480) | Permafrost microbial communities from Stordalen Mire, Sweden - P3-2 metaG (Illumina Assembly) | ecosystem: Environmental > Terrestrial > Soil > Wetlands > Permafrost | place: Sweden: Stordalen... | reverse complement strand
GCGACGGCGCCGGCCGGGCGGTGCTGAGACCGGCAATGTAGCCTTCGAGTTCAGCGCGTAGGATCAGCGTGCGCCGGCCGTCCTTGCGGCAGGGCGTCGGCAGCAGGAGACCGCACCAGCGAGCGGCGTCGGCCGGGCTAAAGGCGTATGGTCCGATAGCCGACATGGCAATGTGTCCTCACAAACTGAGAACCCATCGCGCAATGGCCGAACCTCGCCGCACTGAGGCATCGCCGCGCTTCGTGCGGCGTCGCGGTCCTGATCCCGTGATCCATCTCAGGGGACTTCCGGCGCTCGATCCCATGTGGGGAAAGAGGGTTTTGTCTGCGATGCAACGACCGGCATAGATCGCAGCAACGACTCGCGGGCAAGGTTGCTGACGGTCGGCTATGGCCGGGTAGATCGGCCCGATTTTGTTCGTGCAGCCATTCGTGCAATAGCTCAAAACATCAATAAAACCAGTCATCCGCGGCTCGACAGCGGCGGCTGAACCGGCGTGTATTGCGGCTGCATGTATTGCGGCTGCGGCGCCGGCATGTATTGCGGCTGCTGCGGGGCAAACACCGGCTGTGCCATGGACGACATCACGCCCATTCCCTGCTCGGGCGTCAGCAGCCAGCGGAACCCAATCCGGAAATCCTGCGAGGTCATGTCTTTGAAGGTGTAAAATGCGCCCGGGCAGGCCGACGTGTTTTGGCAATTGACGACCGCGCTTATCGGCGAGCCGAGGTTCAGATAACGCCAGCTCAGATCGATTTTGAGATTGTTGTTGACGTTGTAGGTCAGGCCGGCCTGTACGTCCCAGGCCAGATTCCAGCTCGTGTTGTCCCCAGCCGAATAACCGAACCCGACGCTGCCGTTGGAGATTATGCCATTGTCCTGCATGCCGCTGATCGTATTGCGTGCGCTGCCAACGCCGACACCGATAAAGGGGGTCAGGCACCACCAGGTGCCGAGATCGACATAGGCATTGGCCAAAAAGACGGCGGACGAAAAGTTGCCCGAATTGACGTCGAAACAGGTCCCGACGCTGGGGCTGCCGCAGAAATCGGTGTAGCTTCCGGTCACCCTGAATGCCGCTTTAGTGCGATATTCGCCGGTCACGTCGAACCGCAGCCAGTTGTTCATTTCATAGCCAACGCCGAACCCAAAAATTGAAGTGTCCTGGATGTCCTGTTGGACGATTGTCCAACTGGGCGGCCAGCCGAAGGCCGGATTGGTCTGCGAGTGATCGAACTCCGAGAAGCCTTGCATCCCGACGCCGATGTCGCCGCGCAGATACCAGCTGCCGGTCGGTGTTGCGACGACAACCGGCTGATACTGAATTTGAGGTGGTGGAGGCAGCGGCATATCGGCGGCATACGCTGCCGTGCTGATGGCGGCGGCGGCCGCGGCGGCAAGGAATGATTTTACGCTGACCATCTGCTTCGTCCTTTTCTCGGCGCGATCGCCGACGCGACCGCGCGCTGAACGGAGCAAAAGGTGTCAGGAAATCCTTAAATGCCTCTTAACCTTAACTCTTAACCGTCATTGTTAAGTATTACGCCCCGCAGGTGCTGGGCGGGCGACTTGGCGTCGGAGTCTGCGCCCAACCGCGAAATAAATGCCGGAAAATCTTGCGGTTCTCCAGCGTCTGCAGCGCCCAGCTCGTTAATTCTTCGTTAACGGCGCCGGCGACGAGGCGATGCCCGAATCAAGGAACTTCAAATTTCCGGCACTAATCGTGCTCGTCGTCGAGCTTGCCGATGTGGTGCTGCGCGTAAAGCTCGGGACCGAGCTTGGCGACCAGATCGAGCTGAGTCTCGAGGAAGTCGATGTGGTGTTCCTCGTCGCTCATCAGCTTCTCGAACAGGTCGCGCGACACGTAATCCTTGACCGCATGGCAATGGGTAGCTGCTTCTTCATACAAAGCCCGCGCGTGCATTTCCGCGCGGAGATCGCACTCGAGCACCTCTTTCACGGTCTGGCCGATATGCAGCGGATCGAGCACCTGCATGTTCGGGAAACCGTCGAGGAAGATGATGCGCTCCACCAGCTTGTCGGCGTGCTCCATCTCCTCGATCGATTCTTTGCGCCATTGCTTGGCCAGCGCCTTGTAGCCCCAATTGTCGAGCAGCCGGTAATGCAGCCAGTACTGATTGACCGCGGTCAGTTCGTGCCGGAGTGCCTTGTTGAGGTAATCGACGACTCCTGGCTCGCCCTTCATATCGTGCTCCTGCAATCGAGGTTGCCGCGCCGGGTTGGTGGGTGCGCCTGATTATAACCATTCTAACATGGACCGATAGGCACCGCTGTATAAAGCGATTCCCCCCGACCGGACATGACAGCAAAAAAGGCTTAGGACGCGCGGCCGTCTTTGCGGCAACACGGTGCGTCCGCCGCCGAAAGCGCTTCGTCCATGATGCGGCGGATGGTTCTTGCGCATCGTCCGCATTGAGCGCTGCAACCGAGACAATTATAGACTTCGCCGGCGGTGCGCGGGGCGGCTTCCTCCGCGGACAGCGTCGACCGAACGTCGTGGTCGGTCAGTACATTGCAAGAGCAGACGATCATCGCAGCAGGCCCGGGCCGAGTTGGTATCAGTTGCAACTATCGTTATTTAGAGCGGGAAAATCGGGATTGCAAACGGAAAAAACCTTGTTTGTAGGGCTTCTAACCTTGCGTGAGCCGTTCAGCGGAGCCGCGCGGCGGAGCGACCATTAACGCAGGCAAATTTATAAAACCCGATTGATCGCCGACATTTAGCGGCGATGGTCAAGAATGGGTAAGGGGAACGGCGCGGTACCCCAGGCTGTCGATCAAGCCGCCGCCGGCTCCTCGGACTCCTCGTCCCGCCGGCGCCGCCGGGACCGCAGCCGGCAAACGCGCGACGGGATGGTGCACAGATCGTTGAGGAAGCCGGCAACGCGCTGGCCGCGTCCGAGCGCACGGTCGAGCGCCGCCATGGTCCGCGCTTGGCCCGGATCGTCATCCTCAATCCAGGTACGCAGAACCGAACTGAAGAGCATGGCGAGACCCTGCGCGCGAATCATGCCGCGCGGGCCCGATGCACTAAGCCCGGCGGCGGTCAGCATCCATTGCTGCGAGCGCACGGCCAGTCCGTTCAGCGCCATCGCGAGCGGCGGATTGCGGCGCGCCGAGCGCAGCAGCGAACGCACCGCCTCGCGATGCGGCGCCAGCGCTTCGAGCCGGCGCATGAGCACGTCGAACAGACGTTCGCGCGCGGGTTCCTCGGTCATGTCGCTCAAATCCTCGGCGAGCACGGCGCGGTCGGTGGCTTTGATATGGGCGGCGAGGATCGCGAGCGTGGAAGGAAATTCGCCCCGCAACTGGACAAGCGACACACCGGCCTGGCCGGCGATATCGGCAAGGCCGATCGCCTCGAAAGGCTGGTCGGCAAGAAGCGCAAGAAAGGCTGCGATGATTTTGTCGCGCTCGCTGGTTGGGGCGGCCGGGCTTCGGGCGGCAGGAGCGCGGGCGGATTTACCGGCGGCTTTGCGGGCGGGTTTGCGAGCCATGACCATACTCCTCGACGAGGTTACGCGAACGCGTGACCGGTGGGTGAAATGTAGGCCGCTCGCGCGCCGGTTCCAAGCCGGTGTTATCAACCCGCAAGCTTGCGCGAACGCTCGGTCGCGGCTGCAACCGCCTTCTTCATGAGCATCGCAAGGCCGTCCTTACCCATCAGCACGTCGAGCGCCGCGGCGGTGGTGCCGCCGGGCGAGGTCACATTCTCGCGCAGCGTCGCGGCGTCGAGCGCGGATCGGTGCAGCAACTCGCCCGCGCCGGCGACCGTCTCGCGCGCGAGTTTGTCGGCAAGCGGCTGCGGCAATCCGGCCGCGGCGCCGGCCTGCGCCAAAGCTTCGGCGAGCAGGAAAACATATGCCGGTCCCGATCCCGACACCGCCGTCACCGCATCCATCAGCGTCTCGTCCTCGACCCACGCGACTATTCCGGTCGACGCGAGAAGGCGATGCGCGAGGTCGCGTTGCGCGTCGCTGGCGCGGAGCGGGACCGCGACGGTGATGCCGCGGCCGATCGCCGCCGGCGTGTTCGGCATGGCGCGCACCAGCGCTCTCGCGGTCTTCAGCGAACCGGAAAGGAATTGCAGCGTGCGTCCGGCCATGATCGACACGACGAGGGTCGACGCGCCGATCATCGGTGCGATCGCGGCCATCACCTGATCGGCGATTTGCGGCTTCACCGCGATGACGACGGCGCTGACGCCGGTCAGTGCGGTTGCGTCCGGATTGAGCCGCACGCCGCGGTCGGCCAGCGCGGCGATTTGCGGCGCAGGGTTTGGTTCGATGACCGCGACCTTTTCCGGATCGAGACCGGACCGCAGCCAGCCGTCGAGCAGCGCGCCGCCCATCTTGCCGGCGCCGACCAACACTAGCAGGCCGGAGAGATCGCGCAGATCCGGACTCTCACCAGCCGAATACATGGTGTCGCTAGGCCTCGCCGGCCGTCTCGAATAAGGCGGCGTCCATCGCTTCGCGTGCGGATTTGCCGGCCCACACCACGAACTGGAAGGCGGGGAAATAGCGTTCGCAGGCATCGAGCGCGCTCCCGAGCACCGCCTCGCACTGCCGGTCCGAAGCGGCGACGCCGCCGGCGAGCAGCAGCGCGTGGCGGAACATCACCACACCGTTCTGCATCCAGACGTCGAAATGTCCGATCCACAATAGCTCGTTGATGAAAGCGACGAGCTGCTGCACCTCGGAAAGCCGGGGTTCCGGCACGCGCATGTCGAAGGCGCAGGCCAGATGCAGCGCCTCGATCTCGCTCATCCAGGTGAATGATACCTGGTAATTGGTCCAGCGGCCGGTGACGACGATCGAGATTTCGTCCTCGCCGGCGCGCTCGAACGGCCAGCTGTTGCCGGCCGCCATATGCTCAACCACGTCGAGGGGGTTGTTGCGTGGGTCTCGTGTGATTTCGATTAGGGACATGCCTTCTCCACAGCGCCGGTTGAAGTGGAAATGCGCACGCCACTGGACATCGCCAAAACCCTGGCTGCGATTTGCCGCAGGTACAACCCGTACCCGCGGATTGACCGAACGCCGCGAATCAGTCCGCGCACACAATATAATCGGCTCGATTCTCCGGCCAAAGCCTTCGCTGGAGCCGCCTAGCGCCTTGTCTGCACTCTTGAAGTGATTTGCTGCCTTGGCACAATGCGCAAGGGACATCCCGTCCACAGGACCGGCCTGCGACAAGTTGACTCGGGGGGTGGTCCTGGCGCGGGGAGAGGCTGCGGCGTCCTACGGGGCGCACAAGGCCGTCGTTGCCGGAAGTGAGTGACGGAGCCGAGGCGGTTCGGCCGAGGCGATTCGTTTTTCCGCTTCGGGTCAATCGCCACTGAATAGGCCATCGATTTCGCGCCCGCTTCTTATTCAATTTGTCCTAAAACAGCCGGCCAGGTCGGCGAGCCCCGGGCCTTGAAATCGTCGCCATTCGCCCACATATCAAAGAACATGGATGGAGAAGTTCCAAGGCTGCGCCTTCTGTCCGCCGCCGATAATTGTTTTGCTATTTCTTTTTTTCTTCAGCCTCGCTTTCTTTCGCAATCGCTAATCCAACGCCCGTTACCAAGTCCGTTCGACTCACGCTGCCGGCGCTGGTGATACAGCGATTCCGATGCTCTTTCTGCGATCGAAATACGTTGTCTCGGTCGAACGTCAGGTAAGGTTATGGCGATTGAACATGCGTGCGCGCGCGCCTTACCAAAGCCCTGGGGTGTCGAAGATTTGCGTCCTTGGAGTAACGCGCGCCATGACGGCAATGCGATCGGCGAAATCCGGTATGATCGACCCGATAACTCGGCCGTAGACTCTTCGCTGTTGCTGAAGTTGCTGTTCACGAGCCAGCCGCTTTCCATCCAGGTTCATCCTGACGACGCGCTCGCACATTCGCTGGGTGTGCCAAACGGCAAAACCGAAGCCTGGTACGTTTTGAGTGCCGCTCCTGAGGCCAAGGTTGCCTTGGGCCTCAATCAACGTCTGACACCGCAGCAATTGCGCGAGGCCATCGACGACGGCTCGATCTCCGATCTGATCGTGTGGCACGCGGTGTCGGCAAACGACGTCATTTTCGTTGCCGCAGGAACGATTCACGCGATCGGCGCGGGTCTTGTCATTGCGGAAATCCAACAGCGCAGCGACGTGACCTTCCGTCTCTTTGACTACGGTCGACCGCGTGAGCTTCACATCGAAAGCGCCATCGTGGCGGCGGATGCCGGACCGGCTGATTTTCAGGCGCGACCGAACCAGTTCAGCGCGGAACGGAAGCTTCTCGTTTCCAACCCACACTTTGTATTCGAACGGATTGATCTGGCTCCAAACTCGTCCTGGTGTCTGGAGGCGGAACGAGAAACCTGGCTTCTCGTTCTCAGCGGCGGCGCTGTCGCCGGATCGTTCGAAGTTGGCATCGGCGACGCCCTGTTCGCGCAATCCGACCATGTCGACATTCACTCCGGCGCCACCGGCATGGCGGGCCTCGTTGCGTACACGGGCGGCGGCCCGATTCCACACCTGCTGCAGCGTCTCACGCAGCCGGGCTCAATCAATGTGCCAACTTCTCTCGCTCAAGTCATGGTTGTCCCAAACAGCGGCTACGTAGAAGCAAATAAATGAAACTCCTTCAGCGTGTGGCGTTCATCGGAAACTATCTTCCGCGCCGTTGCGGAATCGCTACGTTTACCCACGATCTTCACCGGGCAGTCTCGACGGCTCGGCCGGATCTTGAGACTTGCGTCGTCGCCATGACGGATGCGGACCGCACCTACGACTATCCGCCCGCCGTGCGCTTCGAGATTCACGACGAAACGGTCGCGGATTATGCCGAGGCGGCCGCGTTTCTGAACGGCGCAGGATTCGATGTTGTGTCCCTTCAACACGAATATGGGATTTTCGGCGGTGAGGCCGGAGGCGACATTGTCGAACTCTTATCGCGCCTTGAAATGCCAATTGTCACAACGCTTCACACGGTATTGGCCAATCCAACGCGTACCCAGCGCCATGTGATGCGTCAGATCATCGATAGTTCGACCAAAATCGTGGTGATGGCGGAAAAGGGGCGCGAATTGCTGCTTTCCGTCCATGACGTGGCACCTCGTAAGATTGAGGTCATACCGCACGGCATACCGGATTTCCCGTTCCTCGAAACACATCACGCCAAGGCAAAATTCGACTTCGCCGGGAAGATGATCATTTTGACCTTTGGTCTCTTATCGCCAAACAAAGGCATAGAGACCATGCTCGATGCCATGCCCGAAATCATCAAATCCTGCCCGAACGCCCTCTATGTCATTCTTGGCGCTACTCATCCGAACCTGGTGCGACAACAGGGCGAGGCCTATCGCAACAATCTGTCCGCGCGCGTAAAGGCTCTCGGCATCGAAAGCCATGTCGCCTTTTTCAACCAGTTCGTGGATCAAGCCACGTTGCTGGACTTCATTTCAATGTGCGACGTTTATACGACTCCCTATCTCAATGAAGCCCAGATGACATCGGGTACACTCGCCTACAGTTTTGGATTGGGCAAGGCAGTCGTATCGACGCCCTACTGGCACGCCAAAGAACTGCTGAGCGACGGGTGTGGCATTCTTGTGCCTTTTGGCGACGCCAAAGCTTTGAGCACCGAGATCGCCGGTCTGCTGACGAACGACGTGCGCCGGCATTCCATGCGTAAACGCGCGTACGCGGCAAGCCGATCGATGACTTGGGTGCAAACGGCCAAGCGCTACCTTACCGTCCTCGATACCGAGAGTGAGAATACCCGGTCTGGAATATCGCTTCCCATTGATGCGACAGGCTCTGCGAGAAATGGACACGTCATACCGGATATTCGGGTTGGGCATTTCCTTTCGCTCTGCGACAGCACAGGCATACTCCAACACGCCGTCCATTCAGTACCGGATCGCTCCCATGGCTACTGCGCTGACGACAACGCTCGCGCTCTGCTGTTCTCAAGCTCGCTCGCGCACTTTGGCGAAGTGCAATTGTCCAAGTCGATCACCGCGCGCTTTGCAGCATTCATCCAGCATGCTTGGAACCCGGACAGCCGTCGGTTTCGAAATTTTATGAGCTACGACCGCCGATGGCTGGAAGAACGGGGCTCGGAAGACAGTCACGGCAGGACGCTTTGGGCGTTGGCCGAATGCGCACGCAAGGACATTGATCCATCTCGCCGCAAATGGGCCGAGGCGCTGTTCAAGACCGCGCTTCCTGTCGTCGAGGAATTCTCGTCGCCACGGGCCTGGGCGTTTTCGCTCCTGGGGTTGGACGCCTATTGCACGCTGGTCGGTGGCAACGACCTGGCCAACCGTCTTCGCCGGTTATTGGCCGACAGGCTGATGTCACTGATTTCTGTAACCGAAACGAAAGACTGGGTCTGGTTCGAAGAAGTGCTTGCATACGACAATGCCCGGCTTCCCCAGGCGCTGATCCAAACCGGACTGACGACGCACACACCACCGTATGTCGAGGTTGGCCTCCGATCGCTCCGTTGGCTCAACGCGCTTCAGACTACGTCATCGGGATACTTTAGACCGGTTGGGACCAAGAGCTTCGGTAGGCCCCGCCAGAGGCCAGAGGCATTCGATCAGCAACCGGTCGAGGCATCAGCAACAATTTCCGCTTGCCTTACCGCGTGGCGAGCGGACGACGACGCGGAGTGGCCGATAGAGGCGCTACGCGCGTTCGAATGGTTTCTGGGCGAAAACGACCTGCAGACGGCGTTGACCGATCCGGAAACGGGCAGCTGCTCGGATGGGCTTCATCCGGATCGATCCAATGGGAACAAGGGTGCAGAATCAGTGCTATCGTATCTTCTCGGTCTTGTGGAGATTCGTCACCTCAAGCGTATGACTGCGATGGACCGGCCGCGATCCGCATCCAAGTTCGTAGGCGGCAGCGCTAGTCGCACGATCCCACCTCGAACCCTGCCAGGGAGCCTCTTTGTCTCAACTAAGATTTTTGAATCGCCAGAGCTTATATCTGCGCCCGGATCCGGCAAGGGTAGTCGTCAGACCCTTCAAACCGGCAACTGAACCCCGAGACCTCAATCCCACCGACAAGATTCGGGCCAATCACATTGTTGGCAGGGTACTTCGGCTAGATGCCGAAGCTGCCGCCCAACAGTTGAGCGATGTGCTCGACAATTTCGAAGGCCGTCACAGGAATCTGCTCGATATCTTCGAGGCGCGCGCCGCAGATATGGAAGACGCGCTTGATCCACATGCCGAATTGAATAAGACGCAACGTCGCCTGATCGGTGCATATTTTCTCAACGAATACTCATTCGAGGCGTCGGCATTGTTCAACCCGAGCATCGTCCGGCATCCCGATCAGACGGGCGCGCCGCAAAAGGGCTGTCGCTTCATCTTGAGTCTGCGCGCCGTCGGCGAGGGGCATATTTCATCGCTGACGTTCCGGTCCGGCACCATAGCCGCCGATGGAAGTGTCGCCGTCGATCCGACCGCGCGCCTTGCAGCAGTCCCAAAAGTCCGAAGCCGGACGTCATCGCCAATTGGCGATCACGTCGAGGTGATATTCCGGGATGACGAAGAACTGAGCGAACGCACCATCTTTCCGATCACCGACGCTCAAGCCAACGGCATCGAAGACGCCCGATTCGTTGAGTTCAATGACGGTGCAAGAAGAACGTTCTACGCAACCTACACAGCGTATAGCGGCAAGGCGATTCGCTCCGAGCTGATCGAAACGGCGGATTTTAAATCATTCCGCATGTCTCCGCTCGGAGGAACGGCGGCGCGCAATAAGGGGATGGCTCTGTTTCCACGAAAGATCAATGGCCGCTATGCGATGATCGGTCGGCAGGACAATGAGAATCTCTATTTGATCTATTCCGACGACCTTTACACGTGGGACGGCGGTCATTCCATTCTTCAACCTGAGTATCCTTGGGAATTTGTTCAAATTGGCAATTGTGGCTCACCGGTCGAGCTGGACGACTGCTGGCTGTTGCTGACGCACGGAGTTGGTCCAGTCAGGAAATATTCGATTGGGGCGGTTCTCTTGGATAAAAAGGATCCGTCAAGGGTTATTGCGCGCTCGCGCGAGCCGCTTGTCTATCCAGAGCCGACCGAACGCGGAGGTTACGTGCCTAACGTTGTCTATACCTGCGGCGCAATGCGTCACAGCGACCAGATCATCTTGCCTTATGCGATATCTGACACCTTTTCCAATTTCGCCACAATAAAGATTGCCGCGCTGATGCAGGCTCTTGCCGGCTGACGGCCGGTTCACTGTGACGGCCGTCGGGACCGCGGTTAAACAGAGTCCGTTGCCCTGTCATGAAGATCATGTGCGGTGGATAAGGCACTCGGCCACAGCGTCAGGAAAGGACCCATGCAGGCACTCTTTATTGGACATACTTATATTGACATCACTTTTCTGACTGACCGGATGCCGACGGGCGACGAGAAGCATGTGGCGTCTGCTTACGCTATTTCGTTCGGCGGCAACGCGGTCACTGCTGCCTTCTGCTGTGCAAAATTGGGAATTGCGCCGGACGTTCTGGCAACCGTCGCTGATGATTGGCTTGGTCGCATGTTCCTGGACATGGCGACCAGGTATGGGATCACGATCCACGCCAGGAAGGTTGGAACGTCATCGTTGTCGTTCATCATGCCGAACGACGGCAAGCGGGCGATCGTACGTTGTCGCGACGACGATTATATTGACTCGCTCCCTACCCTGCACCTTTCAGGTTGCCGGGTACTTCACGTCGACGGACACCAGCCGGATGCCGCAATTCATTACGCCAAACTGTGCCGAGAAGCGGGGATACTTACCTCGCTTGACGGTGGTGGACTTCGATCGAATACGCACGAGCTCCTCGGCTTTATTGACGTGGCGATCGTGGCCGAGCGCCTCTGCCAGCAGATGGGGCATGAACCGGCAGCGATGCTTGACTATCTCAAGAGCCGGGGTTGTCGACTTGGCGGAGTGACGCTCGGAGAACGAGGCTTGGTCTGGTACGACAAGACGGGCACTGTCCGGACGCTTCCCGCGCTTGCAGTGCCGCCCGCTCGGGTTCTCGATACGAGTGGAGCCGGAGATGTCTTCCACGGCGCTTACATTTATTCCTACCTCACCAATCCGGCCAAGAGTTGGGAGAAACATTTCCGCTTCGCGCAAGCGGCTGCCGCCTACAAGATTCAGCATCTCGGCAATGAGGCGGGCTTGCCGACACTTCCCGAAATTGCGGCAGTCGAGCGCGAGTTTGAAACGCAGCCGTGAAAAAAATACGGCGAGCGGGTCCCAAAGAGCCAAGCGAGGAGAATGTCTTTGGATGAATCCGCTCAGGATCAAGAGCAGACGTGGCGGCTACAATTCGGATATCCGCTCTTCGCCTGAAAGCAGACGTTCCGCGCGCTCTTAGGAATCCGCACCCTAGTCGAAGAACAGGCTCGACACCGATTCCTCGGCGGCGGTGCGGGTGATGGCCTCCCCGATCAGCGTGGCGATCGAGAGCACGCGAATGTTGGGCGAGGCTTTGACTTCATCGGTCGGCTGGATCGAGTCGGTGATCACCAGTTCCTTGAGATTTGATTTATTGATACGGGCCACCGCGCCACCCGAGAGCACGCCGTGGCTGATGTAGCCGTAAACCGCGCTGGCGCCCTTTTCCAAAAGCGCGGCG
>Ga0182024_10021603_pt1 | contig 11670 bp, 10 predicted proteins | sample P32metaG_FD_120480 | JGI IMG/M metagenome (GOLD analysis project Ga0182024, IMG submission 120480) | Permafrost microbial communities from Stordalen Mire, Sweden - P3-2 metaG (Illumina Assembly) | ecosystem: Environmental > Terrestrial > Soil > Wetlands > Permafrost | place: Sweden: Stordalen... | reverse complement strand
GATTGGACCATAGCGCCCGCTGCCGGGGAGACCAACGGGTATTTGCTCGCGATCAAGCCATCCGTCATCGCGGATCTTCGCAGCCAGACAATGGATCAGGCCCTTGAAACAATCACGCGCCGCATCAACGCTCTCGGCTTGGCGGAGCCCACCATCGCTTTCACAGGCCGCGCCGACAATGAAATCTTGGTTCAGTTGCCCGGCGAAGGCGACCCAACCCGCGCCAAATCCGTTATTCAGGCAGGCGGACAGCTTGCTCTCAAGCGCGTCGCTGACGAGCAAAGCTACCCCTCGCAAGCTGCGGCGCTGGCGGCTCACGGCGGCGTACTTCCGGCGGGCACGGAAATCGTCCCCGGCAAGGCGGAAGGCGGCTCCCCGGGCCAGCCCGCCCAACAGGTCTATTACATTCTTGACCGCGCCCCGATTATCACGGGTCAAGATTTGCGCGGCGCCGATCCCAATCCCAGCACGGAATATCCCGGGCAGTACGAAGTTAACTTCACGCTCTCGACTTCGGCTGCCGCCCGGTTCGGCCCTTTCACCGAAGCGAACGTCGGCCACCGCATGGCAATCGTGCTCGATAACCAGGTCTATACAGCTCCTGTGATCAATGGCCGCATCGAAGATAGAGGCGAGATCACCGGAAACTTTAGCCAGGAATCAGCTCAGGACTTGGCATTGGTGCTGCGCGCGGGAGCTCTGCCCGCTTCAATCAAGTATCTTGAGGAGCGCACCGTTGGACCGTCGCTCGGTGCCGACTCCATTCGTGAAGGCGTTCGGGCATCCATAGGCAGCATAGTTGTGGTCATGATTTTTCTCGTGATCTATTACCGGCTAAGTGGTGTCAATGCTGTTGTGGCCCTTATGCTGAACCTGATCATCCTGGTGGCGTTTATGGCCTACGTGGGAGCGGTTTTGACGCTCCCGGGCATCGCCGGCGTAATCCTGACGATCGGTATGGGTGTTGATTCAAATGTCCTTGTTTTTGAACGCATTCGAGAGGAATTGCACTCTGGAAAGGCTCCGGCGACCGCGGTTGATGTTGGCTTTAATCGCGCGTTCCTCACGATTATTGACACGCACGTCACCACCGTCGTGTCCGCTATCTTCCTCTTTCTGTTCGGTACCGGGCCAGTGCGCGGGTTCGCCGTAACTCTAGTGATCGGTTTGATTGCAAATGTTTTCACGTCGATTTACGTGTCGCGCGCGATTTTTGATCTTCACCTGTCGCGCATGCAGCGCCAGGCTGAGTTGAGCATTTAGTTTACGAATCCGGTTCTGCCGCGTCGGGGTTGGCACGGCAGGACTTACAGCTAGACTTCAATAAGCGAGGCGATTTTCGCTCTCTTGGGCACAAAAGTTGATTTCGTGGTGTCCAAGTAAGACGGACTAGAATCCACAATGGAATTTTTACGCAACGTTGATGTCGATTGGATGGGCAAGGCTAAGTACTTTGCCGCTCTGTCGCTGATACTACTGGCCCTTGGGTGGATTTCGATTCTCCGGGCCGGCGGTCTGCACTATGGCATCGACTTTCGCGGTGGCACTCTTGTGTATGTCCGCTTTGCAAGCACTCCACCTACCGCGCAGATACGGAACGCGCTTGCCCAGGCCGGCCTTAAGAACAGCACAATTCAACCCATTAACGACCCTTCGGATCCCCGCTCTTTGAACGACCTTGTGATTGGTCTTGAGCAGCAGGGCCAGGGCGACGAGGCTCTCGATGCCGGCAAACAGTCGATTATCGACGTTCTTCACAAGACTTTAGGCACCGAAACGGCCGGCAAACCCGATTTCAACTCGATCACGCCTTCCGCTCTCGCCGCTTTCCTAACGCCAAAGGATCCGCTGTCACTCGGCACGAATGCCGGTGATCGCTATAACCAGCTGGCGCAAAGACTGCTGGACGCGCGCGATAAAGATCATGGCGGCATACTCACGAATTTCGATGAATTGAAAAATGTCGACGGAGCTACCCCCGCCGTCCTGAACGCCCTGAAAGCCGGTCTTTCTGTCGGCAACTTTACGATCCGAAATGTCGACATCGTCGGCCCCACGGTGGGCGCTCAACTGCGCCGCCAAGCCATCTTGGCCACCCTTTACGCCCTGCTCGGCATGCTGGTTTATATTGCATTTCGGTTCGAGTGGGTGTATGGTGCCGCGGCGGTGATCGCTGTTTTTCACGATGTTCTGATCACCCTAGGCTTCTTCTCTCTCTTTCGTTATGAAATCTCGCTGACGGTGATTGCGGCCTTGCTGACCTTGATCGGTTATTCGATGAACGACACGATTGTCATTTTTGACCGCGTTCGCGAAAATCTGCGGCTGATGCGCGGGAGGCCCTATTCGGAAGTCGTAAATCGCTCGATCAATCAGACGCTTTCCCGCACCATCCTCACCAGCGGCTTGACTTTTCTAACGGTCCTGGTGCTTTTCCTGCTCGGAGGCGAGGTCCTCCGGGCTTTCGCATTTGCCATGGTCGTGGGTGTTGTGGTAGGAACCTATTCTAGTTTCGGGATTGCCGCCCCGATCGTGGTTCTCTGGCATAAATTTCATGGTCCGCAAGGTGCCCCCGTTCGCTCTGGATCCGCAGCCGAAAAGCGAGTGGTGGCAGCCGCAAGGAGGTAGTAGCTATGTTCGATGATCTCGTCGTATCAGGCGCGACTAAGAGGACGCACAAGTCTTGGACTGTCGCTCTTTCGGCGATCGTTCAAACCATGATCCTGCTTGTCTTGATTTTGATTCCCCTGATCTATACGGAGGCTTTGCCGAAGGGTATGCTCAATACGTTTCTCGTGGCTCCTGCCCCGCCGCCTCCACCCCCGCCGCCTGCCGCTCCCGTAAAGACGGTGAAAGCTCCCAAGATCATTCAAATTAGCAAGATGGTGGCCCCCACTGTGATCCCCAAGAGCGTTGCGATTGTGAAGGACGATGCTCCGGTCGTCTACCAGAACGGCGGAGGCGTTGACGGCGGAACGGGCAATCTGCTCGGCGGCATCATCGGTGGTGGAGGCTCTGCACCGCCGCCGCCGAAGCCGGCAACTCCTGCTCGTATCCGCGTCGGTGGTAACGTTCAGGCCGCCGCGTTGGTCAGCCAGGCGAAACCGGAATATCCGATGATCGCAAAGACCGCCCATGTCTCCGGTACGGTGGTCTTGCACGCGATCATCGCAAAGGACGGCACGATTCAGGAGCTCCAGTATATCTCTGGGCCTCCGCTGTTGATGAAGTCAGCGATGGACGCCGTGAAGCAGTGGCGCTACAAGCCCACCCAGCTCAATGGCGATCCCGTGGAAGTCGACACGACAATTTCGGTTGTGTTTTCTTTGGGTGGTTAGGCAAGGTACGTCACGGTCCGGCACCGTTTGCGGCACTGGGCTGAGTAGGCAGAAATAGCGACCGGCAAAACATAGCTGCCGTGATCGTTCTATGGAAATGAGGGAGGAGTGAACATGATGTTGGCCAGCTTATTTTTCTCGTTTTTGCAGGACCAGGCCCCTGAAGTCGGCTGGGACCTTGTTACGATGTGGCATAACATGGGAATTCCCGCCAAGTTAGTCGTATTTCTTCTCTTTGTGATGTCCGCTTGGTCGGTAGGTATCATGATTGACCGGGCTCTCATGTACAGCGCCGCGCGAAAGCAGTCTCGTGTTTTCGTGCAACAGGTCGCCGGCGCGCTCAAGGACAACAAGCTCGACGAAGCGATTTCGATTGCCGAGCGCAACAAGAAGAGTCACATCGCCAAAGTTGTTGCGACGGGACTTTCCGAGTTTCAGGCGGCTTCGGCTCAGGTAAACGATGCCGAAGTGATCGAAGCGGCCAAGCGCGGTCTTGAGCGCTCGGTTGCCATCGTTCACGCCGAAATGAAGCGCGGCCTCTCCGGTCTCGCAACGATTGGGGCCACCGCTCCCTTCGTCGGTTTGTTCGGCACCGTGATGGGTATCATCAACGCGTTCAAAGGAATTTCCGCGCAGAAGGTTACCGGTCTGTCGGCCGTCGCTGGTGGTATCGCCGAAGCTCTCGTTACCACCGCCCTTGGTTTGCTCGTGGCCGTTCCCGCTGTGTGGACGTTCAACTACTTTACAAACCGCGTGGAAGCCTTCGATGTGGAGATGGATAACTCCTCGATGGAGTTGATCAACTACTTCATCACCCGTCGAGGCGGAAAGAAGTAACGCATCATGGCTCATAAACCCAAAGCACCTGACGTGATGGCCGCTCCGAACGTCATACCGATGGCGGACATCATGCTTGTCTTGCTGATTATTTTCATGGTGATCACGCCGATGTTGCAGAAGGGCATGACGGTGGACATGGCCAAGGCGGAAAACGCCGAGAAAATGCCCAACGCCGATAAAGATGACGCGATCATCATCGGTGTCACCAGAGACGGCAAGACGTTCCTTGGACAACGGCAGATCGGGCTCGACGAAATTACCAACACAGTCAAGGATCTGTTGACCGATCGCCTTGATCGAACCGTGTATATTCGCTCCGACACGCGAGCGAAGTACAGCGACGTCGTGAAGGCGGTGGACGAAGTGCGTTCCGCGGGTGTGGACAACCTCGGTCTCTTGACCGACAAGCTTCCGCCCAAGACCGCGGTTCCACCGCCTCCGGCCGGCGCGGGCGGTAACTGAGAACTCGTGTAGCACCAGCGAGCGCTTTATATAAGGAGCACTACTATGGGAATGTCGGTTGGTGGAAACAAGGGTTCGATGTCCGAGCCCAATATCGTTCCGCTCATTGACGTGTTGCTCGTGCTGATTATCATTTTCATGGTGATCACGCCGAGGACGCCGACTGGCCTGGACACTCTGGTTCCGCAGCCCCCTCCGCCGAACCAGAAGCAGCAGCCGGATGATAACCGCACGATCGTGGTCCAGGTGATGCAGAACGATAAAATCATGATTAATCAGGACGCGACCACTTGGGATTTGCTCGGTCCTCGTCTCTCGGATGTTTTCAAGCAGCGAGCCGACAAAGTCGCCTTCGTAAAGGGCGACGATAACGTCGAATTCGGAGAAGTCGCTCGAGCGATTGACATCATGCGAGGCTCCGGTATCGACCACGTCGGCCTCATTACGGCCAAGGTCGAAGCGGGGCAGTAAATCAGCAGCGTTGGGCGTGGTTTCTCTCTCGCCCTCGGGTGCCGGTCGGTCTTTACGGCCGGCGAGATCTCAAGGAGAGTAGGATGCAGCGGAAGACATCTATTTGTTTGCTTGTAGGACTGGCGTTTGTTTCACTTGCGGCATCCGGCTGCGACAAGCTGCGCGCGCGTGACAAGTTGAACAAAGGCGTAAACGCGTACAAGGCCGCGCAATTTGATGTCGCGATTGATGACTTCAAGACCGCGAAAGAACTGGATCCTACGCTCACGAATGCGCAACTTTATCTCGCGACCGCCTACGCCAGCCAGTATATTCCGGGCGCGCCTTCAGCAGAGAACGTTCGCAATGGTGAGGAGGCGGTCAAGGAGTTTCAGTCGATTCTTCAAACCGATCCGAACAATCTTTCGGCGATCGACGGAATTGGTTCGGTTCTCTACAATATGGCCGGCACGCCCTTCGATGAGGCCAAGCTTCAGGATTCCAAGACTTACCATATGAAGCACATTATGCTCTCACCGAACGATCCGGAGCCCTATTACTGGATCGGAGTTATTGACTGGAGTCTCGCGTATCACGGCAATAAAGATATGCGCGACGAATACAACGACAAGGCCAAAAAGACGGTTAAGGAAAGCGACCCGATGCCGCCCACGGTCGTGCCTGACTTCTCCTCCAAGTATGGGCAAACGGTGGATGAAGGGATCACCGACCTGAAAAAGGCCATCGAACTCAAGCCGGATTACGACGACGCGATGGCTTACTTGAACCTGTTGTATCGCCAGAAGGCTGATATGGAAACAGTCGCGGATGCACGTGACGCAGATCTGAAGCTGGCGGACGATTTGGTGGATAAGGTCAAAGCCATCAAGCAGAAGAAGATGGAAGCACCGCAACCGACTTCGTAACGGGGTGGCTTCTGCGTCTAATTCCACCGGCGGGTCGGTTGAGGCCCGCCGGATTTTTGTTTGATTCGTGCTTTCCATGGAAGTTTCCCGTTCCGAGCACTTGGATGATTGCAACAGGTTCCATTCGCGCTTATCTGTGCGGTCGCTGTGGCCTGGGGTCCTCGGTTCGAGGCTAAGGGTTACCGCAGGATGAAAATCAGGAGGAATTTCAGAGCCATGAGTCGAGCAATATCTCACAGTTGGAAGGGAATCGGTATCTCCTGCCTTTTGCTTGCTATGGGGATTGGATTGGGAGCGCAGACAAAGGCCGCCCCGTCGGGGAACCTCTACCAGGAGATCATGAGCCACAAAGATGCGATTGAGTGGCGGGCGGTGAAGGCCGGCCTGCTTCCTGACGACGTTTGCACGCTTCTGCAGACCTGCACGGGAGGCGAGCCCAAGTTTTACACCCTCCCTCCAGCCACGATCGATGGTCGTCAGGTCGGACGCGCCATCTTCATGACTCACACAAAGGACAAGGACGCCTTTATCGTCGAGCACCAGACGCATTCTGCCGCCTATTACTATCTCCTGTCACCAGATGGGAATTTCCAGAAGGCCGTCTACCTCGAACCCGGCAAGCCCTTTATCGTGATAGCGAACGAGCTCGCTGCGCCTACGTTTGCCAGGGACAAGAAAGACTGGCTGGAATGGGCCTCCAAGCTCGGATCCAAACCAGCGGCGCCACCGGCCAGCAACTAAAAACCGGACGCAATGAGCTGCTGCGCCTAGGCATGCCATAGGTACTCCGACGTGCGACGGGCTCCGCTGGAACATTTTACCTGGCCGTCAAATCGTCACCGCCCAATAAACGTCACAACTTATTGATAATACAATTGTTATTGTAATAGCATTTTGGGTATGGCAAATGCAAGTTCCTCAGTGTGGCATGTACGGGTCCACGGCTGGCCGTTGGGAAAGCGGCGAGCCGCTTGGGCGTCTGAGTGACAGGGAAAATGGATTTAAAGAATTATCGCAGTCCTGAAAAAATCGTGCCAACCAAAAGCCTTCTCGTGCATCTGATGGGGTATGAGCGCAAAGATCAAAGGTCGGGGAAAGCTGGTTCCGGCGCTTGCGACCGGCGTCGAATATACGGTGGAGTTTGGAATTGAAGAGCCTCCCAAGGCACCGCAGTATGGCCGTGGCGCCAAGCCGACGGCTTGGGCGGAATGCACTGTTCGCCCGGATCATGCTCGCGTATTCCCTGATGGTCACTACTTCCTCCATGCCGAGGACGGAAGAGTCCTGCAATTGAAGGCCATCGGCGGCAAGTGGCATTGCTTGGCGCTAGCCGCCTAGCACCGCAAACATCTCGTGCTGGTTTCTGACGGCGCGTGTGTCCACACCGGCGATCACTTGCGAATTCCCCGCATCGTACTAAGACTGAAGTGCGAAGTTCCTGCACGGCACCTCGCATCGACCCGTACCGGGAACGGCTAGTCGGTACAGGACAGAAAACAGAAATCGCCGCAACCTGCTGAAACTAAAAACCGGAATAGATTCTAATCGGTACAGATTTGCACTTCTTAACCAGGCGCTTTTGAAGCAGAAAGGTTCGACTGTGGCGACGCGCGGGATTAAAATAGGCCACGCCATGGATCCGGCCAGTCACTCGACGATCAATGTCGCCGCAAGGCGAACCGTGGATTTGCGCTTCGTCGAGCTTGTGGACAAGGTCCGCAAGAACCGTCCCGGCGACGATGTCGCGCTGCTTCGGCGCGCCTACGATTTCGCGGCCGAGCAGCACAAGGGGCAGACACGCCTGTCAGGCGAACCTTACCTTTCGCATCCCCTGGAAGTGGCGCATCTCCTCGCGGACATGAAGCTTGATGTTACCTCGCTTTGTGCCGCGCTCCTCCACGATGTCGTTGAAGATACAAAAATCCCTCTCGAGCAGTTATCCGAGCATTTTGGTCCGGACGTAGCCCGCCTCGTCGAGGGCGTCACAAAGATCAGCAGGCTTGACCTGCTCGCTCCCGAGGACCGCCAGGCCGAGAACGTTCGCAAGATGCTTCTCGCCATGGTGAACGACGTTCGCGTGGTGATGGTGAAGCTGGCCGACCGCCTGCACAACATGCGGACCCTCGAATTCCTCGAGCCGGAACGTCAACAACGCATCTCCCGCGAAACTCTCGATATTTACGCCCCGGTTGCGAACCGCCTTGGCATGGGTCTTATGCGGGGCGAACTGGAGGATCTCGCCTTCCGCTATCTCGAGTCGGAGGCTTTTTTCGAGCTACAGAAGAAATTGGCCGCGAAGAGAAAGACTTTCGACAAGTTCCTCGTGGAAGTGCAGGACGCGATTCGCGACAAAATGGTGGAAAGCGGAATACCCGCGGAAGTTCAGGGGCGGGTCAAGCGCATTTATTCGCTGCACCTGAAAATTCAGAAGCAACAGCGGATGATCGACCAGGTCTACGATCTTCTGGCGGTAAGGGTGGTCACCGATACCGTGAAGAATTGCTACGCCGCGCTCGGCGTGATTCATCAGATTTGGCGGCCCGTTCCCGGCCGCTTCAAAGACTACATCGCCATGCCGCGTCCAAACCTCTATCAATCCCTGCACACAACGGTGATTCACGCCGGCCAGCCCTTTGAGGTCCAGATTCGCACGCAGGAAATGCACCGGATCGCCGATCAAGGCCTCGCCGCCCACTGGAAATACAAGGATGGACGCGAACCCGCTGCTGCCGCTCCTTCGGCGGACGATCAACGCATCGTCTGGATGCGCCATTTGATCGAGTGGGTGCAGGAAATGCAGGAGCCCAGCGAGTTCCTTTCGACCCTTCGAGTCGATCTCTACCCTGAAGAGGTATACACCTTCACTCCAAAGGGGCGCGTGGTGGTGTTGCCGCGCGGCGCCACGCCGATTGATTTCGCCTATGCCGTCCATACGGAGGTAGGTCATCAGTGTTCTGGCGCCAAAGTGAACGGCGAAATGGTGCCGCTGCGCCATGCCCTCGCCAACGGAGATGTGGTCGAAATTGTCGTGCAAAAGGGCCACGCGCCGTCGCGGGACTGGCTTTCGATGGTGCACACCTCCCGCGCGCGCACAAAGATTCGGCAGTGGATTCATCTGCACGAACGCGAGGAAGCGACCGACGTCGGCCGGCGGCTGCTCGAAAAGGAAGCGCGCCAATCCGGCATACATCTGAAAAAAATATCGGAAGAAGATTGGAAGCGGGTGGCTTCGGAATACGGCTGCTCGCGGGTCGACGATTTGCACGCCGAGCTTGGATATGGAAAATGGTCCGCCCGCCAGGTGCTTGCCAAAGCGAGCGGCCAGACTCTGCCGGAAACGTCGGCGAATGAGAAGTTGCCGAAGCTCGCATCGTCCGTAAAACGCATGCTTGGCATGGAAGATGCGACGATCGTGGTGCGCGGCCACGGCGACTTGATGGTTTACCGATCGAAGTGCTGCAACCCGATTCCCGGTGACGACATCATCGGATATGTCACGCGAGGGCGCGGAATCGCGGTGCACAGCAAGAGTTGTCCCAATGTCGAGAATTTGCTTTACGAAGCCGAGCGGAGAATTGCCGTGGAATGGGCGGACAGTCCGCATGCCACATTTGCTGTCCGCCTTCGCATCGTCACCGAAGACCGCCCCGGCATACTGGCGGGAATCACCAGCGTGATCAGCGAAACCGGCGCGAATATTCGAACGTTCGAAAGCGGCGGCCAGGATACCCGGGCGCGTATTGATGTGGGACTGGACGTCCGCGACCGAAAACAACTCGAGCACATTCTGGCCGGCATTCGGCGCATTCCAGGAATTTTCGATATCGAGCGCGTCTACAACGTTTAGCACCGTCGTTCAGCTTCGTCTCCTCCGCCCGTAATCGTTCCGCCACATTCGGCAAGCGCCATCGCCGTGAACTGCTCCGCCGCCTGTAAAATCGGTTTATGGCGAATCTGCTGCTAAAACAGCCGAAATTCGTCCCTCGGGGCCGGCGAAGCGTGGGACTTCGCGCGTTTCTGTGCCTGCTCGGTGCTCTCAATTTATTCACGGCAGGTTGCCACCGCGTCCTTCCGGTCGATACGACGCCGCTCGACAACACCGGAATGAGCTACGACAGCATCCGGCAATTGCAGGCAATGAAAATCACGAGCAATGAAGTCCCGGAAATTGCCAAGGCGCGACACGCCGGGTTTTCCGATGCGGCTTGCATCGAGGCAACCAGGATATTTCACGGCCGGGGACAAAACTTCGATGCGGGCGACGCGATCGCCGCGTCGGTGCATGTCGGATTTTCGGACGATACGATTCTTCAGCTTGCGAAGCTGAACCAACTTGGTTTCGAGGCAGGCGAACTGCAGGCGATGCGCCTGGCGGGGCTTTCTGACGAAATCATTCTGGAAGTTGCGCGCCACCATGCGGAGGGACGCCCCGTTTTGTCGGGCGCTTCTCTCGCCGATATGAAAAACACCGGACTCGGAGAATCGACGCTGCTCGAACTTGCGCGGCGCGGTTTGCCGGATTCGCAGGCGGAAGCGATTGTTTCTCTTCGCCGCCGCGGCGCCAACGACGCTGAAATTTTGCGGCGCTTCACCAGTTCCTGATCCGGCCGTCAGCAATTGGAAGGTTCTTTCTTCGCCACTTTCCCGCTTTCGCCTCCGGTTCACGATCGGTAAAATCGTTTTGCCTTGAATCAAACCACTCCCCTCGCGCGTTTCGCAAGCGTTCTAGCGGCCTTGCTCTTGCTGAGCCTTGCCGCGTGCGCCGTTGCGTTCGCGCCGGGCTACGGGGTCCGGAAAGAAACGCGCGAAGTCCGTTATTCATCCGGGCCGCCCGCCATCTTACAAATTCGAGTGCGCTACGAACTTCGGAATTCCGGCACGACCGATTTGGATTTCGTGGATGTGAGCGTGCCGGGAAAGAAGATTTACGGCAGAGGGAATCTCCGCGTGGAGGTCGATGGACGGCAAGTGGAAGTGCTGCCCGCGGAATCGGAGCCGGATGCACCGGACACGATTCGCATCCCGTTCGATTCAGGCTGGAAGCGCGGGCAATCTCATGAATTGACGATCGAATACCAATTCAGTTCGCCGGAAGATTCCGGCACGCGAATTACGCTGGGCGAAGGAAACTTTCATCTTGGTTCCCGGGGATGGTTTCCATTGCCGCAACCTCCGAAACATTTGCTGTCACCGTATCCTCGTCGCCCGGACCGCGTGGTCTACACGGTGCGCGTTCCCTCCGATTTCCGGGTGCTCGCGCGAGGCTCTGTCGCGGGGAAGAGGCGGATGAACGATGAAACCGAATATCGGTTCGAACTGCGCGCGAATGATTTGACGCCGTATGTTGTGGCGGGGCGCTACGCCGAATCGTCCGGCGACCGCAAGTCCGCCGGAGCGGTTTTCTGGACGTTCCAGCCTCTGACGCAGAATCCCACATCAGCCGCGCAATCCATCAAGGCAGCGTGGAACGTGCTGGTAAAGGATTTCGGACCTCTCGACAAAAATATACGGGGGCCCCACGTGGTGGAATCGACCGGATTGCGCGGGCATATTACAAGCGAACCCGGTCCGGCGGCAGCCGCGTTTCCCGGTGGGGCGCTTGTGAACTCCGAAGCGCTGTCACAGGGAATCGGCCAAGACGAATTTCTTGAAAG
>Ga0182024_10021602_pt1 | contig 11670 bp, 7 predicted proteins | sample P32metaG_FD_120480 | JGI IMG/M metagenome (GOLD analysis project Ga0182024, IMG submission 120480) | Permafrost microbial communities from Stordalen Mire, Sweden - P3-2 metaG (Illumina Assembly) | ecosystem: Environmental > Terrestrial > Soil > Wetlands > Permafrost | place: Sweden: Stordalen... | reverse complement strand
TCACCGAATGCAACGGCTTCGGCGATCGCCTGCATTCCGATTCCCAGCAGGCTGTTGATGACAAGCTTCATGGTGGCCCCGGAGCCGCTCGGCCCCATATAAAACCATTTTCGCGCCATCACGCGGAAGATCGATTCGGCGGCGTCGAAGCTATTCTGGTCTCCACCGCCGAAAAGGACGAGCGCTCCCTGCTCGGCGGCCGGCGTGCTCCCCGATATGGTCACATCGAGCACGTCCACCCCGAGCTTCGAGCCTAGCCGCGAGAGTGTCTTCGAGGTCTCCGGATAAACTGTGCTCGTGTCGATGAGCACCGCTCCGCGATGCGCGTTCGCGAAAACGCCCTCGGGCCCCTGATAGACGTCGAGAACAACTTCATCATTTGGAAGCGACGTCAGCACGACGTCACAACTAGAGGAAAGTTCCGTGATACTCTCCGCGACCGTGCCGCCAAATCGAACGAGCTCGTTCGCTTTGCTGCGGTCTCGGTCATAAGCGGTAACCTTGAATCCAGCCTCAAGCAGCCTCTGCGCGATTGGCCGGCCCATGTATCCCACTCCAATAAATCCGACCTTATTTTTTTCCGGTGTGATTGGATTCATACTCAATACTCCTTTCGCCGAGGGTTGAACGAGTTCTTAGCCGTTTGCAGTCGGCCTTTAGTTCACGTTATTTACAAACTCAACCTGGTTGGCTGCCTTCCTGTATCGCTAAGCTGCGACGGTGTTTCTTGCCGGCGGCGCCATGAATTCGGGGCCGACTGGACTGGTTATCGTCTGCTGCAGAATTTGGTCGATCGCCGCGAGCGTATCCGCGTCGAGCTTCCAGTCGAGAGCGCCCGCCACGGCCTCCAGTTCTGCAGGATGCCGCGCGCCCCAGAGCGCCGCGGTGATTCCGGGCTGGTCCAGCACCCAACGCACGGCCAGATCCATCACGTGTTTCCCGAATCTTTTTTGCGCCAGATCATCCAGTTGCTGAACCGCATTCAGATATTGCGCGAAGCGCGGCGGCTGAAATTTCGGGTCAGATTGCCGGAGATCATCGCCGGTGAACTTCGTGTCCGGCCGCATGGTGCCGGTCAAGAGCCCCCGGCAGAGAGGCCCGTAAGCGAATGCGCTCAGATTCTTTTGTCGCACGTAAGGCAGCACGTCGCGTTCAATTTGCCGCTCGAAGAGATTATAAGGAGGCTGGACGGTGTGCAGTTCAGAGACGGACATGAACCGGTCCATCTGCTCCGGTGAATAGTTGCTCACGCCGATTGCACGGATCAGGCCCTCCTTAAGGAGGGCTTGCATGGTCCGGGCGGTTTCTTCGATGGGGACGGCCAAATCCGGCCAATGGACTTGATAGATGTCGATGTAGTCAGTTCGAAGGCGACGCAGCGAATCCTGGACCTCTTTCCGGATGCGATCGCGCGAGGAATTTCGCGTCACCGAGCCGTTGTGCCACTCGAGCCCAACTTTGGTGGCGATGAAAACCTTTTCCCGATGTCCTCTCTCCTCAATTGCCTTTCCGACGATTTCTTCGGAAACGCCGAAGCCGTAAACCGGCGCCGTGTCGATCAGATTGATTCCTTTATCGAGAGCGGCGTGAATCGTGCGAATCGATTCTCTTTCATCGGTGCCGCCCCACATCCAACCACCGATCGCCCAGGTGCCCTGCGCAACTCGTGAAACACTCATGTTCGTGCCGCTGATTACTGTGTATTCCATGTGCCTTCTCCTCCTCGCCAGCTATTTACTTTGCATCCGAGGATGAGAAAAGCAATCGCTATGCCAAGGAAGTCACGGCGGGGAAACGGTTCAGAAGTAGCTGATAGTTTGGTGGATAGTGCAAATTGCGAGTGTCCCGCCAACATCGGCCGTCAGCCAAACTGTCGAAGTGTTGGCATTCTGTCTATTCGACTGGACGAGCCGTGAGGTGTCTCCACGGGTGGATAAAAATGCAGAATCACTCTAAGCCACCTCGGGCCGCCAATACGGCCTCCGGGACAACATGTCCGAATGGCGGCAGCCCCTGGCCATCGGCTTATCGACAAAAGCCTTAGCCGATCGAAATCGAACTCCATGGCGAAAAACTCAGACATGCAGGCATGCGATGCCTATGCGAAACCGACCCCTGTCTGGATAGAAGAAATTGGAAGTGCGCGTGCTTTATCGAAAACTGCAGGTAGAGACCACGAAGAAGTTGCTGGATTTTTGGCCACTCACCTAAAGGAGGATGGGAAATGCAGATTAAGAACGCTAATCCAAGGCGTCGCAAAATTGTTATCGGCAGTTTTCTGCTGATTTGTCTGCTGAGCTTAGGAAGCTCTTCAGCTTTTTCCCAAGACAGGTCCAAGCCAGAGACGATCGAAGCGACCGCTATGGGGACCGACACCCAACTGGGAAAAGAATTTTCGGTAACTCTGACCGTCTATGAGTACTCCCCTCGGGAAGACAAACAGATTCTGACCGACGCGTTTCAGAACGGCAAAGATCAAGGGTTGTACAATGCGCTGTCCAAGATGAAGGTGGTCGGTCGGATTGCCGTTACCGGCACGATTGGCTATGACGTCAGTTACATTCAGATGAGTCCAACCCCAACCGGACGCAAGATTCGCTTTGTCACCAATCGCCTCCTCCGGTTCGGTGAGCTTTACTGGGACACCCGATCTACCGCCTACAACTTGACGGTTGGTGAACTCGACTTGAATGACGTAGATAAGTCTAAGAGTACCGGCTTCTTGTACCCTGAAGCCGAGCTCGTGATTAATAAGCAGGGGGAACTGCAATGGAATCTCGTTGGGAACCCTTGGAAGTTGTTTGACGTTATCGATTGGAAGGGAACGCCAGGCGTCAACTAACGCGGGTGGTCTGGACAATGGCCTCGCTCGATGCGGCGCCGTCCGTAAACAGTTTCTAGTTCCGCGGAAGCTTCAATTGTGCGTTGAAACCGAGCTATAGTTACTAGAGATCTCATTGCGGGCCGCTCCCTGCGAGTCTTACTCAAAGCGCGAGTGAGAGCGACAGTTGCATCGCCGGAGTACGAGTATGTCGCGGTTCAATCCTCTTCTGTGGTCCAAGCCGCGTGTGATTTCGGGATATGGTGCTGCCGTTCTGTCAGTTATGGCGGCTCTGCTTCTCTCACGCTGGGTGGCGTTGCATTTGGAAACTGCTCCGGCGTCGCTATTTCTTTGCGCCGTGATGTTCAGTGCGTGGTTGGGTGGAGTCGGGCCGGGATTGCTCGCGACCGTCCTCTCCTGCCTCGCTTTCAATTATTACTTCCTGGAACCTCTGTATTCATTGGCCGTCAAGCCCAACGAGATTCCACGCTTTGTGGTCTTCGCGGTGTCAGCTCTGGTTGCCGGATCGCTGAGCGCTGCACAAAGGAGCGCCACGGAATCACTCCGGAGCGCGCGCGATTACCTGACAGAGACAGTGAAAGAGCTGCAGAGAACTAACCAGGCGTTGCATGCGGAGAGCCGCGAACGCATGCAAATCGAGGATCGATTGCGCCGCAGCGAGGGCTATTTAGCTGAAGCGCAAAGGCTGACCCATACCGGCAGCTTTGGATGGAGCGTTCAGAGCGGAGAAATCCGTTGGTCCGACGAAACGTTTCGAATCTTCGACTGCGACCCGCAGATGAAACCCACACTGGAAGCCATCATGCGAAGGACTCACCCGGACGATGTCGCCTATGTGAAAGAGACCGTCGAGCGCGTTTCACGAGAACATAAGGATTTGGATTTTGAGCATCGCTTGCTGATCCAGGACGGTTCCATCAAGTACATAAGAGTCGTAGCTCACGCCGTAAAGGACAAATCGGGCGAGGTCGAATTTGTGGGTGCGGTGATGGACATAACGTCCGCACAGGAGTCGGAAGACCGCATTCGCCTGATTATAGACACCGTGCCCGCTCAACTCTGGACGGAGAGTCCGGAGGGCGTCGTTGATTATGTGAATCGCCGCTGGATTGATTACACGGGAATGACGCTGGAACAAGCAGTGGGATCGGGCTGGAATCGCATGGTGCATCCCGATGATATTGAGCGAGTGTTGAGCAAGTGGCGAAAACTCGTAGCGGAAGGAAAGCCGCGCGAGATCGAGTGCCGTCTCAGAAGGTCCGATGGAGAGTACCGTTGGTTCCTCAGTCGCTGCCGTCCGTTGGTGGACCGCTCCGGACACATCTTGGGATGGTACGGCACCGATACGGATATCCATGATCTGAAACAGGCGGAAGAAACCTTGCGGCGAAGCGAGGGTTATCTGGCGGAAGCGCAGAGACTCAGCCACACCGGCAGTTGGGCATGGGTCCCGGCCACCGGCGAGATTAGGTACTGTTCCGAGGAATGCTATCGCGTGCTGGGTTTTGACCCGCAGGGTGGACAGCCGCTATTCGAAACATTCTTTGCACGCATTCATCCGGATGATCAACCCGGGGTCGCAAAAACGCTCGAGGGAGCAAAGCGCGAAGGTGCCGAGTTCGAGCTGGGTAACCGAGTCGTTTATCCCGGCGGCGAGGTCAGAGATGTCCATGTAGTGGGCCACCCGGTTTTCAGCCCCTCCGGCGACCTCGCTGAGTTCGTGGGTACCATGATGGACGTCACCGAGCGCAAGCGGGGAGAGCAGGCGACCCGTTTGCTGGCTGCCGTTGTGGAATCCTCGCACGATGCGATTGTGAGCAAAGATCTGGATGGCACAATCACCAGTTGGAATAAGGCCGCAGAACGACTGTTCGGCTATTCTGCGGAAGAGGCGCTCGGCCAGAATATCTTGCTGATTATTCCACGTGGCCGTCGTGACGAAGAAATAGCGATTATTGAACGGCTGACGCGAGGCGAGCAGATCGACCACTTCGAGACGGTTCGCATGCGCAAGGACGGCAGCCTACTCGACGTTGCTCTAACAATTTCGCCGATGAAGGACGTCGCGGGCCGCATTGTTGGAGCATCGAAACTGGCACGGGACATAACCGAACGCAAACGCGCCGAAGGAGCTTTGCGCCAGGCACAAGCGGATCTCGCACGCGTAAACCGCGTGACCACCATGGGTGAGCTGACTGCCTCCCTGGCGCACGAAGTGAATCAACCGATCGGCGCTGCCGTCACCAACGCGAGTACCTGCTTGCGCTGGCTGGCGGGCGAGACACCAAATCTCGAAGAAGCGCGCGCCGCTGCTTTGAGAGTCGTCACCGACGGAAAGCGTGCGGCGGAAATCATCAGCCGGGTCCGCCAGCTTTTCAAGAAGGGTACTCCGGAGAGAGAGTTGGTTGATGTAAACGAGGTCCTTCGAGAGATGACCGTCCTCCTTCAAGGCGAGGCATCCCGACACAACATATCGGTCCGGACGGAGCTGGCGGCAGATCTTCCCCAGATCATGGGGGACCGCGTGCAATTGCAACAGGTGATGATGAACCTGATCATGAACAGCATCGATGCGATGAAGAGCGAGGATGGGATGCGGGAGCTCGCCGTCAATTCTCGCCTGCTGGAAAACGAGGACATCCTCGTGTCCGTCAGCGATACCGGCGTGGGGCTGCCCCCACAGCAGGCGGATCAGATTTTCAATGCGTTCTTTACCACCAAGCTTCATGGCACCGGCATGGGACTTCGTATCAGCGGAAGCATTATCGAATCGCATGGCGGCCGTTTGTGGGCTGCGACCAACTCTCCGCGCGGCGCAACTTTTCACTTCACTCTACCAACCAAAATCGAGGCTCCTGAATGACGCCCGTACGCGCCCCTACCGTGTTCGTTGTTGATGACGATTCCGGTATGCGCGCGGCCATCGAAGGCTTGCTGAAATCGGCCGGCCTGCGCTCGGGGTCTTTCGGCACGGCGGAAGGGTTCCTGCGCAGCAGCCGACCGGACGTGCCCAGTTGCCTGGTTCTGGATATAGGTCTTCCCGGAATCAATGGCCTCGACTTTCAGCAAAAGTTGGCTGACGCGGGCGTACAGATTCCCATCATCTTCATCACTGGTCATGGAGATATTCCAATGACGGTGAAGGCCATGAAATCCGGTGCGGTGGAGTTTCTGACCAAGCCGTTTCAGGATCAGGATTTGCTGGATGCGATCCAACAAGCATTGGAGCGCGACCGCGTAAGACGCCAACAACAGAGTGGGCTTGCAGAGCTGCGAAAAAGTTATGAGTCCCTCACCGCACGCGAACGCGAGGTGATGAGCCTGGTGGTTTCGGGGATGTTGAATAAGCAAATTGCCGCCGAACTCGGGACCAGTGAAATAACTGTCAAGATCCACCGCGGCCACGCAATGCGGAAAATGAAGGCTGAATCACTCGCGGAACTGGTCAGAATGGCGGCGAAGCTTGAGCTCGCACCTGGCAAAAAGTAGCGCGTCGTCTCACGGCCATCAGCACCTCTCAGCAGCTAATACCAACGTATAATTGCGCCGTTTTAGCCGAACTTGTTATTTTCTTGCCATGATCACCCAGGGAAAGACCAAACCAGTTGCGGTTGTTGATGATGATGATTTGATGCGCGGAGCGTTGCTGGGCCTGCTGAAAGCGGTGGGCCTCCCGGCGCGGGAATTTTCTTCGGCGGAGGATTTTTTGAATTCCGGCCTGCAGCATGAGGCCGGATGTCTAATCGCAGACATCCGTATGCCGGGAATCTCCGGCCTCGAGTTGCAGGCGAAACTGAACGCAGAACATTGCAGGATTCCGATCATCTTCATCACGGCCCATGGCGATGAAAAAATGCGGCTCCATGCGTTGCGAGCAGGCGCGGTGGAGTTTCTGGCAAAGCCCTTCGACGACGAAGCCCTGCTCGTGAGTGTTCGAGCCGCTCTGGCAAGTTAATCCTGATAAGGAAATGTGCGCGTAGGCATCAGGAGGTGCTCAATGGGAGCATTTGCAAGATTTGGATCCGGTGACCAGCACCACAATCAACGCAGATTCGAGCAGTTGATAGGCAGCAGTCCTGCTCTGGAATCGGTCCTCGGACACGTCGAACGGGTGGCGCCAACGGATTCTACCGTCCTTCTCCAGGGTGAAACCGGCACCGGCAAAGAGCTGATCGCGCGCGCGATTCACAATATTAGCTCGCGCTGCGGACGCCCGTACATAAAGCTGAATTGCGCTGCGATTCCGTTCGATTTGCTGGAAAGCGAACTTTTCGGCCATGAGCGGGGCGCTTTTACTGGCGCGATCGCGCAAAAGGTCGGCCGTTTCGAAATGGCCGACAAGGGCACGCTCTTCCTGGATGAGGTCGGCGATATTCCGTTGGCGCTGCAGGCTAAACTTCTGCGCGTATTACAGGAGCAGGAATTTGAGCGCTTGGGTAGCACGCGCACTCACCAGGTGGATGTTCGGCTCGTGGCTGCCACCAATCGAGACTTGGCGGGCATGGTGAAGAGAGGCGAGTTCCGCAGCGACCTCTACTATCGTTTAAACGTATTCCCAATTACGCTGCCACCGTTGCGCGCGCGCCGCGAAGACATTCCGGACCTGGTGCAACATTTTGTCGAGATTTACGGCCGTCGGATGGGCAAGCAAATCGAACACGTTCCTCCGGAAACGATGTCTGCGTTCACTTGGTACGAGTGGCCGGGAAACGTTCGCGAGTTGCAGAATTTCATCGAGCGCAGCGTTATCTTAAGCGATGGGACGGTCCTGTGTTCTCCTGTCGCAGAACTGAAACAGTCCGCCGGTGCTGAATCGCTGGGAGCAACAACTCTGCACGACGCGGAGCGGGACCACATACTGAAGATTCTCAAGCAAGCCCGCTGGGTCGTCGCCGGTCCTAGTGGCGCTGCGGCACGCTTGGGAATCAAGAGATCCACGCTTTACTTCCGCATGCAAAAACTGGGCATTTCACGTTTCAGCAACCAGCAGCTTCCGGCGTGACAGGCTCGCAATCCGGCGTGCTCATACCGAAGCCTCGCGACTCCTTTCACAAATAAAACTCTGTAATTCCAGTGGTCCTGCGGTGCCAAGTGCGTCCACTTCGGATTCCTTCCCTCTTTCTCGCGAACTCGATCTTCACACTGAAGTGCACGGTGTCAACCTGCTGACGAGCATCCAGCCCGTTGGATACTTTCATCGTCAATCCAAGGGTTTGGTTTCACGTCCCCTGGCCTAAGCGCCCCTATTTTCAATCGCTTCCTGAAAATTCGAATCGCACTCCGGTCTGGCACCGGGGCTGCATCATCCGGATCTGACGCAAGTAAAAATGACAAAAGTTGACGTTGTTCGATTCTGGCGGCAAAGAGATTGAGGACCTGAATTATGTGGATCGTTCGACTTGCACTGCGGCGCCCTTATACCTTCGTGGTGATGGCCCTACTTATCCTAATCATGGGCTCACTCGCGATCCTGCGCACCCCCACCGACATTTTTCCGAATATCAACATTCCGGTGATCAGCATTATCTGGAGCTATAACGGCCTCATCCCCGAGGACATGAGCGACCGAATCGTCAGCGTCACAGAACGCGCTCTTACTACCACCGTTGACAACATTGAGCACATCGAATCTCAGTCGCTGTATGGCACCGCGGTGGTGAAAGTGTTCCTGCAGCCCACCGCGAACATTCAACAGGGCATCGCACAAATCACGGCGATTTCTCAGACTCAGCTTAGGCAGTTGCCGGCCGGAACCACGCCGCCTCTTGTTTTGGCCTACAGCGCATCGAGCGTCCCCGTCTTGCAGTTGGCCCTTTCGGGCCAAAACCTGTCGGAACAACAGCTCAACGACTATGCCTTGAATTTCATTCGAACCCAGCTCATCACCGTGCCTGGAGCCTCGGTTCCTTATCCGTATGGCGGCAAACAACGCCAGGTGCAAGTGGACCTGAATCCGACCGCGTTGCAGTCTAAGAGTCTGTCTGCGCTGGACGTGGTGAATGCCATCAGCTTGCAAAACCTGATCCTGCCGACCGGGACTTCCAAGATCGGCTCCAAGGAATATGACGTTTCCATTCCGAACGCAGCGCCGCAAACGATTGAGGACCTGAATCGCATCCCCATCAAATCAATCGGCGGTACCACCATTTACATCAAGGACGTCGCCTGGGTGCGCGATGGCTTCCCTCCGCAGACGAACATCGTGAAAGTCAACGGGCAGCGCTCGGTATTGCTGACGATGCAAAAAGCCGGAGACGCCTCCACGCTGAACGTGATCTCAGGCGTCAAAGCGCTGTTGCCGCATATCAAGACCACCGTTCCGCCGCAGCTGCAGATACAACCGCTGGCCGATCAGTCGATTTTCGTTCGTGGCGCGATCAGCGGTGTCGTCAGGGAAACACTGATCGCCGCATGCCTCACCGCTTTCATGATTCTCACTTTCCTGGGCAGTTGGCGCAGCACCCTGATCATCGCGACCTCCATCCCACTTGCCATCTTGACCTCCATCATCGTGTTTAGCGCGATCGGTGAAACCATCAACATCATGACCTTAGGCGGGCTCGCCTTGGCGGTCGGGATCTTGGTGGACGACGCGACAGTTGAAGTTGAGAATATCAATCGAAATCGCGAAGCGGAACCGGACAAGGACATGGACGAAGTCGTCCTGGACAGCGCTGCACAAATTGCAACGCCCGCTTTCGTGGCCACGCTTTCGATCTGCATCGTGTTTGCTCCGATGTTTTTGCTGTCCGGCGTAGCGCGGTATCTCTTTGTGCCGCTCGCCGAGGCGGTGGTTTTCGCCATGCTGGCGTCTTACTTTCTCTCTCGGACGATCGTCCCAACCATGGCGAAGTATCTCTTGCGCGGCGATGACAAGAAGTCCGGCGGCGCGCCCTCCCGAAACCCGCTAGTACGGGTGCAGAAACGATTTGAGGAAGCCTTCGAAAGCTTCCGCCAGAGGTATCACCGCTTGATTGAGCTCTGTCTCCATCACCGGCGCGTCTTCCTAATTGCGTTCTTCGCCTTCTGCCTTGGCTCGCTGGCAATTCTGATTCCTTGGCTGGGCCAGGACTTCTTCCCCAGCGTGGACAGCGGCAGTTTCAAACTTCATCTGCGAGCTCCCACGGGAATGCGCATCGAAGAAACCGCCAACCTGTGCGATCTGGTGGAGCAGTCGATTCGGAGGCAGATTCCAGCCGCCGAAGTCCAGAGCGTCATTGACAACATCGGCCTGCCCTATAGCGGCATCAATCTTTCCTACAGCAATTCCGCGCCGGTTGGTACGCAGGACGCCGACGTTCTGGTGAACCTCTCCGCCAATCACCATCCGACCGACGATTACATTCGCCAACTCCGTCTGACGCTTCCGAAAGAATTCCCAGGTGTCACCTTCGCTTTCCTGCCCTCCGACATGGTTGGCCAGATTCTCAATTTTGGTCTGCCGGCTCCGATTGATGTGCAGGTTGTAGGGAACGACCTGGAGGGCAATCGGCGTTATGCAGACGCGCTGCTGAGCAAATTGAAATACGTAACCGGAACGGCCGATCTGCGGATCCAGCAGCCATTCGACGAGCCTTACCTGCGTTACCGCGTCGAGCGCACCAAAGCGGAGGAGCTTGGATTTTCGGCGCACGATATTGCGCAGAATCTTCTGGTGTCGCTCAGCGGCAGTTTCCAGACTTCGCCGACATTCTGGGTTGATCCGAAGAACCGCGTCAGCTACCAAATCGCGGTGCAGACGCCGCAATACCGCGCCGACACGTTGCAGGATATCGAGAACATTCCAATCACCGGAACAGACCCCAACGCTCCCCCGTCAATCATGGCCAGCTTGGTTTCAATGAAACGGGGCGCGGGTATGGCGGTCGTCTCTCACTACAACGTCGCGCCGGTGATTGACATCTTCGGCGCTCCGTCGGGACGCGACCTGGGCGGCGTATCCCATGACATCAACAAAATCATTCAGGATTCGCGCCAGCAACTGCCCCGCGGGTCGCAAGTCATCGTTCGTGGACAGGTGCAGACGATGCGCGCCTCTTACGTCGGCCTGCTGAGCGGCTTGGCGTTCTCGATCGTGCTGGTGTACCTGCTGATTGTGGTCAATTTTCAGTCCTGGCTGGATCCTTTCATCATGATTTCAGCTTTGCCCGCGGCACTCGCGGGGATTGCCTGGTTCTTGTTTATCACGCACACCAATTTGAGCGTGCCCGCCCTCATGGGAACCATCATGTGCATGGGCGTCGCAACCTCCAACAGTATTTTAGTGGTGAGTTTTGCTACCGAAAAAATGATGGAAGGAAAAGATTCCGTGGCAGCCGCGGTGGAGGCGGGCTTCACGCGTTTTCGCCCGGTGATCATGACCGCCCTGGCCATGATCATCGGCATGATCCCCATGGCTCTCGGACTGGGAGACGGCGGCGAACAAAACGCTCCCCTCGGCCGGGCGGTGATTGGTGGGCTGCTTTTCGCCACGGTTTCAACGCTGTTTTTCGTCCCGGCATTCTTCAGCTTATTGCAGAGTGGCGCGCAGCTGCGTCCGGCCACAACTGGAATCAAGAACTAGGCGCTAATTTATGTGGAGTCGCACTTATGCCATCTCAAGCTGAATCTGGAACACAGAGCGGCGGAAATTCAGTCCCCGCGGCAAACGCAGGAACAGGAAAAGCTCGGCACCGGCGATGGTTGTTTTTTGCAATCGCGCTGATTGTCGTCGCCAGTCTGCTGGTCTCCGGAATCTGGTCACGCGTCAAGGCCAATAAGTCCTTGCGCGCGGAGACGGCCCAAGTCGCCCTGACAGCGGTGTCGGTGGTGTCGCCAAAACAAACCAC
>Ga0182024_10021601_pt1 | contig 11670 bp, 11 predicted proteins | sample P32metaG_FD_120480 | JGI IMG/M metagenome (GOLD analysis project Ga0182024, IMG submission 120480) | Permafrost microbial communities from Stordalen Mire, Sweden - P3-2 metaG (Illumina Assembly) | ecosystem: Environmental > Terrestrial > Soil > Wetlands > Permafrost | place: Sweden: Stordalen... | reverse complement strand
GAGAGTGGCCGGTAGCGCGTCGTAAGCGGCGTACATGCTGCAGAAGTAAGTGTTGCCGCCGGTAGGAGGGACTTCTAGCGCATAGAGCATGCTGGCCTTGGGCGGATCTTCCAGGTACGACATATCGGTGTGCCAGGTAGCTTCTCCGGCACCGAGGCTGCCGATGGGCGAACCGTTTTCGACGACATTCGAGACAACGTAGATTTCCGGATGGCCCTCGACGAAGCGGCGTCCGGTTTCCTGGATGGGAGCCCAATCGAGAGCGCCGAAGCGGCGGCTGAAAGCGATCAGATCCCGGTCGGTGAGTTGTTGGCCGCGGAAGAGGACGACGAGATGATCGAGCCAAGCGCGGTGGAGGGCGGCGAATTCAGGGTCGGTGACGGTTCTGAGATCGATTCCGCGAATTTCTGCGCCGAGGACTTGGCCGCTGGGCAGGACGGTGATGGAAGACGCCGCGTGCTGGCTCGAAACGCTCATGCCGATTTTTCACTGTATCACTGATGAATCGGCTTCGCCTTGAAGTTCGAAAACAGTTGAAGGGCATCCATACCGATACCGATCGTATACAGATCGCGGTTGCTGGGGAGCGCGATCACGGCAACGTTCGGATCTGTAACCGGCACGCCGGGAGCGGGCGTGAGGGCTAGCGGGGTGGAAGGAGAGCCGGCTCGTCCTAGTCGCAGGCTGGTTCGGCCGAACAGATAAAAAACCGCAGACACTTTCGTGCTCGAGCCGAGCGGAAGGGGATAGAATCCTTCGAAGGTGCCGACGATACCCCGCAGCATGCCGCCGGTGACAAACTCGTTCTGCCCGAAGGAAGCCGAAATCATGGCGACGCCCGGCTGCGCGCTGCCGTTTGAATCGAAGGGCCGGGTGGTAAGGCGGAAGCCTGCGCCATATTGCAAGAAAAAGCGGTCGCGCGCTGGTGCGGTGAGAGCGATGTATTGGGTGCTGGGCAGGCCTAACATGGGATATTTACTGACCGGAAAGACGGCATCAAATGCGGCTTGCTGGGCGGTGCCGTCGGGTGGCTTTTGGAACACCTGCGCGGTTTGGGCTGGAGACGTCAGATTGCCGAGTGAGCCGAAGTAGGCAATGAAGCCGAGCGACGTTCTTTGGTTCGCTGAGCTGGACAAGCGCCTTTCCAGGCCTGTTCGAAATTCGCCGAATTGAGCCAATTGATTGACGGGTGTTTTGTTGAACTGATTTATCAAATCCGCTGCGGCCTGCCCGAGCGTGGTGTTGATTTGCTCGGGGTAGCTGGCGATCCGGACATTGCCCCACCAGCGCAGGTGCAGCGGTATCGGGTCGCTATGGAAAATATCAATGAAGAGTTTCTGTTCGCCGGTGGCAGAGCTGCCGCCAGCCTGCTCGAGACCCGCGATGGCCGTGGTGATGGGACCGTCAGGGACAGCCGGGGTAGCATCTGCCGCCAATAAGGCTGCAGCGGAAGCGATGAACAGGAAGGCTCGTGCGATCAACATTTCGTCGACCGCTATTTGAGCATGACGAAATCCGGATACCCTTCCCGTATCGCTAGGCGATGGCCGCAAGAGCGTGAGTTGTCAGGCGAATCGACGAGAAAAAATAAACCGAACGCCGGTGACTAAAAACGCCATCGGCGTCCAGCTTGGGTTCGTTTGGTAATTTTACTGTCCGCGGATCACACCAGGCTCGGGGCCCACGCTGATGGTGCGCTGCCGGCCCGACTTCAAGATGGGATGTCCGAAGGCCTCTTCAAACATCAACGCGCTGGCTGTGTACCAAGCGAGAATCGCGGAGATGATGAACAGGTACCCGGCGGCAATCTGGCAAGCGTCGCTGCCGGCCAGCCTTGCGATGGCTTCCACTGTGGAACCCGCCGCCAATGTGCCGAGCACCCACACCAGGCTAATGTTAGCGGCGAATGCGGCCAACATGCCCATCCAGGTGATGGCTGCCAGGACGATGAACCAGTAGCCCAGTTCCGGAAAGACCAATCCAGGATTAGGGATCCTGCCGGTTAACATCAGCCATCCCAGAGCGCCGTAAGCGATCCAGAACGAACCCCACATTCCATGCATGGCTGTGGCGATTCCATCGCGAGCCTTGAAGGCCCACATTCCGGCCAGGAATTGCGCGATTCCGCCGAACATCACAGCAAAGGGAATGAGCGAGTACATGCTATTAGCCGTACCATACCAGCCGGCCATATTCGCGGCCACCATAAAGGTTGCGCCGGCGAACCCGAACAGCCCGAGGATGGAAGGCGCGGCGATCGGTTGCAGGTAGATCTGCGCCCCCGGAACAACCTGCCGCGCGATCGGTTCCCCGGTCAGCGGCTCTCTATCAAAATGACTCGGAGTCATGTTGTTACCTCCATTATTTGGATGGAATTCAGGGCAGGAATGTGAGGCGCGTAACGGTGAACGGAGGCTATAACAACGTTAAGAGAGGGGCGGTGACTATCTCATTTCGGGGCTGCTCGCGTTAGCTGGATCGGCGCTAAAGTTCGACCGAACCACCATGCTTTGATCCGAAAAGAAAGTACGCCGTCCGCTGCTGCCGTACGACTTGGGATTGGCGTTAATGGTATAACCGCCGGGCGTCGCGGTGAGGACAAACAGATATTGATCCTTTTCGCCGGCAGCCAGGGAGCCTGGAATAAGATCGGCCGCGGAGGGGCCGGGAGCTCCGCTGGTGGGCGGACCGAGCTGCGCCAACGTGGTAGCAAATTGGCCAAACTGCGATTGGTATTGCACCTCGGCAGTATTGATTGTTCGAATCTCTTGCTGGACCGACAATTCCCTTGCGCTCATCTGCGCGACGTTAAATTTAGGGAGAGCGATGCCAATAATGACCAGGATGATCGCGATGACGATCAGGAGCTCGATCAACGAGAAACCGCGGCTACGTTGCCGGTTACGAACCTTCCGCATGATACATATTATGACGCCAAACGTTGGTCAAACGTGCATGTTGTTTCAACGGGCGCGGCCTAGGAAAGCGTCGGCCAGTGCTATAGCGCCCAGAACACCGGCGGCAGTACCTAGCTCGGCCGGTACTAAATCGGGCGGAGTAATATAGCGGTTCAGCAGTTCGGCGACTCGGGATCGTAGGCGGGCAAACAGTTCAGTGCGCTGCATGATGCCGCCGCCCAGAATCACCTTTTGGGGGGAGAGAGTGCAGATCCAGTTGGTCAGGCCCAGGGCGAGGTAATCGGAAACCAGGTCCCAGGCGGGATGATCGGCCGGCAGCAGGTGGGGAGGGCAGCCGTAGCGGGCTTCGAGGGCCGGGGCGGCGATCAGGCCTTCGAGGCAGTCGCCGTGGTAGGGGCAGTTGCCCGGGAACGGATCGCGCGCGGGGTCGCGAGGGATGCGGATGTGACCCATCTCGGGATGGAGCTGTCCATGGAGGAGTTGCCCATTGACCATGGCGCCGCCGCCGACTCCAGTTCCGACCGTGACATAGAGGAAAGCATGCAGGCCTTGCGCAGCGCCCCATCGGAATTCGCCGAGCGCCGCGGCGTTGACATCCGTATCGAAGGCCACCGGGATTGCGAGCGCGTCGCGAAGGGCGCCGGCAATGTTGAAGTTTCGCCAGGCGGGCTTCGGGGTGGAGGTGATGGTGCCGAAGGTGGGCGAGTCAGGATTGGGATCGATTGGTCCGAAGGAGCCGATTCCGAGAGCGTCGAGGGGCATGCGGGGCCGGAAAAAGTCCGTGGCGTGGCGGATGGTTTCGGCGGGAGTGGTGGTGGGGAATTCGACGGATTCCAGGTCGGCGGGGCTGGTGCCGATTCCACAGATGAACTTGGTACCACCGGCTTCGACGGCGCCGAATCGCGGCATGGGTTCAGTTTACGATGGATCAACGACAAGCGAGGCGCGGCGCGCAACTCATAGTGGGGCTACTTTGATTTTGATGCCCCGAATTGTGCAAGGTCCTTTAGATCGCCGCCGTAGCGTTGGTAGAGAGCAGTCAGTTCGCGCATTGCCGCCTGGGAAATTCGTTTTGATGGCAGATGGATGAGCAACGTTCGTCCTCTGCCCTCAACTCCCGCAACACCTGGGATCGATTCTAGCCACGGAAAAAGGGCTTTCTCATCTAGAGCCGATCTGAAAACTATCGGCACATTCCATTCGATGATTGTCGCCATGGCTATTGACTGCATTTTGCCATGCCGAAGCCGCGTGACAAAATCAAAGTAGCCCACTACCGACGAATGGTCCAGTAGTTACAATAAAAAAACGATGAGAAGTTTCAATCCAGCCAAATATATGGTCCTTCTGGGGTGTGCGGCGATGGCCGTCGCACAACAAACGCCCCCGGACAGGCCCGAAGTCAAGCCGGTGCCGGGCACGCCGGGAGCAAGCGTGGCTTCAGACGCGGTAATCCTCACGATTGGCACCGAGAAAATCACGCGGGCGCAATTCGAAGATTTGTTAACGGCATTGGCCGACAGCGGCCGGCCTGCGGCGACCGCGACGGCAAGGCGTCAAGTGGCCGAACAGCTCGGCGATCTGACCGCACTGGCGCAGGAAGCGCGCAAGCGAAAGCTTGACCAGTCCGCCCCGGTGAAGCAGTTGATCATCATTCAAACCGATCAGGTGCTAGCGGGCAGCCTGGCCAAGGAACTATCGGACGCCAAGCCCGATGACGCGGCAGCGCACGCCTTTTACGATGCGCATAAGGCGGAATATGAGCAGGCCACCGCGAGTCACATTCTGATCCGGTTCAAGGGATCGCAGGCACCGGCTCGGCCGAATCAGAAGGATCTGACCGATGAAGAAGCGCTTGCCAAAGCCCAGGAAATCCGCAAGAAGCTGATGGACGGCGCCGATTTCGCCGCGACCGCGAAGGCCGAATCCGACGATACCGGATCTGGGGCCAAGGGAGGATCGCTGGGCACCTTTTCGCACGGCCAGATGGTGGCGGCGTTTGACATAGCGGCGTTCAGTTTGCCGGTGGGCCAGATCAGCGAGCCGGTGAAGACGCAGTTTGGCTATCACATCATCAAAGTGGAGGCGCGCACCGGCAAGACTTTCGAGCAAGCCAAGGCGGACATCGCAAAGGAAATGGGCAAGGACGCGATGGACAACATCCGGAAGAACACGCCCATCAAGCTGGACGAAACGTATTTTGGCAAAGAGCGCTAAGCTGGCGAATCGACGCTCTTACTTTTCGATCTGATCGGTTCTGGATGGTCCGGTGCCGACGAAATAGAGCACGGCGCCTTCGTCCTTGGTCGCGCCAAAATGCGCGACGCTGCCCGGCTCGCTAAAAAACGTACCGGTGGAGCGCTTCTCCAGCTTCGCGGCATCAAATTTGTCGCCGTGGCCGTGATAGAACGTGCCCGAGAGCACGACCACATAACGGTCATCGGGATGGGAATGCGCCTTGGCGCTGGCGTGCGGCGGCCACTTTACAAGCTCGATATATAATCCGGGCTTGGTCCGCGCTCCGACCAGGTAAGCGATCTCCCGAGGCGAGCCATCGGTCATTTTCGTCCAATGGATCTGATCCGGCGGAATAGAGAACCAACCCTTGGGCGCACTCTCTGGTTTAGGACTTTGCCCGGCGAGACCTGCAATCGCAGCGGCGGAGATAATAATCAGCCCGATGCCACCAGCTTTGACTCGCATCGATTACCGGCTGGACGACGTGGCCGGCACGGGCGTTAAGCCCTGGGTCAGTTCGATGTAGGTACCCCACGGGTCCGTGATAAAGGCGATGCGGAGATGGGAGGCGTTGGGGCTGGTCCGAATCGGCGCTTCGATATGGATTCCTTCGGCTTCCAATTTCTTGACGTACTCGTCAATATTTGTTACCTCGAAGCCGATGTGATCCACGGACCGGCCCTTGGTGGGCGCCTGAGGCATGTCGGCTTTGGCGAGCGTGATTTCAGCACCGGGAACGTTGGCGGTATCGAACATGCCGCGCTTGCCGGCAACGGCTCCGAAATGTTCCACGTACCAGGCCTGCGCCGCTTTGGGATCGGGAACGAACAGATGAATGTGATGCATCGCCACTGGGGTGGGGATGGACGGATCGCCGATGATCTCCACGCGGATGTTGTCGGGCGCGGTGAGAAACAGCTGGTTGGGATTATTCGCCACCGGCTCAATCTTGAGGCCGTCGGCTTTCCATTTGGCCACCCACTCGTTGAGATTCTTCACGTGGAATCCAAAGTGGTTCACGTTGGAGCCGACCGTGCCGCCGGTGGAGTCCTGCTTGCGCAGAACGATGAATATTCCGGGGAACTGGACCATCTGGAGTTTTTCGTTGTTGGTGGGAGTGCCGCCGAGTTCGCTGAAAAACTGCTTTTGCGCGTCGATATCGGTGACGTTGAGATGAAGGTGTCCGGCCGCGACGCCGGCACTATTGGGAGTGGCAAGCTGCGCCGCGAGCGGTGCGGCGGCGAGGATCGCGAGGCCGAGGATTGTTCTGAGTCTCATAGCAGCCTACTATATCAAAAGACGATACAATTTAAGATCATTCGAGGGAGGCCCAAGTGAGAAGCCGTAAAATTTCGATACTGTTCGCGCTCGCGTTTTGGTCCGTTCTGCTGGCCCAAACGCGCTCGGGCACGGCGCCGACGAACAGCAAGGCATCGACGTCTTTCGACCCTCACGATTTGACAGGCAAGTGGAATCGCACCAGCCCGTTCCAGACGTACAGCAATGTGCCGGGCGGCGCCAATGAGCTGCAATCGTACATCCTGGGACAGGCGTCGGCTCCGCGTAAGCTCGACGTTCCGACGGCGGAAGCGCCGTTTACTCCGGAGGGAAAAGCGCAGTTCGACAAAAACATTCCGTCCTACGGGCGCAGGATCACGGCGCCGGACATTGGAAACGACCCGCAAGGGAACTGCGATCCGTGGGGCGTGCCGCGCATGTTGAACGGGCAAGTAGCCGGACCGCATGCGACCATCGAGATCGTTCAGCTTCCGGACCGCGTGTACGTCTTCTCGCAATGGCATCACGATTATCGCGTGGTATGGGCAGACGGGCGTTCGCTTCCGAAGACCGACGATTTGGAGCCGAAGTGGAACGGCTACTCGGTGGGGCACTGGGAGGGAAACACATTTGTGGTGAACTCCATCGGCTTTGACGACCGGACGTGGCTGGATCACAACGGTTATGCGCACACCGATCAGATGAAACTCGAGGAACGTTACCGGCGCGTGGACGCGAATACGCTGGAGTTGGTGGAGACGATTACCGATCCGCAATATTATTCGAAGCCCTGGCGCAGCGACACGAAAACCTGGAAGCTGGACCCGGTGGGCCAAAAGGATTGGGATCCGCAGATCTACTGCGTGCCGTCGGAGGAGTTCAAGTTCAACAAGCTGATTCGTGACGGGGGCGCTGGAAAGCAGCCGTAGGAACCGGCTTCGTTATTCGAGGCGGAGGTCCAGCAGGCCGGCCAACTGCTCGAATTCGCCGAGCCAGTCGGATGCATTGTTGTGCTTCATCTGGGGATAGAAGGTCTGCAGGATCTCATAAGCATAGTTCTGAATGGACCACAGCACGGTGCGCAGAGGCAACAATTTCGCGGCCGCTACCTGCTCGCGGCATTTGCGAAGGCTCTCGAAGTCGTGCGGGTTCACGTAAAAATTCTGGCAGCTGTTCTCCAGGCTGCGGCGAAGTGTCATTTCGACGGCGGCAGCGTCCATGGGGACATCCGCGGCGCGGAACTCGTCGAGCAGGCTCTGGATGGAAGAAACGCTGAGCTCAGGAAGCTCCACTGCGTTTCGCAGCAGGCTATGGAGCGCGACTTCGGCGGTAGCCTGCATGGTCTTGGGAACTGGAATCCGAAGCTCCTTCAGGACCAGCAACAGAGGCGCTTGCTGTTCGTAAATCTTCTGATAAACGCGTTCCGGTTCTTGGAGCGCCGACGCCACCACTTGATCCATCACTTTGCGCTGTTCGTCGCGCAGCAGATCCTTGAGGGAATACGTCTGGCCTTGGAATCCTTCGTCGATCAGTTGTCTGGTAGCGGGCAAGTCGGAGCGGTCGAAGGATGCACGGACGGCTTTGGCGAGTTTGCCGTATTCGCGATCCCCGGCAAAAGCCGTCACGCCGCAGTATAGGTTGTGGCCGCCGGCGTGCAGAACTCCGAACATCAACATTTCCGACTGCTGCGTGATTTCTGACGTGATGCGCGCCCGGCCGAAGCCTAGCCGCATTTTTCCGGAGCGCTTCAACCTGTAGCCTTTGCGATCCACCGAATAGCTGTAAACGCGGGTGTGCTCGGGAAAGTCCTCGAACATGGAGCTCATGGCGTAGTGGGCACCGAGTTTCGGAAAACCCACGCGCGCGGGTTTAACGAATTTAGTATAGATAGTGGCGCCGTCGGAGTGCGCGGGCAGATTGCTCTTGGCCAAAGCGAGCTTCTCGAGGAAGCGCGGTGCGAGAACATTGCCGAACAGCTCTTCGGCCAGTTCGACCACGCGCCCGGCATATTGCATCACCTGCACCGTTTCGATGCCCGAGAGCTCGTCAAAGAACCATCCGCAGCTGGTATACATCAGCATGGCGTGACGCTGCATTTCGAGCAGCTTCCATACCTTGACGCGATCATGTTCCGGCACATGCTTGCGGCGGAAATTGCGCTCGAAGAAATGCTCGCGGACTTCGGCGGCCCGATTCAGGATGACGTGAATATAATCGTTGCGCGCGCCCCAGGGATCCTTAAAATAACGGGAGGCCATCCGCTCATAGCAGGGGGCGACTTCATCGCGCAGCCAGTTGAGCGCCTCGCGCAGCGGCGCCCGCCATTGCTGATTCCAATCCCCGTGGCCGCCGGAGTTGCATCCGCAGTTCGCGCTCCAACGGCCAACGCCATGCACGCAGCTCCAGGCGGTATTCTCCAAAATTTCGACCTCATGGGTGGGAGGATGCAGCTCGAGATACTCGCCATAGTTGGTGATTCGAGCCAGCCCGGTGGTGTCCATGTATTCGAGCGCATAGGCCAAGGCCATGTCGCCGAAGGCATGGTGATGGCCGTACGTTTCGCCGTCGGTGGCGATGTGGGCCAACTGCGGCCAATCCCGCTGATCGGAGAACGCGTCGAGAAGCCGACGGGCGAAGTGTTCGCCGTTTTTCAGAAGGCCTTCAAAAGCGACCGAGCGGGAAATCGGCCCGTCATAAAAGAACAAGTTTATCGCGCGGCCGGAAGCGAGCTTCTGCAGGTAGGCGCGCGTGGGATCGATGCGCTGTCCAGTGACATCCTGGCCGTCCATTGTTTTTGCCTGCGAAGGCGCTAGCACGGTGAACTTGATGCCAAGCGCGGCCATGATGTCGAGCGTTTCCAGATCGACCGCAGTTTCGGGAAGCCACATGCCTTCCGGGGCGCGTCCAAAGCGATGCCGGAAGTCTTCGATGCCCCAGTAAACCTGGGTGTACTTGTCGCGCGCATTGGCGAGCGGCATGATCATGTGGTTGTAACACTGCGCCATGGAGGAACCATGGCCGCTGAATCTTTCCGCGCTGGCGCGATCCGCTTCTAAGATCTTCCGGTAGGTGCCGGATGATTTGTCTTCCAGCCAAGACAGCAGGGTAGGGCCGAAATCGAAGCTGCTGCGAGCATAATTGTTGACGATTTTCGCGATCTTGCCCGCGGCGTCGAGAATCCGAGCCGCTCCGTTGGGGGCATAGCACTCCGCCGTTATGCGCTCGTTCCAATCGTGGAACGGATACGCGGAGTCTTGCAATTCGATGGCTTCCAGCCAGGCGTTCTCGCGGGGCGGCTGGTAGAAGTGGCCGTGCAGGCACACGTATCGAGTCGGATTGGGAGACTCGGGAATCATTCGGCGGCCTTTCTCAAAAGAACGGCTGTACCTTATTTAGCCGTGCAGGGCGTGGGGTTCCAACCCGATGCGTCAGCCTGTTTCTTAAAGTGCTCGCTCAACAGGAAAGGCGCGGTGAGATACATGGGATCTTCCACCACCCTGGTGATGACGAGCAGCGTATCGCCGTTCGGCTCGACCGACCGATCGAAGTATTCGGTCAGAGTGGCGTTGGCGCTATAGGGCACCCCGTTCTTACGCAAGTATCCAGCCTTGAATTTCGTCGTGACCACTTTGAGCGAGCCACCGCGCCGGTCCAGAGTGTTGAGGCTGGCACGCGCGCCGTCGGTGGAGACGATAGAAGCAGGCAAATAATCCCAAGAGGCGACCGAAACGCCCTGCCAATCTCCTCCCTGACTTTGGGGCGCGCCGAAGTAGAACAGGCGGGTTTGCATTCCGGCGTCGGTCTCCAGCTTCAGGGTCTGGTCGTCCTGCCAGGTGATATGGATGCGTTCGGGAACGCGCATGATATTCGCGGCTCCATAGCTCTTGCATTGATCTCCGTCCGCTTCGTCTTTAGCGGGATCCCAGGCATCCGCCGCTTTGCGGCCCGCGGCGTTCAAAGGCACCCCGACGTAATCGCCTTTGGGCGGCGTGACCATGCGGTAACGCCAGTCCTCCGTGATGAGAGACACCCAATAGCCGGTGATATCGATGGGCGCGGCGGCTTTGGCGGTTTGAGGCGGCTGAGCAGCTCCTCGTCCACGGCCTTGGGCGTAAACCTTGGTGGTGGCCAGCGAAACTATTCCGGCTATTAGGAAAAAAAAGACTACGAACGGCCTTCTCAACGCCAGGGTTCCTCCTCGGTCGCGTATGGACTATGGTACACACATCGATCTTCCAGGTTCAACCTTCCGGGTTCAACGACAGCGGCGGCTGGCTCAAGTGGTTGGCGTCCAGGCGGAGCGAGGCTAATCCAACAAATGCCCCATCTTCTGTTTCTTAGTCCGCAGGTATCCTTCCGTGGATTCGTGCGGGGCGATGATGCAAGGAATGCGTTCGGCGACCCGGATGCCGGCGTTCTCCAGGGCTGCAATTTTGTCGGGGTTATTCGATAGCAGACGGACGCTCTTGATCTTGAAATGGCGCAAGATTTCGGCGGGCATCTGGTAATTGCGCAGGTCGGCTTCAAAACCCAGGCGCTCGTTGGCCTCTACGGTATCGGCTCCATCGTCCTGCAGCTCGTAGGCGCGCAATTTATTGAGCAGGCCGATTCCGCGGCCCTCCTGGTGCTCGTAGATGAGCAAGCCGCGGCCTTCTTCGGCGATCAAGTTGAGCGCCAGTTCGAGCTGCGAGCGGCAATCGCAGCGCAGGCTATGAAAAACATCGCCGGTCAAGCATTGCGAATGAATGCGCACCAGCGGAGGCTCGCTGCTCGCGCCCAGATCGCCCATGCGGAGCACCACGCACTCGTCGGTTTCCTGGCCGTAAGTGCCTTCGAATCCGTAGATGCGGAAGTGTCCGAAACGCGAGGGGAAATTGGCTTCCGCTACTTTGGTAAGCATGGGGAGATGTCGCTTTCATTATAATGATCGACAGGCGCGAGATGCTGGAACAGCAACAACTTGTGACTCTGCTCCTGCGCGTGGCGGTGGCCGCCTCCCTCGCCAGTATTCTTTCGCGTTTCCCCGCCTTTCAACGTATGTTGATGCGCGAAGATCGCACTTTGGTGCAGCGCGTGAAGCTGGCGCTGAGCTGCGCGGCGGTGTTCGGAGCCAGCGTCGCGGTGCGAGTCTTGAGCCGGAATAATTACCAGGCGGTAGACCTGGGGCTCGAAGGGAGCCTGATCGCGGGCATGGTGGGAGGCTATGTGAGCGGCCTTCTTTCCGGCATATTGATCG
>Ga0182024_10021600_pt1 | contig 11670 bp, 5 predicted proteins | sample P32metaG_FD_120480 | JGI IMG/M metagenome (GOLD analysis project Ga0182024, IMG submission 120480) | Permafrost microbial communities from Stordalen Mire, Sweden - P3-2 metaG (Illumina Assembly) | ecosystem: Environmental > Terrestrial > Soil > Wetlands > Permafrost | place: Sweden: Stordalen... | reverse complement strand
CGAAGGGAAGCGTTTACGCGGAGTGGCGCCGGTGGTAGCCTCGGCGCCGGCAGCGCCGGAACACAGGGCCGCCGTACTAACCACCTACGATAGATTCCTAAATCCGTGGTCGCGCCACCCAGCAGCTATTTCGTCGGTCGGACAATGAAGTAGCAGAAGATCCGCAGCCCGTGTGAACGCCACGTAGCAAACGTTTTGCTCTTCCACGGACGCGTTCTTATCTAGCCATTCTTTGTGTTGCTTCTTAGGCGCGATAATCAAAACGGCTGAAATGCTCTCACCCTTGACCTGATGTATGACGGTTGTTCGGATAATGGGCGGCACAAAGGCAAACTCCTCAAGGGCGATGCCCTCGTCAGCAAGGCCGTTCGTCGCAAACCTAACGCTAAGTTTGTCGTTCGGCCGCAGTCCATGGTTCTTGAGGAACGCTTCAATGCCAGCACGAAGGCGTACGCCCCAAGCTCTAGGAGTCTCCTCACCATTTGGTTCAGGAAAATGCGCGCTCCGAAAAAGGAGCCACCCCAGCTCGCGCAGCTCAGCCTCTTCTTTCGCGCGCAACGATTCGTCAGCTGCAGCAACGCTCAGCAAACGGACAAGAGACGTAAGGGCTCCGTCGAGGTCCATCCGCCGATCACGTCGCCATGCCTCCAGAGCAAGGCGCGGACCAATACGCAAGTCCTTCCTTTCGTAATCCTGGAGCGTCGAACTGAGATGTTTTCGGTTACGAACGATGACGGCAGATTTCGCTGGCGATATGCCGGTTCTCTCAAGAACACTGTTAAAAGCCAATAGCGCTTGTTCCTCGGTGCCAACAAAGATGTAGGCGCCGTGTAAATCGTGCTCCGGATCTCGGTGGTGTGCCATCGTGGTGTCGAAGCGCCGGTTTACAACGTCAACTATCGCTTCGATGCTTCGGAAATTCTTTGTAAGAGTGAATTCCTCATGCGTATCGCATGCTAGATCCTTAAGGTAGCCGGGATTGGCGTTATTGAACTGGTAGATACCTTGTTTCGGGTCGCCAATGTAACATATTTTTGCGCCAGAGTCGGCAATGTCTTCGAGCAGCTCCTGCTGTAACGCCGACGTGTCCTGTGCTTCATCGACGATGACCTCACCAAACCGCCTGGCCAGGACCGAAGCAACGTTCAGATCTTCTCTGTTGAGCAGAAGGCGACAAAAGAGAACAATATCATTGTACGTTGCGTAGCCGCGTTCGAGATAGGAGACCTTCGCAGCGAGAACGGTTTCTTCAAACCGCGCTGGGACGTCGACCCAATCTTGTCCGAACCGATCTCGATTGTATTCGTATTTTAGATCGCCACCGTCGGTGAGGTACGCCCGAGCATCCCAAGCCCAGAGTGGAAGTTTTGTCTTTCGGCCTTTGAGGTTCTCGTCTGGCTTAATGCCCCATAGCTTGTACGCTTCTTCACCGGCAATGGCCGCCGGAGGCCGAGATTCAAAGACGGCGACGTTAAGAGGAACCTTATCATAAACGCATCTGATGAATGGCTCAAACATAAATCGGCGGAAGAATGCGTCAATTGTCGACACAAGATTTGGATAACCGACGAGTCCGCCAGCGTTGCTTTCGCGAGCTTTGGCCAGCGCTTCTTCGACGGCAACGTTGGTGTAGCTGAGAAAAGCAACGCCATTGCCCTTGGCAACCTTGCAGCGTTCGATGAAACGCAGGACCGCCGTTCTTGTTTTTCCGCTGCCAGGACACGCAATAAGCACCGACTCAAGCGGCGCGTCCGCGATGAAGCGCCTTTGTTCCTCCGTCAATTCAAATGGATCAGCCATTGACCGGATGCGCGCCGGGAGCAATCTTCGGAGCGAGTTCAGGCGGCAAGATCCACTTAAACGCCTTTACGACATAGTCGGGTACACTAAAGCCCTTCTTGTCCTTCAGCAAGAGAGACAGTTCCATCGCGAACTCGGCTTTGGATGTGCTACCGTTGCCGAAGAACTCGCGGTAGAAATTGGCCGCAAATTCTTTACCTGTCTCAGCGTGTTCACGCGCAAACTCCGGCCCCTTTCTCGGCCGTACCGTGCGAATGGCCTCGAGTACAAATTCTCTGTTCTCTTTGGGAAGAGCAAGCTCATACTCAAACGTCTGGTCCGCGACAAAGACGTCAAGATTCGCATCATTTTTAACAGCCGCCTTGAGCCGCTTCACGTAGTCACTCTCGCTCAATTCCTCTCCGTCATCGGCCCTCGGCTTGTCAGAGTCAGTTAGGATGGCGACCTTGATGTTGAGCACCTCCGAATTGATGAATGGCAAGAATACTAAGAAGTTGAGACCGGCAGCGGAAACGATGGTCACGCCCCTACGCTCCAGATCCTCATCATTCCATGTTCTTGCCAGTTGCGGCAGCAAGAGCCGCTCGGCGTCGCCCTCGACAAGAATGAGATGTCTGGCAAAAAACAGTTCACTGCGCGTTGCATCCAAGTATTGCTTGATACGCGTCGCTTCTCTTGTGGTCTTACCGGTATCGACAGGCTTCGATATCGTTCGCGTTACGGTTGCTCCATTTTTCGTAACCTTCGTATCTATGAGGGGGAGCAGGTTTTTCATCGCGGCTTGGCTGGCCAAAATCGGCGAGTGCGTCGTAACAAAGATTTGAAGCGCTCGATCGCGCTTTTCTATCTGCTCTTCGAGGAATCGAAGCAACAATATCTGCCGCTGAGGATGTAGATGGGCTTCCGGCTCTTCAATAATCAAGGCGCGGTAGCGCTTGTCCTTAACGTCATTTGCATTAGTCATATCGCCCAACACTGTGGAGATGTACACCATGTTGCCGGAGCCCAGCCCCATCATGCCAACGTTGAGACCATCGGAGGAGCCTTCGAGCTGAGCGGCAAGACGATTAAAGTCCGGCTCGACGAAGTTGAGGTTCGCTGTCATGGCATAGGCCAAACCGCTCATAAGGTCCAGGTTTGTGTTGACAATGTTTGTCGCTCGGGCAATTGGATCCGTGGCCTGCATCCGCTCGTTGGCCGCGGATGCGATGCCTTCGAGGTGTGCTCGCTCAGCCTCCGACGTCGTTCTGCGCATCAGATGATAAAGTTTGGATTGACGACCGGCTCGCAAGCCCTCGGGACCATAAGGGTCCCGCAAGGCCTGAAGATAGTCGAGTCTTTGTCGCGTAAGGACATCGTAGTACGAGCCGCTAGTCGAGCCAAACCCTAGCGATGGCTTGCGTTCCAGTTCGTCGTTCTTCAGCGTCGCGTCGACCGCGATACGAATACGGTAGTCCTTTGGCCGATCTGTTCCAGGGATGAGGGCGTGAATAAATGCTGCCTGATCGTCGACGTCCGTTCCATCAAAGATCGCTTCAATCGAGGTGCTTGCGGCTGGCTCTCCATTCTCTACGTACAAGTCATCCACATCGAATCGTCGGTAATTGAGAACGGTGCGAATGGCGTCAACGATAGCCGTCTTGCCTGAGTTATTTTCTCCAACGATAACGTTGAGGCCGTCCTGGAATGTGAATTCCGCGTCGTTTAGACGACGGAAACCCTTGACGCGTAGCTGCGACAGATACATCTTCTCTCCATCCCGATTTTGGTCGAGAACTTGCGAGCTTGTCACCCCTGTCGAAGGTCATCCAGAAACTCCGAGGCCGGATCGACTCCGGTAACCAGCAGGTGGTCGCGAGCGCGCGTGCAGGCCACGTAGAGCAAGTGACGTTCAGTAGCGTAGACTTCGGCGAGGTCGGCGTCGTTTCCAACGCTTTCGATCCGTTCCTGAAGAGGTAGGACTTCATCGTCGCAAGCCATCACCGCCACCGAGCGAAACTCAAGTCCTTTTGCAAGGTGCATCGTTCCAATTGACACAAGCCCACTAATTGTCTGAACGTTCTCGTTGAGAATATTGCATTGCAGGCCAGCGCGTTTTATGGCGGCTCGGGCACGGTCTAGTTGCGCCTCCGAGCGAACGAAGACGCCAATTTCGTGCGGAACAACGCCTTCGTTCGAGCGGCGCCCGATCCACGCAGCAACCGCCTCGACTTCCTCCTCCGCACTGCCCGCGATCGCCACCTCTGGTGGGTCGCCATTGAATGTTGAGATCGTTCCGTTGCGTTTTTCCACGATCCCGTCAACATCGGATAACTCCGGATCCAACAGCCGATCCGCCTGACTGCGAATTTGGTGCGACGTTCTGTAGTTAATCTTGAGCCGAAACGACCGGCCAGAGACGTCAACGCCTAGTGCCTTCCACGAGAACGGTTGTTGGAAGATGCGCTGACCGAGATCGCCAGCAAAGAAGAGTGCGTTCGGGCGTGTTCCGCCGAATGCTGCAAGGAAGCGTAACTGCGCGACGCTCAGGTCCTGCGCTTCATCGACGACGACGTAGTCGAATGGCGATCGTCCCTTTTCTTTAAGATTGGACGCAAGCTGGGAGTACATCTGCGGAACGGTGACTTCGCCACGGTCGCGCAAAGCGTTTCGAGCGTCATCGAAGATACTCCAAAGTAATGCGCGCTGCTTTTCCGGCAGTCGCGTTTTTCGTCCAAGGCGCACGACGTCACGATAAGATTCCCAGGAGTCAAGCTGCCATGCGTCTACGACGTCTTGCCATTCGGAAAACAGGAACTGCGGAGAGAACTTTCCGTCCTTTGTTCGCACGGCGGCATCGCGCAGCGCACCTTTGAGCCCTTCCTTCGTCGCCAGTGCAATGCGGCCAACATTCAACTCATAAAGCCTTCGGCCGATCGAGTCGAGTGAGTGCACCTCGATGCGTTCGCCGAGCAGCGGCTCGTTGCCGATCAGGCGACGCAGTTTCGTGCGCAGAGCGTTGGCGAGCGGTTCCGAAAACGTTGCGAGAAGTACGCGGCTGTCGGTATTGCGGCGTGCAAGAAACGCCGCTCGGTGGAGCGCAACGATCGTCTTCCCCGTGCCGGCAGAACCGGCGACGCGGGCCGAGCCATTAAACGTTCTTTCCACCAATGCGCGCTGGGCAGGGTGGAGGAAGATGGTCCACTTCTCCCACGGAAACTCCATCGCGCGCGCCAGCTCCTCGACGTCGTGCATAACGCGGAAGCGACGCATGGCGTCGGGATGCTGGAACGGATCTGCACCAGCGATTGCCATAGGAGCTGGCTCCGGTTTGCCGCCAGTTGCTAACTCCAAGAGCGCTTCCGCAGCCTCGCGCGGGAGATGATCGCTCAACGCCAGGTATGTATCTTCGGTTGCGCCACGCACATCGTTTAGCCACTCGGTTGGAACGCCGAAGCCTAGAAGTCCGTCGTCCGAAATTCCAGCGAACAGTTTCGGCTTTGGAGGTGCCTCCACCGGGACCTCGACATACTTCGGAACCGCAATTTCCTGGACGGTTTCGCGCACAACCACGATTTGCGCGGCGCCGGTTTTCGGATGGGTTTCGATCTTCCTTCGCTCCGCCCAGTCGTACGCGTCATCGTGGTGCCCGGCGTAGCATAGCAATAGCGCGTCGTCGGTTCGGTGAACGATAAGCCGTAGGTCGCGGTTACCGCGCACCGACCAGAAGCGCGGATCCTTCGCGGCGTCGAGCTTATGAAACTGAAGTCCCGGCTGTTTCGGATTGGTCTGCAGATCGAAGGCAGTCGTCTTGACAGTCTTTTGCTCGTCCGCCGTAAGTCTCGCGAGGCTATCAGTGAACGTATCAGCGATAAGAAACTTCACGATGTCTAATCGACCTTGAAGACGTTCATCACCTCATCACCGAGGTGGTTGATAACTTTCACTGCTATTCGGCCAGACTTCGGTTTCGGGAAAGCGCGTGACGTGTCACTATTCAGCGAACTCCACGCATCTGCATCGATTTCGGCCCTCAGCGTCGTCTGTAGCGATCCGTACGGATCACCGGCGCCTAGAAAGTAGGCGTGCCGCACGAAGAAGCTTTCCTCGTTATAGTCCGAATCGACAAACCAACACGCTATTCCGTCGGACCCGTTGCTAATGACTTCACCAGTGTTTGGCTTGAAGACGTCGACGCCTTTGATTTTCACTTGTAACTTATCGTCTGACGCGTGGATGAGCTCGATGTCAGGCTCGCCAAAGATCACGAACAAGTTGCCTTTGCCGGTATTCTTGAGATCGTCAGACATGTGCAGATCGGCGTTCATGCGCGCCTTCAGTACCGGCAGCGAGCCCAGCTTGTTGAAATCCGTGGTACGAGCCTCGTAGGCAAAAGCGCACGCAATAAGTACGTCGAACCCCGCGTCAGCGGCCTCTTTTGCGGCCGCTACGAGGTCGGCGCGGCGCACCGTACCGAACTCCGGACCGATGAAAATAGCGGCGCGCCGTTCCTTGCCCGATTCAGCATCGCCCTCAACGTAGCGGCCGTCGGCGCAAATATAATCGCCAGGCCAAGGTGCTAATGCTGTAAAGGCGATCTTGTCCGCTTTGTGCGCTTGCTGGAGACCGGCAATCTTGAGGTCTTCGAGAATCGTTTCGGCGAACGACCTACCTTCGGCGCCGTTTTTGCGGACAACGTCGAGCGGATCGATTAGCTCGTCATCGGGTCCGACGTTTAAGGTTCGGTGTGGGCTCAGGCTCTCGACAGTAAAAGGGCCAGCCACACGGACGATCTTATTGTCCTCGTACGGCTTGTCGTAGAGATATTCGAATTCTACCTTTGCGGCAATAGATTTGTCGACGTCCCGTTGACGCGCGATGCGCGTCTGCCACCATTCTGTGTGCAGCTTCGTCGCATCGGCCGGCCACTCGGGATTGGCGTCACGCGGAATTTCCCATTCCTGCCAGTTTTTCTTGAGCGCCGTGTTGAGCGACTCTCGCAGCGGCTCCAGCGCTTGCTGCCACCTCTCCCAGATGACATCGATCTCAGCGTTGTTCGCTATCGACTTGAGCGTGACATGCGGAACGCGCTCATAGACAAATCCATGCCGAATATCACCGTGCACAGGCTGCGAACTCGGCGCGGTTCCGCTCATTGCGGCTTCCTTGAGCTGGCCTCCGCGTGAATCGGCGAGAACGTAGTATGGATACCGCGCTCCCATGATGCGAGCCCGCGCAAGTGCGAGCGCCACACGCGAGGTGTCGATCGTAATCCACCGTCGTCCCCACTGTTCGGCTACATATGCCGTCGTCCCGGAGCCGCAGGTTGGATCAAGTACTAAATCACCCGGATCAGTTGCCATTAGGAGGCAGCGCTGAATAATCTTCTCCGTGGTCTGGACAACATATATCTTTTGTTCGAGAAATCCGCCTGTGGCTGTGTCCGTCCAAAGGTTATTCAGTGGCAGAACGGGGTAGTCCGACCAAGCCCGGAGGAATGAAATTGTGTTACCAGATGCCGCGAGTCTCGAGGCTCTCTTGACTCTCGTCATTCCAGATTCCGTCGTTCCCCACCAGCGTGCACCTGGCTCGTACGAACGGCCGTTGAACTCCACGGGGTACTTGCTTCCTGGGCCAGGCTTCGTAATGTTATCCAGCCTATATGCCTTTGCCGGATTTGCCGGCTCACGGCCCGGGATCCTCGTCGGAATTCCGGCTTCATCTCGAATGTATCGGTACATCACGCCATCTGATGTGGCTATGTCTTTCTCGACCAGAAGCTGCCGATACTTCGAAGGTGCCTTGGAGCGCGCATACCACAAGATTATATCGGTGGATGCGCTCAGTCGGTCGGCAGCCGCAAGACCCGATGTTTTAACTACGTTGATCTGAGAGAGGAAATTGCTTTCTCCGAAAATCTCGTCTAGCAGGCTCCTGACGCGATGGACATTTTCGTCACCAATCTGCACGAAGATCGAACCCGTGTCGGCTAAAAGGTCCCGCGCCGCACCTAGGCGATCACGCAAATACGTGAGATACGAGTGGATTCCATCGCGCCATGTATCCCGGAACGCTTTCACTTGCTCTGGTTCGCGCGTGATCTGATCAATATTGCCGTCCTTAACGTCGCGGCTCGTTGTCGACCATTGGAAATTGCTGTTGAATTTGATGCCGTATGGGGGATCGATATAGATGCACTGAACCCTTCCGCGCAAACCTTCACGCTCAGCGAGGCTGGTCATGACCAGCAGTGAATCGCCGAGGATCATGCGATTTGACCAGCTCTGATCGTGCTGGTAGAACTCGGTCTTGTCGGCACCGTGCGGGAGTCCATTAAAGTCTGCAAACAGATCGGCCATGATCTCGCCGGCCTCGTGGCGACGCTCGCGCGTCTCGCGCAGCAAGTCGTCGATCAGCGCTTTTGGATGGACCTTTTCCTGGATGTACAGCGGTTGTGCAGACACGAGCAGATCGGCCGGTCCTTCATATTTACCGCGCCAGATCAGTTGAGGATCGAGGTCGGGGTCGCGCCGCTCGTACGCTACCTGGATCGGCGTCTTTTCGGATGGCTGGACCAGCGACTCGTACTCCGCGGTCGGAATGTTCTTGCGCGTAGCTTCGTCGTGGGTTAGCGTCGTGACCATCTTACCGCCGGGAGATTTCTTTGCCATCGCTCTTAGCCAGCTTCCCGCATTGTAAATGCCGCGGCTTCAATAGCTTGGCTCACCGCAGTCTCAACCTTGGCTTCGAAATCCGACGCAATGCGATACACTTCCGTGAGTTCCGCGAACGCCCAGCGGCCATAGGTGCCGACATTGTTCACGCCGGGAACCCAGTACGTTTCCATCGTTGACTTCTTCTCCTTGGCATCCTCGCCACGGTAGCCTTTGATCTCGACGATCAGATTGAGTAAGTCGCCTTCGCCGTGGCCGTCCTCGACGCGCACTATGAAGTCGGGTCGGTACCGGCGCATTACGGAACCGAAGCGATAGGGGACCTCAAAAAAGAGGCCGTCGTTCTTTACGTACGTGCGCACGCGCTGGTGCTTCTCGGCGACGCGGCAGAACTCGGCTTCCCAGTCGCTGTCGAGCAGCACGTAGTTCACCTGACAGCGGCGGGGGTCGGTCGTCCAGCGATTGCGCTTTGACGTATTGAAGTTCACGTGCGCGGTCGAGCCGGTCGGATTGTAGGGATCGAGAACGGCTTTGATCGCCTGGGTGCCGACATATTGTCGGTTGATCGCGTTGATGATTTTCTGACACGCCATGTCCGCGAGCGTCTGGTACTTGAGCTGCGCAGGATACGTGCCGCCTTCGCAAATCAGATAGTTGTCCAGCCATTCCTTCGCGATGCGCTTGAGCTGGCCGAACAAGTGGAGTTTCGGGTCTTCCCCCGCTTCGCGCCAACGGTGCAGCACGAGGTGCGACGTCAGCTCATATAGCACTTGTGAAGGCCGCACATCACCGGTGTGCACGAGGTTGAGATCGACCTGCGCGCCGATGATCCCGGAATTCGTTGTCTCTGTCGCTCCGACGAGCTGCGGCGTCAACTTCAGCGTCGACTCGGGCGTGAAGTTAGCCGACAAGCGCTCTGGTGGCAGCTCAACGCGGTAGCCTTCGACGCGCGGAAAGCGAATTTCCAGCGCATCGCGCTCGGGGCGCATGGCGCGGACCTGAATCGTTTCCCTCGGCGCCTGCGGTGCCGCTACCACTGGCTTGGCCGTGAAGTCGAACGGAACACCGAGCACGTCGGCATACTCGGTGTTGAAGCGCCCCTCTTCATTGAGATCATAGGACTGGCGACGCAAGGCGCGACCGATGACTTGTTCGCAAAGCAACTGTGTGCCGAACGCGCGGACGCCGAGCACGTGCGTCACGGTGTTAGCGTCCCAGCCTTCCGTCAGCATCGCGACAGAAACGACGCAGCGGATCGACCCGCCGAGGCGGTCGCGCTTACCGACGGTGTTCATCACTTCGCGCAAGATCGCGACGTCACCGAGCTCCTTGCCCGCCTTAAGCTCTTCTGCGAGAGGGCCGCCTCGCTCCAGAACTTCGCGACGAAAGCGCTCGATCTCATCGGCCGCCATCGCTCGGAAGTTCGGATCCAGGCCTTCGCCGGACTCGAGCTGCTCGCTATCGATCAGCAGCGTGTTGGGACGGGATAGGGGGTTTCCGTGCTCGTCGAAGTTGCGAAAGAGCGGGAGACGACCGGCTTCGTACGTGGATGTTCCGTCGTCTTTTTCACGCGAGAATCCCGAAACGTAGTCGTAGACGAGCTTCGAGGTGGCGGTGTTGTTGCAGACGATAATGAAACATGGCGGCACCGCAATACCTGCTTTTTGCCATTCGTCAAACGTCTTGGCGTAGTGGCCGTAAAGCGCGTCGAGCGCAGTCTGCAACTGCGGCGCCAGGTTGAGCGGGTCGAGTGCCGCACCCTTTCCGCGCCCCTTCTTCGGGAGGCTGCGGTGAATATGTTCCCACAGGTTGCGATACATCGGCATGTCGCCGCCGGGAATGTTGTCGGCGATTGGAACGCGCGGCAGTTTTACGACGCCGCACTCGATCGCGTCCATCAGCGAGAAATCCGAAGCGGTCCACGGGAAGAGCGTCCCTTCGGCGTAACCCGATCCACTGAGGAAGAACGGCGTCGCGGAGAGATCAACGACGCGAGTAACGCCGAGCTTGCGTTTTACGATTTCCAGGCCGGAGATCCAGACGCGGGCGGCTTCCGTGTTTTTCTGCGCCTCGGCTCTCTCGTCGCCTTTTAGGTCTTCATCGACGTCTGCGCCGGGTTTCTCGCGATAGCAGTGGTGCGCCTCGTCGTTGAGTAAGAGCACGTTCTTGAAGGCCATCAACTCCGGCATCACGCGTTGGAGCATCTGGCCTTCAGTTTCTAGCGTGTTCAGTTCCTCGCCGCGTCCTTGCAGCAGCGATCGCCCGCCTTTGGAGAGCTCCATCCGCTCGCGCAGTTTGAACGCATGGTAATTCGTGATGACAATCTTTGCGCGGTTAACGTCTTCAAGCATGTCGGCCGGGACGAGCTCACGCGCTTGATAGTAGCTATCGGGATCGTTTGGCTGGAGAACGCGAAGCCGGTCCTTGATCGTGAGACCGGGCGTGACGACGAGAAATCCGCGCGTGAACCGCTTGCTGTGCGGATGGCGCACCGCGTTGACGGTTTGCCAAGCGATAATCATCGCCATGACGGTCGTCTTCCCGGCGCCGGTCGCGAGTTTCAGAGCGATTCGCGCGAGCTCGGGGTTTGCAGCGGCATTCGCGTTGTCGATCCACTCGAGGATGCCCTTGTATCGGGTACTCTCGTGCGGCGCCACTTCCATCAGCCAAATCAGCGTTTCGACGGCTTCAGCCTGACAGAAAAACGGACGAATGCCACCAAACTTGTAGTGGCGCCAGTGTTGGAGCAGCCGCGCCGTTTCGGGTGTGACTCCCCAATCTGCCGGATTCGAACGCCGTCTCCAGTCGTCGACGTGCTGGCGGATAGCGTTGATATTCGAGGTGGGGTCATATTGCTGTCGCTCGGTCGAAATTGCGTCGAATAGGAGCGCCGCTTGAGCATCAAAGCCCTTTAGCTTTTTTGGCTTCGGGATCGGTGTAACAAACTCGGCGCGGCGCCGGCCATCGATGATGCGCTGTGTCGGCTGCCCCTGCTCGTCGAGTTCCCAGTGCTGCCGCGGATATTCGTAGGGCGAATTCAGAATAGGATCGCTAAAAAAGCGGTCGATCGCGGAAGAGTTGTCACTCATACACACCCTCGATCTGGTTTTCCGAATTCACTTGAATCGTCTCCGCGACAGTAGCTTGGAGTGGGTCGTCATCGCACCGACTAGCCGAAGGTCCGAATAGGAGGCTATTCGCTCGTTTGCTCGACCTG
>Ga0182024_10021599_pt1 | contig 11671 bp, 11 predicted proteins | sample P32metaG_FD_120480 | JGI IMG/M metagenome (GOLD analysis project Ga0182024, IMG submission 120480) | Permafrost microbial communities from Stordalen Mire, Sweden - P3-2 metaG (Illumina Assembly) | ecosystem: Environmental > Terrestrial > Soil > Wetlands > Permafrost | place: Sweden: Stordalen... | reverse complement strand
CGCTCTTGGTGGACGGGGCGGGGTTCGAATCCGTTTTCGTTTCCGAGGATTTCGATTCCGAAGATGAATCGGACGTCTTGCCGTCGGAACTCTTGTGGTCCGACTTCTCCGATTTCTCCGATTTCTCCGATTTCTTGCCTTCGGATTTGGACGCCCCCTTGGCGTAATCGTTGACGTACCACCCGCTGCCCTTGAACTGCAGCGCGGAGGTGGAAATCAGCCGCTCCACCTTGCCGCCGCAGTCTTCATGCACTTCGAGCGGTTTGTCGGAGAACTTCTCGATTTTTTCGAACGTCTTGCCGCACTTCGAGCAACGATACTCGTAAAGTGGCATCGTCAGTTCTGCTCTGGTTTTTGTTGAATCGCCCTATTCATGATCAGATCCGGTCCCGGCTTGGCGGGCTCGTTCGAATCGGCGTCGTCGTCGGGGTTGTCGCTGACCACCGTTTCGTCCTGCGCCACGTTGGGCGTCACGCCGGTGTCCTGGATGGCTTTGCCGTCGGGCGAATAATACTTCGCCACGGAAAGGATCACCGCGCTGCCGTCTTCCATGGTCACGGCTTTGCGGATGGCGGCGTCGCCGTAGGTCCGCTCACCCACCACCTGCGCGCGCTTCGAATCGAGCAGCGCCGCCGCGGCGATCTCCGCCGGTCCTGCGGTTCCGCGATCGACCAGCACGGCCAGCGGCAGTTTATTGATCTGCTTGGACGCGACCGCCTGGGAATCCTCGCGGCTCACCTTCTGTCCCTGCACGTAGGTGATCAGGCCCTTGTCCATAAAAAGGTTGGCCAGCGCGACGCCTTCCTCGGGATCCCCCATGGCGCAGTGCCGCAGGTCCAGAATGAAGCGCTTGGCTCCCTGTTTTTCGAGCTCCTGGATCTTCGCCGCGATTTCTTTCACCCGGCCGCGCGCCAGCGTATAAGTCTGGACCACGCCAATCGTCTCGGATTGTTCGGTGACAATCTTCCCGCTTACCGGCGGATAGACCAGATTGGTGCGGATCAATTTGAACGTTTGCGGCTCCGATTTGCGAACCCGCAGGACGCTCATTTCGATGGAAGTGCCGTTCTCCCCGCCCAGCAGAATCTCGGCGAACGCCAGCGGCATATCGCGGGTGGCCACGTTGTTGATCGATTCGATCACGTCTCCGGTGCTGAGACCCGCTTTGGCCGCGGGACCACCGGGAAGGGCATCCACCACGCTCAGATATCCGTAGCGCCGGGAGAGCACCAAGCCCACGTCCGCCTTGGTCGTCGCCTTCGAGCTCTGATACTGTTTATACTGGTCCGCGTTCAGATAACTGGCATACGGATCGAGCGATTCGAGCATCCCGTTGATGGCGCCGGCGGTGACCGCCTTCATATCCGGCTCTTCCACGTAATCGGCTTTGATGCGCGAAAGCACTTCGCTGTACACGCCCAGATGGCTGTAAGTATTGTCGGCCGAAGCGCTGCGCCCGCGAACGGCGCCGAAAAGGAGCAGGAGTACAACACAGGTGGAGGAAGCCACCACGGCGAATTGAAAACGTCGATTCATGAACGAAGGGCCTCTACCGATCAGGATAGCAGACGCCCGGGCGGGCGTCGGATCAGGGGCTGCGCTGCGATTAGCGACGGTTGGGCTCGGAAAAACCTTTGCCGATCATCGGCAGCTCCGCCTCCACCAGGCGAGTGTTGGCGTCGGTCTTGCGGCGATCGCGATTTTCCCGGCTGAGCAGGTGGACCGAGGTGAGGCACAGCGCGCTGACCAGCAGTTCCAGCGCGTCGCCGATACGCGCGATATCCTGGCTCACCCAGATCCCATGGCGGCTCAGCAGAATCACGCTCTGACAAAGGGGGAGAAGCCCCACCGTTAAAGCCAGCATCCGGATTCGCCAATTGGAGCTGCGGCGGGCAATCACCAGGGCGCAAAAACCGGTCAGAAGAAAGGCCACCAGAGTGGCCGCAACGGGAAACGACATTTTAAACACTTCCGCTCTTTAGATCGGCCAGGGAAGGCCGCGGCAACATAATTTCCCGGGATTAAATCGAAACTAAGGTAATTTCCCGCGAATTTCTACAGCAGGCGGAAATTAATCTCGATGGTGGCGATCACCGGCACCGGAGTTCCGGTCTCCGTTCCGGGGTTAAAGCGCCATTGGGAAATCGCGTCGAGCGCCTTTTCGTCGAGCCCGTAGCCGAGAGAGCCCGCCAGCGCCACGTTTCCGGCCTTACCGTCGGTGCCGATCACCATTTTCAGCGTGGCCGTCCCCTGCAGCTTCAGCGCCCGTGCCTCCGGGCTGTATTCGGGTTCGATTTTCGACTGCACCGTGGGCGGAGAGACCGTGCCGCCGATGACCCGCGGATTGCCGGCATCCACCGCTTTCGGCGATAAAGACGCCACGTGTTCGGCGCGAAGCTTGTCCGCGCGCAGGCGTAACGGCTGCGCCTCATCGTCACGCTGGTGGCCGGCCAGAAAGGAGGCGTACATTTCGAGAGCCAGCGCCTCGTCCATCGAGCCGGACTTCACCGCGGATTGGGACCGCAGAAACAACGATTCGGCCTCCGCCGCGTTGCCCTGCTCATTTCTGACCACCGCCATCCAAGCCATCGCCGGGCCGATCGATTTGCCGCTGGGGTCCACAGTCATGGAACGTTGCAAGTAATTTTCCGCCGTCGCCGGGTCGCGGAAGGAAAGGATTCCCAGGCGCAGCAGAGCGGGGGCCGTGCCGGGACGGTCTCCTGACGAAATGGCCTGCTGATAATAATCCTGGGCTTTTCCGCGCAGCCCGCGGCCGTGCTCCCAGGCGAGATTGCCGAGCTTCACCAGTCCTTCCGAATACGCATCGCTTGGCTGGCCGGCGGCATGCGAGCGAATCGCCAGCGCTGCTTCGAGCAATTGCTCGGCGGTCTGGTATTGCCGGATCTTGATGAACCCCTCGGCCGCGCGATCGAGCATCTCGAAATTCTTTTGCCCGGTGGCCGCGCGAATGGTGGCGTCGACATCGGCCGTTAGCGCCGACTGGTTCTGCGCCCGGACCGCCGCCACCGGGGCAATGATCAGCACTGGCGCAATTGCCGCGAAGGCGATCGCGATGCGGCCGGGATTTTTGCGGCGGATGCGCGAATCGAGAATCGCGGCCAGGCGCGTCTCCAGTTGCGACCGCTGGGCCATGGCGATCGCCGCCATCGCCGGTGCCGCGACGGTCGAGCGCGCCACCTCGAGCAGATGGCCGGCATATTCCGAAGCGCGGGTTCCGGCGTCGAGCACCAGGTCGTCGGTGGCGCGCTCCCGCATTTTCAAAAACTCCCGCCACGCCAACCAACCGAGTGGATTCCACCAGTACAGGCTCAGTGCCATGCGCGCGAGAAACTGCGTGGCGACGTCGCCGCGCCGCACATGCGCCAGTTCATGCAGCAACACCGCGCGCCGTTTCTCGGCGCTCCACTCCGCCGCATCCGAGGGAAGAAAGATGGCCGGTCGCATCCATCCACACGTCATCGGCATGGTGCCGGCCGGGGTTTCGAGCAGCTCTAGCCGGCCGCGAATGCCGATCTGCCCTGCCAGCCGGTTTAATTCATCACTGGGCGCGACCAGGGATCGACGACGCAGCCGCTGCATCGCGAGCCACCCCAGCAAAATTCTCGCGATGGCGAACACCGCGCCGCCAGCCCAGACGATCGCCAGGATTAACCCGCAATCGCGAGACGATCGGCCGGGACGCGCCGAATGCGTTACGGCTCGCAATGGAGCGACTGGCGAACTCGGGTAGGGCGCGGCCGTCGCGCCGGAAGTGAATGTCACCGCCGACGCCAGCACCCGGTCGGCGGGAGCGAAATGAATAGTGGGCAGCGAAACCGTCAACAGCGGCAGCGCCAGCAGAGCGACCGCGGCGGCGGTCCAGATCAGGTGCCGCGCGGCGGCCGAGCTTCTGCGCGCGACCAGCGCCGCGACCCACGCCGCGCTCAGGACGACGATGCTCTTGAACGCGATACCCAGCAGCACGCTATTCATTCACTTGCCCTCCTTCTTGGCCTGGTCGATCATCCGGCTCATGCGATCCAGTTCCTCCCGCGTCAGGCGGCGCGGGGAGACATCGAGTAGCGCGGCCATGGCCTGTTCGGGAGAGCCGCTGAAAAACGTTTCGAGCAGATGTTTCACCGCCGACCGTTTGGCTTTTTCGCGCGGGATGGTTGGCGCGAAGACGTATTTCAAATCCTCGGTTTCATGCCGCACATGGCCTTTTTCCTCGAGCACCCGCAGCATCGCGCGCACCGCGGAATAACTCGGCGGATCTTCCATCGCGTTCAGGACCTCGGCGGCCGAGGCTTTGCCGTGCCGGTACAGAATATCCATGATCTGGCGTTCGCGGCGGCTCAGCTTCGGCGTCGTCATGCTAGAAAACTAGCACCACCCGGCGCGAATGTCAATGGGGAAATAAACCGTGCGAAGTTTACGGCTGCTTCTGGCTGGCGGCGCCGCTGCCGCGCGGCTGCTGCACCTTGGGCGCGGCTACATAACCTGAGATCAGGTTCTTCTTGACGTCGTTCACCACCAGCTCATACGGCTGGCTGGCGCGCGACAGAAGGAACTGAATCGGCTCGTTGATGGTCCGGTCTTTCTTTTCGACGGTCTTGTCGTCGGCAATCACGTCGATGGTGTAGCGATTGTGTTTCGGATCGGTGCTCTTCAGCAGGATCGAAACTTCGCCGACCTTCTGCGGGGCCTTGGCCTTGGCGATCTTGAACTCGGTGTAGTTGCGCTCACCCAGCTCTCTGAGCGCCGACAGTTCCTTCCCGTTGGTGGCGATCAGGCCGCTTTGCACGCCCAGGTCGCCGCGCGTGCTCTTCAGGTCCGCGATGGTTTTCTCCAGGTCCGATTTGGTCTTGGCGACGTCCGTCTTCACGCTGCCGACTTCCGTTGAAACCTCGCCGATCTTGGCATTCGCCGCGCTGGCGTCGTTCTTCACCTGGGAAACTTCGCTGCTTACCCCGGCGATTTGCTTGCCTTGCTCCTCCTGCATGCGCGAAAGCCGCGAGGCGATTTCGTCGGCATGCGCGGAGGCCGCGGTCTTGGCTTCGCCGCTCAACTGCGCCGCCTGCGCCCGAGCTTTTGCCAGATCCTTGTTCAGCTGTTCGATGTTGCGGCGGCTGGTCTGCGTGCTGACGCTGGCCGTCTCGTTCAGCTTGGAAATTTCGGCGGCCAGCGAGTCGCGCGTGTCGGCCAGATCGGTGCGCACCTGGTTCAGTTGATAAAAAAGATACACGCACGCGCCGACCAGCGCGATCACCGCGCCGAACAAAATCGGGATCTTGACGCCGGAACTCGGGGCCTGCACGATGATCGGCTGGGGAGCGGGCGCGCTTGCCTGCGGCGGATGGGCGCCGGCGCCGGGATCGTTCGCAGTTCGGTTCTCCTGTGGAAACAGCATTTTAGGCGACCTCAGTCTAGTTCGTTAGTCTAACAGCTTAAATATCTAGATGTACGAATACGTTCAACCGGTTACATTAAGTTATCACGCAGCTATGGCCTTGCGGGGTTAGGCCGCGCAAATTCGAGCAGCTCCTGCTTGGGAATCCCCGGCTCGAAGCAGCGCCGGCATCGCGCCTCATACATTCCCGCCGCGCCCACCACGATCAGATCGTCCGATTCCACCAGCCGCTGGGTATGCTTGGCGGGATTGCCGCAGCGCATGCAGATCGCCAGCATTTTGGTGATGGTTTCGGCGATGCACAGCAGCTCCGGCATCGGCGTAAACGGCCGGCCCAGGTAATCCGTATCCAGGCCGGCGATCAGCACCTGCTTGCCCGAATCCGCCATTTGAGATGCGACGTCCACCAGCTCCGGGCCGAAAAAATTCGATTCGTCGATGCCCACCACCTGGGTTCGCCAATCGAGTTTGGTCAGGATTTCGCCGGCCGAGCCGACCACTTCCGATTTCATCCGCTGGTCGCCGTGCGACACGATCTCGTCGTGCGCGTAGCGGTCGTCCAGCACCGGCTTAAACACTTGCACCCGCTTGCGGGCGATGCGCGCCCGGCGCAGGCGGCGGATCAGTTCCTCGCTCTTGCCCGAGAACATCGGCCCGCACACCACCTCAATCCAGCCGATGGGACTGGTGACAATATCCATAGGAAGATACAGAATACAGGATGTGATTCATTGCCTGCGCGGCCGCGTGCTCCAGCCGGAGATTCTCGATACCCTTCCGCCGGAGCAGGCCCGCGCCAGCCTCCGCGATCTGACGCGTCTGAACCGGCGTTGGGGCGGGCACAGCACGCTCGGTCATCTATTGGGCCAAGTGGTGCAGGCGAATGAGACATTTTCGCTGCTCGACGTCGGCGCCGCGTCGGGCGACATGGGCGAGCGGATCCGTGAATGGTATCCGCGCGCGACCATCACCTCGCTCGACCGGCTGCCGTCGCATCTTGAAACCGCGCGCGATCCCCGCGTCGCCGCCGATGCTTTCGCTTTGCCATTTCGCGCGAAATCGTTTGACTTTGTGTTCTGCTCTTTGTTCTTACATCACTTCACCAATGACCAAATCGTCAAGCTTTTTGGCGAATTCGCCGCTGCCGCGCGCCGCGCCGTTCTGGTGATCGATCTGCACCGCCATCCCGTCGCCTATTACTTCCTCCCCTGGACGCGATGGCTGTTCGGCTGGGACCCGGTGACCGTCAACGATGGCCGGATTTCAGTGGAAGCGGCCTTTCACGCGCGCGAACTGGAGCATCTCGCGGCGCTCGCCGGCTTGAAAAATCCGCGCGCCAAATCGTATTACCCGGCCTTTCGGATCGCGCTGATCGCCGGCGTATAACCTCGATCGCTCGCATTCCCGGCGCTGTGTTTCGGGCGCAGCCGCGAGCGTCAGCGACCGGGGTTTTATACGGGCGTAAACCGATGCTTTCTTCACATTTTTTTCAGCAGGTCTCCGAGCTATAATCCATTTTTGGGAAGAGAATGAGCAAAGAAGATAGTATTGAAGTCACAGGAACTGTAGTAGAAAAATTCCCCAGCGGCCTCTTCAGCGTCCAGCTTGACCAGGAACGCACGGTGCTCGCGCACCTGGCCGGCAAACTCCGGCGTAACCGCATCCGCGTTCTGGCCGGCGACCGGGTCACCTTAGAGCTTTCCCCGTACGATCTGACCAAGGGCCGCATCACCTACCGGCACAAGTAATCCCTCTACCATAACCAGCCTCTGATCAGTGTCTTAGAACTACGTTCCGCCGGAGGCGCGCGCCGGCGCTCCTATACTCGGGAGCAAATGCCAGTCACCGTGCGGCAACGCCGCCCGCCACCGGAAGCGCCCGACCTGCTGCGTGAGCTCGGGGAGCGCGTGGTCGGACAATCGCGAGCCATCGAGCAGATTGTTCCTTACGTGCAGATGTTCCAGGCGGAGCTGGCGCCGGAGGGTCGTCCCGCGGGAGTTTTTCTGCTGCTCGGTCCCACCGGAACCGGCAAGACGCGGACCGTCGAAGCGCTGGCCGAAGTTCTGCACGGCAGTCACCGGAATCTGTTGAAGGTCGATTGCGGCGAATTTCAGATGGAGCACGAAGTGGCGAAATTAATCGGCGCGCCGCCGGGATATCTGGGCCATCGCGAAACCACGCCCATGCTCACCCAGCAAAAGCTGGGCGCCGTGGTCAGCGAGCGATCGGGCCTGTCTTTACTGCTGTTCGACGAGATCGAAAAAGCCGCGCCCAGCATGACCCGTTTGTTGCTGGGCGTTCTCGATAAGGCGCTGCTGCGGCTGGGCGACAACTCCACCGTCAACTTCGAGCGCACCCTGATCTTCCTGACCAGCAACCTGGGCGCTCGCGAAATGCGCAAAGAAATGTCGCCCGATTTCGGTTTCGAAGCGGTCCTGCCACCGCGCGAATCGAAAAAACTCTCGGCCATCGGCATGAGCGCGGTCAAGCGCAAATTTGCGCCGGAGTTCGTCAACCGCATCGACGCCGTCATTACTTATCAACCGCTCGACGCCGCGTCACTCGCCGTGATTGTCGATCAGCAGATCGCCGAATTAGAACGGCACATCGGGAATCGTCTGTCTGAGCGAGCTTTCGAGCTGGAGGTCGGCCCGGCCGCCCGCGAATTTTTGTTGAAGAAGGGAACCAGCTCCGAATACGGCGCGCGCGAGTTGAAGCGGACCATCCTGCGCCATCTTACGCAGCCCCTGGCGGCCATGGTGGCGAGCGGCCAGATCGAGCCGGACGCGCTGGTGACCGCCGAAGTCGATGGCGACCGGCTAAGCCTGACGGTCGATTAGCGCTATTTTATTTTCGCCACTTCGGCGTCGATCGCCGCTTTCGAGATCATTTTCAGCTCGTCATTTTCGTGCGCGTTCTCGCCGATCTTCACGGTAATCGCCTGGGTGTCGAAGCGCTGGCGGAAATCGGGGTCCTGAATCAATCCGGGCTCGATGTCCTCGAACGCCGCTACGCGATACTCGCCCGGTCCCAGGTTGCGAATCTTAAACGCCCCGTTCTGATCGGTGTTGGCGATCTTCGGCGGATCGCTACTGGTGCCCGGGTTCCACAGTGAGACCATCACCCCAGGAACCGCTTCTCCGTTGTCATTCCGCACCACGCCCGAGACGTCCGAGGCGTTGGGCGAGAGCAGAATCTCAATGGCCCCACCGGTTCCCGCCGTCAGATCGAGATCGGTCTTGGTGATGTCCTGACCGCCGAAGCGAATGGTCTTGATATAAGTTCCATCGGGCAACTGGTTGGTGCTCAGCCGATATTTATTTGGAATAATGCCGCGGATCTGAAATGTTCCGTCATCGTTGGCGCGGGCGAACGGCGAGCCGAAGTTTGGGTCGCTCTGAATCGGCTGCAATGTGATGGAAGGTTGCGCTGCTGGCGCCGCAGCCGGCTGTTGTGGCGCCGAAACCTGCAGCGAATCCGAGCCCTCTACCTTCATCGTTCCGGTGATCTCGATTCCAGCCGTAAGCGGCACCACCAGATCGTTCACGTCCTGATCACTCACCGTGACCTCGTAATGCGCCACCGCAATCGCCCCCTGCGCTCCGCGGGTCACGTTGTTTTGAATCACGTACGTTCCCGGAATCAAGTGTCTGAATTCAAATGCGGCGTCGCGGCCGCGAGTCGACGCATTCCAACGCTGGTAGGAGAACACCTCCCCGTCGTTTTTGCGTGTGAGAAATAACAGTTGGTTCTGAGGATCGGTTCCCGCCACATTCGCGACGACTTTGCCTCGGACGTGGAAAATCTGAACCTTTCGCAAATGAATTTCGATCCCCCTCAGCTCCGCGCCAGCCGCGATATCCACCGGAGCGGCCGACTCAATGTCCAGCGCATTCGGAAAATATGTCGTCGCATAACCTGTCTCCGGACCCTTACGGCCATATCGCTCTGGCACCCCGCCGCCGCCCATCGAATTGCTGTCGCTGGCCGAAATGTAATAGCGCCCGGCAGCCAGGTTCCCGATCAGGAAAGCACCGTCGGGCTGCACGCTTCCGCTGCCGTAGGGTACCAGCTGCTTGACCCCACGAGTATAGGAGGACCGAAGGACTTGCACAAATCCCCCATTGATCAGATCGCCATCCTCGTCCGTCACTTTGCCCGAAATCGTCGCTTGCGGAACCAGCTTGAAAACGATGTCCTTCATTTCCTGGCCGGAATCGAGCGTTAGATTGGTCCCGCCGGAATTCGATGAGCGCGCCCCGTAAGTCTGCCGCACGTATCCCGCGCGATCCGCGGAAAGCGTGTAGCGCCCCGGGTCCAGATCGTCGAAGACGAATTTTCCTTCCGCGTCGCTGGCCACGACATACATGGACATGTCCGGCTGCACCGCACCCATACCCAGCGCCTGCAACATGCGCAGATGCAGATTCGCCTTACGAACCGGCTCGCCCGTGTTCTGATTCAAAACGCGACCTTCGAGCCGTGCCTTGGGTGTCGGCGGAGCCGCCGTCGCCGTCTGGGACGCCTGTGCCGAAACGGCCACAGCGCCAGCCACCAGGGAAACCAGAAGACGAATCATCTTTCTCCCTCCACATTAAGGACGCCGCCATGCAGGCCGGCGTGGAACGCTAAACTTGCAGTTTATGCTCCATCGCCTGCCGCTGGTTGAGATGGTATCCCTGGTCCGTTCGGGAAGTATCAAATCCCTCGAACTGATCGACGCTCATCTCGACCAGATCGAGCGCCGCAATCCCCATCTCAACGCCTTTACCATGCTCTTCGCCGATCAGGCCCGCGAATCCGCCCGTCGAGCCGATCAGGGACTCAAGACCGGCCTGCTCCACGGCGTCCCGGTTACCGTGAAAGACAGTTTCGACATCACCGGATTTCCCACTCGCATCGGCAGTTATTTCACTTCCGAAGCGCCCGCCGCTGAGGATTCCGCGGTGGTCACCCGCCTTCGCCGCGCCGGCGCGATTATTCTTGGGAAAACCAACACGCCGGAATTCATGGGCAGTTATGAAACCGACAACTTCATCACCGGCCGCACCAACAATCCCTGGGACCTGGAGCGGACTCCCGGCGGATCGAGCGGAGGCGAAGCGGCGGCCATCGCAAGTTGTTGCTCGCCCGGCGGCGTCGGCAGCGACGGCGGCGGATCCATCCGCGTGCCCGCCCACTTTTGCGGCATCGCCGGTCTGAAACCGACGCCCGGCCGCATTTCGATTTACGGCCACCAGTCCGCGGTCGCATTACCGGGGATCGGAGTGGCCGGCCCCATGGCCCGCTGGGTAAGCGATCTGCGGCTGCTGTTCGATGTCCTGGCCGGTTATGACGATCGCGATTCCTTTTCGGCTCCCGTGCCTCCGCGCCCGCCGGTGCTTGAAAACCTGCGGATCGGTGTGATGGAGCAGTTTTACGACATTCCAGTGCAAGCCGCCGTTCGAAAAGCGGTCCGCAATGCGGCCCTGGCCTTCGCCGATGCCGGATTTCAGGTCGACGAGGTCCGCCCCGAGGGAATCGAGCGCGCGCCCAATCTGTGGAACTTCTTTTTCGGCGAGCTGCCCGCGCGCGCCGCCCGGGAGCGGATCGCCGGCCGCGAGAACCAGGCGCACTGGACCTACACCGAAGGATTGGATCGCCAGCTCGAACGCCCGCCGGCCTCGGGATGGCAGGTAATCGAAGCGATTGCAGCGCGCGATGCCATGCGGCGGAAACTGCTCGAGCAGATGCGGCTTTTCCCGGTCCTGCTGATGCCGGTGTCGAGCATCGTCGCCTTCCGTCATCGGGAGCGAACCTTCGATACCGAAGTAAAACCCATCGGTTTGTTTAAAGCAATGATGCCGTCGACCGCTTTCAACGTGCTCGGGCTGCCGGGGTTATCTGTGCCGTTCGGCATGACTGAGGGGGGGCTTCCGGTGGGCGTCCAACTGGTCGGTCGACCCTGGGACGACGAAGTTCTGCTGGACCTTGGAGTGAAGCTCGAAGAGGCCAGAGGCTCTGTCCAATGGCCCGATTAAGCCCGGTCGGGTAACGCCAACGCTTCCAAATTCGCCTGTGATAAATTAGACGCAATTTTCACGGTAGAGGAGTGGTCATGCGAATTCGATTCCTGTCCCTGTTGCTGATTCTCGCCGCGGCCTGTTTCGTCTGGGCGCAAACGCGCGAGGCGGCCGAACCGACGCCGAACGCCTCCACCGATCCGCTGCTGCGCGGATTCCAGTTCCGCTCCATCGGACCGGCGGTGATGATGGGCCGCGT
>Ga0182024_10021598_pt1 | contig 11671 bp, 11 predicted proteins | sample P32metaG_FD_120480 | JGI IMG/M metagenome (GOLD analysis project Ga0182024, IMG submission 120480) | Permafrost microbial communities from Stordalen Mire, Sweden - P3-2 metaG (Illumina Assembly) | ecosystem: Environmental > Terrestrial > Soil > Wetlands > Permafrost | place: Sweden: Stordalen... | reverse complement strand
TGCCAGGTTGAACTCGAGCGGTCCGAATCGCCTGGCGAAGGCGACCTGATCGTCGCGACTGAGATGCTGGCCGGGGAAAATCAGCAGCGCGTACTCCAACCATGCAGCGTAGAGGTCGCGCCACGTCGCGTCGTCCAGTGCGGCGAGCTTTATGCCCGTCACCACCGCGCCGAACGTCGCGTCAAGAGGTTTGGTTTCGAATGCGCGTGCCACGCGGGCCCTCCAATCGATCTCAAATCGCTCAAGCGCCCGCACAGAGGCTATCGAACCCCGCGTCGACTCGTCAAACCAACCGGCGGTGCTCCTTGATTGAAAAAAATTTCAATCGGAACTAGCGTGACTCTTGAACGATCGGTATGGAGGCGGTGTATGGAACTCCGACCATTTGGCCAGACCGGGATTCAGATCTCTGCCGTCGGCTTTGGATGTTGGGAAATTGGCGGCGGCTACGGCAGCATCGAGGAGTCCGAGTTCATCAAGGCGGTTAATCGCGCGCTCGATCTCGGCATCAACTGTTTCGATACTGCGGAGGCGTACGGTTTCGGCGCGTCGGAAAAATCGCTGGCGAAAGCACTCGGTTCGCGCCGCAAGGAAGCCGTCATCACGACCAAGTTCGGAGTCGGCTATCCCGACACACCCAACTATCGCGACAGCACCCGCAAGCGCGTCGTCGAGTCGATCGAGAAAAGCCTGAAGGCGCTCAACACCGACTACGTCGACGTCTATCTCATCCACTGGCCCGATCGAATCACGCCGTTCGAAGAGCCGATGCAGGCGCTCGACGAGCTGGTGAAGCAAGGCAAAGTCAGGGCGATTGGCCTGTCAAACTTCAAGCTGAGCGAGATCGAACGATGCGCGCGCACGCGGCGCGTGGACGTCGTCCAGTACTGCTGGAACATGTTCGATCGGCGAATGCAGAAGGAAATTTTTCCGTACTGTCGCGAAAACGGCATCGGTGTGATGGCCTACGGGTCGCTCGCATACGGAATGCTGACCGGCACGCTCAGCGAGGAGTCGGCGTTCGAGAAGGGCGACTGGCGTTCGCGCCGCGGCCAGCTCGGCAACATCAACCTGTTTCAGCATCTCTTCGGCGCCGAGCACTTTCTTAACAACCTGCGCGCTGTCGAGGATTTGAAGGCGGTCGCGAAGCGGTACAACAAAACGCTCCCGCAGCTTGCGCTGCGCTGGACGCTGTCGAATCCGGTGATCAGCACCGCGCTGGTGGGATGCCGCAATCCGCGCGAGGTCGACGACAACGCCGGCGCGCTCGGATGGTCCATCTCCGACGCAGATATGAAAGAGATCGATGCGGTCTTTGCGCGTCACGGGGCGATCACGATGCCCGAAACGTGGCTCGAGACCGAATAGTAACTTGCTAATGAACTGAGTAGCCGCGAGTGCGGCGGCTGAGGTGCGGTATGCCGATTCAGAAATTCGCGCCGATGACCAAGAATTTCCCGACCTTCGATTGCGATGCTCACGTGACGGAGCCGCCATGGCTCTGGGAGCGGGCGAAAGACTGGCTGACCAAGGATGAATACGAGGCGCTGAAAAATACCATCTGGTACGATTCCGAATCCGATCAGCTAATCGTCAATGGCAAGGCCGGCGCGGGAATCGGTTCACAGCGTATCGGTGGGACGGCGGGGATGGTCAACGTGCTATCGCTCGCGGGTCCGGGCCTGAAGCACGATATTCAGCGCGCGCTAAACGTCCGCAACCTCAATCCCAAGACCGCGCTCACCAAGGAGCAGGCTGCGTACATCGATCACAGGGGTTCCTATGAACCCAAGCCGCGGCTGCGCGACATGGATGTGCAGGGTATCGACCAGGTGATGATCATTCCGACCGACATCGATACCTACCCGTGGTTACTGAACGCGGTCGGCGCCAAGGCGATGTGCAAGGCGTACAACGAATGGGCATACGAGTACTGCCAGGAGAATCCGGAGCGGCTGTATTTCGCCGCGATGCTCCCGATGCAGGATCCCAAGTTCGCCGAGCAGGAGGTTTATCGCGTCGCGGACAAGGGATGCCGGGTCGGCCTGGTGCGGCCGATCGATGCGATGGGCAATTATCCGATTCAGCCCAAGTACGAGCGGGTGTGGCGCGCGATGGAAGAGACCGGCGTCGTTTACGGGATGCATCCGTTTCCGGCCTTCGGATCGCTGAAGCCGCCGGGCTATACGGAGCAGCACTCGGGCGCCGAGCTGATCTCGCTGGCGGCGACGACGTCGGGCCTGCCTCACTCGTTTCTGATCAACGTGCAGGATTTCCAGGCGGAAGCGTCGTTATGGGTCGTGATGGTCCTGATGTCGGGATTCTTCGACCGCTTTCCGAAACTGAAAGCGGCAGTCTTCGAAGCGTCGTCGACGTGGCTCAGCTTCATCCTCGACGAATGCGACAAGAACTATAAGCTCTATCGCAATGAACGGCGGTTGCGCCCGCTGAAGAAACTGCCGAGCGAGACATTCTTCGAGCGCTGTGTTACCGGTTTCGAGGGCGACGAAGCGCCGCCGTCACGGCTCCCGGAATTTTACGAGAACATCCTGGCGTGGTCGTCCGACGTGTACCATCACGATGGCGACGATGCGTGGCGCGCGTTAGATACGATGCGGAAATGCGAACTGCCCGAGCCGTATCAAGCCAAGTTCCTCGGCGGCAACGCGCGCAAGCTATATCGGATTGATGCGCCCAAAAGATTCATCGCCGATCGAGTCACACAAATCGAGCGTCCCGACTGGTGGCCGACCGAGGAAGAGGTCAAGCGGTCGCTCGATCCCCAGGCGTCGGTGCGGCATTAGATTCTTCGAGGGACGACAATGGCGAACAAGCGGTTTGCAGTTATTGACAGCGACTCGCACGTCGTCGAGACGCCGGAGTTATGGAGCAAATATCTGGAGCCGGAATTCCGGACGTTGGGAAAATTCGCGCTGTGGCGTGAAGAGGGAAAGCTCGGCTCCTACCTGAAGGTCAACGGTAAAGTCTTCCGCGACACGATGAACTCCAACATCCCGCGCCACGCGATCTGGCGGCCCGGGTTGACCTGGGACAAGGTCGGCGAGCTCGATCCTGACACACGACACGCCGCCACCGTGGGCGCCTCGAACGCGGAGGCGCGGCTGCGCGACATGGATGCGCTGGGAATCGACCAGGCGCTGCTTTATCCGACCTGGTTCGCCGAGGGTTTCCACCTGGTAGAGGATCCTGACGTGGCGTACGCGCTCGCGCGTGCCTACAACGACTGGATCGCGGATTTCTGCAAAGCCGCGCCGGATCGGCTGTTCGCTGCGTCGATGGTTCCGCTGCAGAACATGGACCATGCGGTCGAGGAGCTTCGCCGCACCGCGAAGATTCCCTGTTTTCGGGCGGCGTTCATCCGGCCGATGTTTCTCGAGGGCCACTACTTCACGCATCCGATTTACGATCCGCTATGGGCGGAGCTCGAGAAGCTGGGCACGACCTGCGCGGTGCATCCGGCGGTGGGGATGTGGAATCCGGAGTGGACTTCGCACGGTCCGTTCTTCGAGAAAATAAAGAGCCGGCTGCACTATCGTTCGTTCACGACAGCGGAAGGAGGAGGTCCCGCCGCGGGTGGTGGATCGGACATCGCGTTCGGCTTCACCGCGTCGCCGCCGCTCGGCCATCCGATCGCGCAAATCCTGGCGCCGTGGCTCGACAATCACATGTTCGTCGCGTCGACGCTGATCGGATTCACAGTGATGCAGCGCTATCCGGACATGAAGATGGTGGTCGCGCACGGCAAGGCTTCGTGGATGGAGGAAGTGCTGGAGAAGATGGAAGCGTCAACGCGCACGATTCCACTGCTGCATCACTATCCTGTGCGAACCGATACCGAAGAGATGTGGAAGGAAGGCAAGGTCATGCTCGGCTTCGACGCGGAGGAGCGGCTGATTCTTAAGCTCTCCGAGGATTTCGCCGAGAAGATCGTGTGGGGCTCGCGCTATCCCCATCATGATACGACCAGCGCATGGGACGCGATTGAGAAGATGAGCGAAGCGAATATCGCGGAATCCAGTATGGCTCGAATGCTAGGCGGCAACGCCGCGCAGCAATTCGGCATCGAGCTCGCACAGAAAGCGGACGCATGAGGCAGAAATGGCTACGAAAGAGTCGGTGCGCGAAGAGATTCACACGGTAGGCGGCGATCAACTTATCGTGCTCAAGGGCGGATCGGGCAAGCCGCTGCTCATACTGCACGAGGAGCTCGGGTATCCAGGCTGGATGAAATGGAATGAGGCGCTAAGCGAGCGGCGAACTCTGGTGACTCCGCTCTACCCCGGATTCGGGCGCACTCCGCTGGCCGGCTGGATCATGAACATCCGGGATCTCGCGAGCTTCATAGCGCGATTCGTTCGCGAGCAGGGTCTCGCGCCGATTGACGCGATAGGCTTTTCTCTCGGCGGATGGGTGGCAGCCGAAATGGCGGCGAACGATCCGGGCCTCTTTTCGAAACTGGTCCTCGTCGCGCCGGCCGGCATTCGCCCGCCTGAGGGCGAGATCAAGGATCTGTTCACGGTTCCCGCGCTGATCTATCTGCGCGACTCGGTGCTCGGTTTCGCGTCATCGCCGGAGTTCAGTGCGCTCTACGATGGTGGTACGTCGCCGGAGCAGTACGAGGCGTTCGAAGATGCGCGCGCGGAGACGGCGCGCCTCGCGTGGCAGCCCTACATGTTCAATCCGAGCCTCCCTCACCTGCTCGAAGGCACCGCGAACAATCCGACGTTGCTGGTGTGGGGACGGGATGATCGCATCGTACCTATTTCAGCGTCGCAGGTTTATCAAAAGTCGATGAAGAACGCGCGCACGTTGGTCCTCGATGGATGCGGTCATCGGCCTGAAGTAGAAAAGTCACAGCAGTTCATCGAACAAGTGCGGAATTTTCTCGAATAACGAGCGGGAGGCCGGGCTATGCACATAATGTGGTTCACCGAACGGCAGTATCACTACGACCCCGAAACCGAACCGGAGCGGAGTGCTCTGCTGGAGAGCCAGATCCTGCGCAACCGCAGCTTCTTCGGCTTGCCCAACGCGAATTTCGATCCGGCGCAGGGATCGATGCTGCTCAATGAGTATCTCGATGAAAAGATTTACTCCGAAGAGCTTGGCTTCGACGGGCTGATGCTCAATGAGCATCACGGCACGCCGTTTTGCCTTGGATCGGTGATGGATGTCGAGGCGGCGATATTGGCGAAAGCAACCAAGCGCGCGAAGATTGTATTACTTGGCAATCCAGTGCCGACGGTCGCCAACGCGCTTCGCCTCGCTGAAGAGCTGGCGATGATCGATCTAATTTCGAAAGGGCGGCTGGTTCCGGGATGGGTGCGCGGCGCGGGCAGCGAGCAGCTCGCGAACAACGCAAATCCCGCCTATAACCGCGAATACTTCGAGGAAGGTGTCGACTTCATCCTCAAGGCGTGGACGACTCCGGGACCATTCCGCTACGAAGGCAAGCATTTTCATTTTCGTTTCGTGAATCCGTGGGTGCTGCCGATGCAGAAGCCGCATCCGCCGATCTGGATTCCGGGGCTGATCAGTCCCGACACAGTTGTGTGGTGCGCGAAGAAGCGTTTCCCGTACATCGCGCTCGCGACCAAGCTCGAGCCGACGGTCGAGATGTGGAACATGTACACGGCAGCGGCAGCGCGCGAGGGCTACCAGGCTGGACCCGAAAATTTCGGCTATCTGCAGCCGGTGTTTGTCAGCGACAATCAGCAACGCGCAGAGGAACTCGGCAAGCGATTTCTCTACGGTGGCGCGTTCGCGCACTTCGCGCGTCCCGAGTGGATGTTCCCCCCGGGCTACAACTCGAAAGAGGCGACCCGCCGGCTGGCACGACTGCCGTTGGCAGCGAACCTGCCCGGTAAGCCGATTCATGAAGGCGGCGGCAACGAAACCGATGAGGAGCTGGAGGAAATACGGCGCGGTGTTTACGCACGGTACGAGGAGAGCAAGCGCGAACTGCAGATGATCGCGGGCACGCCCGATTACGTAATTCCAAGGTTGCGCAAAGTGCTCGAGGTGTTGCGACCCGGCATCTTCTCCTTCTGGCTCGACGGCCCGGTTGGCTACAAGGATCGCGTCAAGTGTCTGGAGATGCTCAGTAAGGACGTGATCCCAGCGATGCGCGAGATCGGCAAGGAACTCGGGCTTGTCGATCCGTTCCAACGCGCGCCGGGTAGCGTTGCTCTACCGGCGGGTCGTCAGCCGGACAGCGTCGCGCACGCCGATGCGCTCGTGTCTTAGGCTCGAACGGAGACCCCTCAATGCAAATCCCGGATGGCTCAGCGCGGAAGGAGGAGTCTCGCGGATGCGGTCGGGTTTGGGCGCTCGCGATTCTGACAGTTCTCATCTTTTCGAATCGGATCGAGGCTCAGTGGACAGGCAAGGACGGCTGGGTCGAGGAGCCAGCGGCCAAGTCGCTCAACGTCGAGGGAGACCCCGGTCATGCGTACCTCGACCCCGCATCGGGCCACCGCGGCGATGACGGCCTGATCTATTTCAACGAAAGCTCCAACGTGTCGCGACCCGAGGAAATCGGCAAGGTCGGTTTCATGAAGGATGCGTACGATTGTGCGAAAAATATCAAGTACATGTGCGTAGAGGTTGGAGATTGGCGCAACGATCCGAAGAGCACGATCAATGCCGCCCATGATCCCGCTTTGCCGGTTTACCGCAAATATCTGTGCGGCGACGGCGATCCCGCCAAGTGACAATGAACATCTACGCTAGAAATCAGAGAAGAGCTGATTCCTGAACCGTTGATATCTAAGCCAGGCGCGGAAGCACCTTGTCGGTGAAGAGAGTGAACGACTCGTGGCTCAAAGGTGCGCAAAGCAGATAGTCGAGAAACATTTCCTCTCGCAAACGTAACAACTGATCGGTCACGGCTTCAGGGGTGCCATAAACGATCACGCCGTTGAGGTAGCGTTCGGCAGGGTCCGCGGGCACCCCGGCCGGATTCGGGTCGATCGTCTTCAGCTTCGATGAATCGGCATCCTGCGGATGTGCATACGAGCCGACGAGCCATCGCGCGCCGCGCCGCGCGACTTCTTCCGCCTCGCGGGTGGTGTTCGCGATCGCGACAAACCGTGCGATGGGAATATCGCGTCCCGCAATCGACCAGCCGGCGGCCTCGAGTCCCGCGCGATAGAGCTCTCGCTTGCGTGCTATTTCCCGGTGCGACGAGTGCGGATCCATCAGGATTGTAAAGCCCTTCGCCGCCGCCCGTTTTATCGCTTCTTCCGAAGAGGCAGCCAACCAGACCGGAGGATGGGGCTTCTGCCGCGGCTTGGGCAGGACCTCGACGTCGACAAAATTGTAGTAGCGCCCATGGTGCGTCAGCCGCTCATTGGTCCACGCTTTAAGCACGATTTCGACTGACTCGTGGAAACGCTCGGCGCTTTCTTCAGGTGTAACCGCGAATGCCCGGAACTCAGTTCTATCGAAGCCACGTCCCGCGCCCCAGTTCACGCGTCCGCCCGAAAAGATGTCGAGTAGCGCGACTTCTTCGGCCAGCCGCAACGGATGATAAAACGCGGCGAGCGAGACCGCCGTTCCGATCCGGAGCCGCCGCGTGCGGGCGGCGACCTGCAGACCCATCATGTGGACCGACGGACATACGCTGAACGAATGGAAGTGATGTTCAGCGAGCCACACCGCGTCGTAGCCGGAGGCTTCCATTATTTCGATTCGCTGTAGCGCGCGCTCGTAGACCGTCTCGATCGCGACGCGCCGCTCTGGCCAGCTGAAGAATTGAAGAACGCCTGCTTTCATCGCCTGGTGCTATCCACCTGTGCATCCGCCGACTGGCGACCAATAGCATGACGATCTGCTGTTTGCCCATTCCTTGGACTCTGTCCTGACAGTGCGCAGCTTTTTGTGGCCCGCTGAATCCTGAACGTTGGAGGTGATCAGTCGAGTTCAAACGAGGTCGCGTATTCGCGCTTAGCTGCGGAATCCTGCCGCGCTTTATCGAGAAAGCAGTTGCCGATTGCCAACGAATCGATCGCGGTTCCCATAAAACATCGCCACGCGTCTTCTGGTGTGCACACGATCGGCTCGCCGCGCACGTTGAAGCTGGTATTGACGAGGACCGGGCATCCTGTGCGCTGGCTGAAGGCGCGGAGCAACGCATGGTAGCGTGGGTTGGTCTCGCGATGCACGGTCTGAACACGCGCCGAATAGTCTACGTGCGTGACCGCGGGAATCTCCGACCTCACGGTGTTCAGCCGCTCTATCCCGAATAGCGATAGCTCTTCACCAGTGAGTGCCCGCCGGCGGTCCTTCTTCACGTCGGCGACCAACAGCATGTACGGACTGTCGTGATCGAGGTCGAACCAGTTCTGCACCTCCTCCCGCAGCACCGAGGGGGCGAAGGGGCGGAAGGACTCGCGGAATTTTACTTTCAGATTCAGCGTTCGCTGAGCGGTTGGACTACGCGGGTCGGCCAGGATCGAACGAGCGCCTAGTGCGCGCTGCCCAAATTCCATCCGTCCCTGGAACCAGCCCAGAGCCTTGCCGGCGGCGAGTGCATCCGCGCTCGCGTTCAGGAGCGTTTCGTCGTCGCAGACCTCGAACCGCGCACCCACCGCGGCTAGCCGGCTCTCGATCTCCTGCTGCGAGAACGAAGGCCCGAGGTATGATCCGAGCATCAGATCCGGAGTTTCAATTCGACGTGGCTGGTTCAGGAACTGATGGTAAGCGGCGAGAGCGGCGCCGAGCGCCCCACCGGCATCACCGGCGGCGGGTTGAATCCAAATATTCTCGAAGCGCCTGTCGCGCCAGACCTTGCCGTTCGCGACGCAATTGAGCGCCACGCCGCCTGCGAGACAGAGATTGCTGAGTCCGGTTTCGGCGGCGAGCGCGCGCGTAAGCCTCAGAATCACTTCCTCGGTCACCGACTGGATCGAAGCTGCCAAATCCATGTCACGCTGCGTGAACGGAGATTCAGGTATTCGGGCCGGGCCGCCGAACAGATGCTCGAACTTTGGGTTGGTCATTCGCAGCCCCACGCAATAATCGAAGTAGCTGAGATCCAGCCGGAATGATCCGTCAGCTTTCAAATCGATCAAACTATCGAGGATCAGATCGCGAAAGCGTGGCGAGCCGTAGGGCGCCAGACCCATCAACTTGTACTCGCCCGAATTGACCCTAAAACCCGCGTAGTGCGTGAATGCGGAGTAGAGCAACCCGAGCGAATGCGGAAAGTGTATCTCCTTAGTCATTTCGAGCCGGTTGCCGTTTCCAATGCTTGCCGAAGTAGTTGTCCATTCGCCCACGCCGTCGAGGGTAAGTATCACCGCTTCGTTGAAGGGTGACGCGAAGAACGCGGAAGCTGCATGGCTTTGGTGATGCTCGGCGAATAGCAAGCGGTCACCCAAATCGATTCCGCCGTTCAATTCTGCGAGCGCGCGACGCAGCATGCGCTTCTGAAACAGCTTTTCACGCAACCACAGCGGCATCGCGGTGCGAAACGATTTGAATCCTCGGGGCGCGAATGCCAGATAGGTCTCGAGCAGGCGTTCGAACTTCAGAAACGGCTTGTCATAGAAGGCTATGTAGTCAATCTCGCTCAGTGAGTGTCCCGAGTGACTGAGACAGAATTCGATCGCGAACCGCGGGAACCGTGAATCGTGTTTCTTGCGCGTGAAGCGCTCTTCCTGCGCCGCGCACAGAATTCGGCCGTCCTCGATCAGCGCCGCGGCGCTGTCGTGGTAGAACGCGGAGATGCCGAGCACTCGCATGTCCGCTCAGAACAAGGTGTAGATAAACGGCGCGAGGGCGCTGCCTTGCGTCATGATTATCAGCACGCCCATGATCGCGAACACCAGGATCATGGGAAGCAGCCAGAACTTCTTGCGCGCCCGCATGAATCGCCACAGTTCGGCTACAAAACTCATATCCAGTTCCTAGAACTGATCTCTCATCGATTCGGGTGGCGGACCAGGAGGTCTGCGCCTTATCCAGTAAGTCGCCGACTCCTTGTCCCACCTTAGCCGCAAGACGTCTCGCTTCAGCAGGCGCATTATGAGTCCAAAAGGAACGATGGTCGAAAAAAACAGGACTGCCATCACGATCGGGTTGGTCAGCTTTTGTAACAATTGTCCGAACCTCTGCCAGACCCGATTCAGCGGTCCAAGCACAGTTGGTCTGACCAGGCCGGAGACGAGGAACGCCGCGGCGAGAGTCATCGCCCATACTCGAATCGCCCCACCCTTTGTCAGGGGAGCCAATGCCACTACGCTCCAGAAGACGCTGAATACGAGGCCGAAGACGCGATCGGATGAGGCCCGCAGGTCGTCGCCGTGCTCGATGCGCTCGGGGAAGTTGAAGTCGTTCGAAGTCTTCATCGGGAGTGCTTTGCGTACGCCAGGGGCTCGCCGATCTGCTCCCATAGATAGGTTGCGATCGCCTTGTCGGTCGCTGGCGACGGATGTCGATCGCTCTGAGTGAGCAGGCCGTTCTTCAGATCACTCTCCGGGAATACTGAGGATAGCGCGATTACGTCAAACTGATTCGCCCTCAAGGTCTTCATCATTGTTTTCGCGAGCTCATTCTGATCCCATAGGACGATTACGAAGCGAGTCCCATTACTCTCCAGCAAAGTTCGAGTCCTCTTGAGGACTGCCACAAATAGCGGAATGTCGGAGGGTCGTGATAGCTCAGCGAAGTGAGTTTCGAAAAACTTTACTGTCCAGCTCCTGCCGAGCCATTGGCGATACGTCCGGTAGTCGACGCCGTGAAATGGTCCGGAGTAACATGCTTCATTACCTCGGCATAGGTCGTACTTCGGCCCATCTTCCCATGGCGCCCTCCCAGCGACCCGGCGCAGGTGATCCGGTATTGCTTCATAGATCGCCAGGTCGGGGGCGCCCGATACTCGGCGAACGAATCCGGTTTCAATCTCCCTAAGCATCTGATGCGGTCCCCATCCGTCGCCCGCGAAATTAAACCCCTCGAAAGTACCTTTTGCTTCCCGCACAAAGTAATAGGGCAGCGTTTGATCGTCCTCGACCCCATGACCAAACATAAAGGAACAACCGAAGAACACTACCTTATAAGGTCTCCCTTGAACTGCAGCAGGTATTTCTCTAAGGCCGTTGGCATCGAATCTGTATGTCGCGTGGGCGATCCGCCGCCCGCCGAGGAATTCTTCAAATGCGGTCGTCGTATTTGGCCCTGGTAGAGAACCTACGTCTGTCTCGTTTTCGCGCCATTCTATCGGTATTGTCCTTGTGATGATGATCTGGGATCGGTTTGCATAGTATATACACGTCTCGACTACGGCCATACTGAACAACACCGAACCGCACATCAGTGCGCCGTTGCGGAGCAACTCGGAATGAGACAGCAACGCGATTGTTGTTGTCCACGCACAAGCTACTAAAAAGAACACGACAAAAGGAACATCCATCCTGGCTGACCACTCCAGGAGTAGGATGCTCGCAACCGCCTCGACTGTTACTGCCAAGTATCGAAATTGTGGCCTATGATGTGCCTCGCTCATTCGCCTACAGCTAACACGCCGCTGCTACTCTATCCTACAGGACGCGGCTTACCGCCGGCGCCAGCCGTGCAGCGATCGCGGATCGAACTGCGGATACCATCAGGTAAGCCTTATCGGTGATCGTTGGAGGCGGCATCAAGG
>Ga0182024_10021597_pt1 | contig 11671 bp, 10 predicted proteins | sample P32metaG_FD_120480 | JGI IMG/M metagenome (GOLD analysis project Ga0182024, IMG submission 120480) | Permafrost microbial communities from Stordalen Mire, Sweden - P3-2 metaG (Illumina Assembly) | ecosystem: Environmental > Terrestrial > Soil > Wetlands > Permafrost | place: Sweden: Stordalen... | reverse complement strand
CTGTAATCCACGAGATCCATCTTATTGATCGCCACGAGCACATTCGGGATCCCGAGCAGCGATGCGATGTACGTGTGCCGCCGCGTCTGCGCGAGAACACCCTTGGTTGAGTCGATCAGAATCACCGCGAGATTCGCGGTCGACGCGCCGGTGGCCATGTTGCGCGTGTACTGTTCATGCCCCGGCGTGTCCGCGATGATGAACTTCCTGCGCGGCGTTTCAAAATAGCGGTAAGCAACGTCAATCGTAATGCCCTGCTCGCGTTCCGCGCGCAGACCGTCCGTGAGCAGCGAAAAATCCACCGCGCCGGTCGAGCGATTGATGCGGCTCTTTTTTACCGCGGCGAGTTGATCCTCGAAGACGGATTTCGAGTCGTGCAGCAGCCTGCCGATGAGCGTCGATTTACCGTCGTCCACGCTGCCCGCCGTCGTGAAGCGCAGCAAATCCTTCTCCAGGTTCCGCTCCATGAAGGACTCAAAGCCCCACGCTTCGGTGTTCGCCGCGACGCTCATTAAAAATAGCCCTCGCGCTTCTTGATTTCCATCGAGCCTTCCTCGTCGTGGTCGATCACGCGGTTCTCGCGCTCCGATCGCCGGAACGAAATCATCTCCTCGATAATTTTCGGAACTGTATCGGCCGTCGAACGGATCGCGCCCGTGCAAGGCACGCATCCGAGCGATCGCATGCGCACGACCATGCGCTGCGTCTTTTCGCCGGGCAGCAAATCCCACTTGTCGTAGGCCACAACGATCGAGCCGCCGCGAATCACCACGTTGTGTTCCTTCGCAAAATACAGCGGCACGATGGGAATCTTTTCCATGTGGATGTAAAACCACACGTCCGCTTCAGTCCAGTTCGAGAGCGGAAACACGCGGATGCTTTCGCCCTTGTTAATGCGCGAATTGAAAATGTTCCACAGCTCGGGCCGCTGATTTTTCGGGTCCCACTGCCCGAACGAATCACGGAAGGAATAGACGCGTTCCTTGGCGCGCGATTTTTCCTCGTCGCGCCGCGCCCCGCCGAACGCCGCCGTAAAATCTCCCTCGGCCAGAGCGTCAAGCAGCGATTTCGTTTTCAGCAGGCCGCAGCATTTTTGCGTCCCCAGCACAAACGGATTCGCGCCCGCGTCGAGCGCCTCCTGATTCTTGTGCACGATCAGCTCCGCGCCAATCTCCCGCGCGTATCGGTCGCGGAACTCAACCATCTCGGGGAACTTGTAGCTGGTGTCAATGTGCAGCAGAGGAAACGGAATCTTCCCCGGAAAGAAAGCCTTCTGCGCGAGCCGCAGCATCACCGAGGAATCTTTCCCGATTGAATACAGCATCACCGGCCGCGCAAACTCCGCCACCGCCTCGCGCAGGATGTGAATGCTCTCCGCCTCCAGCGCCCTCAGGTAACTGATTTTCTGGGGCGGCAGTAGAGCAGCCCGCTCGCCTCCGCCATTCGTCGTGGTCGTGTCTATAGCTTCCTTTGATGTCTCAGCCATTGCATTCTCTTCCCGCCGCCCGCCTCGGGCGAAGCCCGTTCCGTCAGGAAACAAAAAACCCACCAACCAAGCCTTCTGGTGGTGGGTACGAATCATTGCCAGTCTGAAAATCGTGACCCGGCTTGACTACCCTCCCCACCTTGCGTTGGGACAAGCGCGACAGACCATCGTGCGACAACATGCGCAAGTCTTTGCGAGGTGGATCCTTGCTTGCATGTCTCTTAGACTACCGGAAGGGCAAATCCGTCGCAAGGCGAAACTCCGGCAGCGCAGCACTCCTAGCAGGAACCGCCAGAGAACACGCGCCCTTTTGGCACCGTCGCGACTGCGAATCGAGCGCACAGGCACCCATTCGGATGAGAACCGTTCAATGACGGCATTTCGTCGAAAAAGAGGCTCTAGCCTCGAATGGGAAGTTTCTACCCAATTGAGAGCTCCTTTCCAGCTTTTCAGCTTTACAACTAGGTATTGCAAAGCTGCAAAGGACGAATAGGACTTTCTCGGCCTTTTGTCCAGATCTGCGGGTTTTCGAACCTTAGGGGTTATAAAGCTGCAAGGCTCGGAGAGTCCTTAGTGGGGATCCCACTCTTGGCTGTGCGGTTTTTGCCGTTGCCAATCAACGAGTCGCGCACTTGGCGCCTGGAAAACCACACAGCCAAGTGTGCATGTGCCACCAAATGGCGAAATCACTTGACACTCAGCTAGCGACTCCCTATACTCCGTGTCGCTGGACACGTGGCGATTTAAGGCAACTTGCTCCACGTAAAAAACTGCTAAAGAGTCGGACGAGCACTCAGACAGAGTTTTTTGAGCCCTCCCCCTCTTTGGCGCGGAGGGTTTTTGCTTTTAGGAACCCCCTCTAGCGCCGCCCAACCTGCGGCAGTTTACCAGCCAAAAATATAAACCGATTCGCCCGCTGCGCCATCTCATCCTTGTGCGGGGCGAACGCAGGACGCCAAATAGCCGAACATTATCAGCTAAGATGCCGTGAATGCCGAAAGCTCTGGGGCAATCAGCCGCGCTCGTTCTGCGAAGAATGCCTCTCGCCGCTCGAAGTCGTTTACGATCTGGACGCGATTCGCCCTCTCTTTACCCGCAAAAATATCGAAGCCGGCCCCACGAACCTCTGGCGCTACAGCCCCCTGCTCCCCCTCCCTGAGGACTATCAAGGCACGCTCCCGGCAGGCTTCACTCCGCTGGTGCAGGCGCGCCGCCTGGGCAAGCAGCTCGGCACGACCAATCTGTACCTGAAAAATGACGCTGTCTGCTTCCCCACTCTCTCTTTCAAAGACCGGGTGGTTGCGACCGCGCTCGCAGCCGCTCGGCGTTTTGGTTTCCAGATTGTGAGCTGCTCTTCGACGGGCAACCTCGCCAACGCCGTGGCCGCGCAGGCCGCGCGCGAAGGTTTCGACGCGTGGATCTTCATTCCGGCCGACCTCGAACCCGCGAAAGTGACCGGGACGCAGGTCTTCGGCGCGAAGCTGGTCCGCATCGCCGGCAATTACGACCAGGTGAACCGGCTGTGCTCTCAGATCGCTGAGAAATATCACTGGGGATTTGTGAATGTGAACCTGCGCCCCTACTACGCCGAAGGCTCCAAAACCGTGGGCTACGAAATCGCTGAGCAGCTCGGCTGGCGCTTGCCGGACAACATCGTGTGCCCGATGGCGGGGGGCTCGCTGATCACGAAAATCCGCAAGGCCTTCAACGAACTTATCGCGCTGGGCCTCGTCGAAGAAAAGAAAGTAAAATTTTTCGGCGCGCAGGCCACCGGCTGCTCGCCGATTTCGGATGCCGTCAAGCGCAAGCTGGAGCAGTTTGAGCCGCAAAAGCCCGCCACGATTGCACGGTCGCTCGCGATCGGAAATCCGGCGGACGGCTATTACGCTACGCGAATGATTCGCGAAAGCGGCGGCTGGGCGGAAGACATCTCCGATCCCCAAATCATCAAGGGCATTCAGATGCTCGCCGAAACCGAGGGAATCTTCACGGAGACGGCTGGAGGCGTGACCACCGGCGTCACTCAAAAATTGCTCGAACAGGGATATATCAATCCGAGCGAGACGACCGTCGCCTGCATCACCGGCAACGGCCTGAAAACAATCGACGCGATTTCGCAGGAATACACGCTTACTCCCGCGATCGAGCCGCGCCTTACGGTCTTTGAAAATTTCATTAACGACCGCATGGCGGCCGTAGCCGGGAATTAGTTCTAAGTAGCAGCGGTACTCTTGCCTGTGCGGTTTTGGGGATCACTGGCCGAGTAGTGGTGGATGTGCAAATGTAGTTGATATGTGAAAGTAGTGGATGCGCGAATAACTTGAAAACCGCAAAGGCAAGAGTGCCTGTGCTACTTTTGCCGAAACGTCAGGGAAACTTATCGAGATGAAAATTACAGTCGAAATCCCCTCAGCACTGCGGCGATTCACCGACGGCGTGCAAACGATCGAATGCAGTTCCGAGACGCTTCCCGATTTGCTGGGCGAAATCGAGCAGCGCTTCCCCGCCATCAGCAAGCACCTGCGCGATGATTCCGGGCAAGTCCGCCGTTTCGTGAATATTTACGTCAATGAGGAAGACATTCGCTTTCTCGGTGGGAACAACTATAAATTTAGCGAGGGAGACCGCGTCCTGGTCGTCCCCTCGATCGCGGGTGGAGCGCCTGCAGATGTTTGCGGATGAACCAGATACGCCGGAATGCGAATCGGAACGCAATCCGCCTCGGAACTTTGGCTTGACAAATTTGGGGTCTGATTTAATCTGTAGAGGCAATGATGACGTCCATTCTCAAGGGAATTACGATTATGAAGCGCACGCCCACGTGCAGCCGGGCGGCGCGGACCCCCTTGAGAGCCAAGGATATGCAGGCGCAGTAGAAGACATCCTTCCACCTCTCGGACGCGGCCCGCGAAGCCAAAAGCTCGCGGGCATTTTTGTTTATGGGCAAGAATCGTAAGGAAGGGCAGTTGAAGAAGTTTTGACGGGGAAACGATGAGCACAGCGGCACAGGAAAAAATCGACGCCGTGCAATCCGGCGCGGAGAGCTGGAGCGCGGAGGAAATCGTCCGCTGGGGGCTGGCGGAGTTTCATCCGCACGCCGCAATCGCCTCAAGCTTCGGCGCGGAAGACGTCGCGCTCATCGACATCGCCGCCCGCGTGCGCCCGGACATCCGCGTCTTCACGCTGGACACCGATTTTCTATTTGCCGAAACTTATGAGCTGATCGACAAAATCGAGCAAAAATACAGCATCCGCGTCGAGCGCGTGAAGTCGCTCTATACGCCCGAACAACAGGCCGCGACATTCGCGCCAAAACTCTGGACCATCGATCCGAACCAGTGCTGCTCGCTCCGCAAAGTCGAGCCGCTCAAGGCCAAGCTGGCTGGCCTGTCCGCCTGGGTAACGGGAATTCGCCGCGATCAGGCGCCCACGCGCGCCAACGCCAAAAAAATCGAGTGGGACAAATCTTTCAACCTCGTGAAATGCAATCCGCTGGCCGACTGGACCTGGGAAAACGTTTGGGAATACATTCGCGACAATGACGTGCCCTACAACCCGCTGCACGAGCAGAATTATCCGAGCATCGGCTGCGTCCAATGTACGCGCCAGGTCCAGCCCGGGGAAGACCCGCGCGCCGGACGCTGGTCCGGCTTCGCGAAAAAGGAGTGCGGCCTGCACGCCCCCGAGTAGCGCGCGCTTTAGCTCATGGAATTTAGTTCTTGCAAGGACAAAAATCCACGGGCTGAAGCCCGCGCTACTGAAAGGTTCGCGTTAGAGTAAAAATAACTATGAGTCTATTTCCCATGTTCGTGAAACTCGAAGGCCGCAAAGTCCTCGTCGTCGGCGCCGGATCTGTGGGCGAATCGAAGATCGAGAGCCTGCTCGCCACGGCCGCATTCGTGCGCGTTGTCGCGCCAAAGGCAACGCCGCGGGTGCGCGAGTGGGTGCGCGAGGGCCGCGTCGAATGGGAAGCGCGTGAATACAGACCGGCTGATTTTGCGGGCGTTTTTCTTGTGATCGCGGCGACGGGTTCACCCGCGCTACACGATGAAATCTACGCGGAGGCCCGAAGCCGGGGCGTGCTCTGCAACGCGGTGGACGAGCCGGAGCGTTGCGACTTCTACTTCCCCGCTGTCGTGCGCCGCGGCGAATTGCAAATCGCGATATCCACGGGTGGATTGAGTCCCGCGCTCGCGCAGCGCCTTCGAAAGGAGCTTGAAGAACAATTCGGGCCGGAGTGGGAAGAATGGGTCGCGCAGCTCGGCCGCACGCGCGAAGAATTGCAGAGCATCCCGATGCCGCCGGAACAGCGCAAGCGCCTGCTGCACCAGTACGCGAGCCTGGACCCGAAGCCGCATTAGAGTTGAGTGGCACAGGCTTCAGCCTGTGGATTTTAGACCTTGCAAGGTTTAACCCCCACAGGCTGAAGCCTGTGCCACTGGGAACCCAGATTGGAGCAGTCATAGAAATGGCGGAAAAAGCTTATCTCGTAGGCGCGGGGCCGGGCGATCCGGAACTGCTGACGCGCAAGGCGTGGCGTGTGCTGCAATCGGCCAATGTCGTGCTGCACGATGATCTCGTACCGCAGGAACTTTTGTGCGCCCTCCCGCCGACCGCGCAAGTGGTGAACGTCGGAAAGCGTTGCGGCGCGAAAGGAATCTCGCAGGCCGAGATCAACGCGCTGATGGTGCAGCTGGCGCGCGAAGGAAAAATCGTCGTACGCCTCAAGAGTGGCGATCCTCTGCTCTTCGGCCGCGCAGGCGAGGAAATGGAAGCGCTGCGCCAGGCGGGGATCGGCTTCGAGGTGATCCCGGGAGTCACGGCGGCTCTGGGCGCGGCAGCCGCGGCGCAAATTTCTCTCACGGACCGGCGTCACTCCTCGCGTGTCGTGTTCGTCACGGCGCATCGCGAAGGCGGGACCGGACTCCGCAATGAGCGCCATGTGGCTGCGGACACGACCTACGTCATTTACATGCCGGGCAATCGATACGCCGAGCTTGCCTCGGAATTGACAGCTGCGGGAATCGGCGCGGAGATTCCCTGCGTCGTGATCTCGCGAGCAACTACGAAGGACGAAATGATTATCCGCACAACCGTCGGCCAGTTGCCGGAATGCCCGGAAGCGGCATCGCCATCGTTGCTCGTCGTCGGAATTGTCGCGGGCGCCGCCGCGGATGTATGTGCGAGTGACAATAATTATTCGAGCAATCTCAACAAAGAAGTTTTGCAGCTTGCTTCTCAGCATCCTTATCATGATCTTCATGGGAGGAGCGATGTCGAATAATCGAGTACGAGTCGGAATACTGGGCGCGACCGGAATGGTCGGCCAGCGCTTTGTTCAGATGCTGGAGCATCATCCGGAATTTGAGGTTACCGCGTTGGCTGCGTCGGACCGTTCGCAGGGAAAATCGTATGGCGAGGCCTGTACATGGCGGCTGGTAGGCGACATGCCGGCCTTCGTGAAATCGATGGTCGTGCAGCCCCCGCAGCCGCCGCTCGATTGCGATGTGGTGGTCTCGAGTTTACCCTCGGACGTCGCGCGCTCGTCGGAAGAAGCTTTTGCCCGCGCCGGATATCCCGTCATCAGCAACGCGTCTTCGTTCCGAATGGACGAAGACGTCCCTCTCCTGATTCCCGAAATCAATGCTGATCACCTGAAGGTTCTGGATCGCCAGAAAAGCGAGCGCGGCTTCTCGACCGGCTACATCGTCACGAATCCGAATTGCTCGACGATCATCATGGCGCTGGCCCTTGCGCCGCTGCACGCGAAATTCGGCATCGAAGCCGTGATCGCCACCACACTGCAGGCCGTCTCCGGCGCCGGATATCCCGGAGTGCCGTCGCTCGACGTCGTGGACAACGTACTTCCCTTCATCGATGGCGAAGAGCCGAAAATGGAGAGCGAGACTCGCAAAATTCTCGGCCGCCTCGGGAATAATTCTTTCGAGAACGCGCCATTCCCCGTGAGCGCGCAATGCCATCGCGTGAATGTGGCAGACGGCCACATGGTGGCCGTGCGCGTAAAGCTCACGAAGCGCACCTCGATCGAGGAAGTTCGTAAAACACTCGCGACTTACACATCCGCTCCCCAGAAACTCAAATTGCACACCGCACCCAGGCATCCTGTCCTCGTGCGCGACGAAAAAGACCGGCCGCAGCCGCGCATGGATCGCGATGCGGGCGGCGGCATGAGTGTCACCGTCGGGCGCCTCTTCCCGGACAGCGTATTCGATTACCGTTTCGTTGTGCTCGGGCACAACACGATTCGCGGCGCAGCCGGCGCGGCCATCCTGAATATGGAATTGCTTCAGGCGCTCGGCCTGCTACATGGAAAAGCCGCGCGCGAAAACGCAGCCCCCGCCGAAGCGAGAGTGCGATGAGCCGTCCGATCCAGGTAATGAAATTCGGCGGCACGTCGGTCGGCGATGCCAACCGAATCCGCAGAGCGGCGGCGATCGCGGCCGAAGCCTCGAAAGAGCGCGCGGTCGTCGTGGTCGTTTCCGCGATGTCCGGCGTCACGAACACGCTGATCGCAGCGGCCGGAAGATCAGCAACTGGCGATGAAGCCGCAGCCGAAGCACTGACCAGAGCGCTGCAGGAAAAACATCACGAAGCGATTGGCAAACTGATTTCCGACATCGAAAACCGGCGCCAACTGCTTTCCGAAATCGACTCGCTGATAGAGCGCGCCGCGAATCATTGCCGGGGCTGCTCGCTCCTCGGCGAACTCTCGCCTCGCGCTCTTGACGTGATCGCCGGCACGGGAGAACGCCTCACCGCAAGAATGGCCGCCGCCGTGTTGCGCGAGATGAGCTTCCGGGGCGTGGCGTTTGACGCGACCGATTTGATCGTGACCGACGAAGTTCACGGTGGAGCGCGCCCTCTCGCCGATCCGACGAGAAAGAAAACGCAGGCGGCGCTTTTCCCCTTATTGGAGATAGGCGGGATCCCCGTCGTCACCGGATACATTGCCGCGACGGCGAAAGGCGTTCCCACGACGCTTGGCCGCGGCGGGTCGGACTATTCCGCGACGATTTTGGGTGCTGCGCTCGATGCCAGCGAGGTCATCATCTGGACGGATGTGAACGGCGTGTTGACGGCGGACCCTCGCATGGTTCCCGATGCGGCCACTCTTGACGAAGTTTCCTACACCGAAGCGGGCGAACTTGCATTCTTCGGCGCGAAGGTGCTCCACCCGATGACGCTGCGCCCGGTGATTGAAAGCGCGATTCCCGTCTGGATTCGCAACAGTTTTCAGCCGGAACTCGCCGGAACCAAAATCACGCAGTCCGTCCGGCCCGCGCCGCAAGGCGTAAAAGCCGTCACCGCGACGCGCGACGTGGCCATGATTGCCATCGCCGGTCCCGGCATCATCGGCGTGCCGGACATCGCCGCGCGCATTTTCACGGCGAGCGCGTCGGTTCACGCGAATATCGTGATGATTTCGCAGTCCTCCTCGCAGGACAGCATCTGCTTCGTCGTGCAGGCCGCGGACGCGGCGCGCACCGAAGAGGCGCTGAGGAACGCTTTGTACGAAGACGTGCACCAGCACGATCTCGAACACATCAAGGTGAACCGCAATGTGGCCATTGTCGCAGCCGTTGGCGAGAATATGGCCGGAACGCCGGGCATCGCCGGCCGCGTCTTCAGCACGCTGGGCAAGGAAGCAATCAATATCATCGCCATCGCGCAAGGCTCGTCCGAATACAATATTTCTTTCCTCGTGGAATCAGGCGGAATGGAAAAGGCCGTGAAGGCGCTGCACCAGGCTTTCGGTCTCGGCCGGCAGGAAAAAGACGACGCCGAGCGCACCATCGCTCAAGTTACTTCTTAACATAGCCGGATCGGTCGAACCCCGGGAACGCCAATCTCCCGATTGGCGAGTGGGACAAGCTTCAGCCTGTCTGGTATGCGATTCGCGGACCATCAGAAACCTGACAGGCCGAAGGCCGCCCTACATGACCCCTTGAATCTGTTCCTTCGCTGCAGCGACAACATTTTCAACCGTGAAGCCGAAATGTTTCAAAAGCGCCTTGATCGGCGCGGAAGCCCCAAAACTGTGCATTCCAATGCTGTGACCGGAAATGCCAACGTACCGCTCCCATCCAAATGTGGCCGCCATTTCGACAGAAACGCGCGCCTTCACCTTGGGAGGCAAAACGGAATCGCGATAGGCCTGATCCTGTTTTTCGAAGAGCTCCCATGACGGCATGCTGACGACGCGCGCCTGAATCCCTTCTTTTGTGAGCTGTTCAAACGCTTCGACGCACAAGGAAACTTCGCTGCCTGTGGCCAGCAAAAGCACATCGGGACGCGCCCCGGCATTTTCGGCAAGCACATACGCGCCACGCGCCACGCCCGAGGCGGAGGCGAATCGCGCGCGGTCAAATGTGGGCACACCCTGCCGCGTCAAAACCAGCAGCGCGGGCCCATGCTGAAGCTGCATGACCACCTTCCAAGCTTCTATCACTTCATTGGCGTCCGCCGGGCGCAGCGTGATGAGCCCGGGCGTGGCGCGAGCGATGGCCAGGTGCTCGATCGGCTGATGCGTGGGCCCGTCTTCGCCGACACCGATCGAATCATGCGTCAGAACGTAAATCACCGGAATTCCCATGATCGCGCTCAGCCGCATGCCGCCGCGCATGTAATCGGTGAACACGAAAAACGTGGCACCGAACGGACGCACCTTGGTCAGGCTCATGCCGTTGACGATCGCGGACATGGCGTGCTCGCGTATCCCGAAATGCATATTCCGGAACGAATAATTGCCCGGCTGAAATCCTGTGGCCGGCTCGAAGGTGAGCAAAGTCTTGGTCGAAGGCGCGAGATCGGCCGCGCCGCCAATCAGCCACGGAACATTTTTAGCAATCACGTTTTCAACTTTTGCGGAGGAGTCGCGCGTGGCAAGCCCCTTCGCATCGGCCGGAAACGAAGGCAAGTCCTTGTCCCAGCCATTCGGAAGCTGCCGGTGCTCCATGCGTGAAATTTCGTCGGCCAATCCGGCGTGCGCAGCGCGGTACTCGCCTATTCGCGCCGTCCATTGATCGCGATCTGTTTTTCCCCGCGCGCCGATTCCCTTCTGGAAATGTTCGTACACGCCGTCGGGAATCAGGAATTTCGCGTCCTCGGGCCAGCCATAAAAGCGCTTGGTCAGCTTCACCTCTTCTTCACCGAGCGCCTCGCCGTGCGCGGCCGCGGTGTCCTGCCGGTGCGGCGAGCCCCAGCCAATGTGGCTGTTTACGATGATGAGCGTCGGCCGGTCGTTCGTTCCCAGAAACGTGCGAAACCCCGCGCGAATCATTTCCAAATCATTGGCGTCGGTGACGTGCGTGACGTTCCAGCCGTAGGCGGCGAATCGCGCGCCCACGTCTTCCGTAAACGCGAGCGGCGTGCCGCCTTCGATCGTGATCCGATTGCTGTCGTAGATCCAGCACAGATTGGAAAGCTGGAGGTGCCCGGCGAGCGAAGCGGCCTCGCTGGCAATTCCCTCATTCATACACCCGTCGCCGCCCAGCGCGTACACGTTGTAATTGTAGATATCCTCAAACCCGGGCTGATTGTATCGTGATGCGAGCCATCGTCCGGCCAGCGCCATCCCCACACTATTCGCGAATCCCTGCCCAAGCGGACCCGTCGTCGTCTCGACTCCGGTCGTCAGATGCGATTCCGGATGCCCCGGACAGCGGCTCCCGAGTTGCCGGAAATTCTTGATGTCCTCGAGGCGAACGGCGGGGCCATTCAGAATCTCGAGACTATTCTTGTCCGCCTCCTTCACTCCCGCAAGGTGCAGCACCGAATACAGCAGCATGGATGCATGCCCAGCGGAAAGCACGAAGCGATCTCGATTGGGCCAGAGCGGATCGCTCGGATCGTAGCGCAGAAACTCCTGCCACAGACAGTAGGCTACGGGAGCCATCCCCATTGGCGTCCCGGGATGCCCTGAACTGGCGGCCTGCACGGCGTCCATGGACAGCGTGCGGATCGTATTGATGCAGAGCATCTCCATCGGTGTGGCATCGTTTTGAATGGAAGCACTTGTGCCGGTTACAGTCATGCTTGCTCCTTAGTCCCGGCGCGAAATGGAAGCCCATCCCGCAACCCGTTTCACCACTACTTTAGCCCAAAGCTGGTCAGGTAAGAAACGTGGAATCAAGACGGCGCTGGATCAGTGCGCTGGCCGATCTG
>Ga0182024_10021595_pt1 | contig 11672 bp, 9 predicted proteins | sample P32metaG_FD_120480 | JGI IMG/M metagenome (GOLD analysis project Ga0182024, IMG submission 120480) | Permafrost microbial communities from Stordalen Mire, Sweden - P3-2 metaG (Illumina Assembly) | ecosystem: Environmental > Terrestrial > Soil > Wetlands > Permafrost | place: Sweden: Stordalen... | reverse complement strand
CCAGGGACTTGCCGTTAAGCAGCAAATCATATTGCGCAGCCCCGGTGCGCAAGTCGAAGTACCGCACCCCAATGGAGTAGGTGCCGGCCGGCCGCTCAGGTTTTGTACTCAGGGTGCACGGCGCAGGCCGGTTGCAAACCACCGCCTTGCCACCAGACGCGGTTTCCCACGGAGTAACCTCGACCGCGGTATACCCATCGGCCTGCATGGATTCAGCTTCGATGCGGTTAGGGTAATGGCCAACGCGGCCCAGCTTATCGGGAATGCCAGAGATGCGCTGGAACCACTCGGTCACCGCATCCCGCCACACCACCGCATGGCCGGCCTCATACTCAAAGAGCCCTAAAGTTTCGTAATACCGCTGGTCGTCGATCAAGCCATGAAGTGTCCGCCATCGCGGCGCGTACGAAGCCGCCAGAGCCGCGCCCTCATAATGGGAGTCGTAAACATACTGCACCAGCGTCTTGCCGTTATGCAGCATGTAGTCGTACGGAACGTGGTGCATGAAGAGCAGGAGACTATCGGGGCACGTATCTAACGACTCGTAGATTTTTGCCAGCTGCGGCGGGTATTGCCCGATATACCCGGTACCCGTAGCAACCGTACGGTCCATGCCGATGCCTTTGCTGTCGGCGCGGAACCATTGTCCCCAGCCGTTGCGCTCAGCCGACTCGATGCCCGGACCGTAGTGGATGCCGAGGATGTTGGTAAGTGTCCCCATCCCCAGCGGCCCCGTGTACAGCTCATAAACCCGCCAGGAGTTCGCCTGCAGACCATTGACGATAAAGACCACCTTAGGATCGTTGCCGAAGGTAAGGCGGGTCCAGGAGTCGATGATCTCCGGCGTGGTCAGTTCAGGATTCCAGGCCAGCTTGCCGAAGCCATAAAGGTTGGCCATGGCCATAGGGTGATGGAGCCAATTGGCGTCCAAGCCAACATTCGCCACGCCGACGAAACCACCCAGGGGTTGATGGAAGCTCTTGCCCTCGACAATTTCGCTGACCGGAGTGCTTCGGTTCTCCGCGCGGAGGTCGGTATCCAGCGCGACCTTCCACATGGGCACCAGGAACACCATATGGCGCTGTTGGCCGGTGTACTCCTGCGTGATCTGCAGCTCGATTGCCTGGTTGGTATGGCGAAGGGCGGCAAATAGCGGGGAAACGGGCTCGCGGACCTGGAAGTCGATGGGCCCATGTTTGATCTGGATGACCACGTTGCGATCGAATCTGCCATCGAGGGCACGGAAGTTGTCATAGCCGGCTCGTGCCCGGTCGGCTTTGAGGTTGTTCCAGTCCAGATGATTGTTGTAGACGAAGCCGCGATAAAGCACCACGCCGCCGTGCGGCTGAAGCGCGCGGGCCACGGTGTTAGCGGCCTGCGCGGGGGTGCGGCCGTATTTTGATGGACCCACGCGGCCTTCCGAGTCAGCCTTGATCACGAACCCGGCAAAGTCGGGGATGACTTTGTAAATCTCATCCACCTTTTTTCGCCACCATGCGGCGACCGCCGGGTCGACTGGGTCGAAGGTGCTCAGGTGGCCCACCGCCTGGGGACTTGAAAGATCGACAGCCAGGGACATGCGCACGCCCCAGGGACGAAACGCATCCGCGATGCGAGCCAGTTCGCGGATCATTTCCGGATCGAGCGTATGCAAATCGGAATTAACATTGTTGACGGTGGCGCCGTTGAGGCCGACAGAAGCCAGCAGCCGGCCGTACTCCGAGACCCGGCTAAGGTCAGGCCGCACGTGACCGCTGTCAAAAAAAATGCTGCGCCCGGCATAGCCACGCTCGATGCTGCCGTCGAAGTTGTCCCATTGGTTAACCCAGCGAATAGGCGAAGAAGGAGCTTCCGTGTCAGCCACGATGCGCTTTTGTTGTGCGACCTGCTCCAGGATCCGGAAAACGCCGTAGAGTTCGCCGCGATCGGTTCCGCCGGCGAGCACCCAGTAGTTGTGGCCCTGCGCGGAAAACAGGGAGAGGGAAAAGCCTTCGGGCGCAATCGGGGATGCCGGCTTCCAGTCGGGCAGCAAATGCCGAATCTCCGCAACCGTGCCCAGAATGAACGAATCGTTCGCTGACAGTGTGGACTCAACCTGAAGATTTTCGCTCAGCATCGAGTGCAGCCCACGGGCCAATTCACTCGCCGCACTGTGGGCAACGGCAGACTGGCCGGTGACCACGATGTGCTGCGGGAGCCTGTACTGCTGTGCAACTTGCGCGGGTAGGGGAGCGTAACGAAGCCAACCTTCTTTACCGGTCTCCCCGTGAACACCGGGAGCCAGGGAGAAGAAACCCAGGGCCAGAAGGCTGACCGCATGACAGGCGCGCATCGTTCCTATCTTAGAATGAATTCACCATGGCCCAGCACATCGGAATTGTTGCCTGCTCTGCGGAAGGAGCCGCTCTCTGTTATCGCTCTATCTGCGTTGGGGGTGCAGACCTTCTCGGGCCCCACGATCACCCTGAAATCTCAATGCACACGCACTCACTGGCCGAGTACATGAAATGCATTGACCGCGACGACTGGCAGGGCGTGGGCGAACTGATGCTCTCCTCCGCCAACAAGCTGGCCAAAATCGGCGCCGATTTTCTTATCTGCCCCGATAACACCATTCATCAGGCGCTCCCTTATATCGAAGCGCAATTGCCACTGAAGTGGTTGCATATTGCCGAGGCGGTCGCCGCCCATGCGGTTGGGCGGCAATTTCGGCGCCTCGGCTTAACCGGAACCCGTTACCTGGTAGAGAGCGAGGTATATCCGGAAAAGCTCAAAGCGCGCGACCTCGAGTATGTGCGCCCGAACCCAACCGAACGCGAAGAAATCAACCGCATCATCATGGATGAGCTGGTCTACGGCGTCTTCAAACCGGAAGCAGTCGCAACCTTTCAGCGGGTGATGGAACGGATGAAAAATGAGGGCTGCGACGCCGTGGTGCTTGGCTGCACCGAGATTCCCTTGATCATGAACGACGCCAATTCTCCCTTGCCGACACTCGATTCGACGCGATTGTTGGCCCGGGTCGCATTGCGCCGCGCCGTGCAGGCCAGGGCCGTGCCGGCTTAGTGAGAGGGCGCATTCATGGTGTTTCGACCTGGCGTGGTGGTGACTTCAATGCGCGTATTCTTTACAAACACCACGTTATGGCCGCGCGCCAGGAAAGCGTCATAGAATGCCAGCGCCGCTCCGTAGAACCCTATTCCTGCGGCAACGTTCCGTGAGCTCGCCACGATGCCGACAATCCGGCCGGCGATTCCAAAACCATTGGAAGCAACAGCGCCATTAGCAATTCGGCTATCGTCGTCGTCAAGTCCACGCCCGGCTAAGAAGGTCAGTACCAGGGGAAGAAGCACGCGGTTTTGTGGCTTTGGCGCGATGGCGCCCTCAGAGTCGATTTCCAGATTTGCTGATTTATTCGCATCGACGCCGGTGAGCGTGCCTTCGACTGGCTGGGTGAAGCCGCTCGGCAGCTTCAACTGCCGGAACCGAAAACGGAGCTTTCCCTGGCGCCCAAAGGAACGAGCCCGTTTGGTCTGGGTGATCTCCCCAATAAGTACGGAGCCCTGGGGAACAACAAGAGCGTGCTCAGCGTTAAACACCGGCTCCGAGACGAGCGCCTCGAAAGAGTCTCCGGGCTTTCTATCAGCGGAGCTGATTGTCTGTTGCAGATAAGCCCGCAATCGCCATTCGGAGGATGATCCAGGCGGTTTTTCTCGATCCTGGGGCGGAGGATCAGCGAGCCTGAGATTCAGAGGCTGGGCCAGGTCGACCGTCCAGGCGGTCCCGGTCTCAATTCGTTCAGGATGATACGGCAATTGGGTATAGATAAATTGAACCAGCCGGTCTCCGCGGCCAGGCGCGGTGAATTGTGCCGCGACATCTTTCACTCGCTGTTTTTCCTGCGCAATCTGCCGGGAAATGAGAGAGCCCTTCTTCTGGCCAGGGGCAGGTGACAAGCGCAGGATCGGGACGCCGTCTTTGCCGCTCTCGCTCACAATCGGCTGCAGGGCTCCGTCCGCCAGGACCAATTCATCGAAGCGCACGACCGGGATATGAAATGGGGTAAAGTCTCCTCTGAGACGTGCGTGGATCCGGCGGCTTCTATCTGAATCCAGTTGCATGACTGTGCCGCGAAGAACGGCGCCTGCCGGCACCGCGATCCGGTTATCGACATAGACGGGATAAAGCAGACGGCCTTCCAACGGCTCGCCAATCTTCATGGGAACATGCTGGAGCAGCTGAATCGATAGTGGAGTCTCGGCGGGGATCTGGATGGATGTAGTTTGACCATCCAGGGAACTTGAGAGCAGGGCCAGCAAAAGAACGCCTGACGCAAGGCAACGCTCCCGAATGCCCTGTTTTTGGGCCCTCATCTCGCTCCTAACCTGACCAGATTGATCCTCAAGTTCGTCAACCACAATTAAAACGTGGTCATCCTCTCGCAACATGTAGAATCGGATTCTTTACGCACCGAGAACTGTATCCAGCTGTAATCTTAAATTGTTAAGATGTCTTTGCGAGGCACCTATGCGAAAGAAACTGTCGGGAGCTGTGGGCGGAAAACAAAAGCTCACCGTACCGACCATAGCGGAAATGCGGCTTCTTCAGATCCTGTGGGATTTGCAGGAAGCCACCGTCGACGATGTCGTGAATGCTCATCCCGAAAGGGAGAGGCCCCACTACAAAACCACACAGACGCTACTGCGAATCATGGAAAATAAGGGCTTTATCGCCCATGAGTCCCGAGGCCGGGTGTTTGTCTTTCGACCGCTGGTCTCGCGAAAGGCCATCGATCAGCTCTCCGTGCAAGCACTTGTATCACGGAACTTCCACGGCTCGGCAGCCGGGTTACTCATCAATTTGCTGGAATCCAGTTCCATCAAAAAGAACGAGTTGGATGAACTCGAATCGTTGATGCGAGAGTATCGTAAAAGGTATGAGCTGGGCGATCGCGAATAATCAGGGATGCCATGAATCCAGACCTCTTGCTTGGTAGTGTGACCGCCCTTACGGGCTTTGTCCTCAAGACGACACTAGCCTTCGGAGTCTGTCTGGGCTTGAGTTGGCTGGCCGATTCTCCAGGCCGGAGATTCATGGTGTGGTTAAGTTTTCTTTACGGGACTGCAGCGTACTGGCTCTGGCTAGCCACAGGCGTTCTAGGCGCGGGAAAAACGGCTGCCACTACCTCGGTCGTCGTTGCTCAACCGGTGGTAAGTGTCGGCGCCTTGCAGATTCCGGGTTCCTGGGCCATCCCGCTGGGTATCGGTCTGCGGGTGATTGGGATCACCTACCTGCTGGTTTTGAGCTACATGCTGGTTACGCATATCAAGAAGCACCTGCGGTTGAAATGGGTTCTTGGCTTTACCAGCCAACCGCCGGGTGAGATCACGGCAGCGTTTCAGCCGCTCGCGGAGAACCTTGGTGTAGGCCGTTCAAGACTGCTGGTATTGTCTGGGGTAACGTCGCCGGCAACATTCGGCTGGATTCGGCCAACCATTCTGCTCCCCGATGCCTGCCTGGAACAGGACCGCTCCGATCTCGAAGATATTCTGCGCCACGAGCTGCACCACGTTCGTCGTTGGGATTTTGTCTGGAACGGGCTTGCTGCTGCATGTCGGGCCCTTGTTTTCTTTCATCCAGCGGCCTGGTATGCAGTGAAGAAAATGCAATTCAACCGTGAGCTCGCATGTGATCTTGCAGCTGTCTCCGACTCGCCGAAAGGGAGAGCCAAGTACGCCGAGTGCCTCATTCACTTTGCGCGCTTGAACTCCTCCCCGGACTCAAGCAATTGGGGGATAGATTTTGCCGCATCGTCGGAGCACCTGAAGGCTCGCGTTCGCTCCATCCTGACGGAAAGCAAAAAGCCTTCGGCCTGGGTGGTTTGCTCACGCATCGCTTGTGGACTGGCTCTCCTTGCCGGATTTGCCGCCGTTGAACCGTCGTTAGGGGTTCTGCTTTCCTATGCTCAGCAGCAGAGCGCACAGCCCTTGGCGGCGGAGATGCGCACGACCCCTGCGAGAACGGAGACGGGAGTAAGAGCAACCAGGAAGGGACGGTTGTCCAGGGGGTCAACCCCAACGAAAACAGACTTATCAGTTGCAAGCGTGAGCGAGACGGATGAACCCGCTGATCTCTCCACAGAGCGGATAGACGGCGGTCCCGCAGCCCAGGGTGGGGGCCCGCAACTACTCCATCGTGGCTCGGCAGCATCCGGAACTGGCGCCAGGCAGCAGACCGTGGTTCAGATTGACGATGCCTCAGGGCAAGTTAGCAAGGCTGGAGATCACAATCACCAGCAGGCCGTCCAACAAAGCGCAACTGCGGCCGCGGTTTTAAAGCGGCTCTCCATCTTCGACCGCCATTAGCGCAAATCCGGGCCTCACCGGATCGCTTCAACAGCACACGGCAGGAATCGCCAGGACTCGCTTCTCCCGGCTAACGAATGAGGAAGAAGAAGGTGCTGCCGGCGGCGACTGCAATGGCAACCATGACTGCGACTACATAGAACAAGTACGAAGCCGGGAAATCTTCGTCGTCTGATTCCATAGGAGCCCATACCTTGCTCTTCTCTACTCAGCTCTTGTCATAAAGTCTTAATCCATTAAGAATAAAAGTCAAGGAAATCCTTGACATATGTCAGTGAGATGCGGAACGGATTGAACCGTCGGAAGGGAAGCAGCCGGTGGGGACGGAGGAATAGGATTTGGCTCACCCATTGTTCGCCCGCGTATTGTTGAGCGGTATCGCGGTGACGCAAGGTTTGGCGGCGCTCAAGATCGATCTGCATCGCAGTCATGCCACCAATCCTTTGTGGCTCCCGCACGCACGGTTTCATCTGGTGTGGCAGGTCTTAAACCTGGCCCTGCTTGCCCTGGCCGAGGTCGCGCTCGTCTGGTGGATCGGGCCGTTTCCGGAAGGGCGCTTTTATCTGGCGGCATGCCTGATCGCAATAACCCTTGCGGCTTTCTTGGGGGCGTTCGCCACCATGCGGCTGTACGCTGGAGCTCTGTTTGACTGGAACGGCATTCTCCCGTTGAAGATGAAGATTGGCGGGAGAATTCTGCAGCTGGAAATGAACATGGTGGCCGTGCTGCTCGCATCGATCGTGCTCGTGATAGCAGTAGCCATCTATCGTTGAGCAGAGAGTCCGCGAACCCACTCCGCAATCGCCGCCACCTGCAGGTCAGGGAGATACTCATGTCCCGGCATATCGGTTCCCGGAAGTCCGAACTTGATAATTTCGCAGATTCGCAGCAACTGCGAGGCAGGGTCTGCAGTGGTCGCTATATGGAGGAGCGGACCCGTCACCAAATTCGGTGGCAACCGGCGGAAGTCCTCCCGCCAGGCAACGCGAGTCGCGCCATCCTGTTCATGGCAGGTCGCGCAGTGCTGGTGAAAGAGCGCGGCCCCATCGACATGACGTGCCATTTCCATGGCTACAGGCGAGGGACTCCATCTCTCCGCCACCTGGATACGATGGGGACGGCCACCCGCGCTACCCAGGCTTTCCATGTAGGCCACCAGGGCGTCGCCGCGGTCATCCCGAAACAAGTAAGCGTAGGAAGGCATGAACGACGCGTGACTCACACCGGAGGGGTTGATGAAATGAGCCTTTAGCCAGAGCGCCGACCGCCGGTCACCGACTTCTGCAAGATCCGGACCCTGACGGCGGTTGCCAATCAAAGGCGGTTGCTGGCGCCGCACAGCATCGACGTTTTCCGCAGGTCCCCACATGATTACGTCAGCAGAGTTGGGGCGCACATACTGCGAGTGGCAGTTAATGCAGCCTTCGGAAATGTAGACTTGGTGTCCGCGGTCGATCAACGATTGCTTGCCGGCATACACAGAAGTGGCTCTATGCAAGCCAAAGGCGACGGCCAGCAATACGGCGGTCGCCAGCGATTCTCGTCTGCGCCGTTTGAAAAACTGCCAAAGCCAGGGGGAGAAAAACAATGCGGCGGCTGCCAGTACGAAGGCAAGAGGGATGTACCCGAGGTTCTGTCCCATCCCGATACCCAGGGCTGATCCGATCCATCCTGCGATGGCGTATATCCAGCCCGCTTTGCGCCCCCGCTCCGCAACCGTAGCAGATGGGGCCAGCAAGCCAGGGTACGCAACCAACGCCACAGAATAGAGCGAGACACCCACAGGATAAAAGCTCGACGCGAGCGCCGCGCCGGCGGGACGAGAAAGCAACAGGCAGGCGCAGGCCAGAAAGCCGAACGCTGCAGCCAGGGTAGCCGCCAGACCGCGCCGTTGCAGGAGCCATGCGCTGGCCACAGCAGCAATCAAATGAAGGCCGCCGTTCAGCCAGAGCTGAATCGTACCTTCCCACGTGTGTTGCTTGAGCACAGAGGAGTTTTGAATAATGAAAAACGCGGCTGAGTCCAACCACACCAGGGCGGTAAAGCAGGCAAGCACCAGCAAAAAAGGTGATGCTGCATTTTTACTTGAAGGAAGATCATCCCAGGGCAAGATGTGGCTTGCAGCGCCGATCCCCAGAATAGCCACGGAAGCAGAAACGATCGCCTGGCTCTGCGGAGACGCATCAAACAACCGCGGGTAGTTGCACACCAGGTAGCCGATTCCTGTCCCCAGGCCGACTTTCAACAACGGCTGAGACTGGCCAGTCCATAAGGGCAGATGCGTCACCAGGGTAACGGTCGAAAGCCCGAGAGCGCTCCCGATTAGAAAGGATACAAACACGCTTGCAAGCGGGTTTAAGGGCAGTAACACGATGCCCGCGGCAAGAGCGCAGCCAGCCAGTGCTATCTGTAACCGTCTTTGAACTCTATGGGCGGCCCGAATACGAGGAGCAAGCAGGCTGGTGAGAATGCCACCGGCTGCCATTGCGCCCATCACAAGTTTTAGGTGATTTCCCTCCAAACCGAGCTCACCCAGACGTTTAAGAAAACCGAACTGGGCGAAAATGAGAAAGTAGATGTAGGTGATGGCAACCAGAACGACGCCCCTCCAACCTTCCCACCGCCGTTCAGCCTGCAAAGTCCAACCACCCTTTGCTCAAGCCGATCCACTGGAAAAGCGCCAGTGTGCCGTCGAAGATCGCAACCGTGAGCCACGCGCGTTCCATCCGCCCGGACCCAATCTCCGCCAACAGAAAAACAGCAACCAGGGTCCGGAGCAGAGCGGTAAGCGTCCAGACTGTCTCCCAGCGAGGTGTGTGGGCTGCATCTAAAGGAAGGTGCATCGCATACAAGTAGGCGATCCCTACTCCAAGCACGAACACACCAACGAACGAGGCAAACTCCATCGGTTGTGGAAAGCGCCCGATACCCATCAGCGTGAGTGTCCACCGCGGCTCCACGATAAGCAGCCAGCCGGTGGAAGTGTCGCTGAGCCCGGCTAGACACTGATAGGTGAGCAGCCAGAGACGAGCGCGATGCTTCGTCATACAGCCTTGACTTTGGTGAAGCGCAGGTCGACAGGGGCACCCGTTATAAGTTGTTTCCGTTGCGCCCGGGCTAAGCGCGAAGCCCGCAAAAACCAGCCCAGGGACGCAACCGTCATCAGGCTGCCCAAGACCAGCCGCACGCCATAGATCGCATTGCGGCCTGCGCCTGGGACCAGGGCAAACATCGGGTTATTGCCTTCAATCCATCCGGAGACGAGCATGATGGCGATGTAGCCCAGCGTGCTCGCCTGCCACAGCACGTACGCCCAATGCGCATCGAATATCTTTCCCTCTTCACCCAATAGCACCACTAGGACAAAGATGAGAAGGCTGGTGACAAACCCGGCCATCGCCATGAGCGCGTGGCCTACCAGCCCGTCGGTATATTTGAAATGATCAAGCAGCCCGGGAAGAAACAGCACCCACCCGCTAGGCACCAGCAAGACCCACCAACCGAGCCACGTGAGCCGCCAACGCTTGGTGTTGCCGGGCCACTCGAATCCACTGTAGTAAGCAGGAATCAAAGGAACCCAGAGGAGTACGCTACCCAGGCTGAGAAACTGTGCCGGGCGATGATGGCTAACACTGCCCCCGCCAAGCGCCACACAAAGCAGGGCTTCCGCGGCGAACACGACGCCGGCGATCGACCCCCAACTGCGGCTGATGCCGAAGGGCAACGCCAAAAGAATGGCTACGATGGCAAGTGTGGATTCCAGCTGGCTCGCACCTGTCGGTCCTCCGGCATCGGGATTGACGGGCGGATATACATTCGCATCTGCCGACCAGTAAAGGACCACCGGTACAAGAGACAAGATCGCAAGACCAATAACCTTAACCGACCGCTCGAATTTGCCGTTATGGTCCCAATGCCGGCGCAGCGACCATGCCAGCAACAACCACAAAAAAGCCATGGCGAGGGGAAATACGATGCGCGCGTAGCCTGTCCAGTCGAGGAACAGCTTACCGCTGGAATGGCCGGTCAGCCAGGAAAGCGATCCCACGGAGAGCGCAGCAGACCATGTCCAGAAGGTAGTGCGGCTCCAACGTGCTGCGGGCTCACGATCAACTTCATATACCTTCATCAGAAAAGCGACCAACGGCAAACTACACCAGCCGTAGAGCTGAAGGTTGATGTGCACCGGCATCCACCGGCCGTAGGTCCACTCCCCGAGAAAGTGGTTCAAGTTCGGCCACAACAAAAGCGTGGCCAGCAGCACGCCAACCAGATTAGCTGTGAGCAGCCATGCAAGGCTGTGCCAGGCGGCGGTAACAAAAACGCCGGTCTGTGGGTCGCATTCGCGCGTCTCCTCAGCACTCATAGACTTGTCCGTCGTGCATCTCAATCACGCGATCGCACTGTTTAGCGAGGGCGCGGTCGTGAGTCGCCATGACTAGCGTGATTGCTTCTGATTCGACCAGTTCTAGCAGCAGGTCGAAGACCTGGCGGCTGGTTTGTTCATCGAGCGACCCCGTGGGCTCATCCGCAAGAAGTATGCGCGGCCGGTTCATCAAAGCCCGGCAAAGCGCCGTGCGTTGCCGTTCACCGCCAGAGAGCTTCTGGATTCGCTGATCGAGCCGGTGCGTCAAGCCAGTGCGTTCTGTGAGCTGCAGGAGGCGCTGCCGCGCCGTGCGCTGGTTGGTTCCAGCCGCGACGGTGGGGATCAGACAATTCTCCGCGAGGGTGAGATCGGGGATTAGATTGTGCAGCTGAAAGACAAAGCCTACCTCATGCCGCAACAGCCGCAAAAAACCGCTGCCGGCCCGGAGAGGCGATCCGTTGACGGAAATAGTGCCTCGATCGGGCTTGTCCAATCCGCCCAGCAGATGGAGAAGCGTGCTCTTGCCGCAACCCGACGGGCCGCACAGCGATACCGTTCCACGGGCGTAAGCATGAAAGTCCACCCCGTTCAGCACCTTGATGGCGCCGTGGTCATAGCTCTTCCATACGTCCGCGGCATGCAGAACCGCGAGATGGGGCAAAGGAACAAATTGCCTGGCGATATTCATTCGAAGCGCAATGCCTCCACCGCCTGGAGCCGGATGGCATAGAAAGCCGGATACAGCGCTCCGGCCGCGCCGGTAACAAATGCAAGCGCCACCACAGTGAGCAGCACAAAAAACCTCAGATGCGGGTCCACGTAGCCGTGCAGCGCGGGCACAAGCTTGAGGCCGAAGAGGGCGTCGAAGCCGATGATCAGACCGGCGGCTGCGCCGGCCAACGATAGCAATGCCGATTCACCAAAAATCATCGCCGCTATCT
>Ga0182024_10021594_pt1 | contig 11672 bp, 9 predicted proteins | sample P32metaG_FD_120480 | JGI IMG/M metagenome (GOLD analysis project Ga0182024, IMG submission 120480) | Permafrost microbial communities from Stordalen Mire, Sweden - P3-2 metaG (Illumina Assembly) | ecosystem: Environmental > Terrestrial > Soil > Wetlands > Permafrost | place: Sweden: Stordalen... | reverse complement strand
CCGCATCGGCATCGTCCTCGACGCCTTCACCCAAGAGGAATGCGCCAACTATTTCCGTCACGACGGCTATGCGTCAACTTGACCGCCGAATGCTCTAGGCGGTAGGTGGGGACCACCACCTGCGTGAACAGATCAGGGTTGACCGTCACGATCGCTTGGGGGAGGGCAAGCTTCGCAACCAGTCCCAAGACCACGTCGTGAAAGGTGATGTGGCGCGAACACTCTTGCATGTGCGCCAGGACGCGGTGGGGGGAGACCTGCAACGCCCGGGCCACCGCATCGGCAACGTCAGCGGAGGTGACGCGGCCGATGTTCCACCGGTCGGCCAAGCCGTCGCGATCCAGAACGCCGCGCCACGCATCGGCCCACCGGGGCACGCCCTCCATCGGCGAGAGCATCCAGCGCTCGTCGCAGAGGGTGTCGCCGAAGTCCCAGAGCACGGCGCGAACATCCATCTGGGCGGCTCGCTATGCCGCGTAGCGCAGGGCGGTGATCTGGGCCAAGACGGCGATGGCGACCTCCCAGGGCGCCTTGCCGCCGATGTCGAGGCCGATGGGGGCGTGGAGGCGGGCGAGATCGGCTTCGCCGAGACCGGCCCGTCTCAACTCGACGAGCCGGTCGGGGGCGCGACGCCGCGCGCCCAGGGCGCCGACATAGAACGCGCTCGACGGCAGGGCGGCGGCGAGGGCGGCGTGGTCGAGTTCGGCGTCGTGGGTGGCGACGGCGACGGCGGTCCAGGGATCGAGGCCAATGGCGGCCAGCGCCGGGGCCGGCTCATCGCGGCGATAGGCCAGGCCGGCCAGGGGCGGCGGCTCTCGCGGCCCCTTGGGGCGCACCAGGGTCGTCTCGCATCCCGCCTGGACGCCCAGGGCGGCGATGGCCAGGGCGGTGGGGTCGGCTCCCAGCACGATGAGGCGCAGGGTCGGCGGGTAGAGGCGGCGAAAGGCCCCCGGCCAGCTCTCCGGCTCCTGCGAGGCGGGCGCGCAGACCCGCCGCGATCCGTCGCTCAGCCACACGGCCGGCGTCCGCGCGTCGGTGAGCGCGGAAAGGCGCGCGGCGGCCTCGTCGCCCGGCGGGATGGCCTCGAGCTGGACCTCGATCCGCGCCCCGCAGAGCAGGCGGATATCGGGCCAGGGGCTGCCTGCGCCGTAGACCAGCCGCAGCGGTCCGCCGCCTTCCAGAACCCGCTGGGCGTGACCGGCGACGTCGGCCTCCAGGCATCCGCCGGAGAGAAATCCGCTGACGGCCCCCTCGGCGATGAGCATCTGCGTTCCCACCGGCCTTGGGCCGCCGCCGCTCAAGGCGACGATGGTGGCCAGCGCGGCCGGCCGGCCGGCCTCAAGGACCCCGCGCAGAGGCGCGCGGACATCGTCGGCGAGGCCGAACAGGGGCCAGGGCGGAAGGGCTTGGATCGTCGGGGTCAGGTTAACAATCCCTCAAGGCGGTCGATACGGGTTCTTTACGCTCTGGCGGCCATTATGGGCGGAGAAGTTAGCCACCGGCCCGCACGGAAACCACCGCTCGCCATGCACCCATTGATTTCCAAGCTCGGGCTCGGCACGGCCCAATTCGGCCTCGACGCCGGCCAGCCCACGCGTGGACGGGCGCCGGAATCGGAGGTGCGCGAAATTCTCGCCGTCGCGGCCCAGGCGGGGATCGGCGTCCTGGACACCGGCGCGGCCTCGATCCACGGCGAAGCGGTCCTGGGAGCGGTCATGCCGAGGCCGAGCCCTTTTCGGGTGACCGTCAAGGCGGCGCGGGGCGACCGGGGTACGGCCTATGTGGAAGCCGAGGCGCGCGCCTCGCTGGCCCGCCTCGGCCTTACCCATGCCGACGCCATCATGGTGCAGTCGGCCGGCGATCTCTTCTCGCCCTACGGCCTGGCGCTGTGGGCGTGCCTGAAGGGGCTGCGCGACGCGGGCCTCTTCGCCCGCGTGGGCATCTCGGCCTACGCCTCGGACGATCCGCCCGGCCTGGCGCGCCGCTTTCGGCCCGATCTCATCCAGGCGCCGGCCAGCCTGCTCGATCAGCGCCTGCTGGTGGACGGCAGCCTGGCCGCCGTGCGTGAACTGGGCGTGGAGGTTCACCTGCGGTCGATCTTTCTGAACGGCCTTTTGTTCCTGCCGCCCGATCGCGCGCCCAGCCGGCTCGGCGCCGCCGCCATCAGCCGCCTGGCGCGCGCGCGCCGCCTGATCGCCGAAGGCCGCAGCGATCCGCTCCAGGCGGCCCTGGGCTTTGCGCTTTCCCGCCCAGAGGCGAGCGCGGTGATCGTCGGGGCCGCCACCGCGGCGGAACTCGCCGCCGTAGTCGCCGCCGCCGCCAGCCCGCCCCCCGATCTCGACTGGGACGACATGGCGCTGGAAGACCCCGAGGCGCTCGACCCCCGCCGCTGGGCCGCCGCCTGAGCGCTCTGAGGCTGTTGGCTGAGAAGCCCCACAAACTCCGACCGTCATGGCCAGGGGATTAGTCCTCACCCTCAATAGGCAGTTCACATCCCCAGAGCCCCCGCGGCCAGATTGACCTTGACGCCGGCGAAGGCGCCGAAGCCGGGGCGCAGGAAGCCGACCGGGTCCTGGTATTGCCGATCTAGCACATTGTTGATCCGGCCGAAAATCGTGACGCCGCGGCCCAGGTCATAGCCGGCCGCCAGGTTGGCGACGAAATAGGGGCTCGCCTCGAGCCGGGGAATCGAGAAGGCGCGGTTTCCGTCGACCCATGAGCTCACGTAGAGGAGGCTCGCGGAAAGGGTGAGCCGCTCGCTCGTCCGCCAAGTCGCCGCGAGGCTCGCCTTGTTCTTGGGCCGGCGCAGCAATTCCTCGTCGGTGATGTCGTCCTTGGCGATGGTCCAGGTGTAGTCGGCCCGCAGGGTCAGCCGCTTGATCGGGGTGACGGCGATGAAGCTCTCGACGCCGTAGGTGGTCGCCCTTCCTATGTTGGCCCAGGAATCGCCGGCCGCGTTGAGGGCGATGAGATTGGTGATCTGGTTGTGGAACCAGGCGGCGCCCGCTCGTAGCCGGCCGCCCGCCAGGGGTTGTTCGAAGCCCACGTCGTAGCCCTCGCTGGTCTCGGGTTCGAGGTTCGGGTTGGCGAAGAAGTCGAATTGCGGGAAGCTGACGAAGAGCTGGGTCAGGGTGGGCGCCTTGAAGCCGGATCCGTAGCTGGCCTTGAGCCGGGTTCCGGTGGCCGCGATCAGCCAGGTCGGCGCGATCCGCCAGGTGGCCTTGCCGCCAAAGCGCTCATCGTCGTCCCAGCGAACGCTGAGGGCGACGTCGAGGTTGTGGTTGACCTTCGACTGCAGTTCGGCGAACGCGGCCCGGTCGGCGTCGCGGGCGTTGATGGGGCTGTTGATCAGGCGCTCGATGTCATCGGCCAGTCCAAGGACCAGGGTCTGGCCCTGCCCCAAAACGAGGTTTCCCTGCCAGTCGAGCTTGAGGCGATCGCCGTTGTCGTAGGTCGGCGCCGGGAGGCCAAATCCGTCGTCCGGCGCCTGAATCCTCGACCTGTAGTCGGTGTAGCCGACGCCGAACACATTCTGAACTTTCCCGTCGAAGAGTGACAGGCGCCCCTGGCCGCGGGTGAAGAACTGCCGATCGTTCTGGACGGTTTGCACCGAATCGGGAACGGCGGGGGCGGGAAAGACGTCGAAATTCTCCCCCGTGCTGCGCAACTCCGAGTTCGTGTAGCGGACCACCAGATCGACGCCGAACGCGCCGGTGAGCTCGGCGCCCAGCTTCGTGGAGAGCGTGGTGTTGTCGTAATAGTCCCCGATGCGCGCTTCGCCGGGGGCCAGCAGATCCAGCGGCGTCACCGGCGTATCGCCGGAATGGAAGTGGGCGACGTTCAGGGCGTAGTGGAATTTGGACGCCGATCCGGCCAGACCGGCGGTCTCGTTCAAGGTGTCGAAGGAACCGCCCTCCAGGCTGGCGGTGATCCGCGCCGGCCCCTCGCCCTTTCTGGTGACGACATTGATCACCCCGCCCAAGGCGTCGGAGCCGTAGAGGCTGCTTTGGGGCCCGCGCAGAACCTCGATGCGTTCGAGGTCGGCGGTCAGCAGCTGGCCGAAATCGAAGGCGTCGTTCTGGCTTGGGTCGTTGACCTCGACGCCGTCGATCAGAACCTTGGTGTGGTTGGCGTCCGCGCCCCGGATGAACACCGAGGTCTGACCGCCCGGACCCCCGGTCTGCACGACGTTGAGCCCCGGCGCGTCGGCCAGGGCGTCGGGGACCGTCCGCCACTGGTTTTGCGCGATTTCATTGGCGGTGATCAGGGTGATGGAGCTGCCGACCTGGTCCTTTGGGGTCGGAACCAGGGTGGCCGTGATGACCAGCGGCGAGACGTCGGCCTGGCGGGCGGTGCTGGAGTCTTGCGCCGAGGCCGGCGGGACCCAGACACAAGCGGTCAGGGCCGCGGCGGCGATTTCTAGGTGGGTTTTCATGACGTCTGGCCTTCGCGATGAACGTGACACGTCACCGCGAAGAAAATGCCCCGTGACCACCGACCCTGGATGAGGTCCGGCGCCCCCGATTCATTCACCTCGGCACACCCCGTCCGACGCGTTCGCGCGTGACCACGGCGTGTGGCAGGTCTCCTGGCTCACGGGTCGTCGCCTTTGGACCGGCCTTCCCAGGTGCCTTAAAGCAAGGCGCCCAGTGGCCACGATCGGTCCTCGGCTCACCGCTTACAGTTGCGGGGGCAGCCGCGGAATTGCGCGCCGAACCTTGAGCGCGCGCACCGCGTTCCCTTTTGATCCCTTGCGGGAACCACGGCGCCTTCGTACAGGACGGCGCCTGGACGTCAAGCCGCGGCGGCGAGGCTTGCCAGGGCCGTTCCGCTGAGCTGGCGGATGATCAATTCGGTTTTCGAGGTCGCCCCGAGGCGGTCGTAGAAGGCGATGGAGGGGGTGTTCCAGTCGAGCACCTCCCATTCCAGCCGGGGAAGGCCCTCGGCGAGGCAGCGGCGGGCGAGGCTCGCCATGAACGCCTTGCCGACCCCGGCGCCGCGCGCGGCGGGACGCACGTAGATGTCTTCCAGATGCATGCCGCGGCGGCCCTCGAAAGTGGAGACTTTGTAAAACCACAAGGTGTAGCCCACCGGCGCGCCGTCCAGCTCGGCGATTTCGCAGAACGCGATCGGGGCGGGGGCGAAGAGCAGGGCGCGCACGTCATCCTCGCTGGTCTTCACCGCGTGAAGCAGCTTCTCGTAGTCGGCCAGCTCGCCGATGAGCGCGAGGACGAGGCTCGCGTCGGCGGCCCGGGCCGGACGAATGGAAAGCCCGGTCACGCGCCGATCTTCACGCCGGGCGGAGGGGACGCGTCGGCCGGCACGAAGAAGTCGGGCATCAGGGGACGGCTGGGATCGACCCGGTACTTGTCGAAGTCGCGCTCGCCTTCGCCATAGAGGAAACTATCATCTATCAAAAAGTTGCCGGTGAATTCGCGGGCCGGCTTTTCGAAGATGGCGTGGGCGGCGTCGGCCATGATGTCGGTGGTGCGGCAGGCTTTCAGCCCGTCGTCGCCGGCCAGGGCGAAACGGATGGCCGCCGTGGCGATGCCGGTGCGCGGCCAAAGGGCGTTGAAGGCGACGCCGTCTTCGCGAAACTCCTCGGCCATGCCCAGCACGCAAAGGCTCATGCCGAACTTGGCCATGGTGTAGGCGACGTGCGGGGCAAACCAGCGCGGGCTCATGTCCAGCGGCGGCGAGAGCATCAGGACGTGCGGGTTGGCGGCGCGCTTCAGGTGCGGGATGCAGGCCTTGGAGGTCAGAAACGTGCCGCGCGTGTTGATCTGATGCATCAGGTCATAGCGCTTCATGTCGGTGGCCAGGGTCCCGGTGAGCTGGATGGCCGAGGCGTTGTTGACGCAGATATCGATCCCGCCGAAGGCGGCCGCGGTCTTTTCCACGGCCTCCATGACGCCGGCTTCGTCGCGGACATCGACGATGAGCGGCAGGGCCTTGCCGCCGGCCGCCTCGATCTCCTTGGCGGCGGTGTAGATGGTGCCGGGCAGGTGTTTGTGCGGCTCGGCGGTCTTGGCGGCGACGGCGATATTGGCCCCGTCCCTGGCCGCGCGCAGGGCGATGGCCAGCCCAATGCCGCGCGAAGCGCCGGTGACGAACAGGGTCTTGCCGGAAAGGCTCATGGTCAGGCTCCCGTGGTGGCGACAGAAAGGCTCCAGAGGCGGTCGGCGGCCTCGGCGTCGAGGGCGTGGGGCATGACGCCCCTGTACGGAAACTCCGCGGTCCACGGCCCCGCCTGGGCGCAGTCTTCCAGATAGAGGCCGCCGACGCCCTCCAAGTCGCCGCCCACCGCCGCCCAGACGCTGGTCGAGGCGCCCTGCTCAGTGGTCTTGAAGCCTTCCGCCACCTTGCCGGCCTCGTCCATCCAGCCGAACGCGATCATCTCCTCGCGCGGCAGATGCCGCTGCAGGGGCGTCATGATCCCGCCCGGCATCACCGCGTTGGCGGTGACGCCCTGACCCTTGAACCGGTCGTTGAAGCCGACCGCGAAGAGCGCGTTGGCGCTCTTGGATTGACCGTAAGCCTCCCATTTGTCGTAGGGGCGAGAGCGATAGTGGGGGTCGTCGAAATTCACGCCGCCGCGTCGATGGCCGATAGAGGTCAGCGACACCACCCGCGCCGACTTGCCGTGCGCGTTCGCGCCGTTGGTGAGGGCGGGCGCGAGCAGGGCGGCGAGCAGATAGTGGCCGAAATGGTTCGTCCCGATCTGCATCTCCAGATCGTCGGCGGTATAGGCCAGGGGACAGGCCATGACGCCGGCGTTGTTGATCAGGATGCTCAAGGGGGCGGTCCCCCATTCCTCGGCGAAGGCGCGCACCGAGCCGAAATCGGCAAGGTCGAGCGGCCCGACGCTCACCCTGGCAGCGCCGGCGGCGCCATTGATGTCGGCCGCCGCGGCTTTGCCGGCCGCGCGGTTTCGGACCGCCAGAGTGACCCGGGCGCCGGCCAGCGCCAAGGCGCGCGCCGTCTCGACGCCGATGCCGGAGGCGGCGCCAGTGACCACGGCGCTCATCCCACGCAGATCGTGGCCGGCGACGACCTCGCGAGCCTTCGTAAAGCCGCCGAATGCGGAAACGATGCGGTCGGTCATTGGGAAGATGTCCTTTGGGTCCATTGGAACTTTCGAGGCCGCCAATGAACCTTTTCGCGCCTCGATCGTGGTAAGCCAAGCTTGGATTGTAAAGTCGCCGCGATCTTGACCGCGCGGCGCGGCGCGGGCATTGGACGCATCAAGAACAACGATATTCGGGAGATGTCGCCATGAGGCCGATCGGTATTGGTCTGGCAGCCGCATTGCTGGTGGCCGTTCTCGCCCCCGCCGCGGCCGCCCAAATGGGGGCGCCCACGCCGAGTGCGCCCGCGCCCGAGAAGCGAGCCTCGACCTCGGTCAGCTCGGTCACCAAGGAATCGCGCGCCAAGGGCATGGCCGACGCGCCGGCCCTCATTTCCGCCGGGAACCTCGACTGCCAACTGGCCGACGCGCGGGCCATCGGCCAGGCCAAGGACCCCAAGACCAAGGTCACGACCAACGTCTACGAGCTGGCGTGCACCGGCAATGAAGGGCTCATCGTAGAGCAGGCCACGGGCGGCGCGCCCGCGACGTTCACCTGCGAGCAGGCGGGCGAGCCGGGGCCCGACGGCAAGATCAACGCCACCCACTGCATCCTGCCCGGCAACAGCGATCCCAGGGCCGGCCTCGCGCCCTATATCGCCAAGACCGGCAAGGCCTGCACGCCCGACAAGATTCGCACCCTGGGGCAATCGCCGACCAACGCGGTCTTCGAACTGGCCTGTCGCGAAGGCGGCGGCGGCTATATTCTGGAAATTTCCAGTCCACCGCGGCTGGACAAACCGGTGACCATGGCGCCGTGCGTCGGCTTTCCACCCGGCGGAAACATCAGCTGCACCCTTACCGACCGCGCCGCCCAGTTGGCCGTCGTCGATCAGTTGGTCGCCAAGTCCGGCAAGGCCTGCCAGATCAAGGATCGCTCATTTATCGGCGCGGCGGAGTCGGGCATGATGATCTATGAAGTCTCCTGTCAGAACGGCAAGGGCTTCATGATCGAACAGGCCGCCAACGGCGATTTCAAGCAGGCGGTTGATTGCGCGGCGGCCGATAGCATCGGCGGCGGTTGCAAGTTGACCGACGCCCGCCAGGCCAAGACCGACCAGACAAGCCTCTATTCGAATTTGGCCAAGAAGGCGGGCTTCCAGTGCACGGTTTCCGGCTACGCGCCGCTGCCGGTCAATCTGCCCGGCAAGGAGGTGGTGGAGCTGGCCTGTTCCAATCGTCCGGACGGGGCCATCGCCATCTTCGCGGCCAGCGCCAGCGAGCCGTCGGTCGTCTACGACTGCGCCCATTCCGAGCTGGCGGGCTATCGCTGCGGCCTGAGCAAGCCCGCCGCCGCCTACGACAAGCTCACCGCCGATCTCAGGACCTTGGGTAAGAACAGCTGCACGGTCTCCGACTCCCGCGTGGTCGGCGTCAGCGCAGACCGCAAAGGCTATGTGGAGGTCGCCTGCTCGGACGGATTGCAGGGCTATATGATCGAGTATTCCCTCAGCCCCATGGCGCCCAAAACCACCATCGTGTGCGGCGAGGCCAAGGGTATCTCCGGCGGCTGCAACCTGCCGGGGAACAAGAAGAAGGGCTAGCCGCAGCCAACGCCGATCCTAGCTGATCGCCGCCTCGATGAAGTGCGGTCCGGGCTCGGCCATGGCGCGGGCGAAGGCTGCGTCGAACGCCTCGGCGGTCTCGCAACGGCTGGCGCCGACGCCCAGGCCCCGCGCCAGGCTCACCCAGTCGATCGCCGGCTCGTCGAGGCTGAGGAGGCGCGAGGCCGCGGGACCTGGATTGCCGGCCCCGGTGCGGCCAAGCTCGATGCCCAGGATGCGGTAGGCGTTGTTGGCGAAGACCACGACGGTGACATCGAGGCCCTCGCGGGCAACGGTCCACAGGCCCTGAACGGTGTACATCGCCGCCCCGTCGCCGTTGAGCGACACCACCTTTCGCCCTGGCTGGGCTACGGCCGCGCCCACGGCCACCGGTATGCCCTGGCCAATGGCTCCGCCGGTGAGCCCCAGCCAATCGTGCGGCCGCGCGCCGCGTGTCAGGGCGAGGATCGCCTGACCCGAGGTCACCGAATCGTCCGAGACGATGGCGCCCTCGGGCAAATGCCGGGCGACGGTGGCCCCGGCCGCGGCGGGCGTTAGAGCGCCGGTCATGGGCCCGGGCAGGTCCAGCGGCTGAGCCTCGCCCGGCCCCGCGCTCAGGCGGTCGGCCAGGTCGGCCAAGGCGCGCGCGCCGTCCTCGCCCCTTTTCGCCAGCACCACGGTCTCGCAGCCATCGGGGACGAGGACGCTGGGGCGATCGGGATAGGCGAAGAAGGCGACCGGCCGGGTCGTCTCCACCAGCACCATCAGATCGACGCCCTCGAGATCGGCCATGGCCATTTCGGCGAAATACATCATCCGATCAGGGGCGAAGCGGCCGGCGCCGCGCGGCTGGCGGGCGATGAAGGTGTCGGTGAGGACGCGGACGCCGGCCCCGAAGATGCGTCCGGCGGCGGCCAGGGCCGCTTCGCCGCAGGCCCCCGAGCCGAGCAGGACAATCGACTTCCTCGCCGCCTTGATGCGCCGGGCGATCGCTTCGAGGGCGGCTTCGTCCGCTTCGGCCTTGGCCGGGACCTTGACGCGCGGTCCGGTCATAGTGGTCGGCGACCACGCGCAGTCGGCCGGCAGGATCAGGCTGGCGCAGCCGCCGGGCGGTCCCTGGCTGGCGCCGACCGCTTCCGCGGCCAGGAGCCCCACCTCGTCGGCGCTTTCAGCCGCCTTGACCCAGAGGGAATTGGGCGCCGCGATGGCGGCGATGTCAGAGGTGAGCGGGGCGTCGAAAGCCCGGTGATAGGTGGCGTGATCGCCGATGATGTTGACGATGGGCGTGAAGGCCCGCCGGGCGTTGTGCAGATTGGCCAGGGCGTTGCCGTAGCCGGGCCCCAGGTGAAGCAGGGTGCAGGCGGGCCGCCCGGTCATCCGGCCCCAGCCGTCCGCCGCGCCGGCGGCGACGCCCTCGAACAGGCAGAGGACCGGACGCATGGCCGGCTGCCGGTCCAGGGCGCTGACGAACTGCATCTCGCTGGTGCCCGGATTGGCGAAACAGGCCGTGACGTCGCTTCGCACCAGGGTCTCGATCAGGGCGTCGGCGCCGTTCATTTTAGGGATGTCTCCAACGCGCGCAGGGTGCGGCCGGGCGCGATATCGGCGATATCGGTCATAAGGTGAATCAACGCCGGGGCGCCGGCCTCGCGCGCGCGCTGCAGGGCGGCGGGAAACGCATCGGTGTCGTCCACCCGCGCGGCCCAGGCCCCGAAGGCGCGGGCGTAGGCGACGAAGTCGGGATTGCGAAGCTCGGTCGCCATCACCCGCCCGGGATAGTCCCGTTCCTGGTGCATGCGGATGGTGCCGTAGGCGCCGTTGTCCACCACCAGGAAGATCACGCCGGCGCCGTATTGCCGCGCGGTGGCCAGCTCCTGGGCGGTCATCAGGAAGTCGCCGTCTCCGGCCACGGCGACCACCTCCTTGTGGGGCGCGACGATCTTGGCGGCGACGGCGGCCGGCACGCCGAAACCCATCGCCCCGCTGGTGGGGGCGAGCTGGCTTCCAAACCGCCGGTGCGGGTAGAAGCGGTGCAGCCATGCGGCGAAGTTTCCCGCCCCGTTGCAGACGATGGCGTCCGGCGGCAGGGCCTGGGCCAGGTGGGTGAAGACTTCCGAGAGGTTCACCCGGCCCTGGACCGCGACCGGCCTGGTGAACGCGTCCACATCGGCGCGCGCCGCCGCCGCTTCGCCTCGCCACCGCCCCTCGGGCAAGGCGATGGCGGTCAGCGCCGCGGCCGTGACCGACGGGCTCGCCACCGCGGCCAGGGACGGGGGCCAGACCTTGCCGATCTCCTCGGCCCCCGGATGGATATGGATGAGCTTCTCCCTGGTTTGCGCCCGCGAGAACAGGGTGTAGCCCTGGGTGGGATTTTCGCCGAGGCGCGCGCCCAGGGCGATGATCAGATCGGCGCGGCGCACGCGCTCGATGAGCTTGGGATTGGGGCCGAGCCCCAGGTCGCCGGCGTAGCAGGCGTGGTGGTTGTCGATGAGATCCTTACGCCGGAACGACAGGGCGATCGGCAGGCCAGCCTCGCCCGCCCACGCCGACAGGCCCTCCAGGGAAGGCGCCGACCATCCCGTCCCCCCCAGGATGATTAGCGGACGCTCCGCCGCCCTCAGGCGTCCGGCCAGCGCGTCGATGAACGCCGGCTCGGGGGCCGAGATCGCCCGCGCGTTGGCGGATATCGGTCCCGGCGTGACTTCATCGCGCAGCATGTCCTCGGGCAGGGCGATCACCACCGGCCCGGCCCGGCCCTGGACGGCGGTGGCAAAGCCGCGCTGGACCAACTCGGCCATGCGCTCGGCCTGGTCGATCTCCACCGCCCATTTGGCCAGAGGCCCGAAGGCGGCGCGGTAGTCGACTTCCTGAAACGCCTCGCGGTCCCTCTGGTCGCGGGCCACCTGGCCGACGAAGAGGATCATCGGCACGCTGTCCTGGCGGGCGGTGTGAACGCCGATGCTGGCGTGGGTGGCCCCCGGGCCGCGGGTGACCATGCAGAT
>Ga0182024_10021593_pt1 | contig 11673 bp, 16 predicted proteins | sample P32metaG_FD_120480 | JGI IMG/M metagenome (GOLD analysis project Ga0182024, IMG submission 120480) | Permafrost microbial communities from Stordalen Mire, Sweden - P3-2 metaG (Illumina Assembly) | ecosystem: Environmental > Terrestrial > Soil > Wetlands > Permafrost | place: Sweden: Stordalen... | reverse complement strand
GTTCGGTCACAGAGACCTCCTTGTGACCGCACGGTACCGCGATTTATCAGATGCCACTCACGGCGATCAACGCCGATGAATCTGCACGCGTAAGCGTCTGCCGCTTCGGCTTCGTTCAAGGGGCAATAACGGACACAGTTCGGTGTACCGGACTGTCTTACGCCGCCAGGAGGTTGATTTGGCTCACATCAGGGAACCCGAGCGCTCATCACCATCTGATCGAAGGCGGGTTGTAGTATATCCATTTGGTCGGCGGGCATGATGGCGTAAAAATGGGCGATGTCATGCTCGGTGCTTATCCACGCCAGCAGTTCAACCATCTTCATACCTCGGTCCGAATACCAAGCAGTTGCCCGGATTGCCTGTTCCCCGCCGATCTGTAGCTTCCGGATGCCATTCTCCGGGATCGTATAACCGGCCGCTGGTCCACCCCGTCGCTGAATCTTTAAAGGAATCTGACTTGTCAGATTCTCGGGTATGTTCTCGGGGCGCAATTTCCGGTTGTTCATCCACACTGCAATCCGAGTGAATTGGGCACCGGTGACGGTAAAATCCCCCTGCATTCCTCCCGGGTTCGAACGGGTTTCAGTCTCAACATATGTGAATCTCTCCGGGACACTGAACTCGATACCTGTCCAGTCATTGTGATAACGGCCGGCGGTCAGAGTGCTGGTTGTATCCAGCGGAGTGCGCGGCACACCCGCTGATCGCGCGAGGACTAAAGGAAGACCAGTTCCACGTTGAGTGAAGGTCCCTGCGATGGTTCCGTCCGACATCAGGTTCCCGACAAACCTGACGTCGACCCGATTGATTTCGAAAGTAAGAACAGGACCTGAAAGAGTAATCGAGTCTATCGCGCTGCCCCAGACGCCCTGATCGGGGCTGTCATTGGTTGCCTTCAGATTGTTGTCGTCTCCGGTTATGTGGAGGACGATGCGGACTGTCTGAGTTGGGGGCCTGAGGACGCCTTCCCAAGTGCCAGCGACCTCGGCGGGAGTCAGGACCGGGCACAAAGCAAAGGCAAAGAGAGCAAGCGATATTGGCACTCTCATGCGATCACGCTGCGAGTAATCGTAGCAATTATAACGCAGACTTTCGGAGGTGCCGGTTGACAAACGTCCGTTGAAGGGCACGAGCCAAGCGCCCGCGGCGACGACATGTATTTTCGCTCACGCCACCTCGGCCTCCGCAGAACGATAACGGTAATTATCGGTACGCTATTTTCCGATGAGCCGCAGGCTAAACTCAACGCCCCCTTCGACAACGACGGAGACCACGAATGAAGCTCAGTGTTCTAAACACGCGTGAGATTCACGGATTGCCGGCGATCAAATTCGCTGTGAGAACGCTGAACGAGATCGTTCACTCCTGCGCTTTCTGCTTCGACGCTAGGCGGCGTCGTCAATCCACGAGGCATTGGCGTTGAATTTTGATTCTTTGTCGGGATACACGAGCCCCACTATCAGAGCGTGTAATTGCGAAGGAATGAAAGGCTTCGGCAGAAAATGCCAGCCTTCATTGAGAATCAGCATTCCACCGACGAATCCCGACATCATCAATACTTTCAGTCTTGGGCGGTCGATTGTCATCGCCGTTGCCAACTCGATTCCGGTCATTCCGGGCATTTCGAAGTCGGTCAATAGAAGATCAATATCGCCTTGGAATTCTTTCGATTGCTGCAAGGCAAGAGCCGCGCTTGTGGCCATAAGAACGTTAAATTCCCGGCTCTCGGCAAGCATGTCAGCTACCAGCTTCCGGACCAAAACATCATCGTCTACCACAAGAACGGTTCTTCTGCTTTTGACTACAACGCGTGGATTTTCCAACTTCCGCTCCCTCTGTTCTCGGCAGAGAGGTGGCGGGACGTCTCGATTAAAAAGACCGCGCTCGGTGGGAAGAGAACAACGTTTATGCTATCAGGTTTGGAGACCGTTGCGCGTGCTTGGTGAAGACGTTAACTCTTCGAATGAGTGATTAAGCACCCATGGAGCAGCCATGTTGTTCAAGTTCAAGTCGGGATTGTTCCGGCTGAAGCCGGACATCCGTCTGCAACCTTTCGCAAGTCCTCATACCCAGCCCGATCAATCGTGGCGTGCTCTTGGCCTGAAGATCCCGAACCACGCATGAGTAGGCTGCCATTGTAATCCGGCGGCCTGGAACCTGCGGAGCAAGTGGAGGATACGTGGACCGGTGCAAGGGTAATTCGGGAGGCCCGGTGAGAACGGCGGCTGAAGCAACTACTGGGTTCTTGCGCTATTCGGTAAAGTAGCAGACTGATACGGAATGGGGCGTCGCCACGAGTCGTGGATCTGCGGCGCGACTTTGCCAATCCGAGTTGACGTGTAGTCGCCATCCCGCTGATATATGCTCCCTCTGCCTTGCTTCGGCGCACGATTCGGCGCCCGGAGCCAACAGACACTCGGAACGATATCAACGAATATCGGTAGCGAGCGGGACGCGCCCCTAACCCAGTCATGTGCGTGGCCCTCGACTCGGAGGCCGATAACTTCCGGAATGCCGGTCCTACAGGCGGAATCCGTTCTAGAACGCCCAAGTTCAATTCACGCGAGCGAGATTCCGATGGCTGAGCCAGCCATCTGGGCGGCGGATTTCTTATAGTGGATTGAAGCGATCCAGCATAGTCCATGGACCTGAAGCCTGGCGCAAAACTCGGCCCGTACGAAATCGTCGCGCTGCTCGGCAAAGGCGGGATGGGCGAGGTGTGAAAGGCGCACGACCTGCAAATCGGACGCAACGTTGCCATCAAGGTTTCCGCACAGCAGTTCACTGATCGGTTTGAGCGCGAAATCCGCGCGATCGGGCCACTGAATCACCCCAACGTCTGTACTCTGTACCACATCGGCCCCAATTACCCCGCAATGGAGCTGATCGAGGGACCGACGCCGGCGGACCGCATTCAAGAAGGGCCGATCCCGCTGAAAGAAGCGCTCGGTTTTGCGAAGCAGGTTGCCGCGGCTCTCGAAGCGGCGCACGACAAAAACATCGTTCATCGCGATCTGAAGCCGACCAACGTCAAGATCAGCCCGGACGGTCGGTGAAGTGCTGGATCTTGGCTGGCGACCACAGGTGCTGCCTCTGCTGAAGCGGTGTCTATGAACCGGGATTTATGGGGAGAAATATAGAAGAGAGGATAGAATGAAACGAATTTTCTTCTTGCTGGCCATGGCGGGGATGGCGGAGGGGTCCTTCATCGCGCCCTTTGGTTTGAACCTATCCCAAGCGGGAGGGCCGTCCGCCTTAGCGGGGGAAACCTTTATAAGCGGATTGGATTTTCCGTACGAACTTGCCGTCGGCACCGACGGCAGTTTGCTGTTTGGGCAAACGGAATCAGTCGCTGCCAGCGGACTGACTTACGGCTGGGGATTGTATGCCGTTGGGAGTGCATGGAAACTCCCGAACCTGGGAAACGGCTCGTTCGGGTCGCCGGAGACAGTCTCCGGCGATTTTTCCGGGATCGCGGTCAGCGTAAAACCCCTGTCCAGCGGGGTTTTGGTAGTTGACTCCGGCGCTGCAGGCGGGGGAAACCCTGGCGGAACCGGAGACAGGACCATGAACTTCGTCAGTACCACGGGGCAGACGATCGGCACCCTTAGCTTTGCATACCCGTCGACTTGCGCCTATGAGTGTTGGGAACACGGCAACGGAATGAGTCTCGTGGTTCCGGGCTCCAATGGCTCCAACACGGTCTATTTCATCGTCGGCTCGCAAGCCGACGATACCAAAACCACGGCAACGGTGTCGATAAGCGGCATGGGGTTGAACAATGTCAGCTTAAACGCCGACTCGGTCTATACGATGACTGTGCAGTCGACGAGCGGCAATTCAGTACAGATCACCTCGGCGCCTCAACAGGTCGCCACCGGCCTACGCAACCCATTCTCGCTGACTGTGGATGCTGCCGGCGATCTGCTTATATTCGATAACGGCATCGACAGTGCGCACAACCCCAACGAGCTTTCGGCGGACACCCTTGACATGATCCCGCGAGGCATGATCGGCAGCATGGTATACGACTTCGGGTTTCCTGATTCGTATACAGATTTTGACACCGGGCAACGGGTCAATGGAGACCCGAACGCTACCCCGCCCCTGGTCGCGCTTGCCCCAGTGGCCGACTCCAGCGGAACCCTGCAGTACTGCGAAGGGGCGTCTGCCATGGTTTACCTCCCAGCTGGCTCAGCGTCCTTTGTGGGAAGCCAGGGCGGTCTAATCCTCTCCTGCAACGGCATGCAGGACACGTCAGGGGCAAGCAACACCGACGACGCGGTGATGTTATATGACATCGCGAGCGGCCTCCTGGTGCCAATACTTGACGGGGGAAACCCCGGGTTCGGCCACATTGACGGCTTGGCCCTTATCGGGGGCGAGTTGTTTGTCGAAGATATGGCCGCGTCCGGCTCACAGGATAGCCAATCGGGCGCCGATACTGGGGCAATTTATGAATTTGACCTCCCACAGGATTCTCCGGAGCCCGGTACATTGGTTTTCATGGCTGGAGGCTTCAGCCTTCTGCTGTTGTGCAAGAAGAATAAATACCGAAGCGAAAAAAGGTGATTGGAAACATGCAGCGCGGATAGGGAATGTAAGGTCGGGTGTTCGGAAGCTATTGACACTTACTTTACTTTGCGCGCCGAGCAGTTAATCCGGGTGTTATTGTGCCAATATCGGAAGCGGTTTTCCGGTGGCGACGACGTCTGGGTATTGGCGCGTGATATCCAGGTAACATGCCAGCCTGCGAGTCTAAAGGCGGCATTTTCGGTCGGGTCAAAGTCGGGCTGGAGAGCTGACGGGGGACAGGTTTCGCCTCTCTGCTTTGGGCCCGTGTCGTGCTTACCATTTACAGGGGACCATAACTAATGCGATTTATTGCGGACTCGATTTTTCTGATGTTGTTCTTTGTGCTCGGGATTTGCTGGCTCGTCGCTTGGGCCGCCTTCCACATCGCCGGCGGGGCGATACACGTTCTCCTGGTCGTCGCCGTAATTTCACTGATCTTCCATTTTGTGCGCGGGCGGCGAGCGGCTTGATTTCAAGGGATTCTGTTGAGACAGGATATCCATTCGGCATATGGCGACCACGCTAACGGATTTATCACGAAGCCCGGCGAGAACGATGGCTTGGCAAACATTGTGGAAACCATCGAGCAATTCTGGATCGCCGTAGCGGCGCTTCCGAAAGTCGCGCGGCTCATGTAAGCTTGGCCCTTGGCGTGCTTAGCGGTGCCATATGGCGGACGATAAATCAAAGACGCGTCCCGAGATGCCAATCGCGTGAACGTCCATGGTCGAAACACAGCTGCACCCGCGATCAATTGAAAGCCGCGGGTAAGAAGCGTAATGGCGAAGGATGTGGAGGAAGAAGTGAAGGGAAAATAGCCCATGAATCTTGTCTTGATCATCCTGGTACTCTTGATCCTTTTGGGCGGCGGCGGAGGGTATTACTATGGCGGTCCGGCGATCGGTGGGGGAATCGGCGGAGTATTGCTGATAGTGCTGATCATCTGGCTTCTGATGGGAAGGCGTAGAATCTAATTCACCCTCGGTTCCTGTCCCAGTTCCTCGCCACCCCCCCTGCATTTTGAACTGTGCGTGCATAGTGCTGCGGAGCGATTCCGATCTCTGGCGGCAAACGTGCACGACGATTGTACGGTTTTGTGACAAACGCCATTTCGACATTCGGCCCCGATGACACCAAACCAGTGACGGGAGAACTAATCGACCCGCGCCTTGCCGATGTCGAAGCTCTTGCGCGGTGGATGGACTACGCTTTCGTCCTTCCCGGCGGCTTTCGCTTTGGGCTCGCGGGGTTTATCGGGCTTATTCCCGGCATCGGCGATGTCATGGATGCGCTGATCTCGCTGTTCATCGTGAATCGGGCGCTCCAACTTGGGATTCCACGGGTCGGCGTCGCACGCATGCTGCTCAATGTCGGGATCGAGGGGTTGCTGGGTGCCGCCCCCTTCGTCGGAGATTTATTCGACGTTGTCTTCAAGGCGAACCGCCGAAATTATGTTCTTCTGAACCGTTATCTCGCGCAGTCGCGGCGACAGCATGGAATGGATTGGCTATTCTTACTGGCCACCTTGCTTGTCGTAATTGCTGCGATAGCGCTCCCGATTTGGCTCTTGAGCATACTCATTCGCCGTTTGGCGTAACCCTTCCTCAAACAGCACCATCAAACTTTTGTCCGGCTCGGCAATGCGACCGGAGCTAGCCGCTCATCAATCCTGAAAACGTTTCGGCCTTAGAAATCCCGTTTAGAATAGTCATCAGATGACAAAGAAGAAGGAAACACCAAAGCCGCCCGACGGCGTTCTGGTCGCGGCTGCCAGGAGCATTGGAACAGCCGCCGGAACGATCGCGGCCGCGGTGGGTATCACCGCACCCCAAAAACGGAAGGCGCCCAAACTGGTGAAGAGGAATAAGAGCCGATTGCCGCGGCGACAGAAGAAGACGGCGCAGAAAGCCGCAACGAGGACGAAACGGGCGGCCAATGCGAAAGCGGCCGGCTGAATCATCAACGTATTCCGGACCGTATGCCGTCCGCTACCGCTCCAGTTGCGATGAAACGGAATAGACGCTCCATCGCGACGGGCGGAATCTGCTCACCGGCATTGGCGACTGAGAGTTCGAGTTTCCCTCATCGCAAATATCGCGCGCGGACGGGGCTGCTCCAGGGCACGCAGGTGAGTGCGTTGCCCAAAAGATTGGAGAGAAGCTGCGCTATGCGTGCCCGGTCGCAATCGACAGGCTCGCTTAGGGAATCACTGTCCAAGCGATCCGGCTGACTCGCGTCCAGTCCAGCGATGACTTCTCTCAGTACCGCCTCCAGAGATGCATTGGCATCGCGGCTGGGCGGCAGGCCGCCGGTTTCTTTGGCGTATTGGCTATTCGAGTGCTGATGGTTATTGTCGGAGATTAATAATGTTCGGATACGGGATCGTCGGAACGATAGTCATCATTTGCCTGATCGTGTTTATCGTGAAGAGAGTTTGATTCATTCGGCCCGGCGGCCTACCGGGCCTCTTTTACTTTATTCGGATACCTGGCAACTGGTGATCGACAGTACCTCCAGCGGCGTCAACATTTGGCCAATAACCTTCCACGACCAACTGGCGAGCCCGTGATTCGACCCCATCGATCACCGGTAATTGGCACCGGGGCGATCTTCCTCGCGGTCATCGCGGTCCTGTATTTCGCTCGTGACATTTTGGTTCCGCTGGCTTTTGCCATCATCCTCTCTTTAGTTTTGTCCCCAGCGGTCGGCTCGTTGCAAAGACTCCGAATCCGCCGCTTTCCCGCCACTCTGTTGGTGATGTTTGTGTCGGTGTCCATAGCTTGCGGAGCTGGCTACGTGATCTCCAATCAACTTCTCCAGGTGGCCAGCGACTTGCCAGGCTATCGCCAGAATATCGACAACAAGATCAAAGCCCTGAGAACGCCCGGTAAGGGCGCGCTCGGGCGTGCAGCGCAAAACGTGAAGGAAATCGGAAAGGAACTTGCCGCTCCTGCGGACGCGCCAATTGAAGCAGTAGCGCGAACCCGCACGGGGCAGACTGCGGCGTCAAATCCCCTCGCGGTCCGGGTCGTTGAGGCGCCAGGCAATGAGTTGCTCTATGTGCGCGATGTCGCGCAGCCGTTCCTCGGGCCGCTGGCAAAACTCGGCATTGTCCTGATTTTTACCGTCTTTCTGCTCGTTGAAGAAACCGACCTGCGGAATCGGATTTTCCGTCTGGCCGGTTTGAACCGGCTCAATGTCATGACGCAGGCCGTGGAAGACGGGACCCGCCGGGTGAGCCGATACCTGGTGCTCCAACTACTCGTAAATCTCGGCTTCGGCATACTCTGTGGAATCGGTCTTTATGCGATCGGCGTTCCGTATGCCGCCCTCTGGGGTGCGGTGGCGGCACTACTGCGCATTGTGCCGTATGTCGGGTCCGTCGCCGCAGGAGCGATGCCGCTGTTGCTTTCGCTCGCAGTCTTTGATGGCTGGCGCGCGCCGCTATTGGTATTTGCGCTTTTTGCGACGCTGGAGTTAATAACCGGCAACCTGCTGGAACCTTGGCTTTATGGCACACACACCGGAATCTCTTCGCTGGCTCTCCTGCTGACTACCGTCTTCTGGGCTGCGCTGTGGGGACCGGCGGGACTGATATTATCGACTCCACTCACGGTGTGCGTCGTGGTTCTGGGACGACACGTTCCGCACCTGTCTTTTCTACACATCCTGCTTGGGGATCAACCGGTGCTGACGCCCGACGCACATCTGTACCAGCGCCTGCTGGCAATGGACGATCAGGAGGCGCGCGCGGTGGCGGAACAATATCGGCACGAGCATTCACTGCCGGAGTTATACGACACCGTCATTATTCCGGCACTCACCCTGGCCGAACAGGATCGCCACAAAGGCGCTCTCGATCTGGATCGTGAGGAGTTCCTGTTCCAATCTCTGCGGGAGATGATTGCCGATTTTTCCCAGCAGGCCGAGACTACGGAGCAACCAGGAACAGAATCGCCCGCGCCGGACCAGGCTCAGGCGAAACACGCCAGGGAAACCTCTGTCCTGACAAGCGGGGGACGTGTTTTCTCGCTTCCGGCTTATGATGAAGCCGACGAAATTGCCGCTGCAATGCTCGCTCAACTGCTCGAACACGCGGGGTGTGCAACGATTACGCTCCCTCTCGGATCCTCCTTCCAAACCACCCTGGCTCTCCTTGAGCCGACGCGGAACGATATCTTCTGCATCTCGGCCGTACCGCCATTTGCTTTCTCGCAGGCGAGGACGCTCAGCAGGGAACTGCGGGTAAAGTTCCCCGGTATCACAGTGGTGATCGGGGTTTGGGGCTTCGGCGGAGAAACCGAACGCGCTTTGCTCCGCTTTCACCCTTCGCCTCCGGACAAGTTTGTGAGGAGCCTGGCGGAGGCTCTCGAATACTTAGGAGTCGGAGCAAGGCCACTTCCAGCGAAGGGCGAATCTGGTGCGAGCAATGCCGCGGGTGAAAGCGCGATCATCGCGGCTTGATCAGCCAAAAGCCGAGGCTACGGGCTTCCTTTTACGGTGCAGAAGAGGCGAGCGGGGCGCGTGTGCCCTGCGCGGATTGGTCGATTCGCTTGTCTGCTTAGGCTTCCCGACAATGCAGCGATGGATCGTCAAGTACTTTTTTCAGGTCCGGCCCCTTCAGAGCGCCGGACTCGATATCGACGTGCCAATCTTCTGTCACGAGTCGCGATTGATTCAAATCGAAATGCGCGACGTGCAGGGCCGGCCCGTCAAATGAAAGGTTGGCATATCCGTTGTAGCCAACATCAATCTTCTCGTTGCTGGGATAGCGCCTGTTATCCCACACGAGCCATCGACAATCCGGGATGTCCGGAGCCGCCGCGCGCGACAGGCATGCCGCCGTGACCCATGCATCGCCCGTACGCCTCGATGCCGTCCTTGACGCTGAACTTATCGTAGATTGCCAGCCTGTGCTCGTGGCCCCAAATCCAAATAACCGGGCGGTGAATGAGCGCAGCCAATTGCCTCGCCGGAATTTGATACCAACCCTCGAACGCGGACTGCGGGCCATGATGCGATAGCAGGATCAATCCACGTTTGTCTCCGTCCGGATTCACGGAGGATTTCAGCCATGCGAGCAGCGGCTCGGGAAGGACGCACTCCGGCTTGAACGATGTCGTCTTGCGAAGCCATTTGCTTCGCTGCAGCACCGGCACTTTGTCCCATTCGAAACGAGTGGAATTGTAGCCTGTGTCCAGTCCGATGATGCGCCAGTGCTTGTTTTCGAGGCAAAAGAAGCTCGCCCACTGTCCCGCACCCCATTCGCTGCCGCGCTCCTTCAAGCCCATCCTTGGCAGAACCATTCTCCAGTAGCCGTTTCCGTCAGCGTACATTTCGTGATTGCCATTGAGCGCGAAACTGCCCTTCGCGCCCATCGGCCACTTTACAGGCGCATAAGGACTTGTTTTCTCGCCAAGGAAGTTTTCCCGCACCTCGTTGGCGTCACCCACATAATAGACGTCGCCCAGGTGGATCGTGAAATCCGCATCGGATTTTCCCATTGCCGCTGCAACTATTCGCGCTTCGTCCGTTCCTGTGCCCCAATCGCCCGCTATGCTGATCTTCACCCGGTCATCGATCGGATAAATGCCTGTTCCCTTCCCGTGAGCCGTGTAATCCCGGAACGCGTGCTTCTTGTGAAACCAGTATTTCGCCACCTGAGGTATCCACTTGAAGAGCCTGCTCGGAAGGAAAGCCGCGATGGGATCGTAGGTCGTGGTCGAATACGCAGCGCGCGCGGCTTGGAAATGAGCTGAGATTTTGGAATGCGCGAACCCTGAAAAGTTTCCGAGGTCCTTGCCGGAGCCTGGCTCGTCGGGCGTCCCGTGTCGGCGCTCGGCACTCATTTTGGATTTGAGAGGCATCTTAAGCTTATGGCCAAACTCCCGATTTCCCTTCTTAATAGGGCGATTATATAGTAGGCTAAAGTCGCGGTAGAATGTCGATATGCCCGCAATCATCGTGGAAGACTCGAAAACCGGAGAACTGAAGGCGATGCCGTTACCGCCAGGGCGTCGGCCTGAAGATGTCGCAAAAGAGAATGGCAAGAGGCTTGTTGACTACCACGAGTCACTCGACGATGCGCGCATCGCGATTGCTGGTGCGCCAACCGGGAAAATAACGTGGTTGTAAGTCTGGACTGGATGGTTCTGGGTGCGTTGGTTTCTTTCGACGGAGTCGCAGGGCGTTAAGAGGCTGAGCCTGGCACTCGCCGTTGTATCGGCACTGTACGGGATGGTTACCCACGGCCCTCGGACCTACCAGTATTTGCCCCCAAATCCGATCTGGTGGGAGATAACGTTTCGGACTGTAGTTGGTATTTTGTGGTTTCTCGCTGCTTGGATTCCTGTTCGGCTCATTGCGTGGATCGTTTCCGGCTTTAGAGCCGACCGGGTTCGTAAATCTTCAAACTGACTTTTTCGCTCGACGCCGCGCCCGCGTTCTCTTGTCCCGCGCCTCTGCTTTCAGGACGGCTTCCTTGGGCACACTGAGCGATGCCCGGATGCCACGGTCGAATCGGTCGAACTGATCGGGGCGTTCGCAGCGGGCCGCGAGATCGGCAATTGTTTTCGCCTGGAGTTCGGGATCGGCTTTCATGAATCCGCTCCCGTATTCGGTCTGACATGGCGCTGGACGACGGGCTGTATTCTTCTCCGCAGATACTGCGCCACTATGCCATATTCATCCATCTGGTCTCCTTCTAGGGCGTCCACCGTATCGTGTTCAATATCGTGCCCTTTCCCCAATTTGCTTTTCCAGCGACCACTCGGTAATTGCTTTGCGACATGCGTTGGCGATAGATCCAGATCGACGTATATTGCAACCTTTTCAAAACCGCCCTCAAAAGATCCGTCTTCCGCTTTTGTATAGCTGACCTGCATCGAAAAATTCATCCATTCATAGCTGAGGATTTCAGTTGTTCGGCAAACTCATTAGGTGTTCGGTAGCCCAGGCTGCTGTGAGGGAATCGCCCGGAGTTCCGTTGAAAGCAGCGGCTCTCTGGTAATCCACTTTACGACGCCTTTCTGCGGGCAGCAACATGTTTGCCTGGAGGTTTGAGGGATTCCAGCACTCTGATAAGTGCGGGAATCT
>Ga0182024_10021592_pt1 | contig 11673 bp, 5 predicted proteins | sample P32metaG_FD_120480 | JGI IMG/M metagenome (GOLD analysis project Ga0182024, IMG submission 120480) | Permafrost microbial communities from Stordalen Mire, Sweden - P3-2 metaG (Illumina Assembly) | ecosystem: Environmental > Terrestrial > Soil > Wetlands > Permafrost | place: Sweden: Stordalen... | reverse complement strand
TTTCAACACGCTGCTCGGCAGCCGAGCGAAGAAGTTCGGTATGCTGCGGTTCGTTTTCGCCGGCGACGATCACGTTGCGTCGGCCGGCGGCCGATCGCGCTTCGCGGGCCAATTCGCGCAAGATATGGCTTTCCGATCGATCGTGAAATGCTTGCGTGGCGTCGATACGAAGCCCATCGAGATGATATTCGCTGATCCAATGCCGGACGTTGGCGAGGAAGAATTCTCGCACGGATCCCGACTGTGCGTCGTCGAAATTGATCGCCGAGCCCCAATCGTTTTTCTCGCTTCGCGAGAAATAAGCGTCGGCGAAAGGCCGCAGCAGGCGCTCGCCGACGGCCCCCAAGTGGTTGTAAACCACGTCGAGAATCACCCCGATCCTGCAAAGATGGGCCACGTCGACGAAGCGGCGAAAATCATCCGGCGATCCGTACAGATGCGTCGGGGCAAACTGATTCGCGCCGTCGTAGCTCCAGCCGAATTTTCCGGGAAACTCCGCCACCGGCATCAGTTCCACGACCGTGATTCCCAGGGCCGCCAGCTCCGGCAGCTGGCGAGTCGCGGCCGTCCAAGTTCCCTCCGGCGTGAACGTGCCGATGTGCATTTCGTAGAAGATTTGTCCGGCGATCGACGCGCCGGGCCAATCCAAGTCGTCCCACGTGAAAACGCTCGGATCGACCAACTCCGACGGCCCTTCCGGACCTTGCGGTTGAAATCGAGACACCGGGTCGGGCCAAAGTTGTTTCCCATCGTCGAGCCGCAAACGGTACCATTCGCCCATGATGGCGCCAGCAGCCGAGCCGAAAAAATAGCCGTCCCCCTCGGGCGCGAGCGCGAGTGGTGCTCGGGCCTTTGCACTTTCGAATTCGACCCGAACGCTCCGGCAGTTCGGCGCCCAAACGCGGAAATTCGCGCCCTCCGCGGAAAGTTCTGCGCCGATCGGAAGCTGACGGTGGAGCGTTTGGGGCATCGTGAATCACGGCGTTGATTTCGGCGACAATACGAGCGTGGCATGGCCCGGCAAATACCAGTGGTCCTCTTGCAACGGCGGAGTGCCGCAGCCACCGTAGCGAGGATCTTCGCTCGACCAAAACAGCCGCCAATCGCTTCCCGGCCGCAGCGCCAATAGCGGTTCCGCCGCGGGCACGAATTGCAAGTCGCGGCCAAGATTGACCAATAGCAGCCGATCGTCGCCGGCGTCCGCCAGATATCGCAAGACAAACGCCTCGGCCGCCAGCACCGCTCCGTGAAGCCGATCGGAACGCTGCGATGCGAACACCGGATCTTCCCGTCGCAATCGCAGCAAATCACAATGCAGCGCATACGCCCCGGCATTGCGCTCGCGCTCGCCAAGATCGAGCTTACATTGCTCGAACGTTTTCGGATCGCCTGGATCGGCGAAGAAACCGGCCGCATCGGAGCCGGTTAGACTGCGAAACTGCCGCAGCGATTCTTGCCGCCCTTCGCGCACCAGGCTGCCGAGCTCCACATCATGGTCCGCGAAGAACAGAAACGGCGCCGATGCCGAGAATTCCTGGCCTTGAAACAACAGCGGTGTTCCCGGCGCTAATAGCATCAAAGCCGTCAGCGCTCGATGCCTTCCCGGCGAGCCGAGTTGGTGGGCGCGAAGCCCTTGCGCCGAGTTGGCCACCTGGTCGTGATTCTGCAAGAAGATGACGAACTGGCGCCCCGGCAAGTCGAGCGACGGCGTTCCGCGGCGGCGCTGTTGCCGAGCGTTCCATTGGCCCTGATAGAGATAACCCCATTTCACCGCGGATATCAGCTCCTGCGGCGTGCCTTGATAATCGCCGTAGTAGTATTCGCCGTGGCCGGTGAGCGCGACGCGGGCCGTGTGATGAAAATCGTCATTCCAGGCCGCGTCGAGCCCGAAGCCTCCTTGCTCCGCAGGACGCAACAGCCGCGATTCCTGAAACTCATTCTCGGCTGTGACGATCGTCTTGCGTTTTCCGCCGGCCTCGCGAACCCGGCGCGTGATCGCGGCCAGAATGTGGTCCGACGAATCGTCGACGATCGCTTGCACGGCATCGAGCCGCAATCCGTCGAGATGATATTCGTCGATCCAATATCCGGCATTGGCGATGAAGAACTCTCGCACCGGCTGGGAATTCGGGCCGTCGAAATTGATCGCGTCGCCCCAGTCGGTGCGATGGCGTTTGGAAATGTAGTCGGCGGAGAATTGACCGACGTAGTTGCCCGAGGGGCCGAAGTGGTTATAGACGACGTCGAGGATCACGCCCAAGCCATGTTGGTGCGCCTCGTCGACGAAGCGGCGAAAATCGTCGGGGCTGCCATACAGCCGCGTCGGAGCGAACATATCGACGCCGTCGTAGCCCCAGCCGAAGCGGCCCTGAAATTCCGCGACCGGCATAATTTCCAACACGGTCACGCCCGTCTCGGCGAGCCGCGGCAACTGTTCCGCCGCGGCGGCCCAAGTTCCTTCCGCAGTAAACGTGCCGATGTGCATCTCGTAAATGACTTGCCCGGCCAGCGACACACCCGGCCAATCACTGTCTCGCCATGAATAAGCAGCGGGATCGACGACTTCCGACGGTCCCTCGACCCCTTCCGGCTGCCATCGAGAGACAGGGTCCGGATAGAGGGCCTCTTCGTCGTCCAAACGAAACCGGTATCGGCTGCCCGCGCCGGCTTCGGCAATGTGACCACCGAAATAACCCCCCGGCTCAAGTACAAGACCCGTTTCGGGTGGATTGGCTCCGTCCGGACTGCGCTCAAAAACAACCGTAACTCTTTTCCGCGCAGGCGCCCAGACGCGAAAATGGACACCTTCCTCCGGTAAGCATTCCGCGCCAACCGGCAGCCGGCGGGACCTGAATTCGCGGTTTTTCGGAGGCGATGCGACTAAATTCGGGAAATCCTTCGTTGTTTGCATTGCTGGATACTATGCAATGTCCGTGCCGGAGCGATGTCCGGCCACTAGTTTGAATTTATTGCGACGGCCTCCGCTAGCGGTTATATTGAGCGAACGGTTGCTGATTGCAGGGTCCGCCGCCATCCTCGCTTTGCCCGCCACGCCCATCCCACCAGGCGATTCGCGCAGATGAAACGATTGCTTCCCTGCCTCGTCGTTGCCGGATTTTTTGCGTTACGATTCGGCGCGATCGGTGTTCATGCGGCGCCGCCGGCGGCTCCCGCGGCAACCATCGTCGATTTCAATCGCGACGTGGTTCCGATTCTGTCGAACAATTGCTTCAAGTGCCATGGCCCGGATTCGGCCGAGCGGAAGGCGCGACTGCGGCTCGATGTTCAACAGATCGCCACCAGGCCGGCGGAGTCGGGCGAGATCGCCATTGTGCCCGGCAAGCCCGACAAAAGTGAATTGGTCACGCGCATCTTTTCCGACGACGACGACGAACGGATGCCGCCGCCGAAGAGCAACAAGCATCTCACCGACGCTCAGCGGCAAGTGCTGAAGCAATGGATCGCCCAAGGAGCCGTTTATAAGCAGCATTGGGCTTACGCGGCGCCCGAGCGGCCCGCGCTTCCGGCGCTCGCCGGTGGCCAGCCGCAAAATGCAATCGACGATTTCGTGCTGGCCAAGCTGCGCGAGCAAAAACTTCAGCCGTCGCCCGAGGCGGATCGGGTGACGATAGTGCGCCGGTTGTATTTCGATTTGATCGGCTTGCCGCCGTCGCCGGAGCAGGTGACCGAGTTCGTCAACGATCACGATCCGCAGGCGTATGAAAAACTCGTCGATCGCTTGCTCGCCTCGGAGCATTATGGCGAGCGGATGGCGATGTACTGGCTCGATCTGGTACGGTATGCCGACAGCGGCGGCTACCATAGCGACAACGAGCGCGAGGTCTATTTGTATCGCGACTATGTCATCGGGGCATTCACTGCAAACAAGCCGTTCGATCGCTTTACCGTCGAACAACTGGCCGGCGATTTGCTTCCCGATGCATCGATCGAAACACGCATCGCCTCCGGCTACAACCGCCTGTTGCAGACGACCGAAGAAGGGGGCGCGCAGGCCAAGGAATACACCGCCAAATACGCGGCCGATCGGGTGCGAAACCTCTCGAGCGTCTGGCTCGGCTCGACGATGGGCTGCTGCGAATGCCACGATCACAAGTTCGATCCGTTCAAGACGCGCGACTTTTACAGCATGGAAGCCTTCTTCGCCGACGTGAAAGAAGCTGCCGTCGGCCGTCAGGAAGAGACGCCGCTGCCGACCGCCGAGCAATCCGAGCAATTGAAACATCTCGACGACGAACTTGCCGCCGCACGCAAAACGCTCGACGAGCAAACCCCCGCGCTCGACGCCGCCCAAGCCGAATGGGAAAAGACGGCGAAAATCGACACGATCGATTGGACCCCCTTGCGGCCAACCATCTTGACCGCGAAATCGGGCGCCACGCTGAAAATTCTCGACGACGGTTCGATCCTCGCCGGCGGAAAAGTTCCCGACCAAGAAAACTACACGCTCGTCGCCGATCTCGATCGGCCCGGTGTCACCGGAATCCAGCTCGAAGCAATGCCCGATCCAAGTTTGCCAGCGCAAGGGCCGGGTCGAGCGAGCAACGGCAATTTTGTCCTCTCCGAATTCACAGTGACTGCGTCGCCAAAAGCCGCCCCCGACAAGCCGATCAAAATCGCACTGCAACACGCATCGGCCGATTTCTCGCAGTCGGGCTTCGACGTTGCCCGCGCGATCGACGGCAAGCCGCGAACCGGCTGGGCCATTCTGCCCGAAGTTGGCAAGCCGCACTTCGCCATCTTCGAGACCAAGTCGACAATCAGTGCCGAAAAAGACTCGAAGCTGACGATCTCGCTCGACTTCAACTACGGCTCGGCTCACAGCATCGGCCGGCTGCGGATTTCGACGACGACGCACAAACCGCCGCTCGGCGCCCATTCCGGGTTGCCCGCTGAAGTCGCCAGAATCCTCGAAATCGCGCCAGCGCAGCGCACGCCCGAGCAGCGGAAAACGCTTTCGGCCCACTTCCGAAGGATCGCGCCGGAATTGCAAGCCGCGCGAGCGAAAGTCGCCGAATTGGACCGAAAGAAAGCCGCTCTCGAAAAGACATTCCCCAAAACACTGGTTACGACGGCCGTCGATCCGCGCACCGTGCATATCCTGGCGCGCGGCAATTGGCTCGACGATTCCGGCGAAATCGTTTCGCCCGCGGTGCCGACGTTTCTGCTGCCGCTCGAGATCAAAGATCGCCGGCCGAGTCGGTTGGACCTGGCCCGCTGGATGGTCGATCGCAAGAATCCGCTCGTCGCGCGGGTATTCGTCAATCGGATGTGGATGCTGATGTTCGGTCAGGGGATCGTGAAGACGACCGAGGATTTCGGTTCGCAAGGGGCCGCGCCGTCGCATCCGGAGTTGCTCGATTGGCTGGCTAGCGAATTCGTCGCCAGCGGCTGGGATGTCAAGCATCTCCTGAAACTTATCGTCACGTCCGCCACCTATCGACAATCGTCGGTTGCAACCGAGCAGCAGCGGCAACTCGATCCCGACAACCGCTGGCTCGCGCGGCAAGGCCGCTTCCGGCTCGATGCCGAACTCGTGCGCGACAATGCGCTGGCGGTCAGCGGTCTGTTGTCGGCCAAAATCGGTGGCCCGAGCGTCAAGCCGTATCAGCCCGCCGGCTATTGGGCCTACTTGAATTTCCCAACGCGCGAATGGGCGAACGATCGGGGCGAGAATCAATATCGCCGCGGGCTATATACGTTCTGGCAACGAACGTTCTTGCAGCCGAGCCTGAAGGCGTTCGACGCGCCGACGCGCGAGGAATGCACCGCCGTGCGCACGCGATCGAACACGCCGCTGCAATCGCTGGCGCTGTTGAACGATCCGACGTATGTCGAGGCGGCGCGAGTGTTCGCCGCCCGGATCGTGAGAGAAGGTGGCGCGAACCCGGCGGAACGGATCGATTGGGCGTTCCACCATGCCCTATCGCGCTCGGCGACGGCCGACGAAAGCCGAATTCTCATCGAGCTGTATAACAAGCACCACGAGCAATACGTGGCCGACACGGCAGCGGCGAAGAAGTTGCTCGGCGTCGGCGACGCGCCGGCCCCGGCCGGCGTCGACGCGGCCGATCTGGCGGCATGGACATCCGTGGCCCGTGTGATTTTGAATTTACATGAGACGATTACTCGCAGTTGAACCATGAACGATCAAGAACAATTCCAATTGCATTTCAGCCGCCGCACCTTCTTGGGACGCACCGCTTCCGGCATGGGCTCGCTGGCCTTGGCCTCGATGCTCAATCCCGGCCTGCTCAGCGCCGCCGAGAATGCGAATCCCGCGAACGACAAATGGCACGGCGTCGTCAATCCGCTGCACTTCAAGCCGCGTTGCAAGCGAATCATCTATCTCTACATGGCCGGCGGACCGTCGCACCTGGAAACGTTCGACTACAAGCCGAAGCTCGCCCAAATGAGCGGCCAGCCGATGCCCGCCTCGATCACCAAAGGCCAACCGATCGCTCAGTTGCAAGGCCAGCAACTCAAATGCTTCGCTCCGCAGCATCCGTTCGCCAAATACGGCAAGTCGCAGCAGGAAATCTGCACGATCGTCCCGAACATCGGTAAGCTGGCCGACGATATCTGCATCATCCGCTCGATGCATTCCGACGCGATCAATCACGACCCGGCCCATACGTTCATGAACACTGGCACGACGATCTCTGGCCGGCCCTCGATGGGCTCGTGGTTGCTGTATGGCCTGGGGAGCGACGCGGAAGATTTGCCCGGCTTCGTGGTGATGACTTCGTCCGGCAGATTCGGCCAGCAGCAGCCGATCGCGGCCCGAATGTGGAACAGCGGATTTCTGCCGAGCAAGTTTCAGGGAGTGCCGTTCCGTTCGCAAGGCGACGCGGTGCTGTATCTCAGCAGCCCACCCGGCGTGAATCGCGATCGGCAGCAAGACGTGATCCAGGCGTCGGAGTCGCTGAATCGAATTCATGACGCGGCGGTCGACGATCCTGAAATTCAAACTCGCATCGCCCAATACGAGATGGCGTTCAAGATGCAGACGAGCGTGCCGACGCTGATGGACGTTTCCGGCGAGCCGGCCCACGTGCTGGAAATGTACGGCACCAAGGGGGCCGACGGCTCGTTCGCGGCGAATTGCTTGCTTGCCCGGCGACTCGCCGAGCGCGGCGTGCGGTTCATTCAGCTTTACCATCGCGATTGGGATCATCACGGCGGCTTGAAGGACAGCATCAAGGGCATTGCCGGCGAAGTGGATCAGGCGACTTGGGCGCTGGTGAGCGATTTGAAGCAGCGCGGAATGCTCTACGACACGTTGATCGTTTGGGGCGGCGAATTCGGCCGCACTCCGATGGCCCAAGGCAATGGCCGCGATCATCACATCAAGGGCTATTCCCTCTGGATGGCCGGCGGCGGAATCAAGGGCGGCATCACGCACGGCGCGACCGACGAATTCGGCTACAACGCCGAGGTCGATCCCGTTCACACGAACGATTTCCACGCCACGATGCTGCGCCTGTTCGGCATCGACCACACACGATTGACGTACCGCCACCAGGGCCGCGATTTTCGGTTAACCGACGTGGCTGGCAAGGTGATTGCGCCGATTTTGGCGTGAAGATGCGCGCTTCACACGCTGCTCGCCGCCAGCCAGCCGGTGCTCCAGGCGGCTTGAAAATTGAAGCCGCCGATTGGGCCGTCGAGGTTCAATAATTCGCCGGCGCAATACAGGTTCGGCACCAGCTTGCTTTGCATCGTGCGCGAATCGATTTCGTCGAGGGAAACGCCTCCGGCGGTGACTTCGGCTTTCTTGAAGCCCAGCGTGCCGCTCAATGGCGCCGTTAGATGTTTCAGGGTGCGCACCAGTCGGCCGCGATCGGCTTTGCTCAACTCGGCCGCTTTCCGTTCCACGGCCACGCCCGATTGCTCCAGCGCAATCTCCGCAAGCCGGCGCGGCAACATTTGGCCGACGACGGCCGCGACTTGCTTCTTGCCCGACGCGGTCGATTCCTCGCGCAGCCAATCGAGAAGCTGCGATTCGTTTCGCTCGGGCAATAGATCGATTTCAACCACCAGCGTTCCCGGTCGAGGATGGCCCGACACGACCCGGCTGACGTCCAACGCCGCCGGACCGGTCAAGCCGAAATGCGCGAACAACAGCGAACTGCGGCGAGCGGCCAACGGGTGGCCGTCTTCCATGATGCTGAGCGTAACATCCGGCAGCGTCACGCCGCGCAGATCGAGCACCCAGGGGGCCGTGGTCGTCAGCGGCACCAGCGCCGGGCGCGGCGGAACGATCGTGTGCCCGAACTGTGCGGCGAAGCGATAGCCGTCGCCGGTCGTGCCGGAGCCAGGATAGGACTGTCCGCCGGTGGTGAGAATGGTTTGCCGGGCATGAACTTCGCCGCGTGGCGTGACCAATCGAAAGCCTTCGCCGTCGCGCTCCAATTGCACGAGCGGTTCCCCGAGCGACATCGTCGCGCCGCTGCGATTCAACCGGGCGACCAAGCCGGCCAGCACGTCGGCGGCTTTGTTCGAGACCGGGAAGATTTTTCCCGTTTCTTCGATTTTCGTTCGTACCCCTTCGGCTTCGAACATCTCGATCGTATCTGCCACGCTGAGGGCCGAAAGCGCCGAATGCAGAAACCGGCCGGGCGGTCCGTAGGCCTCGACGATGCCGCGATTGTCGGTGGCATGGGTGATATTGCAGCGAGTGCCGCCCGACATGAGGATTTTGATCCCCGGCCGACTGTTCTTCTCCAATAAGAGAGTTCGCCGCCCCCGTTCGGCGGCCCGAAACGCGGCCACCAGCCCGGCCGCTCCGGCTCCGACGACGACAACATCCCACGAGCCATCGGCCATGCTTTAATCCGTTTGACTCAACGTTGGTCGAGGCAATTCCGTTCCCAAGCGATTTGATGCCCGCTATCGGCCGGAGTATCATGGCGGGTTCAAGCGAGTTCCGCCAGTTTAGCCTCAACGTCCAAATCTTTATCCCACTGGAGCCCTGTGATGAAACTCAGTTCCCTGCTATTCGCCGGACTGGCCGCCGGCACTTGGCTGCTGGCCGGCCAGGCTCTTAAAGCGGCCGACGAACCGAAGCCCGACAAGGATGGCTTTTATAGTCTGTTCGACGGCAAGACGCTCGATGGCTGGAAAGTCGGCAAGAATGCCGAGTCGTGGAAAGCGGAAGACGGCATGATTCAAGTCCACGGGCCGGGCCCGTCGCATATTTTTTACGTCGGCCCGGTGCATAACCACGACTGGAAGAATTTTCATCTGAAGGCGATGGTGATGACGTTTCCCCATGCCAACTCGGGAATTTACTTCCACACCAAGTATCAGGAAGAGAACTGGCCCGACGATGGCTTCGAGGCCCAGGTGAACGCGACGCATAGCGACTGGAAAAAGACCGGCAGCTTGTACGACGTCGTGAATATCAAGGATCCGCATCAGGTCGACAACAAATGGTTTCTGTACGACATCATCGTCGAAGGAAAGCATGTCGTGCTGAAGATCGACGGCACGACGGTCTGCGATTGGACCGAGCCGGAGGGCTTCAAGCCCCCGCCAGGCCATCCAGGCCGCTTCCTGCATCACGGCACGTTCGCGCTCCAGGGTCACGACCCCGGCAGCAAGACGTATTTCAAGGACATTCTCGTAAAACCGCTCGACGACTGAGCGGCGACGGACGAACGGTCATTGCCATCCCGCCGCAAGCCCTCCACCGCCACCCACGCGCTCCCAGGCCAGGTCGATGACGAAGCCGCTTTTTTATTGCGCACCGCTCGTCTTGGCGCTGCTCGCTCTTTATTGGCCGCCGCTGCGGGCGGAGGATGCGGCGCCGGCCGAACATAAGCCGGGCGACCTCGTTTCGCTTGCCGCGCTGCCAAATCCTGAGCTGGCGCCGTTGTTCGCGGCGAAGGTGCGGCCGCTGTTGGCCGAATACTGCCTCGGCTGCCATTCCACGAAGGAAAAGAAGGGGGAATTGGACCTGGAGCGGTTCGTGTCCATCGATGTCGCGCGGAACGATTTGAAGCCGTGGCAATCGCTGATCGAAATGCTCGACGCCGGCGAAATGCCTCCCAAGGGAAAACGCCAGCCAACCGCCGAAGAGCGAAAATGGCTCATCGAATGGACGCGCCGCTGGCTCGAGGGCGAAGCCCGAGCGCGGGCCGGCGATCCGGGACACATCGCCCTGCGGCGGCTGAGCAATGCCGAATACAACTGCACGGTCCGCGATTTGACGGGCATCGACCTTCAGCCCGCGCGAGAGTTTCCCGCCGACGGCGCTGCGGGCGAAGGTTTTACCAACGCCTCCGAGGCACTCTCGATGTCCTCGACGCTTGTCGATAAATATCTCGCCGCCGCCAAGACCATTGCGGATCATGCCGTCATGCTGCCCGACGGTTTTCGCTTCTCGCCGTCGGCCCATCAGCACGATTGGATCGACGAATCGCTCGGCGACCTGCATCGGTTTTACGATCAGTTCATCGAGGGCAACAGCCAGATTCCGCTGCGTCGATATCTCGCCGCGACGATTCAATATCGACCCGCGCTTTCCTCCCACACGAAATCGTTCGCCGAGGTGGCTCGGCAAGAGAATCTCAGCCCCAAATACCTGGAGATTCTCTGGAACACGCTGAGCGACGCTCGCCCGTCGTTCGTGCTCGATGATCTTCGCAGCCGTTGGAAGACGGCCAATCTGAACGACGTTCCGGCGACCGTGGGCCAGATCGAAAGCTGGCAGCGTGTGGCCTGGAAATTGAACGACACGGCTGCCTGCATTTACGAACCGTGGCAAGTGCCCGTTCTGACGGTGACCGATTCGCAGAATCTTCGCGTCAAGCTGAATCCACCGCCGGGGCAGAATGAAGTCGTGCTGTATCTCGTGGCCCGTACGATCGGAGCCGCCAGCGGGGATCAACCGCTTGTTCTCTGGGACAAGGCGCGATTCGAGGCCGATAAGCAGCGGCCGCTACTGCTTCGCGACGTGTCGGCGGTGGCGCAAGGAATGGAGGGCGCGCTGCGCGAGGTGTTCCGCGATGCGGCCAAGTATCTGGCGGCGGCGGCGCAGTGGCGGCGCGGCGCCGCGGCGGACACTGTCGAGTCGATCGCCAAGCCGCAGTCGCTCGATGCAAAGCGGCTGCAGCGCTGGATCGACGTGGCCGGATTGAGCCGGAATTTGCCGGGGCCGCTGGAGCCACTCGAAGTGAAGATGCCCGGCAGCGGCGATCGGTCGTTCGTCAATGGTTGGGGTAGCAAAACACCCGACACGCTTCCCATCTTGATGACGAATTCGACGGATCGGACGATCAACATTCCCGGCACGCTGCCGGGCCACAAAGTGGTGGTCCATCCGTCGCCCGATCAATATGTGGCCGTCGCTTGGAGCAGCCCGATCGAAGGTCGCGTGCGTATCGAAGCGCGCGTGGCCGACGCTCATGCCGGTTGCGGCAACGGCGTTTCGTGGTGGATCGAATCGCAGCATGGCAGCCGCCGCGAGAACATGGCCGGCGGCGACATCGACGACGGCAAAGCCGCGACGATCGAGCCGCGCGAATCGCAAATCGCGCCGGGCGATATCGTCTGCCTTGCCATCGGTGCGCGCGAGCACAATCACTATTGCGACCTCACGCTCATTGATCTGACGATCACCGAACTCGACGGCAAGCATCGCGCGTGGAA
>Ga0182024_10021591_pt1 | contig 11673 bp, 8 predicted proteins | sample P32metaG_FD_120480 | JGI IMG/M metagenome (GOLD analysis project Ga0182024, IMG submission 120480) | Permafrost microbial communities from Stordalen Mire, Sweden - P3-2 metaG (Illumina Assembly) | ecosystem: Environmental > Terrestrial > Soil > Wetlands > Permafrost | place: Sweden: Stordalen... | reverse complement strand
TTTGGACTGAGCCACGTCCATGTGACTCGTCAGTTCGGTTGAATGACTTTCCAAGTTTTGAATGACTTTCCAGTGGTTGCGGAGGATAGACGCATGCACTTTCGCCCGTTGAGTTCCGTGGGCCGAATTCTGCTCTTAACAAGTGCTGTGGGATTCGGCGTTACGAGTCTCTTAGCTCAGGATTCGTCCAGTACAGCCTCAAAGCCGGTAGCACCTGCAGACGCACCGGCTTCTCGAATCGACATTTTTGCAGGTTACTCGTACCTGGCGCCGCACGGCTCGGTTACGATTCCGGGTGGGGCTAACATCGGCATCAATGGTCCGGTGGCCTACTCGTCCATCAACTACGGCGCCCTGGGGAGCTTCAATTACTTCTTCAACCGCTATGTAGGCGGTCAGGTTGAAGTAGGAGCGCATCCCGATGGGAACAATGACGGAGCGACTACCGGGCAGCTCGGTTTGATCTTCCGTTATCCGACCGCCGAGATCACGCCGTTCGTTCATGCAGACGCTGGAGTGGTTAGGCTGGGTGGTCCGTACAAGCAGCCCTACACCTGGGGTCCTGCGCTGACCATCGGCGGCGGCCTCGACTATGCGCTGCCGTTCCTGGGTGGCCACCTTGGGCTGCGCCTCTTCCAGGCAGACTATGAATACTTTCATGCCAACTTCGGTCCTCAACCGCCATACCCAACCGGCGGCCGGGCGAACCTGAAGGTGGCGCGCCTGAGCACGGGGCTGGTGTACCACATGGGCAGCATCCTACCGCCGCCTCCTGTGACCTACGCTTGCACCGCTGCCCCGTCTCCCGCGTATCCCGGCGACCCGATCACGGTCACCGGCACGGCGACAAATCTGAACCCGAAAAAGACAGCAACCTACAGCTGGACGGGCAACGAGGGCGTTAAGGTTACGGGCGACAATACGACTGGCGCCGTAGATACCACGGGCTTGAACCCGGGCAACTACACCGTGACCGGCCACGTCTCCGAAGGGCAGAAGGTTGGCCTCTTCGCAGATTGCACGGCTAACTTCACCATCAAGCAGTACGATCCACCGACGCTTAGCTGCTCGGCCAATCCGACGACCGTCCAGCCCGGTGGTACGGCAACCATCACCGCCCAGGGTGTAAGCCCGCAGAACCGGCCGCTAACCTATACCTTTAGCGCGTCGGCCGGCCAAATCAGCGGAACCGGCAACACCGCCACGCTGAGCACAACCGGTGCCCCTGCTGGTTCTATTACCATCACTGGCAACGTGCAGGACGACAAGGGACAGACGGCTACTTGCACCGCTTCGGTCAATGTTGAAGCGCCACCGCCGCCGCCGGCTCCCAAGACGAAGACGCTTTGCTCGATCAACTTCGATCGGGATACCAAGCGTCCAGCTCGCGTCGACAACGAAGCGAAGGCTTGCCTCGATGACGTCGCCCTGAACCTGCAACAACAAACAGATGCCACTGCAGTCCTGGTTGGTGAGGCTGCTTCCACCGAGAAGAAGGCCGACACCCTGGCTGCACAACGGGCTGTCAACACGAAGGACTACCTGGTGACGGAGAAGGGCATTGATGCTTCCCGGATCTCGGTACGCACCGGAACACAGGGCAACAAGGAAGTAGAGAATTACCTTGTTCCTGCCGGCGCGACCTTCGACAGCGACATCCCAGGCACCACAGCAGTTGACGAGAGCACGGTAAAGGTTCAGTCCAGAAACAAGCCTGCTCCTCGCCGTCACAAGAAAGCAGCCGCCGCTCCAGCACAATAAGCGCTGTGGCAGCAATAACCGAAAAGGGTGACCGTGTCGTAATGGTCACCCTTTTCATTGTGCTTGACCGTGCCGGTCGTACGGGCGCACGGTTGAGTTGGATAAGCTCGGCCAACGAGCTTGCAGACTTCAATCATCCAGATAGAGGGTTATGACTTCATTCATCGGGCGTACTCTCGCTTCCATTTCTCTCCTGCTCGTTCTTTCTCCTACTCAACCAGCTCTGGCTCAAATTGCGTCCTGGGTTCCGGTTGGACCCGACGGGGGGGATGGGCGCAGTTTTGCCGCTGATCCTTCGAATGCACAGCATCTATACCTGGGCACTACGAACAGCTGGGTTTATCAGACCGAAGATGGTGGCGCGAGCTGGCAGAGGCTGGCCAAACTGTCCAAGAGCGACGATCTGATGCTGGACAACATCGTGGTGGATGAATCCGATCCCAAAACGCTGCTGGTCGGGGCCTGGGTGGTGGATCATCCCGACGGTGGCCTCTTTATCAGCCACGATGCAGGCAAGAGCTGGACTGCGGTCGAAGCCATGAAGGGTCAATCGATCCGGGCTCTCACGCAAGCGCCATCCGATTCCAAGATCCTGATCGCGGGCACTCTGAAAGGCGTCTATCGCAGCGAGGACAGTGGCGTGCACTGGACACAGATCACGCCGTTGGGCAGCATGGAGCTTCACGAAGTGGAGTCCATCGCCATCGATCCGAAAGATCCGCATACGATTTACGCGGGCACGTGGCATCTGCCGTGGAAGACCACCGATGGCGGCTCCAATTGGCACAATATCAAACAGGGCCTGATCGATGACTCGGATGTCTTCTCGATCATCATCGATCCCACCCTGCCAAGCGTCGTCTATACCAGTGCCTGTTCCGGGATCTACCGCAGTGACAACGGCGGCGAGCTTTATCGCAAGATGCAGGGGATTCCTATGACGGCGCGCAGAACGCGCGTCTTGATGCTGGATCCAACCAATCGGAATACGGTTTACGCCGGCACCACCGAAGGCCTGTACAAAACCCTTGACGGCGGCGTTAACTGGCGCCGCATGACCGGTCCGGACGTGATCATCAACGACGTCTATGTCGACCCCAAGAACCCGCAGCATGTACTGCTGGCGACCGACCGCAGCGGGGTTCTGGAGAGCGACGACTCCGCGGCAACCTTCAAGGCATCCAATACCGGCTTCTCACAGCGTCAGGTTTCCACCCTCCTGGTGGATGCGAAAACACCCCAGACCATCTTCGCCGGCGTGGTGAACGACAAGAGCTATGGCGGTGTCTTCGTTTCCAACGACGAGGGCGCCAGCTGGCGTCAGCAGAGCAGCGGCCTCCAGGGGCGGGACGTCTTCAGCCTGGCGCAGGCGGCGGATGGCTCCATCCTGGCCGGGACCAACGGCGGCATCTTCCGTTGGGATGGTACCAACTGGCAGCCAGACGGAAAGATCGTCAAGGAGGAGCAAAAGACATCCTACGTGGTCCGCAAAGGCAAGCGCGTCAAGACGGAAAAAACCGTGATGGTGCCCGGCGGCCAGATCGACGGGCGGGTCAGCTCTGTCGACGCTTCCGGCAGCATCTGGTACGCTGCGGCCTCGAGCGGAATTTATGCCAGCACCGATCAGGGTATTTCCTGGGAGGGCGGCCCCGTCCTGGGCAAGACGGAGTTCCACTCCGTGGCGGCCGCAGGATCTGAGGTAGTGGCGGCCCAGCGAACCTCGCTCTCGTTGTCGCAGGACGGCGGGAAGAGCTGGCAGCCGCTGGCCATGCCGCAGAAACTTACCTGGGTGCATGCCATCACCATGGCACCCGGCGGAGGCCTGTGGCTGGGTGGCCGTGAAGGTGTCTTCTACAGCGAGGATCATGGTCAGAACTGGACAGCGCTGTCGACTCTCCCCATCTCTGACATCAATGGGTTGAGCTACGACCCGGATCTAAAACGCATCATCGTTACCTCCTGGGCTTCCAGTTGGATTCTGGCGGTTGATCCGTCGGATCGCACCTGGAAGTTTTGGGATGCAGGTTGGAGGGTACACAACGTTCGCTCGTCAGGTGGACGCCTGCTGGCGGCAACGCTCTACAACGGGGTTGTGGTCGAACCTCAAAAGGCCCCAGCAAAGATAGCCGTTGCTTCGAATCCGTAGCGCATGTATGCAGACAATTCCGGCGCGGCTTTTCCTCAGGAAAAGCCGCGTCTTTGCTAATGCTTTAACATGCTGAGGCATGATTCGCCTACGCAGCTTTGAGCAGCAGGATGTGGCCCGGCTTCACAAGCTTGATCAGGCCTGCTTTCCGCGGGAGATTGCGTATTCCAAGGCCGAGTTACGCTATTTTCTGACCCATCCCCGTTGCTCATGCTGGATTGCCGAGCAGGGGGAGAGCAAGCTGGCCGGTTTCGTCATTGTGGAGCGAGCGAGCCGCAACGGCCGCTTGACGGGCCACATCGTCACCCTGGACGTGGACCCGGTCGAGCGGCGCCGCGGGTTGGGCACACTCCTCATGCAAACTGCGGAAGAGCAGATGAAGGAAGAGGGGGCAGGAATAATGAGCCTCGAAGTGGCGGAGAACAATTCCGCCGCGCTGGAGTTTTATCAGCGCCTGGGATTTGCCACTACCGGACGAATCTCGAAATACTATGCGGGGAGGGTCGATGCCGAGGTTATGGAGAAGGCGATTTGAAAGAGAAAAGCTCTCAGGCATTTCTCCTATTCCTAAGTACATCTTCGCTTAGAGCGTGCTCTACGTGCTTCTAGAGCGGTTTCGCAATTACTGTGGTCTCATAAAGGTCTCGAGGAGTGGTTTTCCTTGGGAGAAAACCACGAAAGGCGACGTGGCTTCGGTCTACACCAATTGCGAAACCGCTCTAGCGCAGAAAAAAGTGAAGCTTCCAACCTAGCGCGACGGCGAGGACCAGCGCTGCCTGGAAAACAACGGCCCAAACCACTCCGCGAGCGCAACCCAACGTATCTTCGTCGTACAATTGCTCCGGATCCACAGAAGAAGCATCGACAACACGCATAGAAACGATTGATTTGTTCCCCACCACGATGCGCAATGCCGGCCTCGCCGATTGCTCCGTTAATATATTTGGAAACGCTTGGATACCCATGATTTCCCCTTTCGATTTCTGAGTTTAGCGGGAACATGATGAGGTGTCCCTACAGTTTTCTACAACTAAAGTAGAGTTGCAGTGGAAGTCTTTCCCGAAAGTACTACGACGGTACCAAATTGGAATCCTTTCGGCACCGAAAGCGCGTTTTAAGACAGATTTTCCTCTCGTTTTATTACCCAAGTAAGCAGGAGCGCGCGACGAAGAGTAAACAAAGGAGTGGTCTCGGCCAGAAAGGGATTTGGAGTTTCTGTTCTGCACCTTACGTGGACCGGTTTAAAGCGGGTTCGCAATTACTGCGGCCTGATAAAAGTCGCGAGGTGTGGTTTTCCTTGGGAGAAAACCACGAAAAGGGCTTTCGCTTCGGTCTACACCAATTGCGAAACCGCTCTAGGCGTGGGACGGCCGATCTCAACCCTGGGCGAGGCTGATGACTGTAATCTCCGGAATGCACCGCAAGCGAAAAGGCAGCCCGACCGTGCCAATGCCTCGATTGACATAGAGTTGCATCTGATCGCCTAGCCTGAAGAGCCCTTCCACGTAACGCTGTCCCAATTCGGGGAGGTGGATCGGCGGCAACAAAGGAATACGAACCTGGCCGCCGTGGGTGTGTCCAGAGAGAATAAGGGCAACCTGGTGCCCGACGACCAGGTCGGCGATATCCGGCTCGTGCGCGAGCAGGATGACGGGTTCGCGTTCCGGGTTTCTGCGGGCAGGGAGGGCTGCCGCCAGGTCGGGCCGCTGCTCGAGCGCATCTTCGAGGCCGGCGAGCCAGATGCGCTGGCCATCGCGCTCCAGGGGCACGCAACGGTTTGCCAGTACGGGAATACCGTGCGTCACCACCGCATCGGTGACGGCCCGTGTATTGACCATGCAATCGTGGTTGCCCAGGATCGCATAGCGCAGCGGGCAGGTGATCTGGCTTAGAAGTTCGGCGCAGCGGTAGCTCATCCTTACGGCAATGTGCCGTGGAAGAGGTCCTCGGCTGACGAAATCGCCGGTCAGCACGACCAGATCGGGAGCCAGTGCGTTTACTTTGTGTACCACTCGCTCCAGAAAGGTCGGTTCGGTGAATTCTTCGAAATGAAAATCGCTGATCTGCACGATCCTTAGGCCGGCGAACGCATCGGGCAATCGCGAGAGGGTGATCGTGCGGTTGACGATCTCAATTTCGTGGCGCGCGATCTCGCCGGAATAGAAAGCCAGACCCGCGGCTGAGCCGGCCGCCAGCCGGATAAAATTCCTGCGCGTGAACACCGTGCTCCCGAGGGACGCCGGTTTGACAGGCTCGGCAACGATTGTAGGTTCCATTAAAGCGCGGACGCTCCGATTTCCGGGCACCCTTGCAATACCACCGCCGCAACTGGGCTCATAGTCACTTCTCAAGTCTAAGGGGTGGGCTGCTCCCTTTCAACCAGGCTGACGGATCCGTGTTTGTGCGAGATCAGGACTATCCGGGAAAAATGCTCCGCAAGGCGGGGTAAACCCGGCGGTACTTGGCGTAACTTGCTTGCATTATGTGCGCTGCCTCCTGGTCTGGAGGGGTGCGTTTGGCCACCTGAACCACCGCGTCACAGGCGGCATCTACTGAAGCCCAGGCGCCGATCCCCACCCCGGCCAGCAGTGCGGCTCCATAGGCGGCACCCTCTTCCGCCTCTACGATCTCTACTGCCTGGCCGTAGACATCCGCCTGGATCTGCCGCCACAGGGGTGAGCGCGCACCGCCCCCACCCGCGCGAATAGCCCGGACTGGGATGCCAAGCTCCTTGAAAATGGTAAACGTGTCTTTGAGGCTGAAGGCGACGCCCTCGAGGATCGCCCGGATTACGTGTCCACGAGTGTGGTCGGCAGCCAACCCTACCAGGGCGGCGCGGGCGTCGGGATCCGGGTACGGTGTTCGTTCTCCCATAAGATATGGGGCCCACAGCACTCCTCCGGCGCCGGGAGGAACCTGGGCCGCTTCGGCAGATAATTGGTCATAGGTTTCGGGCGAGCCCGCGCGCTCTAGGCCGAAGTTGTCGCGAAACCAGCGTAGCGAAAGGCCAGCCGCCTGGGTCACTCCCATGACATGCCAGCGCCCGGGTATGGCATGGCAGAAGGTGTGCAGCCGTCCCAGAGGGTCCGTAACCGGCGCGTCGGAGGCAGCGAAAACAACGCCGGAAGTGCCGATGGTCGCGCTCACATCACCGGGGCGGACGATGCCCATGCCGGTCGCGCCTGCAGCCTGATCGCCCGCGCCTGCAACCACGGGGGTGCCGGCCTTCAAACCAGTGCTGGCGGCGGCCTCCTCCGTCACCCGGCCCACGATCTCCTGGGATTCGTAGAGAGCAGGGAGGCACTCGGGGCTGAGACCGACTGCTTCAAGCATGGCCTCGGACCAGCGGCGATGGGCCACGTCGAGCAGCAGCGTGCCCGAAGCGTCCGCCACATCGATGGCACGCACCCCGGTGAGGCGCAGGCGGATGTAGTCCTTGGGCAGCAGAAAGCTGCGAAACTTCTGCCAGATGCCGGGCTCGTTGGTCCGCACCCACAGCAGCTTGGTGAGGGTAAAGTTGGTGAGCGCGGGATTGGAGGTCAACTCCACCAGGCGCTGCGGTCCTATGGTGTCATTAAGGTAGCGGCATTCAGCTGCGGTACGCTGATCGCACCAGATGAGCGCGGGCCGCAGCACCTGATTATCCCCATCCAACAGCACGGCGCCATGCATTTGACCGCTGAGGCCGATGCACGCAATCTCCGAGGCAGGAATGGCCGTGTCCCGCAGCAGTTTCTGGACGGCGCCCTGACAGGCCTTCCACCAATCGTGGGGATCCTGCTCCGCCCACCCGCTCCGCGGAGAAGCGAACGGCTCATGTTCGTGGATGGCGGAAGCGACGACCGCGCCTGATTGGTCGATGAGCAGGGCGCGTGTCCCCCCCGTGCCGACATCAATGCCTAGCAGCTTGATGGCTGTATCCCCCGGTTCTGCGATCTGCCCAGTGTAGCGAAGAAATGAGGGGCATGCGATGAGGCGCGGGTTGCCCGGCTCAGGAAAAGAGCGCGTTCATCGAGGAGAAGAGAGGAGAGGCCGCAACCCAATCTTCTCCCCTCGCGGGCACGCGCTCTGCTCGGCGCTAGAACTGGTTCCAGAGGAACTGGTTGTAGACATCGTGGTGGAATTGGACCTCGGGAGTCTTGATCAAACTGCCCAGAAGCCGTGGACACCGGTCCGCCGAGGCCTGTTTGAGATCGGCATAGCGGGCTTTCACATCCGCGCCGAGGAGGGTCGTTGTCCATTTTGACTTGCGAAAATCCTCGATCGCCGTGTAGACGTTGTCAGGCAGGTAACGCTTGGCCTGGCGAAGGTCCTTGATCTTGGCAATTTCGCCTTCAATGCCGGTGCGGAAGATGGAATACATCGTCATGTAGGGATTAGCATCGGGAGCGACCGAGCGAACCTCGACCCGCGAGCTCCGTTCGTTGCCCAGCGGCACCCGCACCATGGATCCGCGATCGATGGGGGACGCCTTGATCTGATTGGGCGCTTCAAAGTGTGGATCGAGGCGGCGGTAGGCGTTGACACTGGCGTTCAGCAGCACGCAAATATCGTTGGCGCTGCTGAGAATGCGGTCGATGAACGACCAGGCCAGCGGACTGAGATTCTCTTCTCCCTTAGGATCCCAGCAAAGGTTCTTGCCATTCTTGCTGATGGAGACGTTGGTGTGCATGCCATTGCCGTTGACCCCGATCACCGGCTTGGGCAAGAAGCAGGCGGAACAACCCATGCTCGTGGCTACCTGACGGCAGATCAGTTTGTAGAGCTGGATCTGGTCGGCGGCGGCAACCACCTCGCCGTAGTTGTAGTTGATCTCGAACTGCGAGGGCGCCACCTCCGGGTGGTCCTTCTCATTCTCGAAGCCCATCGCGCGCTGCACTTCGGCGGTGGTGTCGATAAAGGTGCGCAACGGGTCTCCGGGAAGCGAGTGATAGTACCCCCCGGTATTGACGTATTCGAACTTTCCCGTCTCCGAGTAGCGCCGCTCCGCGTCGACACCTTGAAAGAGAAACCCTTCAATCTCGTTAGCGGCGTTGAGCGTATAGCCGTTCTTCTTGTGCTGTTCGGCGGCGAAGGATTTGAGGACGCTTCGGATATCGGCGGGATAGACATCTCCACTCTTGTCGATAACCTCGCCGAAGATCAGAACCTTGCCCGCGCCAAAGAAATCGGCGGGCACCCAGTAGAAGGCGCTCCAGTCCATACCCAGCCGCAGGTCGCTCTCCCGCTGGGCGGTAAATCCGCGGATCGAGGAGCCGTCAAATGTGAGGTTGTCCCAGCTCTTGACGAGAAATTTCTTGTCGTAATCGAGCATGTGCAGCCGGCCCTCAAGATCGCTGAAGAGGACGGTGACGGCCTTGATGCTTTTCTCGTCGGTGAGGTACTTGAGGCGTTCTTCCTGGATCTGGTGCTGGGGAACACGATTCTTTCGCTGCTCTTTCGCTTTCACGTTCAACTCTTCGAGTTCGTCATAGGGGAGCGTCAGAAAACTGCGCAATTCGTTCGACATGGATCTCCTTAAGAGTGGGGTAGAGACGGGGTTTGCCGCCCGCGAGATGAGTGGCAGATCTGAATAAGGATAACGCGAGCCTCGCCGGCGACCAAGAAAAAGGCAGCAGGCCGCGGAGAAACCGGCCTTGCCGGCAAGCGGACGGGTGCCCCACGTTCGCACCAGCGTACGTGGGAAGAAGAAACCGGGCGCAGCCCCACCTTTGCTTGCCTAAGGGTCGAGCGGCAGCAATTGAGTAACAGTGACAGTTGCTAAAAAGGAGGAGCGGGTGGATCTCTTGGAAAAGCAATGGAAACTAATCATGATTATCCCAGGTACCCGGATTTCCTGTCGAGGTTGGTGGCGTTGTCGAACTGCATGCGGCTTTCCTTAAAGAAAGCCGCACACGCGGTCCTGTCTGGTGCTACGTAACAGGAAATCCGGGGTACGCTGACGCGAACCTGGGGCACCCCATCCGGTTCGGCGCGCTCCATCTAACCAGCAGCCTCCCTGGGATTGCTGATTTCGCTCATGAACCGGCAGTTAACCGGTATCATGCTGAAATCATGCGTTTCTCGAACGTTAAGTTGTTGCCTGTATTAATCCTGCTCTTTGTTGTTTCCGCTCTGGCGTACGCCGCGGAAGGGTCTACGCCCGCTCCCCTCGTCATAGAGGGGTTGGGCAAAGGCACTGCTGCTCTGGATGGCAAATGGCAGTTTCATCTGGGGGACAATCCTGCCTGGGCCTCGCCGGCGCTGGACGATTCCGCGTGGGAAGCGATCGGCGTCGATCGAAGCTGGGGAGTCCAAGGGCATTTCGGCTATACAGGGTATGCGTGGTACCGGCGGCACGTTACCTTTGTTCCGGTACCCGGCGTCGAAACCAATCTCGCGCTCCTTCTGCCTCCCGTTGACGATGCGTATGAGGTTTATTGGAACGGCACGCTGACTGGAAAAGGCGGCGAGCTGCCGCCCCATCCGGTCTGGTACTTCGATCCGTTGCCCCGGACCTTCGGGCTGGGGCAGCCGCAGTCCGGAGTCCTTGCCATTCGTGTTTGGAAGGCGCCATACGCTTCGTTTGATTCCGGGGAGACGGGGGGACTCAGGCGTACGCCCCTGGCGGGGAGCTCCGAGGCGATCGCCACGTATAAGGGAGACCTCGACCATAAATGGCTCAGAAGCCGGCAATACGGTTTCGCACTGAATCTTCTCTACGGTCTGGTTACGCTCTTGAGCCTGTTGGCGTTTTTGCGCGACCGCAAACAAAGACTTCTGCTTTGGGTGACACTCTTCGCTCTCGCGCCATTGCTGGCTCAGTTTCTGGTCAACTATCGTCTGCCATGGTCTTATCGGTTTTCTCTTGGTGTCCTGCAGCCGCTCATCGGCCTTGGAGACATCTCTCTTTGGTTCCTGCTGCTTTATCTGCTGCAGCTTGAAAATCATCTCCAGCTTCGTCGCTGGACGCGCATTCTAGCGGTCATTTCCATGGTTGCCACCTCCCTCGATGGCTCGTTGGTATTCTTCGCCTTCAACTCGGCCAACAGCAAGTTTTTTCAGATTGTCGATGCCGTCCTCACTGTGCCTTTCACTCTGGTCGAGATCTTTCCCCTGGTGCTCCTTTGGTTTGCCTTCGGAAAGCGCCTGGATGCGGCACGTTGGTTAGTGGCCGTCTTTGCTGTGCTGCTGAAAACGGCCGTCGCGCTGAGAACCACCTTGGACCAGGGCGCACGCTATACCCATTGGACACTTGGAGAAAGAATTTCAGCGCCGTTGTTCACCATTAACGGCAATCCCTTCACCTTGACTACCATCGCATCGACTCTGCTGTTTCTATCGATCATTTATGCCGTCTACCGCTATTCCGTAGAGCAGAGCAAACGGCAGGGTCTTCTCGAGCAGGAGTTCAAAAGCGCGCAGGAGCTGCAACGAGTCCTGATTCCCGATACGTTGCCATCGATACAAGGCTATTCCGTGACCAGCGCCTACCGCCCCGCGCAGGAGGTTGGGGGAGACTTCTTCCAACTGATCCCGCACCCAGGCGGCTCCACGCTACTCCTCCTGGGCGATGTGAGCGGTAAGGGATTAAAGGCCGCGATGACCGTCTCGCTGATCGTCGGCACGGCACGAACTCTGGCGGAGATTTCTGATGATCCCGCGGAGATCCTCTCTGGGCTGAACCGGCGCCTATATGGCCGCCTGCAAGACGGATTTGTAACCTGTCTGGTCCTGCGGCTGGATCCTGAGGGTGGATGTGTGCTGGCCAATGCCGGACATCCTTC
>Ga0182024_10021590_pt1 | contig 11673 bp, 9 predicted proteins | sample P32metaG_FD_120480 | JGI IMG/M metagenome (GOLD analysis project Ga0182024, IMG submission 120480) | Permafrost microbial communities from Stordalen Mire, Sweden - P3-2 metaG (Illumina Assembly) | ecosystem: Environmental > Terrestrial > Soil > Wetlands > Permafrost | place: Sweden: Stordalen... | reverse complement strand
GCGCGGGTGGTTAGCGGCGACTATTACGATTTCATCACCACGGGCCCGCACTGCGTCGCGATTGCGCTGGCGGATATCAGCGGGAAGGGCATTTTCGCAGCTTTGCTCATGGCCAGCTTGCAGGCTACCCTGCGGAGCCAAGCGACGCTTGACAGTACCTGCGGTACGGCCGAGTTGGTGTCACGATTGAATCGCCACCTTTTCCGGAATACGTCCGACGATCGTTACGCTACGTTCTTTTACGCCGTCTATGACTCGCAGGCTCGAACCCTTACATATACAAACGCCGGGCATCTCGGACCCTTTCTGGTCGAAGGCAACACCGTGAAGGAACTCACCGAAGGCGGCACGGTCGTTGGCCTTTTCGAGGAATTCCCATACACGCAGCAGACCATAAAGGTCGAGCCCGGCAGCTTGCTTGTAGCGTTCAGCGACGGGCTCACCGAACCGGAGAATGTGTATGGCGAAGAGTACGGCTCGCAGCGACTGAAAGAGGAAATTATGCGGCAGCGCGCTGGCGTGCCCGACCGAATCGCGGAAAATCTGATCGCTGCTGCGGAGCAGTGGGCTGGTTCACCGGAGCAGGCTGACGATATTACCGTTGTCGTGGCGCGCATGGGCTAAGTATAGGCGCTCGCTGACGCTCGCCGATGGTAAATTCGCGGGATGCCGTGGAGCGTGCGGCGATTTTTCACTATACTGTTTGTCGATTCAGCTATTCGGGAGAATTCGTGGTGCCACTACGCGATAGAACGGCCCTCATTACGGGCGGAAGCCGAGGCATCGGGAAGGGAATCGCGCAGGGATTGGCGCGCGAAGGCGTGCGCATTGCGATTTCCTATCGCAGCAGCAAGACCGCGGCGCAGAACACTTTGCGCGCACTGCAATCTGTCGGCGTCGAATGCTTTGCGGTGGAAGCAGACGCTACCGATCCTGACAAAGTCAAATTTCTCGTGGACAAAGTTCTGGAGCGGTTCGGCCGCATCGATATCCTCGTAAATAACGTCGGTGATTTCAATTGGAAGACCGTTGCGGAAACCAGCATTCAAGAGTGGCAGGACGTCGTTGCCTCGAATCTCTTCAGCGTGTTTTATGCCAGCAAAGCGGTGATCGCCACGATGCGGCGGCAGCATTGGGGACGAATCGTAAATCTCGGAGCGGTTGGCGCGGAAAGGGGCTTTGGACAGGGAACGATTTCAGCCTATGCTGCGGCAAAAGCCGGCTTGGTTTCATTTACACGGTCCCTGGCGATCGAGGAAGCTAAGCACGGAATCACCGTAAATGTGGTTAACCCTTCCAATATCGATGAGCGGGAGTTATCGGTGGAAGAAGCGCGTCGGATCAAGGATGCGAGGTCACCAACTGGCAGGCCGCCTTCATCGGAAGACGTAACGGCGGCGGTAAAGTTCTTCGTGTCCGACTCCGCCGATTACATTACTGGCCAGGTTCTGAACGTCACCGGTGGCTGGATGCTTTAATTTCGCCTCTGTTTTACCGCATTCCTAACGGAGAAAAAATGTTTCGTCTTCTTTTCGGCGTCTTCGCGCTTTTAGTTCTTGCATCGTATCCCACCAAAGCGCAGGCGAAGTACTCCGTTAAGTGGGAAGAATTGACGGCAGCGGATTTCCGTGCCGCGATTTCCCAGGCGCAAGGCACATGCCTGCTTCCGTTTGGCATTTTGGAAAAACATGGTCCGCAGCTTCCGTTAGGCACCGACCTTTTGAATGTGCGGTACGCGGCGCTACATGCTGCGGAGACGGACTATGCGGTCGTCTTTCCGGAATACTACTTCGGACAGATTTTTGAGGCGCGGCACGAACCCGGCACCATTGCGTACAGTTCAGATCTGCAATTGAAGCTCTTGCAGGAAACTACGGACGAGATGGCGCGGAATGGTTGCAAGAAGATCATCATCGTGAATGGCCATGGCGGAAACGAATATTTGCTCCCGTACTTTGCGCAGACACAACTCGAAAAGGCTCACGATTACGTGGTCTACGTTCAGTGGGGACGCGAAGAGCCGGCTGGCGGCCCTGAAAAAAAAGACAAAGTGGATATGCACGCTGGGGAGACGGAGACATCCACCACGATGATTTCTCATCCGGATCTCGTGCACATCGACCGCGCTGCGAGCGAATCAGGAGCCGACCAGAAGCGAGTAAACTTGCCCGACGACGTTTACACCGGAATCTGGTGGTATGCGAAGTTTCCGAATCATTATGCCGGCGATGCCTCGCTGGCCACCAAAGAATTCGGCGAATTCGAGATGAAGGCCTGGATCTCGGCTATTGGTGAAGCGATTCGCGCGGTGAAAGCTGACGATCAGAGTTTGAAACTACAAAATGAGTTCTTCGAAAAGAGCAAACATCCGCTCGATACGAGGCCCTAGTTTCTATCGACTGTGGGCGCCTCTCCATTGCCAATCCTCGCCGCCGGTGGATTTGTCTGCTTCTAGCGGCATCGGCTAAAGTTTCCGCCTTCTATTTCGTGCTGGCGGGCCACGCGTCCACTTGCGGCGACCCAGGCGAGTTTAGCGAGCAGCCCGGCCCCAAAGCGCCGTTAGGAGCGTCAAAGTGCAGAAGGAGAATACTACGAGGCGTAGGTGCCGGCGGAAATCCTGAGCAAAACGAAAGAATCAAATCTTACTTGACACGAAATCGTTCTACTGTTACACATTGTAACGCTACAATGACTCGCATCCAAATCCCGCGCCCCAGAAATCTTGGCGAAGTCGAACAGGCGGTGCTCGAGCACGTCTGGGCTCATGGCCCGTGTTCTGCGGAAGCTTGTCGCGAAGCGCTGGCCTCCACGCGGCCGATGAAGGAATCGACGATTCGCACGGTGCTGCGTCGTCTGGAAGAAAAAGGCTACGTCAGTCACAAAATCGAAGGCCGCACGTTCATGTTTAGCGCAGCACAGGATCGTCAGAATGTTGCGGTGCGCGCCGTCAAGAATATCATCGACCGGTTTTGCGGTGGCTCGGCCGAAGAACTGGTGATCGGGATGGTCGATCATGCGGTGCTCGATCGCAAACAGTTAGAACGTCTGGCGCGCAAAATTGCGGACCAGAAAAAATCATTAAAGACTGGCCGCACAAAAAGGAATCAGCCTCAAGGAACGAAGGAGGTGGAGTGATGATACTCGCCGCTGTGCACGGACCAATTCCCGCCTGGATTTGTGGGTTATCGCCTGGGTTTCTAAGGCATTTAATCGACCCGGCGGTGCGTTCGCTCTCGATCGCTTCCGTGATTGGATTGGTGATGGTTGTGACGCGGGTGAAGGACTTGTCTCTGCGGCTTTCCGTTTGGAAGGCCGTGGTTTGCGCGGCGCTCGCGATGCCCGTCCTCGCGATCTGCCTGCCCGCTCTGCCAGTGCAGCTGCCGGTATCCGAGCGCATCGCCGGAATATTTGGAAACGCAGCGAAAATGGAAGTTCCAACGCAGGTATTCGTTGCTCAGTCCCCGAGGCAGATTTCGGATTTGATTCCGTCGCCACAACCCATAGCGATGAATTTCGTAGCACCAAGCGCCCGCGTAGCCGTATCTCGTAATTTTCATGCTGAGCGTCCCGATATTTCCTGGTCGACTGTCGCGGTGGCCGTGTATTCGACTGGAGCAGTGTTCCTGGCATTTCGCTTTCTGGTTGGTTGGTTCCTGTCGCAAAAATTGCGGCACGCATCGAGAACGATTCGCGATATCGGAATCGTCCGGCGATTTCGGATGCGTTGCGATAAGATGCGCTTGCGCGAGATTCCACGGCTTGCGGAATCGGATCGTCTTTCGGTTCCGCTGACTTGTGGAGTACTGCGTCCAGCAGTGCTGCTTCCCGTTGATTGGCGGACTTGGGATGCTGACAAGCTGGACGCTGTGCTGACCCACGAAATCTCGCATGTAGCACGCCGGGACGCGCTGACCGAGAGACTGGCTTTGCTCCATCGAATTGTTTTTTGGTTTAGTCCGCTGGCGTGGTGGTTGCCGCGATGTCTAGCGGATCTCGCGGAAGAGGCCAGCGATCAAGCGGCACTCGCCGCCGGAGCGGAACCAACGAAATATGCCGAAATCCTGCTTGGATTTTTCGAGGATCTGAATTCCGCTTCGTGGCGCGCACATTGGCAAGGAGTTGCCATGGCGCCAGCCGGGAGCGCAGAAAAACGGCTGGACCGCATTCTGAACGGGAGGACCATCATGTCAAAGCACGGTAAAAAAACTTTCGTCGCAGTTGCCATATTCGCGAGCGTTCCGGTCGTTCTGGTTGCTGCGTCTTTGCAACCGCAGCGTCTCGGCAAACAAATTGTGCTTGACGCCTATCCGTCGAGGCCTGTTACAGCGGTTGTGACTACATCACAATCGTCGACGCCAGTAGCTCCGGCACCTGCGGCAACTGTTGTGGCAGCTCCGCTAGCGGCTCCGATCGCGTCGGCTGAAGTTGCTCCGGTTCCCAAGGTGTTTTTGGCGCCTATTGTTTCCGCTTTGCCAGCGCCTCAAGCGATTTCGGTTGTGGCTGTGCGGGCGCGGCCCGTCGTTTCTGTTTCGATAGTGCCGATTGCGCTTGCGATAACCCCGGGTGTTTCCGTTCAAGCTCAAGCACCAACGTCCCCTCAAGCGCCAGTCGTTGCGCCAGCGCCGCCGCCGCTTGCTCCATTATCGCCGGGGCGCTATTCGTACTCGACAGATCACGAGAATTCCTACGCAATCATTTCTGGCAGCTCGCAGGCAGTCCATGGGTCATTCGGTTATGCGGATATTGCGAAACTACAGACCCTTCGATCAAAATTGAACAGCGACTTCATCTGGTTCGAGCGGGATGGGAAGTTCTATATCATAACGGAGCCTGAAACGGTGAGGCGCGCAATTGAAGCTAACGCCGCCGAGGCCGAATCGAGCGAACAAGTGAGCGAACTTATTGGGAGGCAAGGCACACTAGGCGAATTGCAGGGCGTGCTCGGTGAACAACTTGGTGTTCTCGGCGAGCAGTTGGGCCAGATAAGGTCGGAGATGCAAGACCTGAAAGTGGAAGTGCCGGACATGACGCAGGAGTTGCAATCTCTGAGGTTAAAGACCCAGGAACTCAGTCAAACCATCAGTCAAAAGGATATGGATGCAATGGGAGTGAGCATCGCGCAAATGCAAGAGGAGATTGCCGAAGCGACGAAACAATTGAACGAAACACAAATTCGCTCAGACGTCGCTCACGCCGTAGACTCCGCGGCCTTGGAAGCTGCGATGAACCGGGCGCACGCTGCAATCGATGAGCAGATGGCGAAATTTTCAGCTGAGCAATCGAAACTCAGCGAGCAGCAGCAGAGGTTAAGCGAGGAACAGGCCGAATTAAGCCGTCGGCAGGCCAAAGCTGAGGCCAAGGCTGAGGCTGAAATAAATGCGATTATTGATCAAGCGCTGTCACGCGGGATCGTTCAACCGGCTCCGAAGCAATAGGTTCCATTGCGAAAGTAAAATACGAAACTCATTGTGAGATGTGCCGTATGCCCCGGCGCATCTCCCGGAATCCACATCGAATCCCATCTCCCCAAAAGTATCATGTAGGTCATCTCCTTGCGTTGACGCCGCAACCACGCGATTGCTACTCTGCTTACATGTTCTGCACTGACTTCCCACGATTCTCGTTTGCGTCCAGAATGGTCTTCCTGCCGTGAAAATTCTCTCTGCCGAAGAAATGCGGGAGGTAGACCGGTTTACAGCCGAGCGCGATAGCATTCCGCGGGTGACCCTCATGGAAAATGCAGGCGCCAGCGTGGCGAGATTTGTGGAAGTGCGTTTCCCGAAATTCAAGCAACGTAAAATCGTGGTTCTTTGCGGCAAAGGAAACAATGGCGGCGATGGCTTCGTCGTGGCTCGCCTCCTCCGTGATTCCGGAGCGCAACCTGAGGTGTATTTAGTCGCAGCGCCGGACCAAATGAAGGGCGAAGCGGCTGAAAACTGCCGACGCTGGCAATCTTCGGGGGGGCCGCTTCAGGTTGTGCGAGCTTTGACCGAGTGGCAGGGGGCAAAGGCGGTCATAGGATCGGCGGAAATCATCGTCGACGCGTTACTCGGAACTGGAGTTGCCGGACCCGTGCGAGATTTGCCTGCCCAGGTTATTCGCGACGTAAATGCGCGTTCGAGAAAAGATCGATCTGTCGTCGTCGCGGTTGATATTCCGTCGGGCCTCTCTGCGGATACTGGCGCTGGTGGCGACGCGGCAATAAATGCCGACTACACGATTACATTCACTGCGCCAAAGGCTGGAATGTTTCAGGGTAGAGCCGGCGAATGTCTTGGAGAACTCATAGTCCGCGACATCGGCTCATCGCATGGTCTGATCGCTCAGGTTGGCCGGGGCAATTTGATTTGGAGCGAAGCGAGGGAATTTGCCAGCTTCGGACGGCGGCGCAAACCAGACAGCAACAAGGGTATGTACGGCCATGCTTTGATTGTCGCGGGGTCATACGGCAAGAGCGGCGCGGCCGTTATGGCGTCGTGGGCGGCCTTGCGTGCCGGTGCCGGCCTCGTAACTGCGGCAATTCCGGATTCGGCCTTGCCCATGGTCGCCATGGCCAATCCTGAAATTATGACGGTGCCGTTGCCCTCTACGGGAGATGGCAGTATTTCCTTGAAGGGCCTTGAACGTGGTCGTTTCCAGAAGCTGATGGAAGGGAAGCGAGCCCTCGGAATCGGTCCCGGACTGACCACCCACAAACAGACCCAGCAATTTGTACGCAAAGTTCTAAAGAAACGGACAGTACCCATCATTCTGGACGCGGACGGTTCGAACGCCTTCACGAATCGCGCGCACGAGTTAAATAACCCAGGCGGATTACTTGCGCTGACCCCACATCCTGGAGAAATGGCTCGGTTGCTCGGACGTAAGATCTCGGAGGTCCAGGCTGATCGGCTGATGCTAGCCAAAAAATCTGCGGCTGCGTGGAACGCTTTCGTCGTTTTAAAGGGCCAGAACACGATTGTGGCTTCGCCGGATGGGAGAGCGTTTATCAACTCGACAGGGAATCCGGGAATGGCCACCGGAGGAACTGGCGACGTTCTTACGGGCATGCTGACAGGTTTGACGGCACAGTTCGGCGCGAGGGGTTGGCTGGAAGTGCTGGCATTTGGCGTTTACCTGCATGGGCTCGCAGGCGACATCGCCTACGAGCAAACAGCGGAAGCACCACTTATGGCGACGGATTTGATCCGACACATTCCTGATGCATATCGCAGATTCTATATGGCGTGTGACCGTGTTTGAGCGAGAAGCCCTGACTCGCTCGGCGGAAGAAACCATGGCTTTCGGACGAAAGCTCGGCGCCACCATGTTAGCGCCGCTGTTGATTTTACTGACAGGCGATCTTGGGGCGGGGAAAACCACCCTGACGAAAGGGATTGTTAGTGGTGCGGGCGCGGCAAATGAGGAAGAAATCACAAGTCCGACGTTCACCTTGATCCATAAATACTCAGGAAAATCGAACGACGCACCGGCCATATACCATATCGATCTGTATCGTATTGAAAGCCTGCAAGGTTTAGAGACATTGGGACTCGACGACATTTTCGATGAGCGAGGCATCGTCATTGTGGAGTGGCCGGAGCGATTGCAGATTCCCACCAACTGGCCGCTCCTGAAAATCAAGCTCGAGCACGTGTCAGAGGATCTTCGCAAAATTACAGTTGACGAGAGTTAGGCGGAGTTGCGGGCAGAGCCGACAAGCCTGGCAAACGGGATCATGTAACGAGCGGCCTATCGGCCTATTTCGGTGGGACTGGAGGTTCGAGGCCCATGATCTGAAAGCCCGCATCAACGTAAAGTATGTTGCCCGTAACGCCGCGCCCCAGGTCGCTGCCGAGAAAAACCGCACAATCCGCAACTTCGGCGATGTCTGTGTTACGCCGCAACGGTGAGTGTTCCTGAACGAAATCGAGCACCTTCGAAAAGTCCTTTATGCCCCGCGCAGAAATCGTTTTGATTGGGCCCGCGGAAATTGCGTTGACTCGAATTTTCTGCGCGCCGAGTTCAGCGGCAAGATAGCGGACTTCCGCTTCGAGAGCGGCCTTGGCCACGCCCATCACGTTGTAATTCTTGACCACGCGAGTGGAACCTAAGTAGGTGAGAGTCATGATGGAACCGCCCTCGGTCATCAAAGGCACGAGTGCTTTGGAAATAGCCACCAGGGAAAAGGCGCTGATTTCGAGCGCGATTCGGAAACCATCGCGAGACGTTTCAACGAATGGTCGATTGAGATCTTCATGATTCGCGCCAGCCAGGCAATGAACGATAACGTCGAGTTTAAATCCATCGTTTTTCACGGCAGCGGCGACGGCGTCGATGTCAGACTGCTGTTGAACATCGCAGGGATAAAAGTGTTTCACGCCCAGCTCGTTTCCTAATTCCTCGACGGTGGGCTTGGCGCGGTCATTCTGGTAGGTGAGCAGTAGGCGGGCGCCCTCGCGCACGCAGGCCTGCGCAATCGCGTAGGCGATGCTCCATTTATTCCACACGCCCAATATGATGACTGTCTTGTTTTCCAGGAGTTTAGGCATAAGACGGCATTCTACCGGAAATCGCGATTTCGACGCTATTCTGTGTTCGATTAAATCTCACTCGCGCTCGTCCTCGCAGGACGTGCGCCCAGGTGCTAGTGAGCATGTATCCAACGCATAAGTGCGCGCACCAAGTCGAAGACGATCGGCCACGTCGCAGCAAGAATTCCAATTCCGGCTCCCGCGATCTTGGCCAAACCCCGGCCTGCCTTCTCTGGAATCACGGCATCGGGCTGGTGATGTATGCAGAATCCGCCCTGCAGAGCTGCACAGGAGCATCTGTGCCCGCCAGGCCCCAGGTACAAGCAAGGTCCTTGCGCGGAAGTTGCGACGTCTGCGGCGAGTCTAGAAATCCTTTCAGCGTCACTCAAATCGTTTAAATCCCGCCGAAACTTGCGGCAAGTCATAAGCCTTATCCCTACCTCCGGAATCATTAACGGTTAGGAATCGGCCCATTGCACCCCGCATTTCGCCTCAGTACAGTAAAAATTCATCTTCTAACGGAGCCATGACCGATACCCGAACTGCACCCGCGCCTGCCCATCCCACCCGGATGAAGCTTGAGCCCTACTGCGCGGAAATCAAGTTGAATGACGTCACGCTAGGCGTAGACAACATCCATTATGACGTTTTTCTCAGCCCTCGCTTCGTGGAATTCACACGCCAATACTTACTCGATCTCGTTCGGCAGGCAGTGAACATCAGCCTCGTTTATGGCAAGGACCGGAAACAATCCGGGTCGCCCGAACACTCCGCCTTCCGAAAAATACTCACCGAAATCCTTCAGGCTTCATTGACGGAGGCGAAGTTTAAGCAGTCCATCGAAATAGATCTGCTGCACCAGTTGGCCATCCTGAAACATCTCACTTCCGAAATCAGCGTGCAGTTCTCAAGCTTGATTGTGGAATGTAAAGACTGGATACGGGCTCGTGGCGAAGTATTCGAACACAGCCAGCAGGCCCACGTAATGCGCGCCAAGATTGCCGAAATTCAGGCGGACAAAAAAAATGCCTACCGGCTGGTGGGAGAGACTCTTTGCCGGATTTGGCGCGAGATAGAGGAAGGCACTCTATCGAAGTCGCGGCGTGCGCTGTTTGGAGAAGACTTTCAGGAAACATACAACCTGCTCCAGAATCGGTTTCTGTTTGTAGAAAATGGGAACGACGATCATCTGTTCCTGGAGCATTACGTCCTGCTGGGAAATTTCGTCAACGATCCGGATCGCTTCGAGATATTCGACTCTCTTCTGCTGGATTTCGTTCGCGACTTTATCTTGGCGGGCGATAACGCCGACGATTTGAGCAAGGCGCGCAAAGCTCATGAGCGGCTTCTCGAACAGGCGCGCCTGATGCGTTCGGAGCTCGCGCGCGTCGAGCAGGAGCTTGAAGAAGCCTCCAGCCGGGCTGGCGAAGGAGACGGCTTGTTTCCGTCGTTCTTCAAGAAGAAAGGCGTCCCAAGCGCGGAATCGAAAGGTGAGATTACCAATCTTCAGCGCAAGTTCGATTCTTTGGAAAAAAGCCTTGGGGAATTGCGGCCGCCAATCGAGGTCGCGAAGCAACGCATGGATTTTCTGGTGGAAGAATATCGCCGGCGTCTGGGCGACTATTTGAACCGTCCCGAGAATGCTCGGTGCTTGTTCGACGATCAGCTTCCAAAAGCAGAATTAGACGCGGGCTCACATACGCCTTCGCAGCTTCTGGAGGAATGGTTACACCGCCTGGAAGAGCGAGAATTGCTGTTGCACGTATTGGCGGGATATGAAGTACGTAAACTGTCCGCGGATTATTGCCCGCCGGTGCACTTACAGGCTTTGAAGAAGGCTCTGGTGAGCCGGGACGAGGCCAAACGAGTCGAGGCCATTCTCGAGCAATTCCCGGCGCGCAAAATCTCGATGAAACGGATTGATGAGTCCGCTCGCGCGATTCGGAGGCGCTCGCATGAAGAGCAGCTCTCCACGTCACTCCAGTTTGTGGAAGACTTTATGAGGCTGCGGCGTGACCGGCGAAACTACCATCATGTTGTGGCCTGGATGGAACGAATCAATCTGGTTCGATCGGAGAGATCGCGAGAGCTTTCCCGCGTAAATAGGAGTCTGTACGAATTTCTGCATCCTGACGAAGGACGCCCTAAAGATGACCCGGTTATAAATCATACGATCATCAAAGCGGACGTTCGCGGCTCGACCGGCATAACCAAAGATCTGCTTGCCAAGGGCATGAACCCTGCCTCGCATTTCAGTATGAATCTGCACGAGCCAGTGAAAAAGATGCTGGAGCGCTATGGCGCGGCCACTGTTTTCATTGAAGGCGACGCGATTATTCTCTCCATCGATGAAACCGAATCGACGCGCGCGACGAAGCGCGCGGTCGGCAGGGCCTGCGTGCTGGCCCGAGAGATTCTTGCGGTCACTCAGGCTTACAATGCCCGTGCCAAGAGTACGGATCTGCCTCCGCTTGAAATCGGGGTTGGTGTGGCTTTTCAGGATTCTGCACCCTCGCTCTGGATGGATGGAACTTCGAAAATCATGATTTCGAGGGCCCTCAATCTTTCGGACCGCCTGTCGAGCTGCACAAAAATCACCAAGCGCCTTTTCTTGAATAATCCATCGCCATTCAATGTCTTTGTGCTGCAACCCTTGATGGAGGACGCCGCCGAGGATGAAGGCGAAGAACTACTGGTCCGGTTCAATTTGAACGGCATTGAAATGAACGAAGATGCCTTCCAAAAGCTTAGCGCGGAGATTTCGATGGCATCGATGTCGGGAAGTTTTCCGATGCCTTGGGGCAAGGAACGAGTGCAGCTTTATGTGGGCGAGGTGCCTCTGGGTGAATCGCTCGAGCCCGTCGTGATCCGCAAGGGCTTCGTCCATCAATTGCTTACCGGCGCAAAAATTGGAGCGCAAGGTAGCCGGCCGTACTACGAAGTTTGCACCGACGCGCGACTGCTTGACCTCGCACGAAAGAAATTCGCCACAATCTCGCTGAAAACTTGAATGCTTCTCCGCGCGTCCTTATAATCATAGGTGGAGGCGAATGAGGTCCGGTGATCTTCGTGGCCTTCAAAGCCATTGATCCTGTCCTCAGCGGCCAGGATGGTGGGTTCGACTCCCACACGCTTCCGCCAAACATTTGTTTTGAGTCAG
>Ga0182024_10021589_pt1 | contig 11673 bp, 8 predicted proteins | sample P32metaG_FD_120480 | JGI IMG/M metagenome (GOLD analysis project Ga0182024, IMG submission 120480) | Permafrost microbial communities from Stordalen Mire, Sweden - P3-2 metaG (Illumina Assembly) | ecosystem: Environmental > Terrestrial > Soil > Wetlands > Permafrost | place: Sweden: Stordalen... | reverse complement strand
TCGCCTGACCGCTTTGCAGTGTGATCCATGAGGCTCACACTGCAAAGCTACTTCAACCGAACGACCTTCCTAACTTCCAATGAAGATCGAAAGTGCGAAAAACTCTGGACACTACCCTTTCGCCATCTGCGCCAGATCGACCATATTGTGTGCAAGGAACACGAAGGCCGAGTTTTCTTTAGGATCTGCCTGCCACCAGCCTCCGTACGCGCCGGGCCAGGCAACTGTACCTGCGCTTCCCCGCCGGAATAGATCTGTCTGGTCAGGCTCAAGGACCACCGCAACACCCAAGGGCCGATGCGACAATCGCCGCGATCCCGGATCGCAAGGCTGCTGCGGTGGGGCGTCTGACGGGGCTGGCGTACACGCTTGCGAACGAAGAGATGCGAGAGCAGGTGGCAAAGATCACAGCAGACAGCTACGAGATCGGCGAGCAATGGCTACGCACAGTTGCGAAAAAGGAAGAGTTTCCCATGCCCCCTGCTGAATTCGTGCGTGTGCTACACGCGATGATCGAAGGACTGGTCTTGCAGAGACTACTGACTCCGGAACTGATACCGGACAAAGTGATTAGAGCTGCCTTCACGGCGCTGGCGATGAAGAGGTAGAAGTTGGCCCGAACATCATTGCTGAAAGAGATCTGAACCTCGCTGGCTACCGACTCTGCCCGGACTCAGCGAATCACCGCCATCGTTTTCATGGGTCTCCTCAGAATTCAGAAAAGGTGACCGCCAAACAGGAGGTAGGTCGTTGGGAGAACCATTGCCAGGTAGTTTCGGATCGGCAGCCTAAGCCCCCGACAGCTCTCAACTACCGAGAATATCGTCGCGACCCTCGGTTGAGCCTCGGCGATTCCGACGTGAATCCTGTCGCGGCGGCCAACCGCTATCTGCAGCGACTACCGCTGCAACGACCCTCTCGATGAGGCTAAGGGAGACTCTAGCACCGGAGCCGTTCAACCCCAGGGCTCATTGCAACTGGCTGAGCAACAAACGGGCAAAGGCGTCGCGGCTTCGCATCCAAGGGAATAAAGGCGCAGAGGCATCTATTTTGACAGTTCATTCCTGTACCGCCGCCAGATACTCAATTCGTAGAGATAACGAACCCCTTCCACAAGGTGAAATCGAAGTCTGAAGAAAATAAAGTGAAGTTGCCAGTAATAACGATTCAATCGCACGTAATAGTTTTCACCGTCTACCGCATGCGCAATTGCTGGCGGGAGACGACGAGGCAGCAGTGCTTGCCGCAATGAACGCTTTGCGACCAATCCTTTCGATTCGAGCTCATTCTCCAGCAGAAGGTACAATTTACTTCCCGGAAAACTTGCCAACGCGGTGCGGCGCCCGTAGAGGTCGACCCAGAGTCGCGCTTTGGCGGGAAGATGGTCGACAGTCCAGCAGCTAAGCGCATGCGGCGCAAATCGCCCCATCGTGCGCGAAATAAGAAGAATTACCACTCCCAAACGCAAGCTTGTTTCCGGAACGTTTGAAACGCACTGCTGCAACTGAGCCCAAAAGCCATCATCATCAAAGCGAGCGACGACATGGCGGCGAAATTCGATCATGTGAGCTGTTCGCGCGCATGGGCTGCACACGTGCTTGTAGAGATGAAGACCCTGTCCCAGAAGGAGATCAACGGGCGAGAGTATCGGCATGAGCACGCCATGAAAATGTCGCTTCTGCGTGCGGGAGAGAAGCGACGAGCCTGAGCGGCTAGGACTTTCAAGGTGCAACTCTGCCGAACGGCTCACACCGGCTTTGTATAGGTTGTCGAGAGAGGGCGGCCAATGTTCACCTGCCTTAAACTCCCAGCTTCTGCCACTTATGGCATGCATCCGGTAGCCGAATTCTTCAAGAATGTGCCGCGCCTCCATTACACCTTCTTCCTCCACGAGAAAATCCAAGTCGAGTTGCGTCCGCAGTTCCAGTTTCGGTACGGAAAGTGGCCACAGCGAGAAGCCCTTCAGCACGGCATAGGAGAGCCCTGCATCTTGAAAACGGTGTTGGATCGCGACTGACTCGGTAATCATTGCGTTGATTCGCTCCGAGTTATCCGCCAGATTTTGCAGTAAGCGTGTAAGGACTGCTATTGGGAGCGTTTCCAATAGACCAAGTTCTTCCAGGCGATCGAAAAAATAGAGCGCTAGTCCGCTCGTGTCCAGCCAATGCAGCAAGTCCTGCCAATCCTTACGTGAGAGGTGGAGTAAGCGCGTGTACTCCGCCGGCAATGGATCGCAGAAAGTCAAGAGGACCGCCTCACGTAGTTGTAAGGCGCGGCTTAGCGATCCGTTCGTCGAGTTGATGAGAAGAGGGCGCATAGCGTTTGTAGGTGTACATCTCGAGTTCGCCAAGAACCGCCTACCGTTGGCAAGTGGCGCAAAAGTTTGGTTTGGCTATCTAGCCGATGGCAAGCAATGGTGAGAAAAATGCTTTCTTGTCTTCGGCGACCCAAGCATGCTTGTTCATGAGCATGAATGTCTTCGCTTTTTTACGCTCCATCGCCTCTCTTGAAGCCGCCTCCGTGATTCCACCAAATCCACCTGGAACTGTTGCCTACCAACAAAGCGAAAATCAAAGAGCTGAGTGAAGGCTCGCAATCTTGTCGATCGCCCAAGCAATCAAGTCTGCATTTGCAGAATCTGTGTTTTGCAATGCGCGCAATGTTCCAAGCGACTTCGTATCGCCTTGCCACGCAACAATTCGTATTGCCCGCGCACGGACTTCTACGCTTTCGCTGCCTAGATCCCTCCGCACCCCTGGTAGCACGGCGGGCCCACCCTGCACCAGGATCCATTCCGCGCGGTCTGCAACTTGGGGTAAATTCGATCCAATTGCCTTCACTGCGACCGAGGGATCGATTCCGATCCGGTCCCACAATTGAAATGCCGCCACCAACTCATTCATTCCAGAAAAATCCTCACGATGAATAAACGCCAGCTCTTCCAGCGCCTGCATCGCGCCCGTTCCCTTCAACATGGAAATGGCTTGGACCATCTTGATCTGGCAACGGAAGTACCATGTAATTTGGGCAATTTCCGGTTCCGTCAGTTTCGGCTTACCTCGCTTTACATAATCGTCATACTGAACCCGGGCAATCTTCACTTCAACCAGCAATCGAGCTGGAATGGCTTTCAGCGCGACCTCGGGCTGGTGCCGCGAAAGCGCAAGGGCCGCTTCACCGCGCACTGTGATATCTGCTCCCGAAAGGAGCGGCAGTAACGATTCCGCGGCTACTTCACCTGGCATGCGGCTCATCGCAAGCAGCGCTTCCCGCTGCACATGCCTGTCCTGGTCATTCAACAGCGGCAACAATTTGCTTGCGGGAGCCATAAGGATTCCCAGCGCCCAGGCAGCATTGGCCCGCGCATCCGGGTGTTCGGAACGCAACGCCTCGGCAAATGCAGAATAAGGCGCCCGGGGCCGTGACGTAACCATGGCGAGTGCAGCTGCACGGGAGACGCGATCATCGGGATCCAGCAGCCAATGTGCAAACTCATCCTGCAGCGGGAATCCGCGGTAGCGGGAGAGAGACAGAATTGCATCGGCGCGCGCTGCGCTCACGCCGGCATTCGCATTCGCCGCCAGTATAGCCAGCTTGCGCTCGACTGGGCGACCAACAGCATCGGCGCCGAGCCGGGGATAATCCACATTGATGCCATCTACGCCGGCGGCCACCGCGGCTTTCATTCCTTGCAAGTCCATCTCGTGACCGTTCGCAGAAAAGTTGGCTATGACTGCTTTACCTTCACGGCGATAGGAGCTTACTTGTTCCGCAGTTATTCCCGGTTGGACACAAACCGCGGCTTGGCCGCTATTGGCGGCAGGAAAGAGCCGCTTCACATCGTCCCATTCGCCTCCGAACCTGACCCGTTCCAGCATCCCCTCCTGTTGTAAGAGAGCTAGTACCTCTGGCCCGATGCCCTTGGTCTTCAAATCCAGAATGAGCCGGATGTTTTGTTTCCGGGCCAACCGCAGTGCATCTTCAAACAGCGGCACCTGCAGGTTCTCGAACCGCTCTCCCATCCAGGCGCCGGCATCGCGAAGATGCAAATCCTCGTAATAGGTTTTTTCTGTTTCTCCCACTCCGTCTGTCAGTCTCTCCAGGAAACCATCGTGGTTGAGTACGATCTTTCCGTCCAGTGTCCTGCGCAAGTCAATCTCCACTACGTTGCAACCCATCAGAGCGGCTTGTTCAAGGGACTCCAGAGTATTCTCCGGCACGTCCTCGTTCGCCGTGCGATGGCACAATAGCTCGACCTGTTTCGACTGAACTTCTTCGGCCTGCGCTGCAGCTACAGCCATAAGAAGGTACAGGACAGCGCAACTTCGTTTCATTCGATGACCCTCGAAGCAATTCTTTGAGAACATTCAGGGCACCTGTTGCTGAAGCGAAATTGACCGGTTCGACGGCCCAACCAGAATCCGAAATACCATGGCCGCAACGATTGCCAGTAGGGCAATTCCAGTCAGCACGCACGGATATCCAAACTTTGTAAATAGAATCCCCGCGCAAGCCGTTGAGCCAGCACCAACCAAAGCATTACAGAAAAGTGTTATCGATGAAGCTGAGCTCTGCTCATCTTCAGGCACGTTGCTCAGGAGCATGTTGTACAGTCCAGGAGAGCTCATCCATTGCATTCCATAAAAGACCAGGTAAAGCACCACAGCAAACTGAGTGTTCTGCGTTCCGGCCAAACAGCCTAAAGTCACCGCAGTCAAGAGCTGAGTTGCAACAATCCCATTCACCAACCCAAGAGAGCGAAACAGCATTGGCGTCATCAGCGTGACGCAAAACTGCACCACTTGTGCCGCCGAAAAGATCAATCCAATCCTTAACAAAGGAACATGCAGATTTCTCGAAAGATACACATTGGCAAACGGCGTGAACGAAGTTAGGACTAGAGTCCAGAGGGCCATCGCCGGCAAGAATCGCAGCAGGAATGGGTCGATTTTCAAGAGGTGGGCGCCAATTCGGTTCTTTGGTCCGTCCATCCGCGACGCTTCGGTGTTCGAGGACAATAGCCGCGTCCACAAGATGGGGAACACCCCGAGCACAGCGATTCCGCAAGAGACCAGAAGAATCAGACGCTTCAGATCCACCGGCTCCACCACAAATCCTGCTCTGCCGAGCCACTGAGGCAGATAGCCGCACACAACGCCGCCCAAAATGCCGGTGCCGACACCTGCAGAGAAAATAAGACTGAATCCTGACGCGCGATTGGCAGGCGTGGTGCCCCGAGCCACCGCCGGTAAGAAGCAAACGCCCCATGAGGACAACACCAGTCCTGCGACAAATCCCAGGCCAATCTGCGCCGATTCGCCTATCGCCAGCGCGCGCAATGCGCACAGCGACGGTGCCGCGACGAGACAAAAGGCCAGCATGGGACGAAGCCCAATCCGTCGCGTCAGCAGACCTGCCGGCAATGTCCCCAGAACCGATCCCAGCAGCGCTGCGCTATTCACTAGCCCAATCGACCGATCATTGAAGTGAAGGTCGAGGAGATAGAGGTTGAACATGAAGACGAAAATCGAAATTCCAAAATCGAAAAAGAACGCAGCCGTAAAAACTATCCAGAAATCTCGACTCAGCTTCTTATTGATCAGCCACGCAGCCGGGCTCATGAAAACGAAGGGGCCGCCACTGGGAGCCTTGGGCTTGACATTCAGCAACTGCTCCACTAGCTCCCCTCGCGGGCGAGGGATTCCAGGCGTTGCACGGCCCAGTCCAGGTCTCGGTATCGCAACTCAAAGACCTCCGCAGTCAGCAATCGATCGATCGCAGCGAATTGCGCAGCGCGCGTCTCAGGGAGGCCGTATAGAATTTGCCGCATGAAGTTCCGCGCTACTTCCCTGCGATAGGGCACAAGCTCCGGCGGTCCTTCCGAGTTTCGATTCAGAAACACCAGGAAGTCCACGTGAGTTGTCTGCGCGCAAATGACCTCTGGGAAGAACGTCATCGGCATTTCAATTGACGGTTTGCCCGTACTGCGCGGTGTAATCTCCAAGCCTTCCAGCTCGGGAAACAATTCTGCGGCGGTGGGGCGGAATCGCACTTGGTGGCAATTGCCAATAATCATCCGCTTGCTGCCGCCATTCAGCAGAAAGCTCGAGTCGTCGGCTATATATGTCCATCCCGCGCGCGCGCACGCGTAGGACAAAGAAGACTTGCCAGCTCCCGAATCGCCCAGCAGCAACACGCCACGCCCGTTCAGAGCCACGCAACCAGCGTGCACAGGCGTCGTGTGCCGTGTCGAAATATGTTGGCATGCCGTGGAATCCAGAAAGAAATACCGCAGATATTGAGAATGTTTCACCGCTGCCCATGAGATTGTGACCTGAGTCTTGTTCTGTGCCAAGTCGGCAATCGCGTAATTGTCACTATCGGCTACGATGACCATCAACGGCATCATCACGCGGTACGTGGGCGCCGGCGGACACTCGGTCGATTGGCCCTCAACCACATGGACCGCCACCCGGATCGTGTCGGTATCGAACCTTTTCTCGAATTTCCCCCAAAGTTCCTGGTAATGCGTGAAGATCTGTGAGGCGTTCGTCCTCACTTCCGTCGGAAATCCGTAGGGATAGAACATTTTTGCATGCACGAGCTCAGGCGCTTCAACATCGTGCCTGGAGAAGTCCAGCGGCCGCGATGCCTCACATGCAGTCTCTATCTCTTGAACCGAAATCATCATGCTCCTTTTGGCAGATTGCCGGGCCGGCGCTTTTTCTCTCAGAACTCGTACTTTGCTGCGAACTGGATGATGCGCGGGTCGCCCACCGTCGACGTGATTTGGCCGAAGGTGGAACTCGCTGTTGCCGGAAGCAATGGATTTCCATATCCAAGTCCGGTATTGGGGTTCGCGAACTGCGGCGTATTTGTCAGATTGAAAAATTCTGCCCGGAACCGGAAGGTGCTCTTTTCCTTTACCGGGAATATCCGTTCGACCGCCATGTCAAGGTTGTGCTGCCCAGGTCCGCGCACGATGCCGACTCCGCTATTGCCAAAGTCCTCATCCGCTGCGCTCGTGCCGTTTGGCGCCTCGGGTGCCTGCATGAACGCGTTGGCATCCAAATAACGGCCAGTTCCAGTTACACGGGAGAACAGTGATCCATGCGTCGAAGGATTACTTCCTGTGGCTTCTGCCCGATTGTTGAAGTTCCCGTAGACAGAACCCGCATTGCCGTCGAAGACACTCAGCGCGGCGCCCGACTGAATCACACCTATACCCGAAAACTGCCAATCCGTGAGCAAGTGCCGTGCGGGCCTCTGCAACGACGCAAACTTCGGCGCGGACCAAGTGAAACTCGCCACCACTCTCTGGTCCCGGTCATCGCCGGCCAGACCGTACGAGGATTGCCTAAGAACGGATGGGTTGTTGTTGTTGGTTGGCAGTTGCAACTCAAAGGTGTCGGTTCCACCCTCTCCGTTGACTTCATCCAGGTTCTTCGACCATACATAGCTTCCCTGAAGCTGGAACCCATGCTGCATCCGCCTCGTAATGCTGGTCTGCAGCGAGTTGTAGTTCGCGATGAAGACCGACCTTGTGAATAATGACCCCTGCGGCACTCCTTGAAAGGGCTGCCGTGCGAGCACGTTATTAACTGAGTTGGTGGTTTCTCCGTTTATAGGGTTCTGGGGACTAGCCAGCAGGGACTGGTTGAATTCAAGTTGACCCGGCCGATGCAGGGATCGTGTACCCACGTACCCCACGTCCAGAAGATAGTTCTTCGTAAGGGCGTACTCGATGTTCAGGTTGTACTCCTCTGTCTTGCCATCCTTTACATTTGGATCGGTTCCCTGGGTGAACGGAAGAGGCGAAGGAGCGCTACGTAACGCGAAATGCGGATAACTCGACTGGGGCAACACCTGGGGAACATAGGGACTCTGTAAGGTAGCCGGCCCATTGGCGACTCCGGAGTTGATGTTCAGCGTCGAATAGGGTGGTTGCGCCAACCCGACCTCCGCCAGGTTGGCGGAGTGCTCGTCGAAGTACACACCAAATCCACCGCGCAGCACGAGCAATGGCTTTTCCGTCATCTGCCAAACAAACCCGATGCGCGGCGAGACGTCGCCAAAGGGGGTCTTCCAGAGTCCCGCATAGGATGTTTGCACAACGCCCGCAGGTATCGTGGAATGAAAATTCGGCGGCACAGTAAACCCGCTCAATGTTCCCGTGGCAGGAGCCTGCGCCGAAGCAATATCCGCATCAAAATTTGCTAGCCGCCCGCCGGTCTCAACCGGTGGCCCGAAGATTTCGTAGCGCAAACCGGCATTCACCGTCAGACGCTGTGTCAACTTAATGTCATCCTGCGCAAAGGAAGCGAAGTCGGTATACCTCTCGTTTCTACGGAAGATGCCTCCTCCCGACTGGGTCGTCCCCAGATTGCTCATTCCCAAAGGGCTGCCATTCTGTGCCGCGCTCTGTCCGAGCAAGAAGTCTTCGAAGGTTGAAATTTGCAACAATCCATCGGTCTCAGTCGGCGAGTCGACATCCATCTCGTGCCGCTTAAACTCAACTCCGAAGCGTGTGTTGTGCCGGCCTTTTGTTAATGCGATCGTGTCCTGCCAGATGAAGGAATTGGTCACCTGCCACTGCGAAGGGTTCCCAGCATCGCCGATCATGAATCCGCCGACCCAAATGCCGGGAGCATCAGACGTCGGCCCTACTACGCCCGTCGGCGTGCCTATCCCGATGGCTTGCGCTGTGAGTGGATTTTGCACCGCTGACTTGCCGTCGAATCGTATGTAACCAAACCGCGCGATGTTTACCAGATTCGATCTGAAACTGTGTGTGTCCGACAGCACGAACATGGTGTTTCGATTCAGCTCATCGGTGCCCCACCCCGGGACGTTCGCCGCACCGTTCGGCGAGAACGGCTCGGTGGTTGGCGCTCGTGAATAGAAGAAGCGCCCTGAAAGCGTGTTCTTCTGGCTCAGAATCTGATCGATGTCGACCGTGAATTGGTCCTCGCGATAGTAAGCCGGAATTGCAAACGTCGACTGTCCCACCGGAAACTGGTTGGAAGGATCAGTGCCGCTGTTCGGTATCGCAACCTGCGGACTCGGCACGGCAAACTGTCCATTCGCCAGTTTTGCGTTCAGGATGGCGATTGCGACCGGGTTAATGTTGGAACCATCGCAAGAGATCTGGGTTCCACCTGCCTGGGTTAGATATCCAGTCGCTGGCTGGCCCGAACTGTTAGGGTGCCTTGCCGCGCAGAATTGGGTACCCAGCGTCGCTGCCGACCGGTCCTGCGTCAACAGCGGCAGAATAGCCGTCGACGAATCGCCAAGCCCATTAACCTCGGAGAGCCCTTGGTACGCTACGAATAGGAACGTCCTATCCCTGCGGAGCGGCCCGCCTAACGACGCGCCAAATTGATTCTGCTTCAGGTCAGGCCGCGGCTGTCCCGCATTTTTCAGAAAAAAGAGGTTCGCGTTGAAAATGTTGTTACGCACAAATTCCCACGCACCGCCGTGAAACGCGTTCGTCCCGCTCTTGCTGACAAGATCGACGTTCGCACCCGTCCCGCGGCCGTACGCTGCATCGAAGTTAGCCGTCTGCACACGGAACTCCTGGATCGCGTCCGGAGCCGGAATAGCCAATCCCAAGATGGAACTTTCCGAATTTGCCGCGGAGTTTTCTGCCAGGTTATTCGCATCGATGCCGTTGAACTGGATGTTATTCGAAGTCGGCGTCGCGCCATTGGAAGCAACGTTCTGCGTCCCGTTTCCCAGCGCTGTCGCGTTCGGTAGATCGACCACCACACCTGGCGCAAGCCCGAGGATCTGGGTGTAATTGCGGGTCGACAGCGGCAAACCTTGGATCGCCGTCTCATCCACCAGGCCCCCAAGCGTCGAGCTTTCCAGTTGTGCAATCTGTGCGTCCGACTCCACACGTACCGTCGCTCCGGTACCTGCAACTCTCAACGTCGCGTCTAAAGAACTCGTCTCGCCAACCGTCACCAAGATATGTTCCCAGGTGCGCGCGGCGAATCCAGGTGCATTTACCGTCACCGCATAGGTCCCAGCCGGCAGAAGCTGCACGCGAAACACGCCTTCCGCCGTAGTGACGACTTGGCGCGACAGATGTGTCGCCTCATTTACGGCCGACACTCCGGCATTGGAGATCACTCGATTGGTCGGGTCATACACTATCCCGGAGATGGCGCCCGTCCCGGGCGTCTGCCCGAAGAATTTTCCGACTAAGACAAAGGCAAACATCATCCATGTGGCAAAATGGGGTCTCGGCGAACGGCCTCTCATAGATATATCTCTCAATGTCTCTCTCCCAAGGATGTGTGTTGCCCTCAGGCTGAGTATGAAGAGGCCACCCGCGCGACTTGTAACCGATTTGTCACTTTCTTGTACCGATGTTTGCAAATCTCCGGAACCACCCATGGATTCCCGAATTCGCTGCTTGCGAGCGGACGATCCTCGAACGTGCCAAGGTTCAGGGCGGGTTGGTGGACGCCGTCAGGCCGAAGACATTGAACTGAAGCTTGGGGCCCAGATCGGACGGCTCCGGTCACAGGGTCAGGGCATCCGGGCCACTGCTGCCGAAGACGGAAGATCGCCTAACAATATTCTCCAGACGTTCAAGACTGTGTAGCCTTGAATGGACCGATCAGCGCCGACGGAATACATCGACGAACTAAGTCTCCAGATCGATGCGGCTCACATTGCCGACCGACACGATGCTTGTTGGGCACTTTCCGAGCTCGCTTGCCAACTATAAAATTGAGAATATCCCGGACCGAACACCTGGTGAACGTCTGTGAGGGTTCCGTCGTATGTCCTTATCGCGCTCGCACGTTGCATAGCCGTGCAGCCTGTAGACCGCAGCTGAGTCGACAAAGCAATGACATTTAGTTGACATGCCTCCGGGACGAGACTCCTACACTCGACAGAGTTTGAACGAAACTGCCGTGTTGTGGAAGGACTCCAGACACGGCATGGTTGTGGTCATTGCGGTAGCAGGAGGGAGTTTATGAAACGGCTTGGCATCGCTGCAGCATTTCTGGTTTTTGGCGTATTTATCGAAACAACCGCAGTCGTCGTTGCACAAGAACCGGCTCGCACGATCGAAATTCACGCAAAGCGCTTCTCCTTTTCTCCTGGGGAGATCACTCTGAAGAAAGGTGAAACAGTCAAGCTCGTAGTCATTTCCGACGATGTTACACACAGTCTTGTGATTCCAGATCTGCATGTAAATGCGCTGACCACAAAGGGCCATCCTGCCGAGGTGACGCTTACCCCTGACAAGGTCGGTGACTTTCCAGGGAAGTGCGGACATTTTTGTGGCAATGGTCACGGCGGTATGAAGTTTATAGCGCACGTCAAGGACAACAAATAGCATTTGAGATGGGAGCAGCCGACAAGGCTGCGGATCTTGCAAGGTGAAAGTCCTCGCGCCGTCAATTGCCTGTATTCGGACGGCTAGCATATCCAGTGCGTGCGGAGGCAACGAAGCACGTTCAGCCCGGATGTAAAAGTCCCGGCTGCCCTGCGGAACGTTTGCAGCGGTAGGAACGACAGGTAAATGCACTCCGTGGTACCGCCGTCGCAAGGGACCAGGCATCCGAGGAAGGATTCGCAGAGATAACGTCGGGATCGCGTTGGGAAAAGTTCGGAAGAGGGGGAACTGATGACGAGTTAGCGAAACCTCTTGAT
>Ga0182024_10021588_pt1 | contig 11673 bp, 8 predicted proteins | sample P32metaG_FD_120480 | JGI IMG/M metagenome (GOLD analysis project Ga0182024, IMG submission 120480) | Permafrost microbial communities from Stordalen Mire, Sweden - P3-2 metaG (Illumina Assembly) | ecosystem: Environmental > Terrestrial > Soil > Wetlands > Permafrost | place: Sweden: Stordalen... | reverse complement strand
CATCGGGTGCACCCGCCGACGAACACGAGCCGGCGCCCATCCGGAGACCACGCGGCCTCAGCCTCGATCGAGAGCGACACGCTGGGCGAGCTGATCTTGATCCTTCGACCTGGATCTAGCTGAAACCATCGTGAACCGGACCATCGGGTTGCGCATCAGCAAATGACCACACACTTCATCCGGACGGAGTGATAACGCAGGACGCGAGTCCGAGCTGCGCGAGTCAGCGCCGGCGCCAATCGCCTTGCTGCGCTTCCGGTTTGGGCTTACAACCAGAAACTCGACGTCCGGTGTGGCATCGAATCGAGCGGAGAGGATCGGAGAATCCACGGAGCTGCCGCGAGAGTTCGGAACGTCCGCTTCACGATCCGATCGTGGCGACGAGGATCGCCTTGATCGTGTGCAGGCGGTTCTCGGCCTGCTCAAAGACGATGCTGGCCGGGGATTCGAACACATCGTTGGTCACCTCGAGCCCGTCCTTCATGCCTGTCTGCTCCATGACCTCTCGGCCGACGGTCGTGTTCTTGTCATGGAAGGCGGGCAGGCAGTGCATGAACTTGACGCGTGGGTTGCCCGTCCGTTCCAGTGCTTCGTGGTTGACCTGGTACGGCGCTAGCAGACGGACGCGCTCGGTCCAGTCCTCCTTGGGCTCGCCCATCGATACCCAGACGTCGGTGTAGACGAAGTCGGTGCCGTACAGCGCCTTGTCGCGGTCGTCGGTCAGCGTGGTCCGGGCGCCGGACGGCTCGGCCCGCTCGGAGACGAGGGCTTGGACGTCGGAGGGCGGCCAGAGCTCCCGGGGTCCGCAGATCCGCACGTCGGCGCCCATGATCGCTCCCATCACCAGCAGCGAGCGGCCGGTGTTGCTGCGAGCATCGCCCATGTAGGTGTAGGTGATGGCGTCGTAGGGCCGGTGGCTCGATTCGTGCATCGTGAGGAAGTCGGCGAGTATCTGGGTTGGGTGCCACTCGTTGGTCAGGCCGTTGTAGACCGGGACACCGGCGTGCGCGGCCAGCTCCTCGACGTCGCTCTGCGCGGAACCGCGGAATTCGATCGCGTCGTACATGCGACCGAGTACGCGAGCCGTGTCGGCGATCGACTCCTTGTGGCCGAGCTGCGAGCCGCTGGGGTCCAGGTAGGTGACGTGTGCGCCCTGGTCATACGCCGCCACCTCGAACGCGGAGCGGGTGCGCGTCGAGGTCTTCTCGAAGATGAGGGCGATGTTCTTACCCGTCAGCCTCGGCACCTCGGTTCCGGCGTACTTCACCGTCTTGAGCGCCGCCGAGAGCTTCAGCAGATGCTCGAGCTCCCGCGCGGTGAAATCGATCTCCTTGAGGAAGCTGCGGTTGCGCAGGTTGTACATGGGTCCTAGCCCGCCGGGTCGCGCTGGATCGGGCAGCTCATGCAGTGAGAGCCGCCGCGGCCGCGGCCGAGCTCGGATCCAGCGATGGTGATCACCTCGATGCCGGCCTTGCGCAGCCGCGTGTTGGTGTCGACGTTGCGGTCGTAGGCGACGACCACGCCCGGCTCCAAGCACAGCAGGTTGTTCCCGTCGTCCCACTGCTCGCGCTCGCTCCCAAACGGGTCGCCGCCGGTCGGAATGGATCGCATCTTCTCGACGCCGAGCGCGTCCTCGAGCGCGTCGATCACGCCGCCGCCAAAGCGCTCGACCACTGGAAGCGCGGGCGTCGCGCCGGGACGGATCGACCAGACGCGGGCTCGGTCGACCACCTCGGGGAAGAGCGTCACCGCGTCGCGATCGACCATCGTCATGACGGTGTCGAGGTGCATGTAGTGCCGCGATCGCGGCAGCATCACGGCGAGCACCAAGCGCGCGGACCCCGCCTTGAACAGCTCCCGGGCGATCATCGTCACGGCCTGTGGGGCGGTGCGCTCGCCCATCCCGATCATGACGGCGCCGTTGCCGATCGGCATGACATCGCCGCCCTCGACGGTCGCGCGCCCCCAGTCCTGCTCGACTCCGCCGTGCCAGACTTTCACCCCGCCGTTTTGGGTGAACATCGGGTGCCAGCGGTAGATCGCCTCCATGAACACGGTCTCGCGACGGCGGGCGGGCTTGGCCATCGGGTTCAGCGTGACGCCGTCGTAGATCCAGCACGACGGGTCGCGCTGGAAGAGGAAGTTCGGCAGCGGCGGGAGCAGCATGTCGGTCATGTCGCTCGACTCGTAGGTCAAGCCGAGGCCCTCGCTCAGGTCGCGCTTGGTTATCCCACCGATCAGAAAGTCCGCGACCTCGCTCGGCGAGGCGCTTCGGCCCCATTCGTGCCGTGAGCGGGCGAGGTAGACGCCGACGTGGCGCTCGTCCAGGACGCGATCCAGGACCCACTCGCGCGCCTCTGGCACCTGGAGGACATCGGTCAGCAGCTGCTCTGCGTAGAGCACCTCCGCTCCTCGGTCGCGCATCACCGAGACGAACGCGTCGTGCTCCTCTTTGGCCCGCTTGACCCAGATCACGTCGTCGAACAGCAGCTCCTCTGCGTTGGTTGGTGTCAGCCGCGTGTGCTCGAGGCCCGGCCGGTGCACGATCACCTTGCGCAGCGTTCCGACCTCGGACTCGACGCTGAAAGACACCGCTCGTTCAAGCTGCTCGGTCATCCCGGTCCCTCCTTTCTCCGTATTCCAGCCGAGGGCCATCGGGCAGCACCTGGGTGCCGCCGTGGCCCACGAGCAGATCATCGATTTCATTGAGGCCCCCGATCGCGGCGCGAGCGCCGGTGCGCTCGACGAAGCGGCACACCGCCTCGACCTTCGGGCCCATGGACCCCGGCGCGAACTCGTGCGCCCGGAGGCCCTCCGGCGTGGCGCGCATGATCGGGCGCTGCCCGGGCGTGCCGTACTCGTCGTAGACGGCCGCGACATCTGTCGCCAGCACGAGCGCCTCCACGCCCAGCTCGCTCGCCAGCAGCGAGGACGCGAGGTCCTTGTCGATAACGGCCTCTATGCCCCGCTGGCGGCCGACGGTGTCCTCGACGACCGGGACGCCTCCGCCGCCGGTGCACACGACGAGAAAGCCGGCGTCGAGGAGCCGCTCGATCGCGCGGAGCTGCACGATTCGCTGGGGCTGGGGTGAGGCGACCACGCGTCGCCAGTCCTCGCCGTCGCGCTTGACCGTCCAGCCATGCTGTTCGGCGAGCGCGCGTGCTTGGCTCTGGGAGTAGACCGGGCCGATGAACTTCGACGGCGCCGAGAACGCCGGGTCGCGTTCATCCACGACGACGCGCGTGAGCACCGTGACCGTCTCCTGATCCGGTATGGCGTTGTCGAGCGCGAGCTCGAGGACGTAGCCGATCTGACCCTCGGTCTCGGAGCCGAGGACGTCAAGCGGGTACGGCGCCGTCTCGGTGTACGCGTCGCTCATCAGGGCCAGCAGGCCCACCTGCGGGCCGTTGCCGTGGGTGATGATCAGCTGGTGGGTTGAGGTCACCTGGGCGAGGAGGCGGGCGGCGGCGCGGGCCGCCCATGCCTGGTTCGCGGCTTCGAGCGGCTCTCCGCGTCGCAGGAGGGCGTTGCCGCCGAGCGCCACGACAGCGCGAGGACGACCCCGGTCGTGCGACTGTGCGTCGGGTAGTCCGCTCACCGGTAGGGCGGGACTGCCGCGGGTGGGCTCATACGGTGGCGCTGCGATTTGTATACCGGGATGCCGATCAGGAACGCCCCGGCGGTCAACAGGAACGGAGCCCAGTAGACCCAGAAGCTATGCCCGATGTTGCGCGAGTAGTAGATGAAGAACGCGGAGAACACCACCGAGAGGACCGCGACGATCATGTCGCGGATGAAGCGGGGCGCTTCCATCTTCTTCCGGTCTGCAATGCGCCATTTGATCTGCGCTGCCGCGGAGAAGCCGTAGGGGATCGCGGCCGTGATACCGGTCATCAAGACCAGTGTCGTGAACACCGTTGCGCCGTTCGAGCCCAGGTAGTTGATGACCATCGCGATCGAGGCGAGGGCAGTGGACAAGACGATCCCCCAGGCCGGAGCACCGCGCCGGTTCAGACGCTCGAACCGCCTGGGGAAGACGCCGTCCTGGGCGGCGGCGCGCGGCATCTCGGCGGTGATCATCGTCCAGCCGTTGAGGGCGCCGATGCCGGAGATGATCACGACGACGGCCATCACGTTGCCCCAGAGAGTCCCTCCGAACATCGCGTTGACCGCGGTCGAGAACGGCGCGGTCGATTTCTGAAGGACGTGATCCGAGACGATCCCGAAGACCGCGACGAGCGAGAGCATGTAGACGACCGCGGTGGCGAGCGTGCCGAGCATGGTTGCCAGGGGCACGTTCCGGTCGGGATCCCGGACCTTCGCCGCCGCGACCGAAGCCACCTCCAGCCCCAGATAGCTGAACAGGGCGATCGCCATGCCGCTGCCGACGGCGCTGATGGCGCTGTGGCCGCTCACGTTGAACGGGGTGAAGTTGGCGCTCTTGATGTAGAAGAGGCCGACGACCGACATGAAGACCAGGGCGGCGAACTTCGTGATCGTCGTGGCCATCTGGAACCAGCCCATGTTCTTGAGTCCGCTCAGATTGATGAACGCCGGGATCCACAGGCCCGCGAGCACGAGGAGGATCGACCAGATCTTGATCTGCCCCTTATTGATGAACACCTCGACGTAGAGCACCCAGCCGACGGCGATGGCAGCGTTACCAGCCCAGGCGGTGATCCAATACGACCAGGCGTTCGCGAAGCCCAGGCCGTTTCCGAACGCAGCCCGCGCATAGGCATAGGGCCCACCGGGAGCCGGCATCCGGCGGGCCAACGACGCGAACAGCCAGGCGAGCGCGAGAGCGCCGATCGTCGTCAGACCCATCGAGACGAGCGTGATCGGTCCGTAGGGCGCGAGCGCGGTCGGAAGGTTAAAGATCCCGACCCCGACGATGCTCCCGACGACCAGCGCGGTGGCGCCGGGCAGGCTGAGGCGGTGGCCGGATGCCGCGGCCGGCTTTGCATCCGGCGCCGGCGGCGGTGGGGGCGCGGGCCTCCTGATCCCTTCCGGCGTCTTGACAAGTGCGGTTGTGCTCGTATGTCTGTAGCTCGGGAATCTCATGCCATTGGAGATTCCTCTCGCCTAGACGAGCTGTCTTCAGCCTTTCACCTGATTACGATGCCGCAAACCCACACGTTTGCGACGTGGATAGCTACCTACTCACCAAAAACATCGGCTTGACTGAGTAGCTCCGCGAGTCGCGCGGCTTCGAGTATCGCCTGAACGTCGGCCTCTCGTCGTCGTCTCAGCGGGGCGAAGGGGACGCGCTGCGAGTGACGCGCCCGAATGATCTCATCGAGGTTTCTCATCGCGTCAGGTCGTTCGAGCTCTCGTCGTGCTGGCCTGGGCCGCCGTCGCCGGGACGTCGGCGTGGCCGTCCCAGGTGCCGTCTGCCAGTACCCGCTCCCGGTCATCTAGGCATGCCCATCGCCCGAGCCGCTCCTCGATGCGGGCGTGCAGCGTCCCGGGCGGGTACGTCCCCGCCTGGCCGCGCTGCCCCGCGGCAACGTCGGTCAGCAGCTCGAGGCCGTCCTCGACGCTGGCGGCGCTCCACACGTGAAACCGCCCGGCCTCGACGCTCTGCGCCACCTCTCGGGAGAGCATCAGGTGGCGCCGGTTCGTCGCCGGGATGATCACGCCCTGGCGCCCGGTGAGCCCGCTCACAGAGCACGCGCGGAAGAAGCCCTCGATCTTCTCGTTGACCCCTCCGATCGCCTGCAGCTCGCCGTGTTGATTGACCGAGCCGGTGACGGCGATGTCCTGGCGCAGTGGGACGTCCGCCAGCCTGGACAGCAGTGCGTACAGCTCGGCGCTGGCGGCCGAGTCGCCATCGATCTGGGCATAGGACTGCTCGAAGGTGAGCGTCGCGGCGATCGCGATCCGTCGCTCGGCGCCGTAGCGCTCCCGGAGATAGCCGCTGAGGGTGAGGAATCCCTTGTCGTGGATGTGGCCGCTGAGCTCGGTCTCGCGCTCGATCGACATCAGCGCACCGCGCCCGGGTCCGGCCGTGGCGGTGATCCGCACCGGGCGGCCGAAGCTGTAGTCCCCCAGCTCGTGCACCGACAGTCCGTTGACCTGGCCGACCCGACGCCCGTCGAAGTCGAGCAGCAGCGTGCCGTCCCGGACCATCTCCAGCAGGTGCTGCTCTATGAGATTCGAGCGCTGCACCTTCTGCTCGATCGCCTGCTCCACGTGCTCGCCCCTGACCTGTGCGCTGTCCTGGCGGGCCGCGCACTGGCTGGCCTCGGCCGCGATGCCGGCGATCTCCAGAAAGCGCGTCGATAGCCGGTTCTGATCCTCAGCCATCCGGGCGCCGTACTCGATCACCCTTGCGACCGCGGTGGCATCGAAATGACACAGTCCACTGCGTCGTGCCAGCGCGCCCAGGAACGTCGCGTAGCCCCGTTCGGCGTCGACGTCCCAGGGCACGGTCCAGTCGAACTCGGCCTTCACGCGAAACAGCGAGCGAACGTCCTCATCGAGCCGGTAGGCCAGCTCATAGAGCGACGGCGAGCCGACGAGCACGACCTTCAGATCAAGATCGATGTGCTCCGGCGTGAGCGTCGTGGTGGGGAGGAGGGCATACTCCTCGGCGGGGTTCTCCAGCCGTATCCGGCCGGCCCGCAGCACCTCCTTGAGCTTGCGCCACAGCAGCGGCTGCGACAGAACCTCCGCGGCCGGAAGCATGAGATACCCGCCACTGGCACGGTGGATGGCCCCTGGACGGAGCATCCGGTGATCGGTGACAAAGCCACCCCCGAGCACTCCCTGGTGCTCGATCCGCCCGAACAGGTTGGGATATGTCGGCGTGGTCTCGATCACGACCGGCGCCCCGGCCCGCGGTTCATGAGTCATGAAGACATTGACCTCGTAGCGGGCCAGGCCCGTCTGTCCGCCGGCCACGGCCGCGGGGACCGAGCCGGGCGCGCCGCTGGGCGGCTCCTGGCCCAGCGCCTGGAGCTGACCGAGGTTCTCGATCACGTCGTCAGCCACCTCGGCGAGCCAGCCCACCACCTTCTCGCAGTCGGCGTAGCGCTGCTTGAGCTCGTCGATCAGGTGTCCGATGGCGAACAGGGCCACTTCACGGTCGAGCTCGCGCAGCCGCTTGCGGGCCTCGCCCTGCAGCACCCGCGCCTTGGTCAGAAACGACTGGATCCGAGGCCCGAGCGTCTCGATGGCGGCCTCATAGCGCTTACGTACCGGCTCGGGAAGCTGGGCGAACTCAGGCGGAGTCAGCGGTCTGTCACCGCGCATCGGGATCGTCATCACGCCGGCGGGGGTCAGCTCGATCGCGATCCCGCCGGCCTGTGCCTCCTGGCGCAACCCCGCCAGCGCCGCCTCCTGCTCGCGCTCGGCCGGCTCGGCCGCCTGCTGGCGGCGCCGAGCATACGTCTCACTATCGAACGCCGCCGTCAGCTCGCGACGGGCATCCTCGAGGAATCGACGCATGTCAGCGGCGAGCGTCTGCGCCCGTCCGGTCGGTAGTGGGGCCGCGATTGGTCGCCGAGGCTCGCGGAAGCTGTGCAGGTACACCCAGTCGCCGGGCGCCTCGCGCCGGCGGGCATGCTCGTTGAGGCGGCTCTGAAGCGTGGTTCGCTTGCCGACCCCCGCAGGGCCGGTCGCAAAGATGTTGTACCCCTTGGCGTCGGCATCGAGCCCCAGCGAGATCGCTTCGTTGGCGCGCGTCTGCCCGAACAGCACTTCACCGCGGTCCTCCAGCTCCGCCGTGGAGACGAAGCCGAGCTGCGCCGACGCACAGATGCGCCGCAAGCGGCTGGGTTCCATCTCTCGAGGTGCGGACATTGCCTGACCCTAAGCGCGGTCCGGTGCCGATCCATCCGGGAAATGCCCGGCTTCGGCATCCGGTGGTTCTACGGCCAGCGCGCCGTTCGTAGTTGGCCCTGTGCGGTGACCACGACCTACTCCGGCGTCGTCGCCGGCGCCATCCTGATCGGCGTCGGCGCCGGGCTTGTGATGCCCGCGTCCACCGTTCAATCCGGTCACCGGTCACGGAGCCCTGCATCCCGGACACCTTCTGGTGCTCGCCGCGTGGGGCGCGGGCAGCGCGGCGTTCGCGCTGGTGGCGTTCCGGTGGGAGCCCGACGGGCACCGGCTCGGAGTCCGCCGCGGGGCGAGACGATCGCGCGCCTTCGCTCCGGACCGAGTCCACGGGTTGCGGGGTCCTGGTCACCTGAGCTCTGCGGCGGGACGTGTGCGCGCGTGCGCTGGTGGTGACGGCCATCAATGTGTGCGGGCTAGGGTGGTGGAGGGCTGGGAGGCTCGCACGACGATGGCGCAAATCTCGGGGCGATGGTGGCTACGTTCGGCGGCGATGGCGTCCCGATAGACGCGCTGATATCCGGCGACTGTGACCGCAATGTCGTAGCGCGCCGCGACGCTCGCTCGGCAGCGCCGCGGGTCGATCAAGTCGACCTGTCCGATCGCTTCTGCCATGTGTGCCTCGTCGGCGACGAGCATGCCGTTGACGGTGTCGATGACGATCTCGGCGGCGGCGCCCTCCGGAAAGGCGATCACCGGGGTGCCGCAGGCGAGGGCTTCGATCATCACCATGCCGAATGGCTCGCGCCACCGTATGGGCATCAGCAGCGCCGCGGCGTTTGCGAACAGGTTCCGCTTGGCGGTACCGCCGACCTCGCCGACGTAGTGCACCTTGCAGTTGTCGATGTGGGGTTGGATCATCTCCCGGAAGTAGTTCTCCTGGCCGGTCTGCACCGGTCCGGCAAGGACGAGGGTCACGCCGGCCAGCCGCGCGGCCGTGATCGCGCGATGCGCGCCTTTCACCGGGTCCATTCGCCCGATCCACAGCACGTAGTCCTGTTTGTGTTCGCGTATCGGCCAGTGGTCAACGATGATCGGGTTGGGGACCACATCATCAACATGCACGCCTTCGGGGGCGCTGGCGGCCTGTGAGCGGCTGATTGCCACCAGCCGTGCCTTGTGCCCATGACGCTGATAAAAGCCCCGGGTCGTGTCGTCAAATGGGCCGTGGAGCGTGTGCACGACTGGAGTGGACACGCGATCGGCCATCGCCACTGCGGTGAAGCCCGAGTGATCGTGAATAACGTCAAATGGCTGGCCGCGCTCGCTCGCCCGCTCGATCTCCTCCCACGCGCAGGCGACATGGTCTGACTCATGCAGCGAGGAGCCGATCTCATCTGGGTGAGCGATCTCAAGCGGGCTGGTGATGCGTGCCGATGAGCGGGATCCCGGCGCCGCGAACAGCGTCACGTCGTGACCGCCGGCCACCAATGCCTCTCCGAGCAGACCTACCACCGCCTCGATTCCGCCATATTCAGGCGGCGGAACTGGGATCCACGGAGGAGCGAGCAGCGCGATCCGCAACGAGTCAACGTCGGCGTTGCCAGCGGACAGCCGGGGCGACCGAGTGGTCGCGTTCAGATCAACGAGGGTCTTGTGATTCATCGGGGCCTCTCGGCCGTGCCCAGGCTCTCGCGCGGCTCACCTGGATGTACCGAAGCTCGTGATCGCGTGGGTCATTTGCGCATCTTCTTCAGGTCGCGCCGCGCGTCGCGCAGCAACCGCTGAACGTCCCTGCCCCAGATCCCGCGTGCCGACCCCAAGGCTCCCGCCGATCGACGCCAGATCCTCCTGGGGAGCCTCAAGCGTCTGAGAGGCCTGGGCGACAATCCGTGCGTTGTTCTCGGCCGTGGTTTTGGCCGCTTCGGCTACATGTGTCTTTGTGGATGGCTGTGTCTCGGTTGCCGACATCGAAACCCCGATCCCATGCTCGATTGATGCTGATAGGGCAACGCTATGCGTTCGGCCGGGGTGAGTTGAGCGCGATTTCCCGCAGTCGGCGGCGATGAACTACGCGAGCTGGGTCAGGGCGCCACCCTGGACAGCAGCTTTGATGACGTCGAGGTCAGCCGGCGGTGTCTCGCGCTATGAATCAGCCGCAAGACGTGTCCGCCAGCCGCGTGTGTCGCCGCCAATGAGATCCTGCTACAGGACGTGATGATCCGCGTCGCAGACGACCAGTTGGCACGGTCGCAGGCGCGTGGCGCAGACATACCCGACGCGGCTGACCTCGTCGACGGTCTCGCATGTCAACCGGTCTGACCGGTAGGGGAGCGCGATCTCCCAGTCTCCGTTTCGGTTGGGACCGACGCGCACCATCGCAGGGCACATCAGACCACCTCGCGCAGGTGCATTGAGCACAGCTCGGTAGTCGTGCAGAAGCGCTCGGTCAGGGTCCGGCAATTCTCGAGGATGACCGCCGCCGTGGCAACGTCCAACAGCAGCACGCGATACAGCTCTCGCCCGTCGGTGATACAGCGAGAACGAGGACGCCATTCTTCGCCAGAGTGCATCGTGCCCCGTGCACGGTCCGTTCGGCCTCGCTTGATCAGCGACTTCAACCAACAAGCCTTCGATTCGACAGCCTTGATGCGACCCGCCTCGTCGAACGGCATGGCGGTCTCCTTAGCGCGCGTGTGGTCGGTCGCGTCGCAGCTTCCCGCGGCCATTCAGCCCTCGCATCGGTGGCAGACTCGGGCCGCCTCCGTGAAAGACCGCAGTCCGAAGACGGCGCCGCCCGCGATCCGCCCGACGAGCGACCCCGGGTGCTTCGGCCGGCGGGGCGCCGATGGCCGCTCTGCCATCGAATCGCAGGTCAGGCCGATGACCACCGCTCACATGGACACGATCGCGGCGGTGTCCAAAAGGCACACGTCTGACCCCCGACTCCTCTCCGAGCATCGCGTGGGCAACTGCGTAGTCCACGGCAAACCGTGCGCGGCAGCGCGCGGATGTACCAGCGTCCACCGAGCCCTAGGTTGTGCTGCGGCGAAGGGCGGCGTTCGCGGCCCTGAACCGCTCGGCCAGGGGCGAGGCCCCGAGGCGCCTCCCGCAACTTCCACGCGCTTGTTCTCCGTGGGGAAGCGGGGGGCGCCACGGGACCGGTTTGCGATCAGCGCCGCTCGTCAGCGCTGGTGCAGCACGAAGCTCCTCCGCAGGCCACCAATCGTCCGACCGCCTCGCCCAGCACCATCATCGGGACCAGCAGCGCGCAGATGATCTCGGGACCCCCGAGCGGTTGGAATTCAGCGCGGACACGCGTCGCCCCGAGGCTTCCAGGGCCCGTTCGGCGCCCTGATCTGCGAGTACTGCGGTGATCGGATTGGGATCTACGAGCCCACCATTGTCAAGGCCGCCGGACGGGTCCGTCAGACATCGGCTGCCGCCGAGCCTGGGCTTTCGGACGCCCATGCCTCCTGTATCATTGCGGATGTCACGCCGAGCGTGCCAACACTCGCTACCAATCCGTATGACTGCCGCGGGCCGATGCGTCGGCCGCAGGGCTGAGCCGGCGTCGCGCCCGGTTGGCGAGCGCGTCGGAGGCGGCTGGGTGCAGGCTGGTATGCCCTAGCATCGGGAGAGCTTGATGACATCGCCCGGCGAATCCGAGGTTCCGTTCGATCCTGCTGTCGCCGTTTCGGATCCCGGGGGGGTACGGTCTCTGCTTGATCTGGAGGGCGCGCCGGACGTGCCGGCGGAGGCCCGGGAGGAGCTGCTCGCGCTCAAGTCCGGCGCGGTGTTCGTGTGTGCACGGCCTGATGGCGATATCCGGCCGGCGCGGGCGTCGGGCGAGGGTCTGTATGCGCAGGACACGCGCCATCTTTCCGAGTT
>Ga0182024_10021587_pt1 | contig 11675 bp, 6 predicted proteins | sample P32metaG_FD_120480 | JGI IMG/M metagenome (GOLD analysis project Ga0182024, IMG submission 120480) | Permafrost microbial communities from Stordalen Mire, Sweden - P3-2 metaG (Illumina Assembly) | ecosystem: Environmental > Terrestrial > Soil > Wetlands > Permafrost | place: Sweden: Stordalen... | reverse complement strand
TTTTCGTTGTCGTCGGAATTGGCGCCGCCGTGATCCTGCTTCAAGTAAAGGTTGAGGATCTGACTACTGGCATTTTCCAACGGGCGCTCGAAATTGAACACCGCCTTGCGCGGCTGATTGCGCAGGCCCGGACCGGCATCGATGCCCCAGGCGGTGTCATCGCGCCCATCGATGGCAAACTGGACGGGACCGGTGACGCGAGGCTTGTCGCTCTTGGCATCCTTATCATCGGCGAATTTCTTTTCAAGCGGCGTCTCCGGCGGGTTGATGTCGGCGCTGGCGCTCGAGATCTTGATCTTGGTGACGTGCTCGGGGTCATTGGACGAGGCGGCTTCCACGTGGGCTTCCACGCGGAACTCGGTCAGGGCGCCAGTGCCATGGATAGACCGGCCGGGGCCGCCATTGGGCAGATTGGGATCCATCAGCAGCTCGAGGCGCACCGCGGTGATGCGCGGCAGGCTGGTCTTGGCCGTGAACTTTACAGTGTGCTTGGTGGGGGCGTAGCCCAAAGCGAGCATCGATCCGTCTTTCATGGGCAGCTCGCGCTCGCCGCCGGTCGAGATGTCGTCCACCGCGAGCGGCAGCACCTGCCACTCGGGTTCCGCCGGAAGGGCATCCTCCCACGCCGCCATACGCTTCCGCCAATCGGGAGTGCGCCGCTGCAGTTGGGCCTCCGTTTCCTCGGTGCGGCGGAGGATCTCCGCGCGCTTGGCCTGTTCAGCGGGCGTGTAGACGGCGATATCCGCCTCGTGCGTGTTATTGAGGAACGCGAAAAGGCGGTAATACTCTTCCTGGGTCAGAGGATCGTACTTGTGGTTGTGGCACTGGGCGCACTGAATGGTCACCCCGAGGATGCCCTTGCCCACGGCGTCGATGCGGTCGAACATGGCCTCCATGCGAAACTGTTCGGGGTCGATGCCGCCTTCTTCGTTGATCATGGAGTTACGCAGGAAACCCGTGGCCACTTTTTGATCCTGCGTGGCATTGGGCAGCAGATCGCCGGCAATTTGCTCGATCACGAACTGGTTGTAAGGCATATCGCGATTGAGCGCGCCGATCACCCAGTCGCGGTAGAACCAAACCAGTCGCGGGGCGTCCTTTTCGTAGCCGTTGGAGTCGGCATAACGGGCCGCGTCCAGCCAGATGCGCGCCCAGCGCTCGCCGTAGTGGGGCGAGGCGAGCAGGCGGTCCACCTGCTTCTCGTAGGCGTTGGGACTGGGGTCGGCGAGGAAGGCGTCGAGCTCCGCGGGAGTGGGCGGCAAGCCGGTGAGGTCCAGGCTGATGCGGCGGAGAAGAGTCGCGCGTTCTGCCTCGGGCGACGGCTGGATGCCTTCGCGGTCCAGCCTCGCGAGCAGAAAGGCATCGATAGGATTGCGAACCCAGGCATTGCTCACCCCGCCGGGTTGGCTCGTGGAGGGCGGAACTACGGGACGCACTGGCGGTACGAACGCCCAATGGCGTGGCGGCGCGGGGAGTACGGCGCCGGCGTCGATCCATTTGCCGATGGCGGCGATCTTCGCGGCGGCGAGCGGCGCACCACCCAGAGGCATCCGCGCCAGGCCGCCGGCGCCGGTGATGCGCTTCATCAACAGGCTATTTGCGGAATCGCCCGGAATGACGGCTTTGCCGGGGTTCGTATCGAGCCGCAGGTTGCCCATCTGCTGGCCGGCGCCATGGCAGCCGTAACAGGATTCGGCGAAAATGGTTTGCGCCTGCCGGCCTAAGTCGCGGTCCTGCGCCGGCGCCATAAACTGCAACGTCAGGACGGCGACAAGGCCGCCCAAGGCCACGCTTTTGAACTTCACAGACATCCCATTTTTATGCGCCGCGATGACTCCTTATTGTATCCAACTTTAGCATTTGAGAATCTATTTAAATTCATTCGTCTGGCGTCAACGTTGTCGCCGAAGTCATACAGGCGTGTCAGCCGCTTCGGCAAAGCCCCTCAAGTTTCCTCGCCCCATGAACGACGACGTCAGTCGGCGCGGGTGCTCTCTGGAAACCCTCATGCTTTGTGGGGCAGCCAATCCTGGCTGCAGCCGGCTTTCAGCCGGCCCTTCGCTTGCGGATCCGCCGGTTTCCGCCGCCAGGGGAGCTGATCGCGAAACACCAGAACCAAGGCGCTTCGGCCGCGCCGAATCACTGGCGGCGCGGCTCTAGCAGCACATCCCTATCGAGGAAAAACCCAAAGTCTCCAGCCATGCGGCCGATACTCCTGCAGTTCCCAGTGTTTAGGTCGAGAAGATAACACTCGTTCGAACGGTTATCGGAATGTTCCAGCGGCTGGATAACGGCGAGGCTCCGCGTCTCGTCCATGTCCACCACCCTGACCAAACCGAGATACGCGGAGCTGCCCGTCACCGGAAACACAATTTCCTTTTTCAGCTCCAGTCTCTCCGGCAGAATCTGAAAGATAAGACACCGCTCGCTCACCGTATCGCCCACAGTACCCGACCCAACCACAAAAACCCGATCGTTGGAAGAGAAGACGTCGTGAACAAGGATATCCGCGCGCGCCAGAACGGCGCCCGGGCGGTCCACCCGGCAGATCGCGGCGGCAGCGTTCCGCTCCACCGAATAGTAGCGGCCGCACCGATCGACAACCGGCCCGTCCTCCCGCGGGAGGATTACCGGGCGATACAACATATCGAAGTCAACTAAGTCGGAATCCAAGGATAAGGTTCTGGCGACTTTGCCACCAGACAAGATATGCGCCCGAAAGCCCGAGCCATCGCCGGGTTGTGTGAGTAAGATGATGGCGCTATGGTCTCCGCTGCGCCTGACGGCACTATACGGATTGTCTACCAGACGGTCCGAGTGGCCTTGGGAACGCAGGCGCGCGCGGAGTTCTTCGTGGTAGTACACAAGAAACCCCGGTATCTCTGTTGCATGGCTCGCACGAATTTGTCGATGGCAACCAGAAAGGCTCACGGTCAGAGTAAGAAATAGCGTCAAACGGCAGTGATAAGTGAAACGGCTGCTACAATCCGTAGCGCTGAGGCGCGAGTAAGGCTGAGTCGTCAAGGCTGATGGTAACACCCGCCGGGCGCTAATTACAGAACCGCCGCTGCCAGCTTATCGGACACCGTCTTGAGACACGCCACGATTCGGCGCTTCGGAACAGATTGTCGGACACTCGGAAACAGTCCATCTCGCCGCATAGCCATCCAGTAGAAACGCGCTCTCCCACCAGCCCTGTGGAATCGGCGATCGCCAATCCCCGGGTTCGCCGTCACCAAAACACTGCTGTCCCAATCCGGGCTACTTCCAATCGCGGATCTCCGGCATATCGCCGCCGTACCCGTCGATTTGAAGCTTGTGCTCGATCAATCATCCGGTTGTGCACGAATCTTCCCTGCTTCGTGGCTGCGCCGCGGCCGCGCGCAGTTTCTGCACGCGATGAATCACTTCCAGGACAAGGTGCAGACGGTCGATCTCGTCGAGTCCTGTCGAACGGCGTCGTAGTGGTTCCACGGCGCACCGCGAAAGGCGAGCAAAGGCGATGGCCGGTCCCACCGTTCCAGGCGCGCCAGCTATAATGCGGGAAACCTCGGTTATGGACCACGAGCGCTACCAGCAAATCGAGAAGCTCTTTCGTTCCGCTCTGGAGCGCGAGCCAGATCGCCGCGCGGCCTTCCTTGCCGAAGCCTGCCGGGATGACGAAGCTTTGCGCCGCGAAGTCTCCTCGCTCCTGGAGCACGACGCATCCCCCGAATGCCTTCTGGACCGGCCCGCCGCCGACGACCTTCCAGACCCAACCGACACCATTCTCAACCCCGGCTCGCAATTGGGACCCTACCGCATCGAGAGTCCCCTCGGCGCGGGAGGCATGGGCGAGGTATACCGCGCCCTCGACACGCGGCTCGGCCGCAAGGTCGCCATCAAGGTCTGCGCCCACCGCTTCTCCGGCCGCTTCGAGCGGGAAGCTCAAGCCATCTCGGCATTGAACCATCCCCATATCTGCACCCTCTACGACGTCGGTCCCAATTACCTGGTCATGGAGCTGGTCGAAGGCGAAACCCTGGCCGCCCGCCTCGCCAAAGGCCCTCTGCCCATGGAAATGGTTCTGCGTTATGGCGCTCAAATAGCCGATGCGCTAGCGGCGGCTCACGCTCAAGGCATTATTCACCGCGACCTCAAACCGGCTAACATCATGGCGACCCGCGCCGGCGTCAAGGTCCTCGATTTCGGACTGGCGAAATTGACCCGCCCCGTCACTCCCGATGCCCAACCCAGCGAGCCGCTCACCGCCAGCCATGCCATCATGGGAACCCTGGCCTACATGGCCCCGGAGCAGTTGGAGGGCAGGGAATGCGACGCTCGCAGCGACATCTTTTCCCTCGGGCTGGTGCTCTATGAGATGAGCACGGGCAGGCGCGCTTTCGCCTCGAAAACCCGCGCGGACCTCATTGACGAGGTGATCCGCTGCCAGCCCGCCCCCATGGAAAACGCGTCTCCGCAAATGCGCGTGATCCTCGCCTGCCTGGCCCGCGATCCGGAAGATCGTTGGCAGTCCGCCCGCGACCTGAAGCGCGAGCTGGAATGGGCATCCACCAGCGAAACCAGGGCCGCAAACCCAGCCGCAACCAAAACCGTCCGCCGCTTCGCTTGGCCGCTCGCCGCCGCCCTGCTCTGCTTGATACTCGGAGTAGCTGCCAAGACCTGGTTCCAGCGCGCGCCCGCGGCCACGCCCGTCGTGCGTCTGTCGATTCCACTTCCGGAAGAAGGCGCCATCGTGAATCCTCAAGGCACCGTCGGGCCGCCCGCCATCTCGCCCGATGGCAGCACTGTCGCCGTTGCTTTAGGCGGCGTGGACAAGCGTAACCTGTGGCTGCGGCGGCTCGACTCCGATCGATTTGACCGGTTGCTTGGCACGGAGGGCGCCGTCCAACCATTCTGGTCGCCGGATGGCCGCCAGATTGCTTTCTTCGCGGGCGGAAAATTGAAGAAAATGCCGCTCTCGGGTGGCGAGCCTCAGACCCTTTGCACCGTCATCGAAAGCGCCGAGCGAGGCGGCGCCTGGAGCCCAGCGGGCACGATCCTCTTCGGCGTTAACCATATCGGGCTCTTTCGCATTTCCGACCGCGGCGGTTCGCCGCAACAAGTGGCCGGCCTGGACCAGGCCCTGGGCGAAAACTCTCTCCGCAACCCCGCGTTTCTGCCTGACGGCAATCGATTCGTCTACTTCTCCCGTACCAATAACCTCGACAACCGCGCCGTCTATCTGTACTCTTTGGATGGAACGTCCACGAAGAGGCGCAAGAAGCTCGTCGTGGCCGACCAACAAATCGCCGTGGGCCGCGACCCCGCCACCGGCCGCGACCACCTGCTGTTCTCCCGCGGCGGTAAGTTGTGGGAACAAGCCTTTGACGCCGGCGACGAAGCACTGGCCGGTGAAGCGGCGGCTATCTCCCAAGACGTCGGCGAGTTCAGCGTCTCCCGCACCGGAGTCCTCGTCTCCCGCCGGACCGGCAGCGCGGACATTCAATTCACTTGGCTCGACCGGAGCGGTAGAGAATTGGGCGTTCTGGGCTCGCCCGTGGATTCTTGGGGGCTGAGTCTATCTCCCGACGACAAATACCTCGCCTTCGCGAATCATCGGAGCCTCGATGGACACTTTTCCATTTGGTTGATCGATATCGCCCGCAATGTCGCCTCTCCGTTTTCCGTCTTGACGGAACACAGCCTTTTTCCGGTCTGGTCACCCGATAGCGCGCGAGTCTATTTTTATTCCGACCGGGACGGCGCCGGTCGAATTTTCGTTAAAGGCATCGGCGATGTACGGCCGGAACAGCCGCTCACCTCGCCTTCGGAGCGGCCGTACACCTACCGGCCTAAGGATGTCTCGTTCGACGGAAAGTACGTCTTGGCCAACCAACAGCAGGGCGACGACGCCTCAACTACGAGACTGTATTATGCCACCCTCGGGAAGAACGACTGGCGCCCGCTGCTTGCCGCCAATGTTTGGGCGGGTGAGCCGCAATTCTCGCCCGATGCGCGCTGGGTCGCTTACTCTTCGCACGAAACCGGCGCCTGGGAAGTCTACGTGACCGATTTTCCAAACGGACGGAGCCGGCAGCGGATCTCGGCCGCGGGCGGCATTGAGCCGCGATGGCGCCATGACGGAAAAGAGCTTCTGTATTACGCCCCCGATCAATCCGTTATGTCGGTGAGTATGGGAAAGGGTCCCGGCCTCTCCCCGGGGACGCCAGCCCCGTTGTTCAAGGTTCAATTCTCCAGCCAGAGCGACCCCTTTCATTACGCTCCCACTCGCGATGGACAGAGGATCATAGCCGCCAAAGCCGGCCCCGTGAGCTCGCGCGATCTGAACGTACTTTTCAATTGGTCCCAACTGGTCAAGCGGTAACTGAGTCGGCCAGATTCGTGGCGCACGCACTCATGCGTGCAGCGTTCACGTGTGAACGCGCTTCGATGCTCGCGTGCTACGTCCACTCCTCAGCAATTTCGCCGCAAGTCCTACTTCGCTTTCCGCACCGAATATTTCGTCAGCAGGCCGATGAGCTTCAGGGAACCTTGCGGAGGAGTCGCGCCGCTGCCGAGGATCTGCTTGCCGGTCCACCGCTGGCCGTACATCGCCTCGTTCTCGTCGATATCGCTCCGCAGAGTGGCTCCGTCGAGCGAGATGCCGACAAAAACTCCGCGCGACCGCGACCAGGAGAGAATCTCGGCGGTCATCAGGGCGTCGGTCTGCGCACTCGCGCTGCGGCCCACGGGCCCGGCGGCGGCGGTGGCGTCGGCGCCGATGGTGAACTTGTCGGTAGTGAGGCGCTGCATGCCGCGCTCGTTCATCACCAGCAAAATCAAGTCCGTGGAAGAGACTCCGACCTGCAAGCCGAAACTGCCTCCCTCGATGCGTATCGCGGCCGGCGGTCCCCAGCCCTGTCCGCCCGCGCCACGGCACAACGCGAAGCCGCGGCCCCATTGCGCGCCCACCACGAACGCGCCCTTCTTCAGGCCGGGCACAAGCACGACGCATGCGGCCTTGTTGAGCAGATCCTGCGGGATGGATTTATCGGGCGCGGACATGACTTCGGAAAATAACTCCGCGGAATCGTCGAGACGTCCGGTAGTTTTATCGCCGGCGGCGGTAAGCAGCGGCGCGCATAACAGCGTGGCCGCTACAGAGTATGAGAGCAATCGCATGAATCTATCGTAGCAATCCACTCTCGTGTGAAGTGGGCCCATGGCACATGGGCCTGCAACAAGCTCCGGTCGCAGATTGATACTCGAAAACCGAGCGCTAACAGCAGCTCGGTATTCGCAGGCCATGGGCCCGCGCCACTACTCCAGCGCAAATGCCACAATCCAGCCGCCCGACGGCGCCTCGTTCTTGCCGCCGCCACACACGATGGCGATGTACTCCCGCCCGTTGATTTCATAGACGGCCGGCGTGGCATTTCCCGGCGCGGGCAATACCGTCTCCCAAAGCAACTTACCCGTCGACTTATCGTAGGCGTGGAACTTCTTATCGAAGCTGGTGGCTCCAATTAGAAGTAACCCGCTCGCCGTAACTACCGGGCCGCCGTAGTTATCGCTACCTGTGTCTTTCACTCCTTTCGCCACTAACTCGGGATACTCTCCAAACGGAATCCGCCAGCGTATGTCGCCCTTGTTCAGATCGATGGCGTTCAGCGTCCCCCAAGGCGGCGTCATGGGCGGATAGCCGTCCGGATCGCGGAACAGCCGGTATCCTTCGTTGCGATACTTCTGCCAGCTTGGGTCCTTCGCCGCGCGACTGTCCACCACGCCATTGTCCTTACCCGTAATCAGAAAATCGACAATCTCATTCACGTTGCCGCCCAGGAACCCGCGGAATCCCGGCATCCGCCCTGTGCCGTCGTTGATAATGCCGCGTAGCTCTTCGCGCGAACGCCGTTGGCCGATATCCACCAGTGACGGAAACGTTGGCGGCACGCCCTGCAAGTCATCTCCATGACACTCGCCGCAATTGTTCTTATACAGCGACGTGGTGTCATGCGTCACCATACGGATGATCCACGGCTGCTCATTCGAATTGACGAACAGCAGTCCCGACTCTTCGTCGTATGCCGCGCCGCCCCACTCGCCGCCGCCGTCCGTGCCGGGGAACAGGATCGTTCCGCGCAAGCTCGGCGGCCCAAAGAGCGCGCCCGGGTTAAGCTGGCGCACCATTTTCAGCACAGCCGCGTGCGCTTCCGGGGTGCGGTTGGTCACAATGTCCTCGGTGAAACCGTGCCGCGCATAAGGCGGCGGCCTCACTGGATACGGCTGCGTCTCCGCCAGCTTTTCCCCGTCGAGCGAGGACGCCGGCGCCTTGCGATAAGCGATGGGAAACAGCGGCTCGCCCGTGCGCCTGTTAAACACATACACGTACCCCGATTTGGTGATCTGCGCCAGCGCTTCCACCTTCCGGCCGTTGCGGGTCACCGTCACCAGATTCGGCGCGGCTGGAAAATCCAGGTCCCAAACGTCGTGCTTGACGCCCTGAAAATGCCAGATGCGCTTGCCGGTGCGCGCGTCCAGAGCCAGCACGCAATCCGCGAACAGGTTGTCGCCAATGCGATTGGAACCATAGAAATCGAACGAGGCCGAACCTGTGGCCGCGAACACCATCCCCAGTTTCGGATCGACGCTCAAGCCCGCCCAGGCATTCGCGCCGCCCGAAATCCGATACGCGTCCTTGGGCCATGTGTCGTACCCGAATTCGCCTGGAAACGGAATCGTGTGAAAGATCCACCGCTGCTTGCCGGTGTTCACATCGAACGCACGAATGTGCCCTGGGGAGCCCGGCAGCGTTTCCGGGACGGTGCTTCCCAGAATGATCGTGTCTTCGAAGATCACGCCCGGACTGCTGGCGCTGATGCTGATGCCCTCGGGCGGGCGGCCGAGACCCTGGCGGAGATCGAGGCGTCCGTTGTCGCCGAAACTCTGCAGCGGCTTGCCGGTCTGCCGGTCCAGCGCGCACAAGAAATTGCGCCAGGTAAAGAAGACGCGGTCCCGATACACGGTGACGCCGCGATGGCGGTAGCGCCGCTGGCCGCCGGCGCCGCCGCTTGGGTCGAAGCTCCAGATCTCACGGCCGGTCGCCGCATCGAGAGCCACCACTCGCATCTTGGGTGTGGTGGCGTAGAGCACGCCATCCACTATGATCGGGTTACTCTGCATTTCCGACCCCTGAAACGCATCGTGCGAATCGTAAACCCACGCTACTTTCAGTTTCGTGATGTTGCTGCGATTCACTTGCGTCAGGGGCGAATAGCGGATGTTGTACGGGCCGCCATTGACGGGCCATTCTCCATCGCCGGCCCAGGCGGCGCTCAGCGCAAACAGGCAGAAAATCAGTCTCGGCGCCGCGTCAGTCACTCACTCAGTATAGATGCACCCCAGCATAGATGCGGGCCCAGGATGGGGCATATGCCTGAAATATGACCTCAGCCGGTCTGCCGGAGTCGTGGCGCGCGCACTCCTGCGTGCAGCGTTCACAATCGTGTGAACGCGCTTCGGCGCTCCGGCGCTACGGTTAAATGGCAAGCTCATTTCGAGACGGGTCTCACTCGGCGATAATGTAACGGAGAGTTTATGGAGACACAAACCGTCACTGCCTATCCCGTCGTCCCCGACGTCCCCGCCCTCATCGCCTTCCTTGGCCGCGTCTTCGGCGCCGCTGAGAAGTTCCGCGCGATCGGATCAGCCGGTGGCTATCACGCCGAAGTGCAAATCGGCGATTCCATGCTGATGATCGGCGGTGGCGGCCCGGATGTCGCCTGGAAAGGCGGCGCGCGCCCGATGGCCTTCCATATCTACGTGCCGGATATCGACGCCACTTACCAGCGCGCGGTGGATGGCGGCGGCGAATCCCTGCAAGCCCCGGCCGACCAGGATTGGGGCGAGCGCACCGGCAACGTCAAAGACCCCGCGGGCAACTACTGGTACATCGCGACCTTCAAAGGCGAGAACCATTTCTCCGACGGCGCGCCCACCGTCCAGCCCTTTCTACAGCCGGTCCGATCCGAGCCCGTCATCGAATTCCTGACCGGCGCGTTCGGCGCCGTCGAACTCGGTCGCGCCTCCACGCCGGATGGCGTCATCCTCCACACCACCCTGAAGATCGGCAACTCATCCCTCGAGCTCTGCGACGCATCTGGTGTCTATCAGCCCATGCCGGGCATGTTCTATCTCAATGTGGCGGACGCGGATGCAGTCTACGCACGCGCCCTGGAGTGCGGCGCCGAATCGATCTCCGCGCCGGCCGATCAACCCTACGGAGACCGCAGCGGTAGCGTCAAAGACGTCGCCGGCAACACCTGGTACATCGCCACTCGTCTCTCGAAATGAGCCTCGCGTTTCCCGGGGCCGAGAAGTGCCGGGAGATCTACGCCGAGCAGTACGCCCCCGTCTTATCCTCCGCGCCTTTTTACGACGGCGAAGGCCACGATGGGATCGCTGGATATAGCGCTCTTCCCGTTAACGCTCTTCCCTCCCCCGCCGTCTTATCCGCATTGAAGGAGATTTCCAATGCTCCATCGCCGCGATTTTTTCCTGCAGGCAGCCGGCCTCGCCGCCGCGGTCCGTTGGCTGCCCGCACAAGACGACCCTTTCGACTCGCTGCCCGCCGCCGTCTGGCAGAATGCCCGCCGCAACGGTCTGATGATGATCCACCACCCGGTACCTGCCCTGCTTTCCCCGCAAACCCAAATCGCCCGTGACGATGAGCCCGGCGAGGGGATGATCGTCGAAGGCCAAGTCTTCGCGCCCGACGGCCGCACCCCCGCTCCCGGCGTCACAGTTTACGCTTACAACACCGACAGGCAAGGTTATTACGGCGAGAATCACAAAGAGTACCCGCCCCGAATCTACGGCTGGATGAAGACCGGTCCGGCCGGCCGTTTCGAGTTGCGAACCATTCGTCCCGGCAACTATCCCGGTATGCAAGTCCCCGCGCACATCCACTTTGAGTTATGGGGCGGCGGCTATCCCCTCCAGTGGAGCGAAGATCTTAAGATCGCCGGCGACCGCTTCCTCACTCCAGACGCGGTTGCAAGCGATGCCCAACTCGGCGATTTCCGGACCATTCAGCCGCTGACCCGCGCCAAGGACAATCTGCTCCACTGCGGGTTCCAAATTCGTATGCGGCCGGCTACCAATTTCCATTAGTACCACTCCCTACGGTCATGGCTCCGATCGGATTCCATTCAGGTGAGCGATCGTCAGTGTTACTCGGTAATGCCCCGGCCAGTCAGTTCAAGACACCCACTCCCAGCGCCTCACTTCATCAGCTGAGGGAGCCCGGCCGAGCCCATTCCCCCGTGAGTCAGTGTCTCCCAGTTCATCTGGTGGTTAGGCCGGTCGGCCGATTCCCGGCGAAAACTGCCGCCATCTTCGGCAGACTGTTTCCCAGGCGATTGTGGAAATGGTTATAAGCGATCTCCTACGTCGGATGCAGGTTGAATTCCAGATTCTCCGGAAGCTTGGCGCTGTTTGGCGGCAGATACTGGGCCTGGAATTCCATCGCACCCATGACCCGCTTCCCCACTTCGGCGTATAGGTCGATCCCCTGCTGGCGCGCCGTTTCGGCGGTATCCACCATACCCGCGAACGCCATGGCCGCGAGATGGGAATCGCGAGCGGTTTCCTGTTCCAGTCCGCCGGCGAACTCCAGCGTGAAGCCTTTGTTT